>Ga0153956_1002692_pt1 | contig 12575 bp, 11 predicted proteins | sample TSFL040MetaG_FD_104704 | JGI IMG/M metagenome (GOLD analysis project Ga0153956, IMG submission 104704) | Attine ant fungus gardens microbial communities from Florida, USA - TSFL040 MetaG | ecosystem: Host-associated > Fungi > Mycelium > Unclassified | place: USA: Florida, Wekiwa Springs...
GAGACAGGCAGAGCACAGTACGGATTGTTATAGCTTGATGCATTCTTTATGCGACGAGCATGGCAATGTGAGAGTTTCAATAAGAGTGATGCTGATCCCGGCCATCGTAATGCTTCAGCGCGATGCCAGTATAGCGGCTTGACTCATAATTGGTCTTGGCAAGAAACCATCTCTCGGTGGCACAAGAATAAATGCTTGCGGAATACAAATCTGTTCTTCTGATTGCAATTATCGTTATCAGCCTTCTTCTTATGCTGACGAGGCCAAAGTGTTTTCCGGAAGCGTTGTGGATTGGCGGTGGCGCGTCTTTGCTGGTGCTGCTGCGGCTTATCTCGTGGCGGAATGCAGCGCATGCTGTCGCCGATGGAAGCGATGTGTATCTGTTTCTCATCGGCATGATGCTGCTGAGTGCATTGGGTCGCCAGCAGGGTGTGTTTGATTGGCTTGCGAATAAAGCTGTGTCGCGTGCAGATGGCAAACGCACGCGCCTGTTTGCGCTTATGTATGCCGTAGGAACTGTTGTGACGATTGCGATGAGCAACGATGCCACTGCCGTAGTGCTGACACCGGCTGTATTGGCTGCGGCGAAAAAAGCAAAGGTGCCGCCACTGCCGTATCTGTTTGCGTGCGCCATGATTGCGAATGCGGCATCGTTCGTTCTACCCATTTCGAATCCGGCAAATCTTGTGGTCTTTCATACGAACATGCCGCCGCTGGTCAGTTGGTTGCATCTGTTTGCGTTGCCATCATTGTTCTCGATCATTGCTACCTATGCTGTGCTGCGCTGGTATTTTCGCCGTGATTTAGCAGATGGCATCGAGCATGAAGCAGAAGAGAGAGCGCTGGGTCACAACGGCAAGATTGTGCTCTGTGGGCTGCTTCTTGTGGTTGCGGTTTTATTGGTGGCGTCTGCCCTGGGCAAAGATCTTGGCTTGCCTGCATGTGTTACCGCGTGTGTGATTGTTGCTGTGGTCTCGCTCGTTACACGAGAAAGCCCTCTCGCTCTGGTTAAGGAAGTCAGTTGGTCCACGCTGCTGCTGGTAGCGGGTTTGTTTGTAATGGTGCGCGCCGTGGAGCCAATCGGTTTGCTCCACTACACCGTTGCCGCATTGCAATGGACTGCGCAGTTGCCCGTTGCATTGGGCACGCTGCTGGTGAGTTTTGTTGTGGGTGTGGGTAACAACCTGGTGAACAATCTGCCGTTGGGTTTGCTTGCCGGAGCCACAGTGGCAAAGGCGCAGGCGCACGGATTGCTGTCGAGCGCGGTGTTAATCGGTGTGGATCTAGGGCCGAACCTTTCAGTTACAGGTTCGCTGGCAACCATCCTGTGGCTGTTGGAGATTCGCAGAGATGGTATGCACGTAAGCGCGCTCGACTTCCTGAAAGTCGGCGCTATCGCCATGCCTATGGCGATGCTGGCAGCGGTGGCAGGGCTGCTTCTATAGCAGTTCTGCTTTTACTGAAGCATTCTGCAAACCCACATCTCAAAAAGCCGAGATGTGGGCACCCGTATTTGTGGTTTTTACAGCCTGCAAATCAGCAGTTCGCGTTCGTAGATCATTTCGGGAGGCAGGTGATCGTGCAGCAGAAGAAAGACCTCTTCGTGTCCCATGACTTCCTTCTTCCATGTGGCGCGATCCACTCGTTCCAGTTTGTTGAATGTTTCTTCTTGAAAGTCGAGTCCTTCCCAGTTGATGTCCTGATATTTCGGCAGCCATCCAATGGGGGATTCCTGCCCACGCACACGTCCGCGCACGCGATCGACAATCCACTTGAGCACACGCATGTTTTCGCCAAAGCCGGGCCACAGGAATTTCCCGTCTTCGTCCTTGCGGAACCAGTTCACGTGGAAGATGCGTGGGGTGCTTGTGAGTTCGCGCTGCATCTTCAGCCAGTGACGAAAGTAGTCGCCCATGTGATAGCCGCAGAAGGGCAGCATCGCCATGGGGTCGCGGCGCGCCGTGCCGACCTGGCCACCTGCGGCAGCGGTCTGTTCACTGCCCATGGTGGCGCCCACGTACACACCGCTTGACCAGTTGAACGCCTGAAAGACCAATGGCATCGTATCGCGCCGACGTCCGCCGAAGATGATCGCAGATAGCGGCACGCCTTCCGGATTCTCCCAGCCAGGATCGATCGTGGGGCACTGCGATGCAGGTGCGGTGAAGCGTCCATTGGGATGCGCTGCCGGTGTCTTCGATGCAGGCGTCCACGATTCGCCGCGCCAGTCCAATGCCTCAGCAGGAGGCTTGTCCGTCATGCCCTCCCACCAGATATCGCCGTTAGGCACACCGTTTTTTGTCACCAGCGCCACGTTGGTAAAGATGCTGTTTTTGCGCAGCGTCGCCATTGCGTTGGGGTTAGTTTTTTCGCTGGTGCCGGGAGCCACGCCGAAAAAGCCAGTCTCAGGATTGATGGCGCGGAACTGTCCGGTGGCGTCCGGTTTAATCCATGCAATGTCGTCGCCCACGGTCCACACCTTCCAGCCTGCAAAACCCGCTGGCGGAATCATCATGGCGAAGTTGGTCTTGCCGCAGGCCGAAGGAAATGCGGCGGCAACATAGGTCTTTTCTGTCTTGCCCTCTGCATCGGCAGGCGATTCCACGCCGACGATGAGCATGTGTTCGGCCATCCAGCCTTCGTCGCGCGCAATGTTCGAAGCAATGCGCAACGCGAAACATTTCTTGCCCAGCAATGCATTGCCGCCGTAGCCGGAACCATAACTCCAGATCTCGCGTGTTTCCGGGTAATGCACGATGTATTTGGTGTCGTTCTGTGGCCACGGAACATCTAACTGGCCGGGTGCAAGCGGAGCGCCAACAGAATGCACGCAGGGCACAACGCGCTTGTAGTCCTTGTCGATCTCGGCATAGACAGGCAGGCCAATACGGGCCATGATGCGCATGTTTACGACCGCATAAGCAGAGTCGGTGAGCTGTACGCCGATCTGGCTCATCGGCGAACCCACCGGCCCCATGCTGTAGGGCATGACGTACATGGTGCGGCCATGCATGCAGCCTTTGAACAGCGACTTCAGCTTGCGGCGCATCACGAACGGATCTTCCCAATTATTCGTCGGCCCGGCGGCGTCCTTTGAGAGCGAGCAGATAAAGGTGCGGTCTTCCACACGCGCTACATCGTTGGGCGAGGAACGCGTATAAAAACAGCCCGGCCACAGCTTTGGATCGAGCCGTGTAAACGTACCGGCTTCCACCAGTTCGTTGCAGAGCTGGGTGTTTTCTTCGTCCGATCCATCGAGCCAGTGAATGCGATCAGGCTGGCAAAGCTCCGCGGTTTTTTCCACCCAGCGAATAAGGTGGCGGTTGGTTGTAGGAGGAGTGTTGCTGGGAATTGCTGTCATGCAGAGAAATCTCCGAAGTTCTCCAAATGGCCTTCGTCCAAGTGGCCTCCATTCTCTTCTTCCACGCTGAACTCGACAAATTGCAAAGACGCTAATCGCACGTCTGTTCAAAAGCCGCGTAGCAGCAGGAAAAGACTTCATGGTGAAGCTGGAGATGTCTGCATCAAATTAAGCCGATGACAAGCAACAAGGCACGATCCACAGCTTTCATTCGTTCATCGTCGAGACGTCACGCACGGCGCTGGTGATCGGACACATTACGACGTTTTCCAGATCAACCAGAATGTTTGACTGAACTATCAGTGTCAGGCGGAGTTTGCCATAATCGCCCGGTAACGAGACGGCGACAATATCTCCTCGCTTCACTGCCAGCCTTCAACCTGTTCGCTGCTGCTTCGGTGAATCGCAGCATGTCCATTTCTGCTGGTCGCTCTTCAGATTCAGACACTGTTGGCGCACACGCTCCACTAAGTCCGCCACTCGTGTATCCGGTACCCAGAATTGAACAGGCCGGAATCCTGTGGCGCGTATGCGTTGCCGATGACATTCCACCTTGTCAGGTCCCTGTCTGATCGTCGTTATCGAGTTCCTCCTTGGTTACATGATGCTGGTTCCCGAGCGTTGCTTTGAGATTCCGACGACTTTTCCATCGCGATTTTTCGATCAAATCGAGGGAACTTGTGTTGTCATCAGAAGGAATGCGCCACTTCATGCCAGGGCATACCACTTACCGAAAATTTAGCTTTCCTTGCAGGGCATAGCTGACAGTAAATATGTCTTGTACTCCTGGAGATTAAACTCATGACGAAAGCACTACTTACCCTGGTAGCAATTACCTTCAGTACAATCACACTTACTGCTCAGGCACCATCGGCCGCTCCGGCCGGTTCCACTGGCCTGTGTAAGGATGGCTCTTACACCAACGCAGCCAGCAAATCTGGCGCATGCCGCGGCCACAAGGGAGTACAGACCTGGTATGCAGCGGTTGCTGCTCCTGCCGCGAAGCCTGCGGCGGCACCTGCTCCCAAGCCTGCTCCTGCACCGGTCGCACCCGCACCTATGAAGGCTGCTGTGCCCGCTCCAGCTCCGACAACGGTTCCAGCGCCTGCCACTAAAGCAGCTCCCTCCTCGCGCGCGCTTCCGGCACAGGCTGCTCCCGGCGGCGGCCCAGGACTGGTCTGGGTCAACAGTGAGTCGAAGGTGTACCACTGCCAGAGCGATAAATATTACGGCAAAACCAAGAACGGAAAATATCTCTCTGAAGCAGCAGCCAAGGCTGAGGGTGATCGCCCAGATGCTGGTAAGACCTGCACTAAGTAAAAGTATTTTCTTGTTCCCAGTTCGGCTGTGAAAGTTTATCCTTCAGCCGGACCGGGTTATGTCCATGCTCCAAACGACAGAGTAAGTGCATCGGGTTCGTCAATTTTCCATCAATAGGAGGAACGACATGGTGTTTATCTGGTGGATCATCGTAGGCTTAATTGCCGGCTTCATTACTGGAAAACTGATGAAGGGTAGCGGGTCGGGTGTCTTCATGGATCTCGTCATCGGTATTCTGGGCGCGTTCATCGGTGGCTTTGTGATGAGAACCTTTGGGTTCGCAGGTCAGGGAGGATTTATTTACACAATCATTGTGGCGGTGATTGGAGCGGTTTTGCTCACATGGCTCCTTCGCCTTGTCACCGGCAATCGAAACGCTTCACTGTAATTCAGAACGGATTTAAGAACGGAGAAACGAATGGGCATTTTGGATTTGATTCAGTCGGTAACAGGCCAGGGCAACGCAGCAACGGGCGCAAACGCACAGGCTGCCGGTGGTCTGCTGGAAGCGTTGCAGAGCAGCCCTGGCGGCCTTGGCGGACTGCTTCAATCGCTCCAGCAGAACGGCCTCGGTGACCAGGTGCAGCAGTGGGGATCGGGACAGACTGCACCCGCAGATCCTTCGCACATCGACCAGGCGCTGGGTAACTCGGGCCTCATCGACACCATCGCGCAGAAGACCGGCATGTCTCCGGCAATGGTAAAGACCGGGCTCGCAGTGGCCGTGCCGGTTCTGGTGCACCACCTCATCGCGCAAGGCCACGTGGACGCCCAGGGTAACCACATAGGCGAACAGCCCGAAGCCGGCGGCCTCCTTCAGTCCGTCCTCGGCCGCCTCGTTTAAGAACAACTCCTACCCATGCAGGACAAGAGACAGGTGCATTGCACCTGCCTCTTTTTTATGGTCGTTTTGTCCCCTCTGTGCCCATTTCTGAAGTATTTATTGCTTGCTTTCGCTTCGCGCTTATACCCGGCTATGTAACTGGATTGTCTGATGATTTAGGCCGAAGAGATATTTAGTGTGTGTGGGGGGCTCCGTTTTTTCTGTCGTGGTTCCCGACTTTGTCACACGCTGAAGGGGTGGACGCCTACCACTCAATAGACTCCAGGAAGTATCCGAGTCAGGCTACGGTTGCAGGCAATGCTGGTCTCATCCCATATCCAGCCTGTCAAGGAAAAACACAACCGCATCACGCTGAGAGTTGCGTCATGTGCTAAACACAAACAACAATGCCCACCGACTCGGAAGTGAGAAGGTGGGCAATTCTCTTTGTAAGGCGCTGTCGATTTTGTAAGGTAAAACCACTGGAAGAGGCTTTACAACGTGGACTAGGCGGACTCCACGAACAGCTAAACCATTGAAACTTCACGCAAACTTTTGATTTTAAAGTAGATGGCGGGCCGCGACCGATAGTGATGATCACTACGTTTACGCTATAGCCCTACCATAGATAACGATATTGCCGCGTCAGCCTGTCGGAGGGAGCAAGGCTGCGTCGGCGTCATCTTCGGTTGTTTCCGTGTCCTCGCCTTCTTCCGGGACGTTGCCGGTATAAGCAGCCTTGCCCATCGCCTGTTCGATCAGGCCGAGCAGGCGTTTCTGCCGATCTTCCATGAACGCCTCGAACTTGTCGGCACGGAGAAGGGCGGGATCGATCAAATGAGATTGCAGATAGCTATCCAGATTCTCGCTGGCGATTGGGGGCGTGGAACTGTTTCCGCTTTCCAGTTTCGCCAGATACTCGTTTGGCGCTACGCCGCCGATGATCCTGTTGGTGCGGTACGACAGCGGCGTCTTGTTAATGATGGAATCGAACACGGCGGGCTTGATGCCCTGCGTCTTGCACCAGTCCTGCGGGAAGATGTGGTGAATATCCACGTTCTCCCCGAAGAACACCGTATGGTCGAACTTCTGGCCTGACCGGAAATCCTGCGCGCCTTCCTTCATCAGCAACGCATTCATGCCCTTGTAGGCCGCTGAAAGCCGCATCCGCATGGTTTTGAGGCGGTCGGAGCGGAAGATGGTTTCACTGACCGTCGAAGGCTCGGGGCCACCGCTCAGCCAGCGGGACACTTCCATGAAATCCTTGGCGATGCGCGTTTCGACGGCGGAGCCGTACAACTCGCCGAACACGCCGTTCCAATACCACTGGGTCAGCTTTGCGCGGTTGGCTTCATGCTCCCAAGCATCGCCAATGTCGGCAAGGATCGCGGCCAGCGGCACAATCTGCGACTGATAGGGCAGATCGAAAATGCGATAGATATGGAGCATGTGCAGGAACTTGGCGGCCTGCACGAAACCGCGTTCCACTTGCGCTTCGTATTTCTTGTAGGCTTCTAGCGGCAGATCGAGCAGTGCCTGCCGGTTTCCCGAAACCGCAGGCAATTCCTTGCCTTCCTTGCCCGCCTGCTCGGCGGTGCGTCGCCGGTCGCGGGTGAAAAAGAGTGAGATGGCCTGCAAGAAATCCGTGTTGCCGACACCGGCCAGAATACCGGCATCGGAATCCGCAGGACGCAGGGTATCGGCAAGCCGTTGATGGCGGCCCTTGATACCTTCATCACCGTACCAGTCCTTGCGCAGTTCATGGCCGGAGGCGGCATACATGGCCGTGACCAGCTCGAAGGCATCGAGCGCCTTGCCGCCCGTGTTCACCTTCTCGAACACCACGCAGACGGCTTCCTTTGAGGTGGAACGGTCGAGTGCGATCACCGGCACGCGATACATCTTGAAGTTTTCCAGCACCTCTTTCTTGAAGGTGCGGAATTGCTCGCGCACCGCCTTGTGCTCATCGCCCGACCAGTGGTCGTTGAAGCCGTCCTGCCATGTGTCCCAATCGAACACCTGGCTCACGGGGAACATCAGCGCAGCGTATTCCCTTTCCGGCGTGGAGAGATCAAGGGTGACTTCGCGCCCGAAATCCGTGCGCTCCACGCGATCCTCCGGTACGCCGATCACAGCTTCCTCGCGGTCCACCGTCTCGTCAATCGCCTTGGCAATGTCGAGGTAGAACCAGCGCTTCACGCGCTTCTTTTTCGGGGTGACGGTTTCCACGACCTTGCCGCGCAACGTCACCTGATACAGCGAGGTCATGCGTTGCTGACCGTCGAGCAGAAGGGATTGCGGCGCTGTCTGGCGAGCTTCCGCCGGTGCGCCCTCGACGGGTCGGGGCTTGAAATTGACAGGCCCGCCGGTATCCAGCGACATGAGCGCACCCACAGGGAAGGCGCGCGAGATCGAGGCGATCAAACTCTTGATCCGATCTTCATCCCAAACCCAGCTTCTTTGGAAATCTGGCAACTGGATAATGCCCCGACGGCACTCATCAAGCAGCCTATGAAGGTCGATAGGATTTGTTTGGAAAGACGCCCCCGCCATTCTCTGTATTTCCCTGTTTGATCTGTAGTTCTACGAATCTGCACCGTGCTCGATAGCTTTTTCCAGCATATCAAGAAAGCGAGGTTCGTAGCTCTCGTCCACATGTCGTTGGTTCCAAAGGCCGGAGCGGCGAACCCTATCTCGACCCGAGCGGAGACCCAGCCATGATGGAGAAGGCGGATCAATCATCGGTTCGTGCAGGCTGCTTGCCAGCGCAATCGTATTCCGCTCGATAAACCCACGCAGGGAGTCAGGCCCCGGCTCATCGTCAACAGAGAGCCACAAAAAGGCAATCGGCCCAAATATTCAGATACGGTGGTTTCAATTGGCGCCTCGGCGGCTACCAACTCGGCCCTTTGCGTGGTCAGCATCTCCGCGGCTTTCCCGATATCGCCTTTTACGCCCCAAGAAGGGCATTCCGGGCAGTCACCACGCGCAATTAGCGCCTCGCCGATCAGCAATCTGAAGATTGACCCCCGATGGTTTCCACCGAGGCCGGACGACCTACCGGCATGCTGGCGCAGGCGTTGATGCAGGGTCGAACGCGCGCCCACTCCCAAAGCATGGGTTCCTACACGGATAAGCCTTTGGCCGTGACCGCTACCCGTGCGAATCTCCCCCGGCTCAAAGAAGAAATAAACGCCTCTTCGCGGCCAAGTTTTCGAAGGGGCAAGTTGAGCTAGAAACCTTTTGCCACCCGACTGAGCTTCCAGCTTGTCCAAGATCCGATACAAACGGATGAGATCATCTGTCCTGCTCATGATCGCGCGACCAGCCATGCCAGTTGTTCTCCAATACGCAGATTTTCCATCGGTACGTCCACTTTGTAGCCGTCACGGTGCAATGCAGGGACCAGAAATTCGCGATAGCGTTGTCCCGCAAATATCACGATCCGTCGCCTGCCGATCAGATATGGGCTTAGCCCTCGGAGAGTGTCATTCGCCCACGCGCGGCGCTCATTCACTCCAGCGGTGTTGAGTGTTTTTTCATAGGGGGCAATTTCGGTATCCGGCGCGACTACGCCGTGGAGCGCAGCCAGTATAAGCCAATCAGCCTTTTGCCTTTCGACTAGCTTCCGCACTTTGAGGAACCATTCTGAACGATAGAGCAGTTGCGCTGGAGCAGGCCGAGAAAGTTTCTGACTCACGCATGAAACGAGAACAAGGGCATCTGTCAGGTCTACCGACGCCTTCCCTTGATCGTCCTGCGCAGTCAATAATGACGCGCGAGATTGCTTCAGGACATTATAGGCGTGCTGGTAGCGAACCCCCAACCTGCTAGCGATTTCAGAAACTTTCAGCCCTTCGCGCGCCAACGCGCGGATGTTCTCGGAAACGCTCATGTCGAGCGTTCCAATTTCGCGCGAACTCGTGGAACAGATGCAAGCGCAGAAGCAAAATTTTGCGCCCTAGCCATCAGTTCGGCGTCAGAGTCGATAACCGTAAACCAGCGCTGGCGCTGCACATAAGATGACGACCCAGCAGCGCGTGGCACTGACACGTTGGTTCGCAGAGTAGCGATGTTATCGGTGCCCGTTTCGACAGAAAGCCGTTCATGCAACTGCTGCAAAAGGGCATTGTGCGTCATATTCCGGCCCGGAAATGTAATGAAGACGATGGCGCGTCCGGGTCTGCGCAACAGCCGGATTTCCGAGAGGGTCGCGTGCTTCTCGGTTTCCCCACCTATTCCGTTGTCGGGATCGAGAAACAGGATGTCGGCAGAGTCAAGCGCGCTTCGCTTGCGTAGTCCCCACGCATGTCGTTCGACTCGGGGAGGCATCGGCTCGCGATGAAACAGCGCTCCTTTCGGCCAGATCATTGCCTGTTCGAGGGCGACAACGCTGCGTTCTGGCAAGGTCGCAAGACCTGCGTGTAGTTCCACGTCAAGCGTGCGCCACGCCATCTCGTCTCGCCATTCAAGATGCCTGCCGTCCGAGCGCCCGTCATGACTGGGAGCGTAGTACCATGCGATGCCGAGTGTTCTATCCTTGCCTGCAAGGGCGCGCAGGAAGGCAAGTTTGATTACATCGCTCACATCTCCAGCATATTGATCCCGCATACAGTATTCGCCCTTTCCCCGCGCAATAACGGTAAGATCGCACAAGCCACCACCGCAACACAACGTCCTGATGCTTACCATTTTTGCGCGGCGTTGCCGCGCGATGGCGGGCGGCGCTGCGATATGTTGGGTCTCCGCGCCACCCGCCATCGGTCACGCCCCTTCGTTCCGGTCCTGCGCGGCTGGGAGATTCGCGCCATTGCGTTCGGCTGCGAACGCCTCTTTCCCCTTTTCGGCCCAGAGCGTTTTCGCGCGCTCCGCATCGTCGCTTTTGAGCTTATCGGCGATCCAGATGAGCGCGCCGAGGATGGTGGCGCGGTCGTCGCCGGTCAGGTCAACCACGCCGGATTTGACGACGAGGCCGCCGAGTTCGATCAGGTGTCTCGTGCGCTTGCGGCGCTCAACCTGCCATGCCCGCATGTCATGCCGCGCCCGCGCCGCCGTCTGCCGGTTGCGCGCTGCCCGGTTGCGTTGCAGCGCCGCTGCTGTCGCCATCATCAGCGCGCGCAGGTCGCCGGGATTTGCTGAGAAACCACGCCGCGCCGCGCTTGGCCCATGCCTCTCGCCTTCCGGCTTCTTTCGTTTCGGCGATGGCGACCAGCGCGCCCGCCAGTTCGTCGGTGGTGAGCGTATCGGCCCCGGTGGCGATCACCAGTTCGCCGAGCTGTTGCACCTTTCGCACCTTGAGTTGTCTTGCCTTGTCCTCCAGCGCTTTCAGTTCGGAATCATAGTCGCGTGGTTTGCGCATGTGTCGCCTCCATCGTCTTCGTCTGTTGTCGATGCAATGAGGATAATTGAGCGCGGCGCGGAATGCTGTAATGTTGCCGGGACCGCGTGAGACGCGGCGGCCCGTCCCGAGAAATTCATTTCGAGGGCGCGCTTATACGTCGTTCCGACCTTCGCTTGGCCGTGCCAATTCTTGATCGCGATGGCGATCTATCATCTTCACGTCAAGGTCATCGGCCGCAAGGCTGGGTCGAGCGCGGTGGCGTCCGCCGCCTACCGCTCGGCCTCGCGGCTGCGCGACGAGCGCATCGACCGCAGCCACGACTTTTCCAACAAGCGTAGCGTCGTCCATTCCGAAGTCATGCTACCAGGTGGTGCGCCCGACGCGTGGGAGGACCGCGAACGGTTGTGGAACGACGTTGAAGCCTGCGAGGTCCGCAAGGACGCCCAGCTTGCCCGCGAGGTGGAATTCGCCCTGCCGCGCGAGATGACGCAGGCACAGGGCATCGAACTCGCCCGCGACTTCGTGCAGGCCGAGTTTGTCGATCAGGGCATGATCGCCGATGTGAACGTGCATTGGGATATCGGCGAGGACGGAATGCCGAAACCTCACGCCCACGTCATGCTGACCATGCGCAGCGTGGACGAGAACGGGTTCGGCCAGAAGGTCCGAGACTGGAACCGCACCGAAATGGTCGAGCGCTGGCGGGAGCGTTGGGCCAATCTTGCGAATGAGCGCCTTACCGAACTCGACATAGACGCCCGCATCGACCACCGCAGCCTTGAAGCGCAGGGCATCGCGCTGGAGCCGCAGACCAAGATCGGCGCACCGGCGCAACGCATCGAGGCCGCCGGACTTGAGGCCGACCGTGCAGAGGATCACCGGCGGATCGCCCGCGAGAACGGCGCGCGGATCATCGCCGATCCGTCCATCGCCCTGGACGCGATCACGCAGCAGCAATCGACCTTCACGCGCCGAGACCTGGCCAAGTTCGCGCATCGGCACAGCGACGGGATCGACCAGTTCAACGCCGTGACGAGCGCGATACGCAACGCGCCCGATCTGGTGGAATTGGGCAAGGACGGACGCGGCGAGGATCGCTTCACCACCCGCGAGATGATCGAAGCCGAGCAGCGACTGCATCGTGCCGCCGAACTTATGGCCGAGCGCGAACGCCATGACGTGAAGGATGCTGATCGTGTCGCCGCGCTCGCTCGCGCCGAACGGCGCGGCCTTGTCCTGTCCGGCGAGCAGGCCGACGCGCTGGCGCATGTCACGGACGGACGCGATCTCGGCATGGTCGTCGGCTATGCCGGGACGGGAAAGAGCGCCATGCTCGGCGTCGCGCGCGAGGCGTGGGAGGCGGCAGGCTACGAAGTTCGCGGCGCGGCGCTCTCCGGCATTGCGGCGGAAAATCTCGAAAGCGGATCAGGCATCGCGTCCCGCACCATCGCCAGCATGGAACATGGCTGGAAGAACGGCCGCGACATGCTGACTTCGCGCGATGTACTTGTTATCGACGAGGCCGGCATGGTCGGCACGCGGCAGTTGGAACGCGTGCTGTCACACGCCGCCGAGGCCGGCGCAAAAGTCGTGCTGGTCGGCGATCCGCAGCAGCTACAATCCATCGAAGCGGGCGCAGCGTTCCGCTCGATCCATGACCGTCATGGCGGCGTCGAAATCAGCGAGGTTCGCCGCCAGCGTGAGGACTGGCAGCGCGACGCCACGCGCGA
>Ga0153956_1002693_pt1 | contig 12565 bp, 11 predicted proteins | sample TSFL040MetaG_FD_104704 | JGI IMG/M metagenome (GOLD analysis project Ga0153956, IMG submission 104704) | Attine ant fungus gardens microbial communities from Florida, USA - TSFL040 MetaG | ecosystem: Host-associated > Fungi > Mycelium > Unclassified | place: USA: Florida, Wekiwa Springs...
CTTTAATTCCGAAGTTCGCATCAAAGGTCGCCGCAAGGACATGCGAACTTCGGAATCGGGACACTAGTCGCATACTTTGAAACAACGACGGCCTCTTTCGATCAGCACTTCCGGCAGCGTCAAACTCCCGTCGCCTCATCCCACTCCCTGAGAGAAAAGGTTAGGGGCTGCTCTCGCTTGACGGCGGCGCGTGACGGGCCGCCGCACTCGGACCGCGCGTTCCCGCCTGACGGTTGGCCGCCGCGAGCCGCGCCTCCCGGGTCCGCTCCCTGCCCCGCGCCCGCTCCCGGTAACGCGCCAGCGCGCCGGCGGCGGCCGAGCCGAGCCGCGCGGCCGCGCTGATGGCATGTCCCGCGATGCGTCCGGTGGTTCCACCCGCCCACACCAGTTCGAACGGCGAAAACAACCGCCAGCGGTCGTCGTTTGCGAACATGCTGCGCGCGATCAGTTGTCCCGCCATGGCCGAGGTGTTCAGGCCCTGTCGCCCAAACCCGCTCGCGACCCACAGCCCCGGACGCAACTGGCCGATCTGCGGCATGCCGTGCACGGTCTGTCCGATCGCGCCGCTGAAAACCTCCGCGATCCCGACGTTGCCGAGCTTCGGGAACACGGTGCGAATGCGCCTGCGGATCGCGCCGGCCTGACGTTGCGGCCGCGCGTCCCAGGTGGTTTCCGGGCTCGCCCACATCAGCCGGTCGCCTTCGACGATGCGGAAATGATCGATTCCGTCGCTGTCGGTGACGGAGCCCTGAAACGCCATCGCGTCGGCAAGCCGGTCGCCGAGCGGCGCGGTAACGGCGGCATGGCGCCAGACCGGAAGCAGCGTGTCGGACAGCCGCCGCGACGCGTCGCCGAGATGAATGTTGCCCGCGAGCACGACGTGCGAGGCGCGCAGGCGCGCGAGCGGCGTCACGATTCGTTTCCGGACGCCGGAGGGATCGATGCCGACCGCGGGCGTCTCCTCGAAAATGCGCACGCCGGCCTCGCGGGCGAGATCGGCGAGACCATGAACGTAGTTGCGCCCGTCGATCTGAAACGCCTTTGGATAATGCACCGCGTGAAAATAGCGGCTGGTGCGCAAGGTTTCGCGCACCCGGTCGACCTGCCAGCCCTCGACCTCGGTCGCAAAATCCTCGGTCAGCATCTGCAAGCGGCCGATGAGCCGGTCGCCGGTATCCACATTGGAAACCTCGAGCGCGCCTTCGGTGAGCGCGAGACCGGGAATCACATCCCCGGCGGCGTGGGCGCGCACATATTCCGCGCCCTGCTTCGACAGCGACCACAGTTCGCGCGCATCGTGAAGGCCGACCCGCGCGATCAGGTCGCCAAGCGGAAGCGCGTATCCCGGCATCACCGTGCCGAGATGATGGCCGGACGCATTCCAGCCGACATGGCGGCCTTCGAGCACCGCGACGCTCGCGCCCGACCGCGCCGCCTCCAGCGCCACCGTCAGGCCGGCGAGGCCCGCACCGATCACGCAGACGTCGGCGTCATGATCGAACGTCAGCCGCGCAGGCTCGGGCGTTGCCGCCGCGACAGCCGCCCCGTCCGGTCCATTTGTCGCGGTCGCGATGTCCGATACCATGACATTTTCATACGGACCCGGGCGATGCTTGTCACCCCGTCCGTTTCCGGGTCATGCTCCCGCGCATGTCAGAATCGACCAACGAGAGTGCGCCATGCGCCGTTTGATGCTGCTGCGTCACGCCAAGACCGAGAACGACGCGCCCAGCGGCAACGACTGGGACCGCCGGCTCGACGCGCGCGGCAATGCCGACGCCGCCGAACTCGGCCGCTGGCTCGCCGGCCGGCAAGACCTGCGTCCCGATCTCGCGCTGGTCTCCACCGCGGTCAGGGCTCGTGCGACCTGGGACATCGTTCAGCAGTCGCTCGCGGCGCCGCATGTCCGTGCCGTTCATCTGGCGGACCTGTACGGCGCCGAGCCCGCGCAACTGCTGGCGATCGTTCGCGCCGCCGCGGTCGAGGATCCGAAACGCCTGATGCTGGTGGGGCATAATCCCGGCTTCCACGAAATCGCGCTGAGCCTGATCGGCGGCGGTGACGCGGCCGGCTGCGCCGCGCTCGCCGGCAACATGCCGACCTCGGGCCTCGCCGTGATCGACTTCCCGGCCGACACCTGGGACGACGTCGCGTTCCGGGGCGGACAGCTCAGGCAATTCGTCAGCCCGAAACTGCTGAAGGATGCGTGACCGGCGCGAGAGCCGGAGAGCCGGCCGGAATCCTTAATCCTTTTTCGCCGGTCTCGGCCGGGCGATGACGCATCGGGAACGGCAGGAGTTTCAATGGTCCTTTTTTTCAACAGCCCGCCGACCAGCCTCTCCATTTCATGATACACTCGCGCCCAAGCGCGGCGGGACTCCGCGCGATCGTGCAAGCGGTCCCAGGGTTTCGAGAAAAACCTGCGGAAGACAGGATGCGACGTGCGGACCCGGACCATGACGGAGGGCGCCGATGTTCAAATCCATTCTCGTGCCGATCGATCTGGCCGACACCGATCTCGCGAAACCCGCGATCGCGACGGCCGCGGCGCTGTCGCGAGGTTCCAGCGGGACCGTCAGGCTGCTGAATGTGCTGCAGATGACGCCGGTGATGCTCGCGGAATACGTGCCGCCCGATTTCGACGTGCAGCAGCGCCAGTCGTCGGAAGACGCGCTCGATATCGTCGCGCGCGAAGCCGGCATCGAGGCGTCGCGCATCTCCAGCGTGGTGCGGCAGGGCGGCATCTATCACGAGATTCTCGAAGAGGCACTGGCGATCAAGGCCGACCTGATCGTGATGACCTCGCATCGCCCGGCGATGAAGACCTATTTTCTCGGCTCCAACGCCGGGCATGTGGTGCGCTACGCCAAGTGTTCGGTGCTGGTGGTGCGGCACTGAACACTACGGCAGCAAATCCCGCGGCAACGCATCGAACGTGTAACGGCGCGGCCTGTTGCGCCGCAGGAAGCCGCCGACCTGCCAGGCGAACAGCGCGGCGAATCCGGCGATGAACAGCGCGCCGCCGTAGGCGTGCGTGGCGATCGCGCGTGCCAGCAATCCGGCGATGGCGACGCTCAGCAGCGCGACGCCGGCCAGACCGATGGTGTGCACGACCGGGTTGATGCCGCCGACGAGAATCACCGGATGTCCCTGCACCGCGAGCCGCCGGTGCAGTTCGGCGACGAAGGCGCGATAGTCGCTGTCCTGCGCGACCATCAGGGTCACCGTCTGCCAGGTGGTCGACATCACGGGGAGGCGGTCGCCGCCGCGGTGCGCGAGGTCGGTCCGGAAGCGCCGCGTCTGCATCGACATCGGCCGATACGACATCCGCACCCCCACGATATCCGCGTAGCGCCATCGGCCCGACCTGCGGCCCGCCTGCCAGACGACGGCGTCGTCCTCCAGCGTGAACTGGTGCGCCGAACCGATCAGCGACGCCTTGAAGGCGTAGCTGAAATCCGGCGGCGCTGAAGTCTCCGGCGGCTGTGACACGATCTACGATCCTTCGCGGGCGCAAACCGGGTTCGCTTGCGCGCGATGCGCGTTCTATCCTACAAATCCGTCATGGCTGAAACGACTTATTTTCCGCGCCGCCTGATTCTCGGGGGCGCGATGGTCTCGGGCATGCTGCTCGCGCTCGCCGTGCACATGCTCGGCGCGCGATACGGTCTCGATCTCGGCAGCCTCTGGCGTTCGGATTCAAAAGAGTTCATGCCGGCGGGCGCCGCGATCGCGTGGTGGCTGATCGCCACGGCCGGCTTTGCCGGCGGCTATTTTGTCGCAACGCTGATGCACAGCGCGGTCTCGGGACGGATTCCGCAACGGATGCGGCAATTCCTGATCGCGGTCGGCGTTCTGGTGCTGGCCGGCGCGGGCCAGGCCGCGTCCGCGCCGAGCGCGGCGCCGACCGTCGCCGGCATGCTGGCCGGCCTCGCCGCGCTCGTCCTCGGCACGGTGATGGCGTTTTGCGGCGCGCATTTTGCCCTGCGCAAGACGTAGGGTTTCGTTCAGCGGGCGCTTTCCGCCGCGGACGACGGCGTCCGCTGCGGCAACTGCACGTCCCATGCGAGACCCAGCAGAACAAACACGCGCAGCAGCAGATAGGTCAGATCGATCTCCCACCAGCGACGCTGGTTGGTGGCCGAGCTCGGATCGGCGTGGTGATTGTTGTGCCATCCCTCGCCGCTGGTGATGATGGCGACCCAGGCATTGTTGCGGCTGTTGTCGCCGGTTTCATAGTTGCGATAGCCGAACAGATGCGGAAAGGAATTTCCGCACCACGTCACGTGCCAGACCAGAATCGTCCGGACCACGACGCCCCACAGCCAGACGCTCGCGCCGAATTGCAGCGCGCCGGCGGCGGTTTCGCCGAGCAACAGTCCCGCGAGACACCCCGCGGCGAAATACACCGCCGACTGCGCCAGCGTGATCCAGACCACGGCGCGCTCGATCCACCGGTAGAATCTGTCGCGGACGATATCGCGTGCATAGCGGTCGTAACCGACCGCGCGCGTCAGGTCTTCATTCTCGATGAACAGCCAGCCCATATAGGCCCAGAACAGGTTGACCAGCGGACTGTGCGGATCGGCCTGATGATCGGCGCGATGGTGATGCTGCCGATGCGTGGCGACCCAGCGCGCGGGCGTATCCTGGACGCAGCACACCGCGATGATCGCGAACGCATGTTCGAGCCACAGCGGGCAACTGAAGCTGCGATGGCTGAGCAGGCGATGATAACAGAGATTGATGCCGAGCGCGCCGAAGACGTAGACGCCGCCGATGGCGAGCGTGACGCCGGTCCAACTGAAGAACCACGGGCTGAACGCCAGCCATCCGAGCAGATGATGGGTTCCGACCGCGGACACGTAACGCCAGTTGACCTGGCGATCGCTCACCCCGATGGGATGCGACAAGGGTGCCAGGGGGGTCGTAGCACGCGCGCCGGGCCGCCTGGCAATGTCCGTCAACCTGTTTCCTCTCGCGATGAACCGCTGTCATGCGGAAGATCGGGGCCGGCGTCCAGTGTAAACTGCGCAGGGAACCTGGTTCTTATGTCTCAACCCGCGCCGATGGTTTGGAGCAGGCGCCGCGCGGCCCTTGTTCGGAGCATCAGCTTGCGGCGCGACGGTTGATCCCGCTCTCCGCGAGCGCGGTCGGCTTCCTGCCGGTCGCCTTTTCCTCGTCGAGCGTCTTTTGCGGCACCGGCAAAAACGGTCATGGAACGGCAAATGTTATATGGCTATATGAAAACGGGAACAGCGCTGCACGGCACCGGCAGTCCGATCGCATCCATCGCATTTCCCGATATGTGAATCGCGTATTCCGATAGCTACATGAAGGCCGGATGACGGCGGCGAGAGACATAACACCGCTTGTCAAGACCTGCCCAATACGGCGTTTTTATCTTATGGGTTTTCGCGTATGAGTGTCGGAACAGCCGCTTGCCATCAAGCTCCCCAAACGGCTCGAAACGTGTCGCCGGCCTTCCGGGAGGACGAATGCATCGGCTGCTGACCGCGCTCCAGCGCGGCTTCAAGGAACGGATCGGCTGGAAACGGCTCGGGCTGGTCGCGAGCCTTGCCATTATCGCTTTCGCGGTCATGACCCTCGTTCGCACCCTCAAGGGGGTCGATGGCGGCGTCATCCTGATCGCGCTGACCGAGAAGTCGCCGCACCAGATTGCGATGGCCGCGCTCTGCGTGGTCGGCGCGTTCTGTACGCTGACGCTCTACGATTTCTTCGCGCTGCGGACGATCGGCAAGGATCACATCCCCTATCGCGTCGCCGCGCTCTCCGCCTTCACGAGCTACACCATCGGCCACAACATCGGCGCGACCGTCTTCACCGGCGGCGCGATCCGTTTCCGGATCTATTCGGACTACGGGCTGAGCGCGATCGATGTCGCCAAGGTCTGCTTCATCTCCGGGCTGACGTTCTGGCTCGGCAACCTGTTCGTGCTCGGCATCGGCATGGCCTGGCATCCCTGGGCCGCGAGCGCGATGGACCTGCTGCCGGCTTCGGTCAACCGCCTGATCGCGCTCGGCTGCCTCGCCGGCGTCGTGATCTACCTCGCGTGGATACTCACCGGCCGCAATCGCCGCGAGCTCGGACAGAACGGCTGGAAGGTGATCCTGCCGTCGGCGCGGCTGACTTTCGTGCAGATCCTGATCGGCGTGGTCGATCTCGGATTCTGCGCCTTCGCGATGTACCTGCTGATGCCCGCGCAGCCGGAGATCGACTTCGTGTCGGTGTCGGTGGTCTTTATTCTGGCGACCCTGCTCGGCTTCGCGAGCCATGCGCCCGGCAGCCTCGGCGTGTTCGATGCGGCGATGCTGGTGGCGCTGCCGCAATTCGGCAAGGAACAGTTGCTGGCGACGCTTTTGGTGTACCGCGTTCTCTACTTCGTGATCCCCTTCACCATCGCGGTCACCATCATGGGGACGCGCGAACTCTGGCTCAATGTCGTGCGGCCCTGGCAGGAGCGCCGCAAGACCAACGGCCATAGCCACAATCCCGCCAAGGGCCATGGTCACGGCACCAGCAACGACAACGCCACCGGCAAGGCGGCCGCGCCGCCGCCGCGGGCGGTGAAGACCCCGGTTTCGCAAAACTGACGCCGGCGGGACGCAAAACCGCCTCCCCGCGGCCTTTCCGTCATACCCCTCTTATTTCCGCCCCATCTGTCGCGTCAAAACCCTCCATGCTCCGCATTCATCCGCTTGCATCGCTGACCCGGATCGCTCTCGCGCTGGCCGCCTTCGCCGCACTTCCCGAGCGGCCGGCGGCCGCCCAGCCTGCCGACACGCCCGCCCCGCCCGCGATCCCGTCCCAGGCCATGCCGGTCCAGCCCCCGCCCGCGCAGAACCAGACCGCCGACGGGATGCAGATTTCGTGGCAGGTGCGCAACCGCTTCCGGCTGTTCCGCGAGGAGCGCGACTTCCAGATCCATGTCGCCACCGAACGCAACGGCAGCATTCTCGCCTCCGAGCAGGCGCTGGAACTGCAAAGCGACGGCCGCGGCTGGGCGCGCAACACGGTGAAGCGCCTCTGCATCGACCTCGGCGGCCATGTCAGCGAGCCCTGCATCCGCGACAACGTCAAGGAAAGCTATCTGACGCCGACCGAGCATCCGGTCACCGTGCGGCTGACCGGCCCGGTCCCGGTCGGCGCCGTCTGCGCCTGGTCGTTCGACGACGGGGACGGTCCCCGCGCCACCACGCTCGACTGTGCCGAGCCGATCAATGTCCGCGCGCGCTATGGCCGCCCCACCAATGCCACCGTCGATGTCACGAGTGGCGGCGGCGCGCCGCAGCGCCTCGTCACCCAGATCAAGGTGCGCGACATCCTGATCGCGGGCATCGGCGATTCCATCGCATCCGGCGAAGGCAATCCCGATCGCGCGATCGCGCTGTCCGACGAAGGGTTCTGCTTCCGCTCCTATCTCGGCGGCGCCGGCGACGAGTATTACCGGCCGAGCCGCGCCGGATTCAAGGGCGGCCGGGCCTGCGGCACATCCGGCTCGCTGCAGAGCTGGCAGACATACGGCGCGCTGTGGATGAATGCCGCCTGCCATCGCTCGCTCTACAGCTACCAGACCCGCACCGCGCTTGCGCTCGCGGTACAGTATCCGCACATCGCCGTGACCTATCTGCCGCTCGCCTGCACCGGCGCCACCATTCCCGACGGCCTGCTCGGCTCACAGCGTGCGCGCGAATGCCTCACGTCGAGATGCCAGGGCACGGTGGACGGCCAGATCGCCGAACTGCGCGAAGCGCTCGCGGCCGCGAAGCGCCGCCAGCCCGACCGCAAGCTCGATCTCCTGCTGCTGACCATCGGCGCCAACGACATCAATTTCTCGGGCCTTGTCTCCGACGTCATCGTCGACGCGCCGACCGAGCGCGCGCTGTTCAAGCGCGGCGGCCTGATCGCATCGGTCGAGGATTCCCGCGCGAGCCTCGCGCGCGACCTGCCGCAGTCCTTCGCCAGGCTGCGGTCCGCGCTGAAGCCGCTGGTCGGCAACGACCTGTCGCGCGTGGTCTTCGTCTCCTACGCCAACCCCGCGCTATCGGCGGGAGTCCCCTGTGCCGGCGGCAAGGCGGGCTTTGACGTGCATCCCTCGTTCAACGCCGACCCGCGGCGGCTCGCCGAGGTCACCGGCTACGTCCAGAACGAATTCCTGCCGCGGCTGAAGGCGATCGCGCTGTGCCAGTCGGGCGTGCTGTGCCGCGATCCCAACAGCGACCGCATGACATTCGTCGAAGCGCACCAGGCCGACTTCGCCGCGCACGGATTTTGCGCCCGCGCCGACAGCGATCCGGAGTTCGACCGCCAGTGCTTCTCCGCCAAGGGCGACAGTTTCGTCAGCGACATCGTCGCGGCGCCGCAGCAGCCCCTGACCTGCGGACGCCCGGCCAGCGACTTCCGCGCCTACCTGCCGCGCGCGCGCTGGATCCGCGACGCCGACGACAGCTATTTCTCCGCGATGACGTATCCGCAGGCGTTGCCGTCGGCGATGCAGCCGTCCGACATCCACGACGCGACATGGGGCCTGCTCTCCGCCGTCTATGGCGGTGCGATCCATCCGACCGCCGAGGGCCATGCCGCCATGGCCGACGCCGCGCTGCCGGCCGTTGAGGCCGAACTGCATCTCAACGCCGCCGATGGCAGCGACGTGACGCAGGAACCGCTGGCGCCGCCCTCCGCCGTCCAGCCCGCCGTGCCGCAGCCGCCGACCCCGCCCGCTGCGATCCCATCCGCACCGCAGCAATAGCGTAACGGCGCCGCACCGAAGCTGCTGTTGCCGCCTGCCCTGTAAGAGGGAGGAAGGCTGCGCCGCACCGCGGCCGCTCGGCGATGGCGCTGCCGGTAACGAGAACGAGCGCGGCATCGTGGCGCTCCGACTTCATCCAATTGTTGCTGCCGCCCCCGCCTGGAGGCTTTCCGCTTCCGATGGAATCAGAAGCGGGGCTCTATGATTTTGATTTGACGCGTTTTCTTGACGCGAACCGGCACCCGCTTCGCTCGAAAACGCGATAAAGCCGATGCTGCGCACGCCAAGGTCATTTGTCCGATGGCCGGAGCAGGTCTAGACTTCGCCGGTCCCGCCTAAGGCGACGGCAAAACCAAAAACTGCCAGGGAGAAGACGATGACCAGACATTCCATCGCGTCGTGGAGCGGCGCTGTGCCGCTCGCGCTCGGCTGCTTCGCGGCGCTGACTGCCGCTCCGGCGCTGGCGCAATCAAAACCTCCGATCAAGATCGGCGTGATCGCCGAGGTGCAGGCGGTCGCGGGCCAATCCACCGGAGGCGGCGCGCAGATCGCAGCCGACGAGATCAACGCCAAGGGCGGCATCGACGGCCGCAAGGTCGAGATCGTGGTCTATGACGACAAGAGTTCGTCGGCCGATGCGGTCCGCGCCTTCCAGCGCGCGGTCAGCGACGACAAGGTGATCGCGGTGATTTCCAGCTACATCAGCGAGGTGGTGCTGGCGCTGGAGCCGTGGGCGGCGCGGTTGAAGATGCCGTTCATCACGCCGGGTGCGGCCTCGAACGAGATCACCGCGGCGATCCACAAGGACTACGAGAAGAACAAGTACACCTTCCACGGCTACCTGGCCTCCGCCGCGCAGGCACAACTGGTGTGCGATGCCGCCAAGGATCTGCTGGTCGACGGCCTGAAAATGAAAAGCGTCGCCGTGATGAGCGAGGACGCCGCATGGACCAAGCCGCTCGACGAGGGCTATCTGGCCTGTCTGCCCAAGGCGGGACTGAAAGTCACCGATCACATCCGCTTCTCGCCCGACACCACCGACTTCACCCCGATCTTCAACAAGATCGAGGCCAACAAGCCGGATGCGATCGTGACCGGCATTTCGCATGTCGGCGTGCAGCCGACGGTGCAGTGGAAGAACCAGCAGGTGCCGATCGCGATGTTCGGCATCAGCGCGCAGGCGCTGAGCCCGACCTTCTGGAACGACACCAACGGTGCGGCCGAAGGCGTGCCTTCGCTCGCGGTCTCGACCGCGGATGTCGCGGTCACCTCGAAGACGAAACCGTTCGCCGCCGCCTACAAGAAGAAGTACGGCACGGACCCGGCCTATACCGGCTACACCGCGTATGATGAGGTCTACATCATCACCGATGCGATCAAGCGCGCCGGATCGACCGATGGCGAGAAGATGGTCGCCGAGATCGAAAAGACCAATTTCGAGGGCACCATCGGTCACATCGCCTTCTACGGCAAGAACGACACGTTCACCCACGGCATCAAGTCCGGCCCCGGCTTCGTCACCGGCCTCGTGTTCCAGTGGCAGGACAACAAGCAGGTGGTGGTCTGGCCGAAGAACATCGCCGAGGGCAAGCTGAAGTACCCGGGCTTCGTGAAGCTCACGCAGTAAGGCGCACAAGTCTTCGGATTGTCGCAAACGTCAAAGCGCGATCGGAATTTTCCGGTCGCGCTTTTCGTTGCGCATCAACGCGCGGGCACCGGCGCGCGGCCCTTCTTTGCCGCGACCTGCGGTTTGGCGGCGACGGCCTGCTCCGGCAGGTATTTCGCGACAATGGCGGGATCGACCGAAGCCATCGCGCTGTCGGGAAGCCGGTACCACGTTTCATTCTTGCCAAGCATCGGCGTCAGCACATAGCCGCGCAATGTCAGCGACTGGCCATCGGGGCTGACGGTCATCTTGGCTTTCCAGATGTCGCCATCGCGCGGATCGAGAACGTTGCCGCCTTCGTATTCGAGACCCTTGCGCTTCATCGCACGGATAAAGGAAATGCCGAGGACCGGCGCGTCCTTGCGATCGTCCGTGCACTTGCTGCAAATCAGACCGGCGTTCTCTCCGTCCTCGGGAAACATCCGGGCCATCGCACCCTCGAAGATGCCGCCATGATCGACCATCAAGACCCAGATCACGGGCTTGCCCTTTTCAACCTTCTGCCAGAGTCCGGCAGCGGTCGGCTCCTGCGCGTGCGCCGCGAACGGCGTTCCGAGCAGCATGAGCACCCCGGCCATGGCGGGCAGCAACTGAAATCCTGAGAGCGCAATCCGCATTCACATCACCCGATTAGGAGCCGCCAAGGACTGACCCAAGGATTGACCGCAGAGTATGGCCGTTTCGCGGACGACTTCGGCGACGAGGGCTGCGCGCGCCGGCGGGCGAAAACGTGACGAAACCTAGGAATAAATTCCGATAAAGTGAGGTATTTTTAGGGCGCGGCGCTCGCCGCGACTTTGCCACCTTAAAACCACCGCCTCGCCGCAACGAATCCGGCAAACCGTCGCTGCCCCGGGTTTGCCGCAAGACTTTTTCGCGGGGAATCGCGGCGCGGCCGGGGCACGGTTCGATCAATTCACTCCGAGCTTCTTCTGCAGGTTCGACGACGAGGTCGTGTACTGGAACACCAGCCGCTTGTCCGGATAGACGTAGCGGTGCGCCTTCTGCGCCATCAGCGCGCCCTCGTGGAAGCCGGACAGGATCAGCTTCAGCTTGCCGGGATAGGTGTTGATGTCGCCGATCGCAAAAATGCCGGGCACGTTGGTCTCGAACGACGCGGTCTCCACCGGAATGAGATTGTTCTCGAGTTGCAAACCCCAGTTGGCGACGGGGCCGAGCTTCATCGTCAAGCCGAAGAACGGCAGCATGGTATCGCAGCGGACCTGCGACATGACATTGTCGTTGCCCTTCACGTGCGCGCCCGAAAGCTGGCCGTCCGCGCCTTCCAGCGCCGTGACCTGACCGATCTTCAAATCCATCTTTCCATCGGCGACCAGTCGGCGCATCTGCTCCACGCTATGGGGCGCGGCGCGAAAATCGTCGCGACGGTGCAGCAGCGTGACGCGCTTCGCGAGCGGATGCAGGTTGAGCGTCCAGTCGAGCGCACTGTCGCCGCCGCCGACGATCAGAATCTCCCTGTCGCGAAACTGCTCCATCTTGCGCACGGCATAGAACACCGAACTGCTCTCGTAGGCCTCGATGCCCGGCACCGGCGGACGCTTCGGCTGGAACGAGCCGCCGCCGGCGGAGACCACGACGACCTTGCACTCGAACACCTGGCCGGCATCCGTGGTGACGCGGAATCCGGGATCGCCGATCTTCTCGATGCTCTCCACCATCTCGTTGAGATGGAAGGTCGGATTGAACGGCTTGATCTGCTCCATCAGCGCATCGGTGAGACCCTGGCCGGTGACGAGCGGAATTCCGGGAATGTCGTAGATCGGCTTCTCCGGATAAAGCTCGGCGCATTGGCCGCCGATCTTGTCGAGGATGTCGACCAGATGAACCTTCATGTCGAGCAGGCCGAGTTCGAACACCGCGAACAGCCCGCAGGGCCCCGCACCGATAATCAGCACATCCGTCTTGATCGCTTCGCTCATGTCAGCTTCTTTTTCCGTTGAAACCCTGCAGGCAAAGCCCGAGCCATGCCGGCCGCAGCCTGTTGTCTAGTGTGGTGGTTCAGAAGTCCGCCACACTATCGCAGCGAGTCGGTGAAGCGGACTTCTGAACCTGAACCGCACGAGAATCATAAACTTGCCAGTGTCCCTTTAATTCCGAAGTTCGCATCA
>Ga0153956_1002694_pt1 | contig 12564 bp, 9 predicted proteins | sample TSFL040MetaG_FD_104704 | JGI IMG/M metagenome (GOLD analysis project Ga0153956, IMG submission 104704) | Attine ant fungus gardens microbial communities from Florida, USA - TSFL040 MetaG | ecosystem: Host-associated > Fungi > Mycelium > Unclassified | place: USA: Florida, Wekiwa Springs...
CAGATCGTGCCGGAGGAGAAGAAACCCCGCCGCATCCAGATCAATGCGCCGGAACTGAAGAGCATCGAAGGCCAAGCGAAAGCCGCCTAATCCTTCGGGTTTCTGACGAAGTACGGGAAAGCCGGGCAGCCTTAACGCTGCCCGGCTTTTTCATTTGGGGGCCGCCGGGGCTTTCACTATCCTGCCCGGGCTTCGATCACCGGTTCCCAAAATGCCCAGTTGGCAGAGCGCCTTGTTCTCCCGCATGAGCCGCATGTCGCGGCCGCGCCCCGCCGCCGGCGGTGACACCACGGATGTCGAGGAACTGCGCCGCCAGTTCAACTATCTGACCAGCCGCTTCGCCGCCGTCCCCAAGGATGCGGTGTTCGAGGCAGGCCAGCTTGGCCCGGTAAAAGGTGAATGGGTGCGGGTTGATGGTTCCGCGCCGCATCGCGTGATCCTTTATTTCCATGGCGGCGGCTACATTTCCGGCTCGCCCGAAACCCACCGCACCCTAGTCGCGCGCCTGTGCAGCGCCGCGAGCGCCAATGGTTTCTCCGTCAATTATCGCCTCGCGCCCGACTTTGCGTTCCCCGCGGGATTGCGCGATGGCATCGACGCTTATCGCCATCTTCTGCAGCATGGCGTTTCGGCATCGCAGGTGGTGCTTGCGGGCGATGGTTCCGGCGGTGGTTTGGTGTTCGCCTGCCTGCTCGCCATCCGCAATGCGGGACTCGATATGCCGGCCGCCGTTGTCGCGATGAGCCCTTGGGCGGATTTATCGCTTAGCGGCTGGTCGATGCTGCAGAACGCGAAGAAGGATGCCGCGCTGAGTTGGGAACTGCTCTTCATGAGCGCGCGCAACTATCTGAAGAAGCAAAGCCCGGCCGATCCGTATGCGTCGCCGATCTACGCGCCGTTCCGCGATTTCCCGCCGATCATGGTGCATGCCGGAAGCAACGAGATCCTGCGCGACGATGCCAGCCGCATCGGCGATCGCGCGGCGGAAGCAGGTATTCCGGTGAGCGTGGAAATCTATGACGGGATGCAGCATTTGTTTCAGGCAAGTGCTTATGTGCCGGAAGCCCGCGTTTCGCTGCAGCGTCTGGGGCAGTTCATCAAGCAGCGCGTGCCGGATGGCGTGGCGAAAGCCGCCGCCGGTTAGCGCGGATCGGCCATCGTCAAGGATGCCATCGCTTCGGCGATCATCGGCGGAAGTTTCGCGCCATTCAGGATCGCGCCGCTGAGTTCGCAATCGCGCAGATCCGCACCCAGAAGATTGGCGTAGGCCAGATCGCTGTCGTTCAGGCGCGCGCGGCACATGTCCGCGCCGCGGAAATCGGCGTAACGCGCGTTCGCTTTGTCGAGACGCGCGGGCAGCAAACGCTGATCGGAGATCAGCAGCGGTCCCAGTTTCGCATCATGCAGATTGGCGTTGCCCAGTTTTGCGCCGGAAAGATTGGCGCCGCGCAGATCCGCGCCCGCAAGCCGCGCACTGCGCAGATCGGCGCCCGACAGATTGCTGCCTTGCAGCGACGCGCCCGACAGATCGAGTCCGTAAAGCTGCGCGCCCGGCGCGATCAACGCGGTGAGCTGGCGATGCGCCAGCGATTTCAACTCGCGCAAATCCGCATGGCTGAGATCGGCCGGCACGCCTTCGCGGCCATCAGTCTCGGCCCAGCGCGAATGGGCGTTGAGGATATCGGGCAGCGAGAGGTTCGGCATCGCTTCCGGATTCTTGAGCAGCGCGCCCGTCATGTTCGCGCCGTCGAGGATCGTATTGGTCATCTGCGCGCCGACGAGGATGGCGCCGGAAAGATCGGCGCCCGCCAGCACACAGCCGGAGAGATCGGCGTTTTCCAGATTGGCGCCCGTCAATTTGGCCTGGCGCAGGTTTGCGCGCATCAGCTTGCAACTGCGCATGATCGCGTCGGTGAAATCGGCACGCACCGCGAGCGCACCGGAAAGCTTCGCGCGTTCCAGGTTGGCGCTGCTCATCAGCGCGTCGGGCAATTCGCTGGGGCCGACATCGTGCTGCATCACGCGCAGATTTCCGAAACGGTCTTTCTCCGCGATGGTGCCTTCGCGCAAATCGGCTTCGTAGAGATCCGCGCCGATCAGGTTCGCGCCGCGCAGCGAGGCGCCGCGCATGTCGGAACGGCGCAGGGTCGCGCCCGCGAGATTGGCCCGGCGCAGATCGGCGCCGAAGAAGCTGGCGGAGTCCAGCCGCGCGCCCTGAAGATTGGTTTCTTCCATGAGCGCGCCGGTGAAATCGGCGTCGGAGAGGTTGCGGCCCGAAAGGTCCAGACCGGACAGGTCGCAGAAGGCGAAGACCGCCCGCGCGCCACCGATCCGCCCCGCGAACAACATTTCGTGGCGGGCGATCGCGGCCGAAGCATCCTTCTGGGTGAGCTTCGAGAAGCTGATGCGGCGGACGGCGCTCATACGGTAACCAAGTGGGCGGGTTCGGGTTGTGTTTCCATGCAGCCCCAATTGTGGGCGGCAAGCCGCTAATGCCTGATTAAAAAAGCAAAATTTGAACCGGGCCGGGGACTTACGGGCTAGCTTTGGCGGTAAAAATCTGGCTAAGGTCCGCCGCAGCGACGCGCTTTTAGGGGCGGCGGCGCTGATTTCGGCATGGGTCCTGGGGGCCGCCGGCCCGGCCAAAAACCGGCTCTAAAGCTATGAGGTTCTACGTGTACAAGCGCGCGCTGATGCTGACTGCGGCTACGATGGCCCTGCTTTCTGGACCGGCCTATGCCGCCGACAGCAATAAGCCGCTCACGACATCCACCTCGGGCAATATCGATCTTACCTCGATCCTCACCATTCCCTCGTCGTCGGATGCCAACACCACGCCGGCAATCACCATCAACTCGAACAACAACGTGACCGTCGACACCGGTGGGTCGGTCGTGTTCACCGACACCGCTTCGGCCACGGGCATTTTCGAGCAGGAAGGTTTCAAGGGCGAGACCATCGTCGCCAACAGCATCGATCTCAGCGGCAGTGGCATCAGCAAGACCGGCATCCTGATCGGAAGCCAGGCCGTAGGCACCGGCACGTTCACCGGCGTGGTCGACGCCGACAACAACAGTTTCACGACGGATCCCACCGCCGTCGTCCTTCAGACCGGCTCGCTCATCAAGGTACAGGGCGACGGCTCGGACGGCATTCGCCTGGCGTCGGGCTCGAAGCTGGTCGGGGACATCATCATCAACGGCACCATCGGCATGACGCCGACCAGCCTGAACGCCACCACGAGCACAAGCGCCGTCACAGGCATCAACCTTCAAGGCACAACTAACGGTTCGCTGATCGTTGGTTCCACCGGCGTGGTGAGCAGCATCGGTGCCGCGGCGCAGGGCGTTTTGGTGTTGGGCCAGCTCAATGGCGCGATCGAGAATTTCGGCGCGATCCAGACATCCGGCGCCAGCACCGTCACCAAGACGAAGGGCAACCCGGTTCCGGGTTCCACGCTCATCATTTCCAACAATGTGACGGGCGGCATCTACAATGGCGGCCCGCTTACCGCGTCCGACACCACACAGCCGGCGGCGATCAACGGCACCGGCGCTTTGCCGACCGTCTTCATCACGCCGGGCTTTCTCAATTCCACAACCGCGACGCCCGTCACCATCCGTGGCTTCAAAGATTTGGGCGGACTGGGAACCTACAGCTTCATCAACCGCGGCAACATCACCAACGGGCCGTTGAACGTCAACACGTCTTCCACCGCCATCGAGATCATCGGCCTGACGTCCACCAATACCGTCACGCTGACGGACGGGTTTCTCAATACGGGAGCGATCCGCGCGACAGCCGGAACCGATTCCACGGCGGCGACGGCGACAGCGCCCGTCGTGGCGACGGGCCTTGAGATCGGAAACTTTGCCGATCTCGGCGCTCAAGGCATCGTCAACTCGCGCAACGGCGCGGCCATCGGCTCCACCACGGGCGTGGGAACGATCAGCGCCCTGTTCAGCGGCCAGACCTCGGGCATCGCGGCCGCAATCACCATCGCGCAGGGTGCGAATGTTCCCAGCTTCGTCAACGAAGGGGTCATCTCGGCGTCCGCTGTGACGACCGACACGAAGGTTACGGCACTTTCGGCCATCGGTGTTCTGGATCAGTCAGGAACGCTGCTGAATTTCAACAACTCCGGCACCATCACAACGTCGTCACTCGCCAGCGTGAACGGTGTGGCGGAGCAACTCGACAACCGCAACAACCTCGCCACTGCGCTCGATCTGCGCGCGGCCACGGGAGCGATCACGCTGACCAACAGCGGGGGCATCGTGGGCGATGTTTTGCTGGGCCAGCATGACGACATCGTCAATGTGACGGGAAGTTCGTCGCAGGCCGCGGTTCTCAAAGGCAATCTCAATCTCGGCGGCGGCAACGATACGCTGACGGTCGGCAGCAATGCGACCGTGACTGGCGATATTCTGGAAGGTTCGGGTGGCCATGTCGCCGTGCTGGTCCAATCAGGCGGCGCGCTCAACGCCACCAACAATGGTGCGACGACGGATGGCCAGCCGATCCCGGCGGGAACCACCGCCAATCTTTCCGTCAGCAGCCTCGAAGTGCAGGACGGCGGCACACTGGGCCTGACCTTGGCGGACGGTTTCAACATCAATCGCGTCGGCAATGCGGGCCCGATCGTCCAGGCGACTCCGACCGGCACGATCAATATGAATTCCGGCTCGATCCTGAAGATCAATTTCGGCGGCTTCGTCTCCACCGAGGCGACGGCCGGCGGCACCGCGAAGTTTGTGGTGTTCGATGCGACAAGCGGAAAAATCCAAATCGACAATCCAGCGCAGATTCAGCAGGCTTTGACGAATGGCATCCCGTTCCTCTTCAGCGGAAGCGCCTGCGGCTACAATGTCTCCGGCTTCAGTGGATCGCTCGCCTGCACCGGCACCAACCCGGAAGGCAGCACCCATTCCGACATCATCCTGACTCTCGCGCCGAAATCCGCCAAGGAGATCGGCCTCACGGGTTATGCGAGCGCCATGTTCGACTCCGCCAATCTGGCGCTGGCGAACGATCCGGATCTCGGCGCCGCGGTGATCAACGCGGGCGCGCCGGTGAACAACAAGTCGCTGACCGCGGCACAGGGACAAAAGCTCTATCAGCAAATCTATTCCGGCTTCGCGCCGGATGTGACCGGTTCGGCGCGCGCGGTTGCGATCTCGCTGACCGATCAGTCGACCGGCATCGTCGCCGACCGCCAGCGCAAGCTGCGCATGTATGCCAGCCAGGACGGCGACATCACGCTCTGGGCGCAGGAATATGGCCAGCGCCTGAACGTCCCCAACAAGACGACCGCCGCGGGTTACAGCAATTCCGGTTTCGGTGTCGCGGTGGGTGGAGACGGCGGCAGCATCTCGAGCGGCCGTTATGGCGTGGCGTTGACCTTCTATACCGGCGACACGCATGAGAAGGTGCCACGCACCAGCAAGACGACGTCGGAATGGTACCTGCTGACCGGTTATTCCGATTGGCGCGGCAAGGGACTGTTCTTCGATTCGCAGATCAATATCGGCTACGGCAATCTCAAGGGCCGCCGCGTGCTGTCGATCGACGATCTGAACGGCAACACGCTCATCACCCGCACCGCAATCGGCAAGCGCGCTTCCGAGATGGCGTCCGGCGGGTTCAGCACCGGCTTCATCTTCAATTCCGGCGGCACGGTTCTTATGCCGCAGTTCAGCCTGGATGCACTGACCTTGCGCGAAGAGGGCTACACCGAATCCGGCGGCGGCGCGGGCATGGACCTTCACGTTCAGCCCTACTACGCCAATTCCGTGCGCGCTTTCCTGGGCGCCGATCTGCGCCAGGACCTGAAGCTGGACAGCTTCTACCTGCAGCCGGAAGTGCGCGCGGGCTATCGCTACGATCTTCTCTCCGGGCAGGAGAAGCTGAAGGTGAACTTCGCCGGCGATCAGAAGGTCAGTCCTGTCGTCGCGCCGGGCTCGCAGTTCTCGATCACCGGTCCCGATCCGGCCAAGGGCAACCTTATCCTCGGCGCCGGCCTCGCCGTCACGACGGACGCCTGGTCCGTCGGCGTGACCTACGATTACGCAAAAGGCATTGGCGGCACCAAGGGCACCAATCAGGACGCGATGCTGACCTTGGTCGGCCGCATCTAGCCTTTCGCTGTTTCGATGAGTTTCGCGACGTCCGCTTCGGGCGTCGCGAAACTCACGATCAGCCGCGCCATCACGCGCTCCGGCTCGACCACCCAGTCGTAGAATTTCGCACCCTGGTCATGCAGGCGTGCCGCCAGCGCTTTGGGCAGCCATGCGAAAACGCCATTGGCCTGCACCGGCGTGGCCAGTGTGACGCCGGGGATCGCGGACAGTCCATCGCCCAACTTTTTCGCCAGCGCATTGGCGCGCCGCGCATTGGCAAGCCACAGATCGTTTTCCAGATAGGCATCGAGCTGTGCCGAGATGAAGCGCATCTTGGAAAGCAGGTGCCCGGCTTTCTTGCGCCGGTATTCGAATTCCTCCGCGCGCGTCTTGTCGAAGAATACGACCGCTTCGGCACAAAGCGCGCCGTTCTTCGTTGCGCCGAACGACAAGGCATCGACGCCCGCTTTCCACGTCATCTCCGCCGCCGTGCAGCCCAGCGTGACCAGCGCATTGGCGAACCGCGCGCCATCCATGTGCAGCGCCATGCCGTTCTTGTGCGCGATATCCGCGATGGCGCCGATTTCGTCCGGCGTGTAGAGCGTGCCGTATTCGGTCGCCTGCGTGATGCTGACCGCCGAAGGTTTGGCGCTGTGCACACCGCGCGCATAGTTCGGCAGCATGGCCGCGATGATGGCCGGTGTAATCTTGCCGCCGCTGCCTTCCAGATGCGCCAGTTTCGCGCCGCCGGTGAAGAATTCCGGCGCGGCGCACTCATCCACCGCGATGTGGCTATCCACGTGACAGAACACCGCGCCGTAAGGCGGGCATAGCGTTGCCAGCGCCAGCGCGTTCGCGGCGGTTCCCGTCACCACCGGATAGGCCGCCACCTCGCGTCCGAAGATTGCCGTGAGCTTTTCGCCCACGCGCTTTGTGATCGGGTCTTCGCCATAGGAGGCCGCAGTACCGTCCGCGGCGGTTGTCAGGGCGTTGAGGATTTGCGCTGACGCGCCGTAAGCATTGTCGCTGGCGAAATTCATGGGGCTTCCTTCGATCGGGCGGGACCGTAATCAGAACCTCGCGATCAGACTAGCCATGCGCACCATTTGATGCTGCAATCGAAGGAGCGGTATGGGATTGGACATGAGCGATCTGGAGAATTTCCGCGCGGACACGCGCAAATGGCTGGAAGAGAACTGCCCGCCTTCGATGCGGGGGCAGGGCGGCGGGGCCTTTGAAGACGATGCCGTCTGGGGCGGCCGCAAGCAGACATATAAGAATCCGGATGCGAAGCTCTGGCTCGACCGCATGGGCGCGAAGGGGTGGACCGCGCCGACATGGCCCAAGGAATATGGCGGCGGCGGCTTGTCGAAAGACGAAGCCAAAGTGCTCGGCCAGGAATTGGGACGCATCAAGGCACGTCCCGCATTGCTTTCGTTCGGTTTGTGGATGCTGGGGCCGGTACTGCTGGAATATGCGAACGAAGAGCAGAAGAAGAAATTTCTGCCGCAGATTGTCAAAGGCGAAATCCGCTGGTGCCAGGGCTATTCGGAGCCGGGGGCTGGTTCCGATTTGGCCAGCCTTCGCACGAAATGCGAAGACAAAGGCGATCACTTCCTGATCAACGGCCAGAAGATCTGGACATCCTATGCCGATCAGGCCGATTGGATTTTCTGTCTCGTCCGCACCGACACGACGAAGAAGCATGAAGGCATTTCCTTCGTGCTGTTCGACATGACGACGCCGGGCGTGGAAGCGCGTCCGATCAAGCTGATCAGCGGCCAATCGCCGTTCTGCGAAACCTTCTTCACCGATGTGAAGGTGCCCAAGGCCCAGATGGTCGGAAAACTGAACGGCGGTTGGGAAATCGCCAAGCGGCTGCTGCAATACGAACGTCAGAACATTTCGTCCGGCGGCTTCGGCGGCGGCAGCGGTGTCGAACTCGAAGATATCGCCAAGGAATATGTCGGCACCGAAGATGGCGCGATTGCCGATGCCGATCTGCGCGCCCGCATCACCGCGCACCGCATGGAAGCGCGCGCCTTCACACTCACCGTGCGCCGCGTGGAAGAAGAGAGCAAGGCGCAGAAAGGCCCGTCGCCCGCCGTGTCGATCATCAAATATGCCGCCGCGAAACTGAATCAGGATCGCTGCGAGCTGATGGTGGAAGCAATGGGTTCGCAAAGCCTCGGCTGGGAAGGCGAAAGCTACAAGCCCGAAGAGATCCAGGCGATGCGCGGCATGTTGCGCTCGAAGGGCAATTCCATCGAAGGCGGAACATCGGAAGTGAATTTGAATGTGATCAGCAAGCGCGTGCTGAATTTGCTGGATCACCAATAGCGAACGCCGCCTTTAAGAGCGGCGTGGTGGAGGAAATATGTCGGCGGCTGAAAAGCTCGATCCGGAGCTTGAGTCCTTCCGTGGCGAAGCGCGCGCGTGGCTGGCGGAGAATTTCCCGCCATCGCTGAAGGATCGCGACGTCTCGATGACCGCGATGGCGGGCGTCACGCTGTCGGGCGACGCGAAGCTCTGGCAGGAGCGCATGGGCGCGAAAGGCTGGGGCACGCCCACCTATCCGAAACAATATGGCGGCGGCGGTCTCACCAACGCGCAGGCGCGCGTCCTCACACAGGAAATGAACCGCATCGGCGCGAAGAATCCCATCGGCGGCATGGGCGTGATGATGTTTGGCCCTACCTTGCTCGAATACGGCAATGAAGAGCAGAAAGCGCGCCACGTTCCCGGCATCGTCACGGCAAAGGTGCGCTGGTGTCAGGGCTATTCCGAACCGAATGCGGGCTCCGATCTGGCGGCGCTACGCACGCAGGCGGTGGACAAGGGCGATCATTATCTCGTCAACGGCCAGAAGATCTGGACCAGCGGCGCGCAATTCGCCGATTGGTGTTTCTGCCTTGTGCGCACGGACAACAGCAAGAAGCACGAAGGCATCTCCTTCCTGCTGATCGACATGAAGTCGCCCGGCGTGGAAGTACGCCCGATCAAGCTCATCTCCGGCAATTCGCCGTTCTGCGAAACCTTCTTCACCGATGTGAAAGTGCCGAAGGAGAACTTGATGGGACCGCTGAATGGCGGCTGGACCATCGGGAAACGCCTGCTGCAATTCGAGCGTGCAGGCCTCGGCAGCGGCGGCGGAAGCGCAGGGCGCGGTGGTGCGGCGCAGGGCATCGATGAGATCGCGAAGAAATATGTCGGCGTGGATGACAAGGGCCGTATCGCGGACCGCGAATTGCGCGCCCGCATCGCCGAACACCAGATGAGCGCGCGCGCTTTCCAGCTCACCATCGCCCGCGCGCAAGCCGAGGCGAAAGCCAATGCCGGTCCGAACCAGACGACCTCCATCATGAAGAACGCGGGCAGCAAGCTGCAGCAGGAACGCGCGGAGCTTCTGCTGGAGATCATGGGCGCGCAGGGCCTCGGCTGGGAAGGCGAGGGCTTCACGCGCGAGGAAATCGAATCCACGCGTGCGTGGCTCGGCGGCAAGGCCGTCACGATCTATGGCGGCACCGCGGAAATCCAGAACAACATCATCGCGAAGAGAATTCTCGGACTATTGGATCATCAATGACGACGAAGCGAATAGCGAATGGTGAGTAGCGAATAGGGAACCCTACTCGCTATTCGCTACTCGCCATTCGCTTCTAGAAGAATGGAAACAGGTGTCTCATGGCAGTGCTAACCGAAGAACAATCCATGCTGCGCGACGCGGCCAAGAGCTGGGTCAGCGAGAAATCGCCCGTCACCGCCTTCCGCAAAATGCGCGACAGCGGCAATGAAGACGGTTTCGACAAAGGTGCGTGGAAAGAGATCGCCGAGATGGGCTGGACTGGGATCATCATTCCGGAAGAGTTCGGCGGCTCGGGCCTCGGCTATCTGACGCTTGGTCTGGTGCTGGAGGAGATGGGCCGCACGCTGACCGCGTCACCACTGCTGTCCACGGCCGCCGCCACTTCGGCGCTGCTGCTCGCGGGCAACGACGCGCAGAAGCAGGAATGGCTGCCCAAGATCGCCGAAGGCAAAGCCATCGCCGCGCTCGCGGTGGACGAGAAATCGCACCACGCGCCGGAGAATATGACGCTCGAAGCCAAGAAGACGGGCGGCGGTTACACGCTGAACGGCAAGAAGATGTTCGTGCAGGATGGCGGCGCGGCGGATGTGATCGTCGTCGCGGCGCGCACATCGGGCAAGGCAAGCGAAAGGAACGGCATCACGCTGTTCCTTATCTCCGGCAATACGAAGGGCCTGAAGCGCACCAAGCTCAAGAGCGTGGACAGCCGCGGCGTCGCCAATCTGGAATTCGCCAACGTCGAAGTGCCGGGCAGCGCTGTACTTGGCTCTGCCGATAATGGTTTCGATGTGCTGGATGCGACGCTGGATCGCGCCCGCGCCGCACTCGCCGCCGAAATGCTCGGCGCCGCGACGCAGGAATTCGAGACCACGCTGGATTACCTGAAGACCCGCGTGCAGTTCGGCCAGGTGATCGGCACCTTCCAGGCGCTGCAGCACCGCGCCGCCAAGATGTTCACCGATCTGGAGCTGACGCGCTCCTGCGTGGAAGCCGCGCTCACCGCCATCGACAAGAACGCGAACGACGTTCCGGCGCTTGTTTCACTATCGAAAGCGAAGGTGAACGAGCTGGCGCATCTGGTGTCGAACGAGATGGTGCAGATGCATGGCGGCATCGGCATGACCGACGCGCATGACTCCGGCCTCTATCTGAAACGCGCCCGTGCGACGGAAGCGACCTATGGTTCGGCGTCGTTCCATAGGGATCGTTATGCGCGGTTGATGGGGTACTGAACCCACAACCCAAACTCGTCATGGCCGCCCTCGTGGCGGCCATCTATTTTCCAGAGACCGATGGCCTGCGTTAATGGATGGCCGGGACAAGCCCGGCCATGACGGTGATTATTGTTTGAGAATCATATTCGACTTGGTGCCCGCCGGAAGCTGATCGATCACGAGCAGTTTCACCGGCACGGCGCCTTCGTTCTTGCCGTAATGCCAGTTGGCGTTCGTTTCCACGATGAACTGGCCCTGCTTGGCGACGAAGCTCTTGCCGGTGTCCACGTTGAACACCGTCAGATTGCCTTCCAGCACATAGACGTAATGCGGATAAGGATGCTTGTGGATCGGAAGTTCCGCACCCGGCGGGAAGGTGGCGATGGACGTCACCACCTCCGGGTTCGATGGCACCTCGATCTTCTCGCCCGTGATCGTGATGCCGGTGCGCCCGATCGGCTGCACGCTGATCTTCGGCGCATCGGCGGCGTGTGCGGCACTTGCCAGCGCAAAAGTTGCGATGGCTCCGATAACCAATGAACGCATCTTCTCCCCCAATTGAAAACTGAAGGTCGAGCATAGTTCCAACCCTCCCCTTGAGGGAGGGTCGAATTGCGAAGCAATTCGGGAAGGGGTCATGGCGCGGTGCCAGACCCCTAAAAATTCTTCGCTTCGCTTGAATTTTATCGACCCTCCCTCAAGGGGAGGGTGAAATTCAACTCCGCCCCGTCACCGGCAGCGAGCTCGACAAGCCGCCATCCACCGGGAGCGCGTGGCCGTTCACATAAGACGCATCGTCGCTGGCGAGGAACAGCGCCGCGCCCGCGATCTCTTCCGGATGGCCATAGCGGCGCAGCGGATTGAGCTGGCCGATCTTGTTGTCGGTGCCGCGTTCGCGCGCACGGTCGAAGATCGGCTTGGTCATGCCAGTTTCGATGATGCCGGGGCAGATCGCGTTCACGCGCACGCCGGTGCCATAGAGAAAATTCGCCGCCGTGGTGACGAGATTGATCACGCCCGCCTTGCTGGCGCTGTAAGGGCCGGGGCCCGCGCCCGAGCGGATGCCCGCGACAGAGGCCGTGCAGATGATCGAGCCTTTCTTGTTCGGCACCATCACGCGGCTGGCATGCTTGATCGCGAGAAACACGCCGATCAGATTCACGTCCAGAATTTTGCGCCAGTGATCGGCGGTGAGTTCGAAGAAGTTCGGGTCGGCACCGCCGGAAATGCCGGCATTCGCGTAGATCGCATCCAGCTTGCCGAATTCCTTCACCGCCGTATCAACGGCTTTCGCCACATCGGTTTCGCTCGCGGCGTCCGCCTGCATGGCAATGGCCTTGCCGCCCGCTTTCTTGATCGCATCGACGGTTTCGTTCACGCCGTCCGTCTTGTCGAAGCAGATCACGCTCGCGCCCTCGCTGGCGAACAGTTTGGACGTCGCGCGTCCGATACCGCTGCCTGCGCCGGTGACGATGGTCCCGCGCCCTTGAAGCCTTCCCATATTTCTCTCCCTTTAGTTTTTGGATGCCAGTTTCAGATAGCGAATGGGACGGCCCTGCACGAGCGAGCCAGCCGCGTGCAAAATCGCGGCGGCGTCGAGGCCGTAATACTCATAAAGCTGCGCGATGCGTCCGGACTGGCCGAA
>Ga0153956_1002695_pt1 | contig 12563 bp, 10 predicted proteins | sample TSFL040MetaG_FD_104704 | JGI IMG/M metagenome (GOLD analysis project Ga0153956, IMG submission 104704) | Attine ant fungus gardens microbial communities from Florida, USA - TSFL040 MetaG | ecosystem: Host-associated > Fungi > Mycelium > Unclassified | place: USA: Florida, Wekiwa Springs...
ACATACGAAAATAGACCTTCCGTCCCAACGTCGCCGCCGCGCATGGTGCCTCCTAAGCTCCTTGCACCATGAATCACGCCGCCAACCCACAGGGAAGACTTTTTCCGCAGCCTGTTAGGACTCTGAACGCCGGCTGTCGGCGCGCCTAATCGTCCGTTCAACGGAACGCGCCGATAGCCGCGTTCGTTAAGCAAGACGGAGGTTATGATGAACAGGATCTGTTTCGCCGCCGCGGTCGCGTTGATCGCCACCGCCGCGCCCGCCGGAGCGCAGGCGCGCTGGGACTGGAGCGGCGGGCGTCCGGGGTCGAGCGACTACCGGCTGGTCGGGCCGGGCGTGCGCTTGCTCTATCCCGAATTGCGCGGGACGATGCGCGGGCGCGCCTTCGTCATCCGCAACTTCGACCGCGACCGCAATCGCGTGATCAGCGTGGCCGAAGCGCGCGCCGCCAACGCCGCCTTCGCGCAGATCGCGGGCGCGCGCCGCGACCGGTTCGACTGGGATGCGCGCGACACCGGCTATGTCGTGGCCGATCGCGGGGATCGCGGCGGCGGCTGGGATCGCGGGGCGATGCGGAACTACGGTTTCCGCCAGACCGCGCGGGGCGCGATGATGCAGATGGGCGGCGACGTGCTGTTCGCAACCGACAGCGACGTGCTGCGCCCCGGCGCGATCGACAGATTGCGCCCGCTGGCCGCCTATCTGCGCGCCAATCCGGGGGTGCGCGTCGCGATCGACGGCTATACCGATTCACGCGGCACCGACGCGCACAACCAGGACCTTTCCGAACGCCGCGCGGCGAGCGTGCGTAGCGCGCTCGACGAAATGGGCGTGACGCGGGCGCGCTTCGCGGTCGCCGGGCATGGCGAGGCCGACCCGGTGGCGACCAACGCGACCGATGCGGGCATGCGCCTCAACCGCCGGGTCGAAGTGACCTTGCTCGGCCGCCGCGCGACCGAATTCTGACCGTGTCGGCCCCGCGCTTTCGATCCCGCGCGGGGCCGGCCGGACGCCGATCGCCGATCCGGCCATTTCGCTTCCTTCTTACGCCTTGCGACCCTATATGCTTGGCATGGCAGAAGACCCCAACAAGAACGATTACGGCGCCGATTCCATCAAGGTGCTGAAAGGCCTCGACGCCGTCCGCAAGCGCCCCGGCATGTATATCGGCGACACCGACGACGGATCGGGCCTCCACCACATGGTGTTCGAAGTGTCGGACAACGCGATCGACGAAGCGCTGGCGGGGCATTGCGACCGCATCGACATCACGCTCAACCCCGACGGATCGGTCAGCGTCACCGACAACGGCCGCGGCATCCCGACCGGCATCCATGCCGAGGAGGGCGTCAGCGCGGCCGAGGTCATCATGACCCAGCTCCATGCCGGCGGCAAGTTCGAGAATACGTCCGACGACAATGCCTATAAGGTGTCGGGCGGCCTGCACGGCGTCGGCGTGTCGGTGGTCAACGCGCTCAGCGAATGGCTCGACCTCAACATCTGGCGCGACGGCGAGGAGCATTACATGCGCTTCCGCCATGGCGACGCCGAGGCGCCGCTCAAGGTGATCGGCAAGGCCGCACCCGGCCAGAAGGGCACCAAGGTCACCTTCCTGCCGAGCCCCGCGACGTTCAAGATCACCGAATTCGACTTCGAGAAGCTCGAACACCGCTACCGCGAGCTCGCCTTCCTCAACTCCGGCGTGCGGCTGTTCCTGACCGACGCGCGGCACGAGGAGCCCAGGACCGTCGAACTGTTCTACGAAGGCGGGATCGCCGCGTTCGTGAAGTGGCTCGACCGCACCAAGACGCCGCTGTTCCCTGAGCCGATCTCGGTCAACGGCCAGCGCGACGATATCGGCATCGACGTCGCGCTGGAGTGGAACGACAGCTATTACGAAAACGTCCTCTGCTTCACCAACAACATCCCGCAGCGGGACGGCGGCACGCACCTGGCGGCGTTCCGGTCGGCGCTGACGCGCACGCTCAACAATTACGCCGAGAAATCGGGGCTGTTGAAGAAGGAAAAGGTCAGCCTGACCGGCGACGACATGCGCGAAGGGCTGACCGCGATCGTCTCGGTCAAATTGCCCGATCCCAAGTTCAGCTCGCAGACCAAGGACAAATTGGTCAGTTCCGAAGTGCGCCAGCCGCTCGAAAGCCTGCTCGCCGACAAGATCGCCGAATGGCTGGAGGAGAACCCGCAGAACGCGCGCGCGATCGTCCAGAAGGTGATCGACGCCGCCGCCGCGCGGGAAGCCGCGCGCAAGGCCCGCGACGCATCCCGCAAGTCGGTGATGGGCACCGGCGGCCTGCCCGGCAAGCTCCACGATTGCCGCGAGCGCGACCCCGCCAAGTCCGAACTGTTCATCGTCGAGGGCGATTCGGCGGGCGGCTCCGCCAAGTCCGGGCGCAACAGCGAATACCAGGCGATCCTGCCGATCCGCGGCAAGATCCTGAACGTCGAACGCGCCCGCACCGACCGCATGCTGTCGTCGAAGGAGATCATCTCGCTCATCCAGGCGATGGGCACCGGCATCGGCCGCGACGAGTTCAACCTCGACAAATTGCGCTACCACAAGATCGTCATCATGACCGACGCCGATGTCGACGGCGCGCATATCCGCACCTTGCTGCTGACCTTCTTCTACCGCCAGATGCCCGAGCTGATCGAGGCCGGGCATCTGCTGATCGCGCAGCCGCCGCTGTACAAGGCGACGCGCGGCAAGGCGGTCGAGTATCTGAAGGACGAAAGCGCGCTCGACGATTACCTGGTGCGCAACGGCACGCAGGCGACCGCGCTCGACGGGATCGGGTCGGGCGAGCCGCTGTTCAAGCTGGTCGAACACGCCCGCCGCATGCGCACGCTGATGCGCTTCGTGCCGCGCCGCTACGACCCGGTGATCATCGAGACGCTGGCGCTGGGCGGCGCGCTCGATCCCGAAATCATGAGCGGCGAACGCGCGGCGCGGCTGGCCGAGGTGACGCGCCGGCTCGACCAGGGTGATCCCGAAGCGCGCTGGACCGCGCGGATGACCGGGGACGGCGGCTTCCATTTCGAGCGGCTGTGGCGCGGCGTGACCGACCACCACATCGTCGAGGCGGCGTTCGTCGTCTCGGCCGAGGCGCGCAAGCTCCACGGCCTCGCGGGCGAGGAGGCCGAGCTGTACGTCGGCGCGCGCAAGCTGGTGTCGATCAAGAGCGCGGCGGCGGTCGAGGAAGCGGCGATCGAGGCGGCGGACGCCGATGGCGAGGAGCCCGAGGAAGAAGCGCTGATCATCGGCAAGGGCGAAATGCTCGTGGCGCGGCCGTCGCAATTGCTCGACGCGGTGCTGGCGGCAGGACGCAAGGGCCTCGCGATCCAGCGCTACAAGGGGCTGGGCGAGATGAACGCCGAGCAATTGTGGGAAACCACGCTCGACCCGACCAACCGGTCGATGCTGCGCGTGGCGATCGACCAGGCCGACATGGCCGATGACATCTTCACGCGATTGATGGGCGACGTGGTCGAGCCGCGCCGCGAATTCATCCAGGAGAACGCGCTGAGCGTGGCGAACCTCGACGTTTAGGCCAACAATCTAGCTGATCAAAGTATGTTGCAGTCTTTGCAGGAAAGGCTGCAGCGAATTTCAAGCTAGTCTGCAGCTTGATCAGGACTGACAACTGACCGGGCTGCGCAGGGCAGCCCGGTCTCCGATCGTGCTGCTTCGACATCGAAGGTGTGCACCGCTGTGCCACGGAATTCCCGGGAGTTCCTGCGGCTGCGACCAGCCCCCGCATGGCTTTGATGGAACTGGTGGCGACATCGACCGGGTGTCCCTGGCGCCGCTCGAGGCCGTCCGGACCGATCGCGAAGTGGAAGGTCGCGGCCACGCTGCCGCGCGGAACGAAGACGGATCGGCCGTCGGCGTCGGTAGCGAGCGCGCAGTCATGCGTGGTCGCGGCACCGCCCTCGCCACTCCGTAGGGACACCGAGAAGCAGCGGGGCCCTTCGCCTCGAGTTCTTGCCGAACTCGAGAGTGACGAGGCTCCAGCCCTGCTCGAGCGCGGCCGCAAGCGCGCAGGCCTCCACTTCCGACGCACGCCGTCAGACGCGCTTATGGCTGGATCTATTCGCACTGGCTCTGCTTTCCGGATCAGGACCCGACGCGCATCTTTGCGCCGCTGTTGCGAGAGCACGCCGTCGCCAACGAGGTGGTGTCCATTGAGGAACCGGTTCTCGGCGCGGCCGGGACGGAGGGGGTTTCACTGACAAGTCTGGCAGGGCGCCTCGGCCTGGGCTTCGAGCGGACGAAGGACATGGTGGTGGCGCATGGAGGTCTCAGCAGCGCCGCCAGGCGCGGCGTCGCGGCACCGGTCTCGCCGGCGACGGTGCTCGAGATCGTCGACGCCCGAACCGGCGGGATGCTGGTCCGCGATGCCTGCGCGACGCTTGGCGTTGGCAAGCGCATCGTCGCGGAGATCGCCGACGCGGCACTGCTCCACCGAACGGCCGACGGCCGCTTCGACCGTCGCGAGGTGGAAGGCTTCGCTGCCCGACTCGTTAAGGGTTCGTCTCCGACCGGCAGGCTCATGCCCCTTACGGCGTTGGCGCGGGGTGGCGCTGGATCGGTGGCGACCTTGTGCGGTGAGGTCGTCTCCGGAAGGCTGCTCGCCGCCCCATTGCGGCATCAGCCTCGTCGGCTCGACGAGATCGGGCTTTCCTGCGAGCAGGTGGCGGCCCGTCGCCCGGGACCTCCCCTGACCTATCGAGCGATCGCGCGCAGGCTGGGCTTGAGAGAGGACGTCACGCGGTACCTTGCCGGGGTCGGCGTCCTCTCGGACGACGCGTCGCGGCGGCCGACCCTTGGAGGTCTCACAATGTACGAGCGCGACTTCGTTACCACCGTGGAGCTGTCCCGGCGGTGCGGCGTCAGTGCGCGCCGCGTCTGGCTCGTCCTGAAGGATCTGGACGTCGTGCCGGTGTTCGGACCGCCCGACTGCCGTCAGCTGATCTACCGTCGGCCGGATGCCGAGCGCGCGCTCTCGGCCTACCTCTCCCCGCGCGGCCACCTCGCCAAACTGGCCCGACCCGCGACCCATTGAACGGCGCGTCTTTCGACTGCAGTCAACAGTGCAATTCTGACGCCCGAGCTGCAAACTACCTTGCTTCCGGCTGCAAGGGGTATGAAAAGCGGAACTTGAGTTGCCGAGGGAAGCCGAATGATGTCGCTGCAAGATAGTGTGATCGGCTAGAGCGCGGCCGGCGTCGCGAAGCGTCGACCGACGAAGCGGCTTCGCCGCTTCGCTCACTGGACGAGGAGACAGACGATGCGGTGGAGCATGGTTTTGGCGGCGAGCGCCGCGCTAGCGGTCCCGACCGCGATCGTCGCCAAACAGGCCGTCTCCCCCGCGATCGCCAAGGCGCTGGCCGATCCCGCGCGCGCCGACCAGGCGGGCGACGACGCCCGCCGCCACGCCGCCGAGGTCATCGCCTTTTCCGGGGCCAAGGCGGGCAGCACGGTCGTCGATCTCCTACCCGGCGCCGCTTATTGGACGCGCATCTTCGCCGGGGTGGTCGGCCCGACCGGGCACGTCTGGGCGGTGTGGCCCGCCGCCGCCGCGGGCTATGCCGAAAAGGGCAGGCCGGCGCTCGAGGCGCGGGGCCTGACCAACGTATCGGCGGTGCTGGATCCCGCGATCCTGACCATCGACCAGCCGGTCGACCTCGTCTGGACGGTCCAGAACTATCACGACATTCCCAACAAGGGCGGCGGCGAAGCCGCGCTGGCCGCGTTCAACGCCGCGATGTTCAAGGCGCTCAAGCCCGGCGGCATCTATATGGTCATCGACCATGCGGCGGCGGCGGGGTCGGGGCTGCGCGACACCGAGACCCTGCACCGGATCGACCCGGCGACCGTCAGGAAGCAAGTGCTCGCCGCCGGCTTCCAATGGGTCGGCGAATCGGCCGCGCTGGCCAATCCCAAGGACGATCATACGCTGAAGGTGTTCGACCCGGCGATCCGTGGCGTCACCGATCAGTTCGTCTACAAGTTCCGGAAACCGCTCAAGTGAGGGCGGCGCTCGCGCTCCTCGCCGCAGCGGCGCTGGCCGGCTGCGCCAAGGGCTGGGACACGAGCAATACCCAGGCCGCCGACACCAGGCTGGCCCGCGACACCGCGACCGACACGCGCCGCCACGGCCCCGAAATCGCGGCGTTCGCCGGGCTGAAGGCGGGCGACAAGGTGATCGACTGGATCCCGGGCGGCGGATATTGGACGCGGACCTTCGCGCGGATCGTCGGGCCGACCGGACGCATCTACGGCATCTGGGCCAAGCCCTACGCGCAGGAAGCGGGAAGCGACGTCCGGCGATACGACGCGCTGGCCCGCGACCCCGGCTTCGCCAACATCAGCGCGAGCATCCAGCCGGCTACCGACCTCAAGGCCGCCGAGCCGGTCGACCTGGTCTTCACCTCGCAGAATTATCACGATTATCCCGACAAGTTCATGGGGTCGCTCGACCCGGCGGTGCTCAACAAGGCGGTGTTCGCGGCGCTCAAGCCCGGCGGCATCTACCTGATCATCGATCATGCCGCGACGGCCGGGTCGGGGATGCGCGATACCGACACGCTCCACCGCATCGACCCCGGCATCGTCAGGAAGCAGGTCGAGGCCGCGGGATTCGAATTCGTGGGTGAAAGCCGCCTGCTCGCCAACCCCGAGGACGACAAGACCAAGCCGGTGTTCGACACGTCGGTTCGCGGGCGGACGGATCAGTTCATTCTGAAGTTCAGGAAGCCCTAGGTGTTTGGTCCCGGCATTTGATTCGGCCGACCAGATTTTACAGATGTATTCGCAGGATGTGAGGCCGCACAGTGCATTGAGCCCACGGCCGTGGTTGTAGGCGTTGATACGTCGTGGAGGTGTGCGGTCAGTGGCGAAAATGCCGCATTCCGGTGAAGATCATCGCCAGGCCGGCCTCGTCCGCCGCCGCGATCACTTCGTCATCGCGGATCGACCCACCCGGCTGGATCACAGCGGTTGCGCCGGCTTCCACCGCCGCCAGCAACCCATCCGCGAACGGGAAGAACGCGTCCGAGGCGACCGCCGAGCCGATCGTGTGCGGTTCGGCCCAGCCGGCCTTGTCGGCGGCGTCCTTCGCCTTCCACGCCGCGATCCGCGCGCTTTCCAGCCGATTCATCTGCCCCGCGCCGACGCCGGCGGTGGCGCCATGCCTGGCATAGACGATCGCGTTCGACTTGACGTGCTTGGCGACCATCCAGGCGAAGCGGCAATCGGCGAATTCCTGCGGCGTCGGTTGGCGCCTGGTCACGACGCGCAATTCGCTTTCGTCGATCGACCCGTTGTCGCGGCTTTGGACCAGCCAGCCGCCGGTGATCGACTTCGCGGCCAGCCCGGCGCGGCGCGGATCGGGCAGTTCGCCGGTCAGGAGAAGGCGCAGGTTCTTCTTCGTGGCGAACAATTCCACCGCTTCGGCGTCGGCATCGGGCGCGACGACGACCTCGGTGAAGATGCCCGTGATCGCCCGCGCCGTCGCGGCGTCGAGCGGGCGGTTGACCGCGATGATCCCGCCGAACGCCGACACGGTGTCGCACGCGAATGCCGCTTCATAGGCCTCGACGAGCGTGGTGGCGGTGGCGACGCCGCACGGATTGGCGTGCTTGACGATGACGCAGGTCGGGCCGGCGTCGCGGAATTCGGCAATCAGGTCGAGCGCGGCGTCGGCGTCGTTGAGGTTGTTGTAGCTGAGCGCCTTGCCCTGCACCTGGCGCGCCTGGCCGATGCCGCGCGCCACGGGGCCGGTCGCGGCGTAGAAGGCGGCCGCTTGGTGCGGGTTCTCGCCGTAGCGCAGTTCCTCGCCCGAGCGGGTCAGGACCAGCGGCAAGGTCTGGGGGAAGTCTTCGCCCTGGTCGGCGAAGGCGAACCAGCTGGCGATCATCGAATCATAGGTCGCGGTCGCGGCGAACGCCTTGGCCGCGAGCTTCTTGCGGTCGTCGAGCGTCGTCTCGCCGCGCGCGACCATAGCATAATCGGCCGGATCGGTGACGATCGCGACGAAAGCGTGGTTCTTGGCCGCCGAGCGCACCATCGACGGGCCGCCGATATCGATATTCTCGATGATCTCGTCGCGGCCCGCGCCCTTCGCGACGGTCTGTGCGAACGGATAGAGGTTGACGATCACCAGGTCGATCGCGCCGATCCCGTGCTCGTCCATCGCAGCAGTGTGCGCGGCGTCGTCGCGCACCGCGAGCAGCCCGCCATGCACCATCGGGTGGAGCGTCTTGACCCGGCCGTCCATCATCTCGGGAAAACCGGTCAGGTCGGACACGTCGCGGACGGCCAGCCCGGCATCGCGCAAGGCGGTGGCGGTGCCGCCGGTCGAGACCAGCTCGACGCCCTGCGCCGCCAGTGCTTGCGCCAGGTCGACGATCCCGGTCTTGTCGGACACCGACAGCAAGGCGCGCCTGATCGGGACGATATTGGTCGGCATCTCGGCTCCTGTGGGCGCGGTCGGTGGCGTCTCCAATGGCCAATCAGGTCGCGCGCTTCAAGGCCCAGGCGACGCTTTCCCCGCCCGCCGTCGCGTCGCCGCTGATCACGAGCTGCTGGGTCGACACCGGACGGCCGTCGGGATCGATCCACAGGCTTTCCTCGATCGTCAGCGCGCCGCCGCGACAGCGGAATTGCCACAGCTTTCCCGAGGGCAGGCGCAACAATGCCGCCATGCCATCAGCGGTCGGCGCGGCTTCGACCCCGGCGCCGAGATGGAAGCGGATCGCGAAATTGTTCGCCGCATTCTTGCGCCGCCGCCCGGCGGGCAACAGCATGTCGTCGCCGCGCAGCTCCCGGCCGTCGGCGGCGAGCAGCAACTGGCGGCGGTGGAGGAAACCGAAGCGGCGGGCGTAACCGTCATGGCTCGCCTCGATCCGGCTGCCCCCGGCCGATTCCTGGCGCGCCTGCTCGACCTCGGCGACGCCGCGGCCGAGCGTGCCGTCAGGATGGATCGCGGTCGAGTTGCTGTCGCCGACCACCAAAGTCGAATGCGCCGCGGTGGTGCGGAGACCCTCCGCCAAGGCTGGCGGAATCTGAGCCATCGCGGTGCGCGCGCCGCCGCAATTGACCACCAGCCGTTCCGGGCCATCCGACATCTCGAACGCCAGGGTCGAGGCGCAGCCGCCCATCGCCAGCCGCGCGATCGGCGGTGGCGCGGCGTCGACGATCACCACCGCTTCGCCCTGTGCGAGCCGCTGATATCCCCAGTCGCGCGCCTGGCGCAGCGGACGCGCGCGCACGCCCGTCGCGGCGACGATCTCGTCGATCCGATCGGGCCGCACCGGCCCGCCGCCCTGCCAGCTCGACAGGCCGTGATCGGCGTGACAGACGCCCTGCAGCGCCGGGACCATCCGCCCCAGCGCCGCCGATACTGCCGCCGGCGGGGCGAGCCGCCGCGTGTCGTACACCGCGCGCAGCATGGTCAGCAGCATGATGATGTCGAGCTGGACATAGGGCGCGCGGGCGGCGACCCCGCCATCCTCGTGCACCGCCTGTTCGATCGCGCGCGCCAGGCCGTCTTCGCCGATCTGGCGCCGCGTGTCGCCGCCCGGGACCAGCAGCCCGGCGGTGATCACCCCGCACCAGGCGGCGATTCGCGGCAGGCCGGCGGGCGCCTTGTCGGCGATGCGGTCGAGGTGCCGCGCGCCCCTCGCCAGCGTGTTGAGCACCAGGCTGCGATAGATCAGATCGGCCGACGACAGGATCAGCGGCGCATGCGCGGCCCAATGCAGGATGCGGCGGCCCCACATCTCCGCGTTCCAGGCGGGCTCGCTGATCTTTTCGGCGTGCGCGTTCAGCCAGGCGCGCATCAGGGTCTCGGCGACCGGCACCCCGACCGCGCGCGGCGCGGCGGTGGCGAGATCGCGCAGCCAGGCGAAGCTGTGCAGATAGTCGCCGAACGCGGGCGACCAGTTCGCCTTCGCGAAATCGAGGTCGGCGAAGGCGAGATTCTCGCCGCGAAAGCTCACGCGGCCATCAAGCAACGCGTTGCCGCGCCGCGGATCGCCGACGAACGGGTCCTCGGGCACCGCGATCAGCTTGAGCGGGTGGCGGCCGCGCAGGCGGAAGGCGTGGAGCGGGGTGCGCCAGGCGAGCCGGCGGAAACGTTCGGACACGCGTTCGGCCAGCGAAAGCCCGCCGCTGCCGCCGTGGCGGATCAGGCGCTTGCCTTCCTCGATACCGTCCTGGGGCGTGTCGTCGTCGCTCACCCGCGCCTCACCCGCCCCGCAATGCGGCGATATTGGCGGCATAGGCATCGGGGCCGCCCTTGAACGTCGCGGTGCCGGCGACGAGGGCGTCGGCACCCGCCGCGATCGCGCGCGGCGCGGTGACGCGGTCGATGCCGCCATCGACTTCGAGATCGACGGACAGGCCCTGCTTGTCGATCATGGTCCGTAACGCCGCGATCTTGCGCAGCGCCGATTCGATGAAGCTCTGTCCGCCGAATCCGGGATTGACGCTCATGACCAGGACGAGGTCGACTTCCTCGATCAGGTAATCGAGCGCCTTGGCGGGCGTCTGCGGCGTCAGCACGACGCCGGCGCGCTTACCCAGGCTACGGATGTGGCGAAGACTGCGGTGCGTGTGCGGGCCGGCCTCGACATGGATCGAGATCGTGTCGGCGCCGGCTTCGGCGAACTGATCGAGATAGGGATCGACCGGCGCGATCATCAAATGGACGTCGAGCGGCTTGGCGGTGTGCGGGCGGATCGCCTTCACCACTTGCGGGCCGATCGTGATGTTGGGGACGAAATGTCCGTCCATGACATCGACATGGATCCAGTCGGCGCCGGCCGCGTCGATCGCGCGGACTTCCTCGCCCAATTTGGCGAAATCGGCGCTCAGGATCGAGGGGGCGATACGGACCGGCTGTTGCATGACGCGGCTCTATCCGGCGCGCGCGAATCGGGCAATGAAGAAGCCGTCGCAGCCGCCCGCTTCTTCCAGCGCGCCGGGGAGAATGCGCACCCAGCCTTCCGCTGTGGGGGCGATGCCGGCGGGGAGTTCGTCGGAACGCACCGGATCGATGGCGAAATCGCGATTGGCCGACAGGAACGCTTCGACCTGTTCCTCGCCCTCGGCGCGTTCGAGTGAACAGGTCGCATAGACCATCCGGCCGCCCTTCCCGAGCCAGCCGGCGGCGTGCGCGAGCAAATGGTGCTGAAGGTCGCTCATCTGCTCGATCAAGGCGGGATGGACTCGGTGGATGACGTCGGGATGGCGGCGGAAGATCCCGGTCGCGCTGCACGGCGCGTCGATCAGGACGGCGTCGACCGGCGCCGGCGGGCTCCAGCGCGTTGCGTCGCCGGCGACGATGCCGGCGGTGAGCCCGGTACGGTCGAGATTGTCGCGAAGTCGCGCGAGACGACTTTCCGCGACGTCGATCGCGGTCACGTCCCAGCCCGCCGTGGCAAGCTGCATCGTCTTGCCGCCGGGCGCGGCGCACGCGTCGATCGCGGTGCCGTTGCCGGGGCCGAGCAGCCGCGCGGGGATCGAGGCGGCGATGTCCTGCACCCACCACGCGCCCTCGTCGTAACCGGGCAGTGCCGGTATCGCGGTGCCGCGCGGCAAGCGCCGATGGCCGGGCAGCAGGGCGAGACCCTCGGGGCCGCTTTCCCCTCGTAGCGTCAAGTCCAGCGGCGGCGGCGTCGCCATCGCGCGGGCGGCGGCGGCGACCATCTCCTCGCCCCATTGCGCCGCCCAGCGCTCGGCGGTGGCGGCGGGCAGCGTGGGCGGATCGCGCAAGGCCACGCCACGGCGGCTGAGCGTGCCGAACACGCCATGGACCAATTTGCGCGGGCCACCGTCGACCAGCGGCAGCACGGTGGCGATCGCGGCGTGGCCCGGCGTGCCGAGCGCGAGCATCTGTGCCAGCGCGATGCGCAGCGCGAACCGCGCCTTGGCGTCGTCGGGCAAGCGCGTTCGCGTCGCCGAATCGATCAGCGCGTCGAGGTCGGGCAGGTGGCGCAGCACTTCGGCGGCGATCGCGCGGGCCAGCGCGCGGTCATTGTCGGCGCGGATGCTGGCGAGCGCGCGTCCGGCGGCCTGTTCGATCGTTTCGCCGCGGCGCAGGACGGCGTCGAGCAGCCGCAGGGCGGCCTGGCGGGCGGCGACCCCGGGGGGCAACCCGGCATTCCGGCCTGCATTGCGGGGCTGGTTCATGCTTGAAGACCGGTCATCACCGGCCCATGTGCCGAATGTGTCCCCGCACCGCAATGAGATCGAGATGCCTCGCCCGCCGCACGTCAAGCCGCCCGCCTATCTGACCCCGAATCCGCCCGTGCCCGAGCCGGAAAAGGTCGAGCCGCCACAGGGCGATCCGCTGGGCGATGATCCGACGCGCTACGGCGACTGGACGCTGAAGGGGATCGCGGTCGATTTCTAGCAGGCTGCGGAAAAACGGGCGTATGTGGCGCTTTCCCCTTTGGGGCGAGGCCTGGACGCAGCTCGGTGCGGGGTTAAGGAGGGTCCTTTCAGCGTTTTTTTCAGACCGAGCCGATTTGAGACG
>Ga0153956_1002696_pt1 | contig 12563 bp, 16 predicted proteins | sample TSFL040MetaG_FD_104704 | JGI IMG/M metagenome (GOLD analysis project Ga0153956, IMG submission 104704) | Attine ant fungus gardens microbial communities from Florida, USA - TSFL040 MetaG | ecosystem: Host-associated > Fungi > Mycelium > Unclassified | place: USA: Florida, Wekiwa Springs...
CTCAACTCCATTGTTAGGCCGCTGCATGCGCGTAGCGAACATCGATCCGCAGAGCGACATCGTACTTTCCCTACTTCGTGAAGCTGCGATGGAGGTGCGGCCCCTGTACGGTGCCGTTGCGGCTCCACCATGGCCGCAGAACTTGCCTCTGGGCCCACGGGATGTTTATGTAGCTGGATTTGAGGACGGGCGTGTAGTTTCATGCGGCGCATTACGCGAAGTCGATCAGAACTTGTGTGAAGTTCAACGCATGTATGTCCTTAGCAGCTACAGAGGCCGTGGTTTTGCTCGGGAGATTTTATTGCATCTGCATATTGAGGCGAAACGATTAGAGTACAGACGAATGCGTCTGGAGACAGGCTATCAGCAAACCGCAGCAATGCGTCTTTACGAGTCCTATGGGTTTTCTAGAATCGAACCTTTTGGGGATCATTGCTATGATCCAACGAGTGTATGTTACGAGCTGTGCCTTAATACAACTGGTGTTGTGCCAACGTCCTAACACTCGTTGGAGCGGACGCGCCGTGAATAAAGTGCCAGTTGTGCAACGGTGCTGCGCCGCTCAACTCTACCGTTGGGTATCGCAAATGAACACGCTTAGTCTCTTCCGCTTCTGCGCAATCTATCTTCTTGCAGTATTTGGATATGTGCTTAGTCCGCCCCTTTATGGAGAGGAGGCGGGGGCGCTAAGTTTGCCGACGGTAATCAAGGGACCACCGTCTGGCGGCTTTGACTTTTATCCGCTACCTGCTAGACGGCTGAGCCAGGAGGGACGGGTTGTAGTCGCGTTTACGATCTCGTCGGACGGTCACGTAGTCGACGCAAGGGTTGCAGACGCAGACCCGAAAGGAGTGTTTGATAAGTCGGCTATTACCTACGTACGGGGCACTGTGTTCTCTGTTCCGAGCGGCTGGGACGCGTCGGAAGGTTCGCACCATGAATACACCATGAGCTTTGTTTATCGGATTCAGCCCTGTCCCGGGACGGTTCCAGTCGAACTGCCGCCATTCCCTGCTGACTACAAACCAATTATTGTGACCGCTGGGACCTTTGGCTGCTCCGGCCATTAAGCGATACGTAACACTCGTTGGAGCGGACGCGCAGTGAATAAACTGCCTGTAGTAATACGGTGCCGCGGCCACTCAACTCCATCGTAAGGCGGCGCAGGATACATAACTGATCTAACCGAAGCTTAAAGGAGCGCGCTTTGGCCATCACACTACATAACCCAGCGGGCATTGCCCCACCGTTTTCCTGCTATAGCCACGGCGCATCGGCGTCAGCCAATGCACGTTGGCTGTATGTTTCAGGTCAAGTTGGCGCCACTCCTGACGGCACCGTACCAGAATATCCAGAAAAGCAGATCGAGCTGGCCTGGGCCAATCTTTTGGCGGTGCTGGCCGATGCGGGCATGGGCGTGAACGATCTGGTCAAGGTTGACGGTTTTATTACGCAGCCGAGCCTTGTTCCGCTCTATCGCAAGGAGCGCGAACGGCGATTCGCAGGTCACGCTGCAGCCACCACCTTGGTCATTGTTGCGGGCTTGGCTGAACCGAATCTGCTGGTCGAGATTCAAGCGATCGCGGCACGCTAAGTGCCGCCTAACAATTCGTTCAAGGCGGATGGCCTCGTCGCCGCTTAACTCCTGCGTTAGACCTGTACACCAATGATCACCGCAGACCGCATACGACAGATCTACGGAAAGTATCTGGAGTTGATCCGGCTGGAGATCGTTGAGTTTGGTATCAAGCCGACTGAGGTTCGTCACTTAATCGGCCGCCTCGGCGAGTTCCATGCCCCTGCCAAAAGGTTTGCGGTGGGACCGAGAGATTGATCCCACTGTCAATGTTGGGTCTTCTTCCTAACACTCGTTGGCGCGGAGGCGCCATGAATAAAGTGCCTGTCGTGCTGCGGTGCTGCGCGGCTCAACTCCACCGTTAGGCGGCACCAGTCGTGGATACCACGAAGACCCACCTGCTTGCCTCTCTCGCGCATGACGATGCGTCCGAGCGACTGAGGGCAGCATTGGCTCTAGGCTCCAACCCCGATCCTCAGATGCTGGACGGGCTCCTGGAGCGTTGTGCAGTCGAGTCAGACTTCTATGTTCGCGACATGCTGACCTGGAGCCTGATCCGGTTGCCTTCCGAATTGACTGTGCCCAGGCTGCTAGCCGAGTTGCAGTCCGGAGTCGCTCAGGCGCGGAGTCAGGCGTTACACACGCTGTCAAAGATCAAGGACCATCGTGTCTTTGACAAGATTACACCTTTGCTTATGCGGGATATGGATGACGAGGTTGCAAGGAGTGCGTGGCGCGCGGCAGTGGTACTCGTCCCCGACGAACTGAAGCATCAGCTTGCGGGTGAACTATCAGCCCAGCTGGGTCGTGGAGACAGAAGCTTGCGGCTCAGTTTGAGTCGCGCACTTGTTGCCCTGGGTGCGGACGTAGTTGAGCCGGTTCTCAGGCGGATAGTGGATCTCGGAGCTCTGGACGCACGTGAGCATGCGCGAGCGACATTGGGGCTGTTGCATGATCCGGACTCCGGATTTGATCTCGATATCAAAGAGGCAAAGCGAAGGTTTGTCCTTGGTAAGGACGTCAATGCCTAGGAGGTTTATGTGGGTGGTGGTTCTTGTGTCGCCTGACAAGCGCATGTTGGCTGCGCGGGATAATGCCATTTGGTATGGTCGCAGCATGCTAATAGGTATCGATAAAATGCCACTGATCAGCCGCGGCGATGCCCACGAGCCTGGTTCGGGCCGTTAGGTCGTATGCGACTCCTTGTTTTCGGTAATTCCGGCTCTGGGAAGAGTACATATGCGAAAGCCTTGGCGCTTAGCCAAGGAATTGCCCATCTTGACCTTGACTCCATAGTCTGGGAGCCAGGGCAGATCGCCGTGCAAAGGTCGAAGGAGGTTGTGACACGCTTATTGCAGGAATTTGCAGGCAGTCATTACGCGTGGGTTATTGAAGGCTGCTATGGAGACCTTGTCATGGCTGCCGCATCGCATTGCAGCAAGATGGTTTTCTTGAACCCTGGGCTGGATACTTGCCTTGCCAATAATCGTCAGAGGCCGTGGGAGCCACACAAGTACGCCTCATTGGAGCAGCAGAATTCCATGCTGGAAAACCTACAGGCGTGGGTGGTGGGATACTACACGCGTGAGGACGAATGGTCGTATAACGCTCATCGTAGAATCTATGACCAGTTTTCAGGCAGCAAGGTTGAATACTCCGATGCCTCTGAATATGCGCCCCGGCGCGTGTTAGAGCGGACGCGCCGTGAATGAAATTCCAGGTGTGCTGCGGTGCCCGCGTCGCTCAACTCCACCGTTAGGCCGCACTTGAAGCGGTGGAGGTATTCCAGAAAATCCGTGTATTCGCTCCGGACGAGTGGCGAGACTATCGTGACTTGCGGCTACGCGCGCTCGCCGACAGTCCGGATGCCTTTGGCAGTACACTTGGTCGGGAGCTTCAGTTCACGGACCTGGAGTGGGTAGAGCGTCTTGCAGTCGGGAGTAAGTCCGACCGAGATCTTCCCTTGGTGGCAGAGCTGGGAGGAAAGCTTGCTGGCCTTGCCTGGGCCAGGATAGAAGACGCAGAAAGAGGCTCCGCTACCATTTACCAGATGTGGGTGGCGCCGGAAGCGCGTCGGCGCGGTATTGGTCTGGCGCTGCTTGAGGCGGCTATTAAATGGGCCAGGACGGCTGGCGTCGTCAGGCTGCAGTTACGAGTTACCTGTGGCAACTCTTCGGCTCAACGTTTATATGCCAGAGCGGGATTTAGTACTGTCGGGGACATTGAGCCGCTTCGGCCAGGTTCGGCGGTCTTTACCGAGGGCATGTTGCTGGAGATAGGTGACGATGCTGCCTGACACGTGTTTGAGCCGGCCGCATTGTGCGTAAAGCGACAGTTCCTGTCACCTACGATTCCCGAATTTCGGGGCTGCGCGCGCCGCTCAACGCCATCGTCAGGCAACGGAAGTATCGATGACGACTTCTCACATGAGCCCTCTTGGCGTCTCCTTAGTGACGTCCCAGGTGACCTGCTCCCCCGTTCCCGGTATACGCGGATCAGACGCACGCCCGGATGTCCCGGCCTCCTGGCATCGAGCACATCGCTCAGGAAGTCACGACGCCTGGTATTCGTCGGAGTAAACTGCCCACAGGTGGCGAGGAGCGCTGATTGTACGTAGTCATCTTTCGAGCCAGGGTGCGCGCCCTTGATGATGAGTACTCCCGGATGGCTGCCAGGATGCGTGAACTGGCGCTGGGCCAGTTCGGCTGCCTGGACTTCCAGGCCGTGACCGCGGGACGGGACGAGATAGCGCTTTCATACTGGCCAAGCGAAGCGGCCATCCATGCCTGGAAGGCTCATCCTGAGCATGTGCTGGCCCAGCGGACCGGCCGGGAGCGATGGTATGAGTCCTATTCCGTCCAGGTAGCCGCAATCACCCGCGAATACGCAAAGTCACCGACCCGGGACGGAGTTTGACGCCCCGCAGCGGATGACGCAGATGAAACGGGCGCCTGAGAAAAACTGGACGTTGGTGGATCAGTTCCCGGACCTGGTGTCCGCCGGTGCTTTCCTGGCCCGCCTGCAGGCGGACGGGGTTCCTGCCGAGATCAGGGCGGATACCTCGCTGTTGGGCGAATTCCGTCGCGCTGACGTGGTGGTTCCGGCTCACCTGGCGCACAGGGCGCGCTGGGTCATTTCGCAGTGGCAGGTCTCCGAGGTGGAACTCATCCGTCAGGCGCTGGACGGGGACGAGGGCGGGCACCGTCCCGGGTCGCCTTCCGGTGGCAGATCGAAACCATGAATCGGGAGAATCCTTCCATGATGTTTGACTGGAATGTGTATCAGCAACAACTGGGTGCGACCATCAAGGAACTCGGCAAGCTCAGTCCGGGCACGGTGCGTGGCTATGCAGAGCTGAGCACCGCCGGGGAGAAAACGGGGCTGCTGGATGCCAAGACGCGGGAGCTGATTGCGCTTGCGGTGGCCGTCACCCGTCAATGCGATGGCTGCATCACTGTGCATACGGACGCGGCGGTCAGGCATGGAGCGTCGCGGGAGGAGATCGCCGAGGCGCTTGGTGTGGCCATCGCGGTCAATGCCGGGGCCGCACTGGTGTACTCGGCGCGGGTCATGGATGCGTATTCCAGCAAGGTTTCGACCTGAGGCCGGTCCCCGCGGCACGCCAGGTCCCTGCGGTGTTGCCGCCGACCCCGCAGTATTACTGGCCGCTGCTGTCGCGACGGCTCGGCATGGATGAACGACATGAGGCAGCACGATGACAATCGCGGCTTCTCGCGTGACGATCCACATGGTGGCCAGCCTGGATGGTTTCATCGCCCGGCGCGACGGCAGCGTCGACTGGCTTGAGACCGCGGACGAATTCGCCACCGGTGAAGCCCTGGATGCAGGCCTCGTCGAGGCCTTCCTGAAGACGATCGATTGCTATGTCATGGGGTCGAGGACCTACGAGACCGCGCTGAACTTCGAGCGCCAGGGTTTCGGGTGGGCCTACGGCGACAAGCCGACCGTGGTCCTGACCCACCGCGAACTGCCGCGGGTCCGGGACAGCGTCGAGTTCTACTCGGGTGACCTGGCGCGGCTGGTTGATGAGCGCCTGCGGCCCGGATTCCAGTCCATCTGGTTTGTCGGCGGGGGTGCGGTCGCCGCCGAATGCCTGCGGCTGGGATTGGCGGATGAGGTGCGCTATTCGATCATGCCGGTGCTGATCGGCGACGGTATCCGGTTTTTCGAGCGGGTCGACGCCGACATGCCGCTGCACCTCGTGCAGGTCAAGGCCTACAAGAGCGGCATGGTGGAGCTTTGTTATGAGGTGCTGGGCGGGGGCGGGAACGCGGCGGCGCCGGCTGCCCCGCGGGGCTTGTAAGGCTGTGGCCGGAGTACACTTCACCTTGCAGGTGGAGGTGCCATATGGGCATTCACAAGGTGGATTTCGACTCCATTTCCTGGGTCCACGGCTGTCCGGGAGTCCGCTACAAGGTCCTGCGACAGGGGTCGCGCCAGCTGCGGCTGGTGGAGTTCACGGCCTCCGGGAGTGACCCCGAATGGTGTGAGCAGGGCCATATCGGCTATGTCCTGAGCGGTGCCCTGAACATCGAGTCGGACGGCGAAGTCCTGCACCTGAAGGCCGGCGAGGGCCTGTTCATCCCGGCCGGACACGCCGGGGCGCACCGTGGTTTGAGTATCATCCCGGGAACGCGGCTCATCCTGGTGGAGGACCTTTGAACGTCGAACCGGACAGTTCCGCGGTGCGGGTGGCGTTGTGGCGCGCACTGCACCTGCGGCTCGATACCCCGCCGCACCTGATCGAAGACGACATCGGCCTGCGGCTGGTCGCGCCGCCGCCGGACTGGATGCAACGTGGTGACATGCACCCGCTGGGCACGCGGGGCTACCGCGCCTCGATCCTGAACCGCGCCCGTTTCATCGAGGACCTGGTGCTCGAAGAGGCGCAGCGGGGCATCACCCAGTACGTCATCCTGGGGGCCGGCCTCGACAGCTTCGCGCAGCGCCGGCCCGCGCTGGCCGGCAACCTCCAGGTATTCGAAATCGACCAGCCCGGGCCGCAGGCGTGGAAGCGGCGGCGGCTGATGGAACTGGGATTCGGCATTCCGTCCCATCTGAAGCTGGTGCCGGTGGATTTCGAGGCGGGGCAGGACTGGTACGCCGAACTCGTGGCCGCGGGCTTCGATCCGCATCGGCCCGCGGTCATCGCCTCCACCGGCGTGTCGATGTACCTGAGCCGCGAGGCCAATCTGGCCACGCTGCGCCAGATCGCCGCGTTCGCGCCCGGGTCGACCCTGGCAATGACCTTCGTGCTGCCGCCCGGGATGCTGCCGGAGGCCGAGCGTGCCGCCATGGAGCGGGTGATGGCCGGTGCGCGCGCCGCCGGTACGCCGTTCCTGAGCCTGTTCACGCCCGGGCAGATGCTGGACCTGGTGCGGGAGGCGGGGTTCACCCGCGCGCGCCATCTGTCGACGGCGGACCTCAATGCCCGCTACCTGGCCGGCCGCAGCGACGGGCTGTTGTCGGCCACCGGTGAGGACTTCATCGTGGCAAGGACTTAAGGGAGAATGAACGATGGCGATGGATCATGGTCTGGTGACAACGACCTTCGAGCTGCCGGGATACCAGGTGGTGCGCAGCCTGGGTGTGGTCCGCGGCATCACCGTGCGCTCGCGTTCGATCGTCGGCAACATCGCCGGTGGCCTGCAGACGCTGTTCGGCGGCAATATTTCCGTCTACACCCGGCTGTGTGAGCGGGCGCGCTCGGATGCCTATGACCTCATGTGCGAGCATGCGCGCCAGCAGGGCGCCAACGCCATCATCGGCATGCGATACGATGCCACGGATCTCATGGCCGGCCTGACCGAGGTGCTGTGCTACGGTACCGCCGTGGTGGTCGAGCGCTCGACCGGCTGAATGATCCGGGGAACAGGCAGATCAGGTATGAACAATGGGTAAGTCCCGGCTGGAAGCCTTCAGCGATGGCGTGATCGCCATCATCATCACCATCATGGTGCTGGAGATGAAAGTGCCGCATGGCACGACGCTCGCGGACCTGGTGCCGCAGATCCCGGTGTTCCTGAGCTACATCCTCAGCTACGTCTATGTCGGCATCTACTGGAACAACCACCACCACCTGCTGCACGCCTGCTCGCGGGTGAATGGCGGGGTGCTGTGGGCCAACCTGCACCTGCTGTTCTGGCTGTCGCTGTTCCCGCTGGCGACCGGCTGGATGGGGGAGAACCACTTTGCCGCGCTGCCGACCGCCGCCTACGGGGTGGTGCTGCTGGCCGCGGCCATCGCGTACTGGATACTGCAGCACACCATCATCGCCGCGCAGGGGCCGGGTTCGGCGCTCAAGCGCGCCATCGGCGGGGACTGGAAGGGCCGGCTGTCCCCGGTGCTTTATTTCTGTGGCATCTTGCTGGCCGCCTGGCAGCAGCAGCTGTCGCAGGCGATCTACGTGCTGGTGGCCCTGGTGTGGCTGGTGCCGGACCGCCGTATCGAGCGTATGGTGCACTCATGATGGAGCAGGTTGCGCATCGCTGGCTGTTCACAGTCCTGTGGGTGTCGTGGGCGCTGTACTGGTGGCTCAGTGCGCGCGACGTCAAGCCGGTGGTGCAGATGGAAAGCAGGGGCTCGCGCCAGGCGCACATGCTGCCGCTGTTCATCGCCATGTGGCTGCTGTGGCTGCCGCGCCTGCCGGTGCTGGGGCTCGAGACGCGGCTGTTCCCCTGGGCGGACTGGCAGTTCTGGCTGGGCGCCGGTCTGACTGTGGCCGGGCTGGCGTTCACCGTCTGGGCGCGCCGCCAGCTGGGAAGGAACTGGAGCGGGGTGGTCACCGTGAAACAGGACCACGAACTGGTGACCGCCGGACCCTATGCCCTGGTGCGGCATCCCATCTATACCGGCCTGCTGCTGGGTTTCCTGGGTTCGGCCCTGGCGCGCGGCGAGGTGCGCGGCCTGCTGGCCCTGGTGCTGGCGCTGGCCGCCTTCCTGGGCAAGCGCCGGACCGAGGAGCGCTTCATGACCGAGCGCTTCGGGTCTGCCTATACCGAGTACGCGGCCCGGGTGCCGGCGCTGATCCCCTGGCTGTACTGAGTCCCGTTGCGGCGGAACGCTGGACCGCGCTGTGCGGCTGTCCGAAAATCACCGGCCTGTTCCCAAGACCCACCCGGAGGCCGCGTGCATTTCCTGCTGTTTTATGACCTGGCGCCCAATTACCTGGCGGACCGCGCAATCTACCGCGCCGAGCATCTCGCGCTGGCCTGGGCCGCGCAGGCGCGTGGTGAGATCGTGCTCGCCGGCGCGCTGTCGGAGCCGGCCGACCGGGCGGTGTTCCTGTTCCAGGGCGACAGTGATGCGGCGGCCCGCGCCTTCGTGGCCGCGGACCCCTATGTGAACGCGGGCCTGGTCAAGGGCTGGTCGATCCGTCCCTGGACCACCGTGGTGGGCGAGACGGCCTCCAGTCCCGTGCGCCCGGGCACCTGAATGCTGCTGTCCTACCTGCTGCCGGGTCTGGCCGCGCTCGCGGTGCTGCTGCTGCTCGTGCTGCTGCTGCGCAAGCCGCAGCTGCAGACGCCCCCCGATCTGGCCGCGCGCCTGGCGCTGCTGGAGCAGAACGCGCAGGGCCTGGCGCAGGCCTGCGCGCGCCTGGAGGGCAGCCTGGGGGTGATGTCCGGCGCGCTGCGGGACCAGCTGGAAGGCAATGGCACGCAGTTGCGCGACCGGCTGATGTCGCTGCAGGCGACCATCGACCAGCGCCTGCAGGACATGGCGCAGGGCGCCAGCATCAATGCCGAGCAGGTGCGCAACGCGCTCAACGAGCGCCTGGCCGCCATCCAGGCCGACAACGGCCGCAAGCTCGACGAGATGCGCCAGACCGTGGATGAAAAGCTCCACGCCACCCTGGAGCAGCGCCTGGGGGATTCCTTCAAGCTGGTGAGCGAACGCCTGGAGCAGGTGCACGCCGGCCTGGGCGAGATGAAGTCCCTGGCTGGCAGTGTCGGTGACCTCAAGCGCGTGATGACCAACGTCAAGACGCGCGGCACCTGGGGCGAGTGGCAGCTGGGCGCCATCATCGAGTCGCTGTTCACGCCGGAGCAGTACGCCCGCAACGTCAAGACCGTGCCGGGCAGCAACGAGCTGGTGGAGTTCGCCATTCGCATGCCGGGCCGCACCGATGACGAGCCGGTGTGGCTGCCCATCGACGCCAAGTACCCGGTGGAGGACTACCAGCGCCTGCTGGATGCCTACGATGCCGCCGACAAGGCCCAAATCCAGCAGGCCGCCAATGCCTTCGAAAGCTCCATCCGCAACGAGGCGAAGAAGATCGCCGCCAAGTACGTGAGCCCGCCGTACACCACGGACTTCGCCATCCTGTTCGTGCCCACCGAAAGCCTGTTCGCCGAGGTGCTGCGGGTGGCGGGCCTGGCCGAGGCGCTGCAGAACCAGTTCAAGGTGGTGGTGGCCGGTCCCACCACCCTGGCCGCCACGCTGAGCAGCGTGCGGGTGGGCTTCCGCACCCTCGCCATCGAAAAGCGTTCCTCGGAGGTCTGGAAGGTGCTGGGTACGGTGAAAACCGAATTCCAGAAATTCGGCGACGTCGTCGATGCCACCAAGCGTTCCATCGAGCTGGCGGCCAACAAGTTCAATGAACTGGGAGTGCGCACCCGTGCCATCCAGCGCGGCCTGCGCGGTGTCGAGGAACTGCCGGCCGCGGATTCAAAGCCGCAGTCGGGGCAGTTGCCGCTGCAGGACGAGGAAGACGCGGAGTGAGGCATGGCCCGCGGGTGATCCGCAGGCCCCAAGTCCCTACGCCGTCCTGAACCGGGCCCGCAGCATCTCCCAGCGCCCGCCGTCCAGTGTGTAATCCACCTGCAGCCGCCGCCGCCGGGTGCGGCTCACGCTGCCGTGTCCCTGGACCTGCGCCATCTGCGCAAGTGTGGAGCCCGCGGGCACCGCGGTTTCCAGTTCCACCACACAATCATACCGGCCGGTGGCGCTGCGGCCGTCGGCGGCCAGCTCGATCCGGTCCGCTTCACCCGCCGGGTCCGCGCTGATCCGGCGCACCGCAGGCTCCAGCAGCGGATCGCGGTATCCGGAGTCGATGCGCCGCAGCCAGGCCTGGTGCAGGGCGCGGATCGCCGCCTCGCCAGCGGGTGCCGCAGCCCCGGTTGATGGCGCAGCCGATGTCCCCGCAGCCGATGCCCCCGCGGCCGAGGCCAGGGCGGGCACCGCCAGCAATGCGCCCCCCTTGAGGAAAGTCCTGCGCGTGGGCGTCTGGTTGCTCATGGCTGGCCCTCAGGTCCTGATCTGGAAGTACGGGTCGACGTCGAACTTGCCGGCGTGGCGTACGATGGCGCCGATGGCGCTCATGTTGAGGCCGCCCTTGCCGCAGTGATAGCCGATGCCGGCGTCGTGCATGATGTTCATGTTCAAAAGGATGGTGCCCAGCGTGCCGTTGCAGGCCTCCTCCAGCCAGTACATGAAGTAGATGCCGTCGCGGATCTTCACGAAATCGCCCGGTCCGCTCCATTCCAGGCCGCCGTGCTGGTCCGGCGTAAAGATGATCCACGACACGGTGTGGGGCGTGGAATACAGGTGCATGGACACCAGGCCCGGCGCGTAGCTGTAGGTGATGCAGCGGCCGAGCATTTCCGTGGTGCGGGCGTGGCGGCGGTACATCGGGGCCTGCAGGCCCTGCATTTCGATCACGCCGAACAGCGTGCGCGCGCCGGCTTCATTGGCGAAGTACGGCGTGTTGAGGTGGCCGTTGAAACAGGTCACCAGCCCCTGCTGGAAGTCCGCCGCGATGATGTGGCCATCGTGGTCGGGTGCGCCTTCGAGCAGGTGGCCGAACAGGATCAGGCCCGGCGCAACCTCGTAGGACTGGTAGCGGGCGCTGATCCAGTCCCCCTGGCCATCCTGGCGCCATTTGAGCTGGTCCGGGCCCGCGACCTGGTACTCCATCACCGGGCCGTGGTCGTAGCGCAGGGTGAAGGTCTTGCCACCGAGCCAATCGCTGGCGGGCAGGGCGTTGTGGCTCATGCCGGCGGCACCGCCGGTGTGCAGCTGGGGCGGGAAGGCGCTGGAGTGCTCGCGCACGACGGCCGCGACCTCCTCCCGGGAGAGTTTTTCCAGTGTGTGGATGGGCCGATACACGCGGCGCGCGCCCTTGACGGGCTTGCCGTCCTGGCCCAGCGGCGGCGGTACCGGATTGCCGGTGTCATCGTCGAATTTCTCGAAGCGGGCGATCTGTCCGGTGATGTCGCCCTGGGAGCGGAACAGCTGGTAGTGCAGCTGGTCCTGTTCATCGAACCCGAGCCGCATGCCCATGCGCCGGCTGCGGTTCATGTCGATCACGCAGGCGGTGAAGGTGCCCGAGAACTCGCATTCGGTGCGGGTGTAGAGATAGAAATCGTCGTTGAGCCTGATGTAGTCGGACGGGGCGCTGTAGCCGAGCTCGCCGCCCGTGCGCGTGAGTTCGACGAAGTGCGAGTACGCCGAGGAGGCGTAGTACTCCAGCGTCCCGGTGCCGTCGTCATCGCGCCAGTGATAACCGCGGCCTTCCATGCGGTTGGTGAACTCGTGCCGCGCCTGGGGCGCATCACCGCCGGCCAGGTGGCCGAACCAGACCTGGCGCTGGACCTCGCGGTTGTCCTCGTAGCCGCTGAACCACAGCTCCAGTACGGTGACGAGCCTGCTGCCGCGATCAATGACGACGGCGAAGCCCCGCTGCGTGCCGGGAACCAGGTGGGTGAACAGGCACAGGTTGTCGCTTTCGAGCGCGCCGCAGGCGGCACTGACCGCCGCGCCGCCGTTTTCGGCCAGCGACAGCCGGGTATTGCTCGTGAACCGGTAATTGAGCGAGGGTCCCCCATCGGTGACAATGTCCAGCGATGCGCCGGCGAAGTCCGCCGCCAGGGGCGAGATGCTGCGCGGTCCGTGCTGGATGACTGGCAGCAGTTTTGCGGTGATCTGTTCGCTGCCGAGCCTGGTATAGGCATAGCGATACATGGGC
>Ga0153956_1002697_pt1 | contig 12563 bp, 13 predicted proteins | sample TSFL040MetaG_FD_104704 | JGI IMG/M metagenome (GOLD analysis project Ga0153956, IMG submission 104704) | Attine ant fungus gardens microbial communities from Florida, USA - TSFL040 MetaG | ecosystem: Host-associated > Fungi > Mycelium > Unclassified | place: USA: Florida, Wekiwa Springs...
CGAGGTCGTTGCAGCGGCGCCCGAGCGAACGGCGCAGGTCCCAACGGAGAGCGGGCATCCCCCCGCTCCCTCCGATGAAGATGAAGTCGAAGAAAGCCCCCCGCGCCCGCGCGTCGAGCACGGCGCACGTTCCCTCTGGTGGCGCGCCGCCGCGCAGGCCGGGATCTGGAGCGCCGGCTTACCCAAGCCACAGGCGACGCTGGGCGCGCGCGGAGGCATCGGCTGGAAACAGCTCTATATCGAGGCGCGCTGCGACTTCTCCCTCGAGCGCTCGCGCGGAGTCTCGGAGTTTTCGTCGCAATCTCTGAGCTTGCTCACGTGTGGTCAGTGGGGAAAGGAGCGCCTGCGCGGCGGCCCCTGCCTCGTCGTCAGCGGCGTGCGGACCCTGGGTGAGGCCAACGGCATCCACGCGCCGAGCCGGGACATTCAACCCTGGGCGCAAACCGGTCTCTCCGCGCCGCTGGGGTGGCAGGCCGTGTCTCGACTGGAGCTCACGATGGAGCTCGGCGCTTCGCTCGCCGTGAGCCGCCGACCGCAGTTCTTGATCGAGGGGCTGGGCGATGTAGCGCGCGCCCACTTCGTGACGCCTTACGCGCTGTGGGGAGTGGGGCTCCGAATCCGTTGATGGATTTCGGCGCCGCTGGCCATCATGCAAGAGGTGACGAGCGCGACAGTGCAAGGAGTGCAGGTTGGTCCACCGGCAGGCAGGGCCGTAGGCGTGCGCACATTCGATGCGCTGTACGCCGAGCACTTCGAGTTCGTCTGGCGTTGCATGCGCCGCCTCGGCGTCCATCCTTCCCTCGTGGAAGACGCCGCTCAAGACGCCTTCGTGGTGCTGCACCGCCGCTTGAGCGAGCTCCGACCCGAGGCCTCCGCCAAGGCCTTCCTGTTCAGCGTCGCCCAGCGGGTGGCCCATGACTATCGCCGCACCGCCCAACGCAAGGGCGCGGCCAGGCTCGACCAAGAGCTTCAAGTGTCCGAGGAGACAGGGCCCTTCGAGCGCACGGCCAAGGCCGAGGCCGCTGCGACGCTGCAGGCCTTTCTGGCTCAGCTCGACGACGAGAAGCGCGCGGTCTTCGTGCTCGCGGAGCTCGAAGAGATGACCGCGCCCGAGATCAGCGAGGCGCTCGAGGTCAACCTGAACACGGTGTACTCGAGGCTCCGCCTCGCCCGGCAACGCTTCGTCGAATTTCTGGCCGCTGAAGGAGCACGGCATGGCTGAGCTTCCTCCCCACGCCAAAGCGCTGCTCGCCTTGGCCCGTGATGCAGACGATCCCCCCGCGGACGCGAAGGTTCGGGTGCAGCGCGCGGCGCTCGATGCGATCGCCGCAGGCAACCACACGCTCGTAGGTCCCCCGAGCACCTCGAGCCTGCCGCCGACCCTCCGCGCGCGCTTCTGGGGAGTCGCGACGAACAAGGCCGGCTTGTTCGTGAGCGCGGTGCTCCTGGTCGGCTCCTCGTGGGCGGCCTATCGCGTGCTCACGGAGCCAGCGCTCCCGCACAGGGAGCCGATCGCGATGCTGGAGTCGCAGCCGCCGCAGGCGCGACCTCTGGTCGAGCCGCCCGATGCGACCGCAGCGAGCGAGCGCGCCGAGCCAACGCGCGCAGACCAGGTGCGTCCCGCCGGCGCCAAGCTCGGACGTCACGCGACGAAGATGTCTGCGACCGAACCGCAGGACACGTTGGCCGCCGAAATGCTTGAGCTGCTCCAGGCGTCGGCCGAGATCGAGGCGGGACACGTTCACGAGGGGCTTCGCCTGCTGGAGCGCTATCGCGCGCACTTCGCGCATCCCGCGCGAGCGCAGGAGAGCGCGGGGCTCGCCGCGCTGGCGAAGTGTCAGCTGGATCCGAGGGCGGCCGAAGCCGAGGCGAGGACCTTCCTGGCTGCCGCGCCGACCTCGGTCTTGGCGTCGCGGGTACAGCGGGCATGTGAGCTCGAGGCAACACCGTAAGGTCTGCATCGTGGCTGCGCATGCGCCCTACTACGGGATGGATCGCATCATGTCGAGGAAGCTCTCGGCGTCCACGAACCCCGTGACGCGCGCGGCTTCGCTCCCTCGCGCGTCGTGCAGCACGACGAGGGGCAAGCCGCGCTGGGCGTAGCTCGCGAGCAACTCGCGCTTTTGATCGTTGTCCTTGCCTGGACTCAGGTCGACACGCACCGTGATGAAGCGCTGCGCCTCACGCATGACCTCTGGATGCGAGAAGGTGTGACGATCGAGCTCGCCACAAGCGCCGCACCAGGACGCGGAGAAGTCGTTCAAGACAGGCTTGTTCTGCGCGACGGCCTCGGCGCGCGCGGCCAGGTAGTCCTCACGCCAGACCCAAGTTGAACACGGCGCTCGGAAATTCTCGCTGCAGCTCGCGGCTCAGCGCCTCGGTGAAGGCCTCCTTGGTCTCCCCGTGCCACGACGCGTCGTCGAAGGGACGCAGCGGCGCGAAGATCTCGATGTTGTTGAAGCCGCTCACGTCGGTGCCATCGTCGGGGCGCCCGACCTGCGAGATGGCCGCGATCACCTGGGGATGCCGGCTGTGGGCGGCGTCGCAAGGGACCGATGGGTCCGTCGGGCAGCCCCGCACGATGCGCCGCATGCGCCGCACGTAGGCCGAGGACTCTTGGAGCGAGATGGACACGGGCAGGGTGCTGCGGATCCACAGGTTGCCCTCTTCGAGCTTGGGCATGAACTCCGCGCCGAGCAGCGGGACAGCGCCGCGCTCGCGAAGACCGGGATGGAAAGCGCGACCAGCGCGCGCTTCGGGCGGCGCAGGGCGGCGTCCACGACCGGCGTGTAGAGGCGGTGCAGCGTGCGCATGACCACGCCCTCACGCTCCTCCGTGTCCGGGCGGACGAGCTTGGTGATCATCACGGGCGTCAGCGTCACGGCGAGCAGCAACGCGCCGCCGATGGCATACGCATAGGTCCGCGCCATGGGCGCGAAGATCACGCCGGCCACCCCCGTGAGCGTGAAGAGCGGAAGGAAGGACACGCCGATGATGACGGTGGAGATGGTCATCGGCCGCGCGACCTCGCGGGCGGCGGAGAGCACGCGCTCTTGGATCGTGCCGCTGCCTCGGCTCCCCAGGTGTCGGAAGACGTTCTCCACCATGATCACCGTGGAGTCGGCGACGATGCCGAAGTCGATGGCACCCAACGAGATCAGGTTGGCCGAGGTGTCGGTGAACACCAGCCCGCAGAAGGCCGCCATCAGCGCCAGGGGGATGGTCAGCGAGGTGATGAGCGCGGCGCGCAGGTTGTTGATGAAGACGATCAGGACCAGCGTGACCAGGAAGATGCCCATGGCGACGTTCTCGATCACGGTGTGCATCGTGAGGTGCACCAGATCGCCGCGGTTGTAGACCGGGTTGACGTGGACGCCCGGCGGGAGCAGCCGCTCCTTCTCGATCTGCCGTAGCTTCTCCTGGACCGCGGCCAAGGTCGACGGCGTCTCGGCGCCGTAGCGCATGAGCACCACGCCTTGCACCACGTCGTTGTCGTCGTCGCGGCCGACCTGACCGAGCCGCGGGGCCGCCCCGATCGAGGTGGCGGCGATCTCGCGCACGCGCGTGGGGACGCCCTCGCTCGCGCGTATCACCACGTCCTCGATGTCGTGGACGTTGCGGAGCAGGCCGACGCCGCGCACGTCGTAGCTCTGCTCGCCGATGGTGATGCGCCGGCCGCTCACGTTCTCGTTGGCGTTCTGGACCGCGTTCTCCATGTCGGACAGCGAGACGCCGAGGCCGCGTAGTCGCATCGGGTCCACCTCGATGTGATATTGCCGGGTGTCGCCGCCGAAGCTGCTCACGCCCACGACGCCGTCCGCCTGCCGGAGCTGACGCACGAGCACCCAGTCCTGCAACGTCTTGCGCTCTTGCAGCGAGAAGCGGTCGCCGTCGACGGTGTAGCGGAGGATCTCTCCGATCGCGTTCCAGGGAGAGATGCCCGCGGCGGCGCCGTTGGGGAGCGTGACGAAGCCGAGCCGGTTGATGGTCTCCTGACGCGCCGCCGTGTAGTCCGTCCCCCAGTCGAAGTAGCACTTGATGTCGGACAGCCCGAACAGGGACTGCGAGCGCACCTCGGACAACCCGGGCATCCCTGAAAGCCCGATCTCGAGCGGGATGGTGATGGTGCGCTCCACCTCTTCGGCGCCCAGCCCCTCCGGCTGCGTGATCACCTCGACCAGCGGAGGGACCGGGTTCGGATAGGCCTCCACGTCGAGGACGCCGTAGCAATAGATGCCGAGACCCAGCAGCGCCAAGGCGAGCGCCAGCACGACGAACGGCGCGCCCACCGCGATTCGCACGAGCTTCTCGATCACCGCAGCATGCCTGTAAGCTGAATCGCGTTGTTCGTGACGATGCGCATCCCGGCGCTCAGCCCCGACACCACAGGGTGGATCGCGACGCCCACCGAGGGATCGAGGACCACGGGGATCCGCTCGAACCTGTGCCTTCCGTCGCGGGACTGCCCGCGCTCGACGAACACGAACGTCGTCTCACCCAGACGGATGACGCCGTGGACCGGAACGGCGAGCGCGCGCACGGGATCGACGGTGATCTCCGCCGTGGCGAACATCTCGGGGCGCAGCCTGAAGCGCGGGTCATTGTCGAGCACCACTTTGACACGCGCCGTGCGCGTCGTGGGATCCAGGACCTCGGAGATCCAATCGATTTGACCACGGTAGGAGTGCTCGGGATAGGCGACCGCGCGCACCGTGACCGGCGAGTATCGATGGACCCGCCCGAGGTCCATCTCGAACACATCCGCGAGCACCCACACGCGGTCGATGTTGCCAATCGTGAACAGCTCCGTGGGCGAGCCGCCCGCATAGAGGCCGGGGACCTCGATGCCGGGGCTCACCAGGCGCGCGACCACCTCACCGTCGATCTCTGCGCGCAGGCTGTAGCGTTGGGCCACACCACGCATGCCTCCGCGCAAGAGCTCCACGCGCTCTTGCGCGCGGCTGAGCTCCGCTTCGGCGATGCGATCGGTGGCCTCCGCCTGCTCGCGATCGCGCACCGACGCCGCGCCCTTCGTGACCAGGTCTCGCTGCCGCGCGAGGTCGATCTTCGCGGCCTTCTCGTCCGCGGCGGCCTTGCGCAGATCGCTCGTGGCCGTCCCGATGTCTGGAGCCATGATGGTCGCCAACACCTGTCCCTTCTTCACCCGATCGCCGAGCCGGGCCTCGATGGTCATCACGCGGCCAGAGACAGGAGAAAACGCGTGGGTGAGGCGCGCGTCGTCGAAGGTGACGCGGCCGGCCACCTTGATGGTGTCGTCGATGGGTTGCTCGATCACCGTCTGCACGCGGAGATCCAGGCGCTCGCGCTGCTCCCCGGTCAGCCAGATCTCGTTGGGAGGAGCGTGATCCGTCCCCGAGTTTCGAGGTGCTCTTCGGCCCCGTTCGGCATGCACATACCCAGAGACCCACGAGCGCGAATGCGCGCAGAATGGAGCGGAGTCGCGCCGACATGGGCAGCACGTATTGCAAACGGCAAGCCACCCAAGCCCGTGTGCGATCGCAGCCGGGCATGGCGAGTGCTTCTGCAAGAGGCAAGGGAAGCCTTCGATGAAGCAAGCTACGCTGCTATCTCTCCTCATTTTCTGCGGCTGCTCCGGGCGCTCCCGAGAGAAGCAGGAGCTGCCGGCCGAGCAGCGCGAGCCCGCGCTCGAGGTGGACCTCCCCGACGCCTCGGATCGGCGCGAGGTCGAGGAGCGTGCGCCGCAGATGGACGGCAAGCAGATGTGCGGCCTGAGCAGCGCCCAGTTCGATCGCCGCTGCGCGAAGGACTCGGACTGCATCGCCGTGTTCGAGGGCGATCTGTGCCAAACAGAGGCCTGCGCAACCGCGTGCCCCAACGCGGCGATCAGCAAGGCGGGCAAGGCCGCCTACGACACCTTCATCGCGCGCGCTCCGACTTCTCCCGACGTGGACCTGGACTGCGGTTTGCACCGAAGGCGGCGCTCCTCGCTGCGTCGATCAACGGTGCACGATGGCGCCGTCCGACGCCCACTGAGCCACGAGGACGGCATCCAGATCAGGTGCCCTCGGCGGCGGCCCACACGCGGCGCTCAATCGGCCTTGATCACGGCGCACGCGATGGGCTTGCCCGAATTGCCGGAAGGATCGACGCCGATGTCCTCGGATTCGTGCACCACGATGGCCTTGTCCACGAACGAGCGCTCCTGACCCGGCTCCAGGTTGGCGCCTGGCACCACGATGACCAGGTTGCCCTCGCCGTTCTGGCCGACGTCGATGTTGCCGAGATCGCCCAGGTGATGCTCGGGTTGCGTGGGCAGGCCGTGGTGCGGGCTCGTCACGGCGTAGTGCCCGCCCATGCTCTTGTTGGGGATGTCGCTGCAGTCGCCCTTCTGGTGAACGTGGATCCCCTTTTCGCCGCTCGGCGCGTTCTCGACCTCCACCTCGATCTGAACGCCGCCCGGGACCTCCTTGAGCTTGGCGTCCCCGGTGAGCTTCACGCCCGGCGCAGCCGCGAAGCTGGCCTCGGCGCGCTTGCGCGCGTCGTCCGACCGCTGCGTGTGGCGCGCGCTCTCGGCGCGGCTCGATTCGTCCACGGACTCGTCGCTCGCGATGTCACGCGAGTCCGCGCTGGCCGTCGGGTGCGTTTGCTTGGCCTGACGCGCGCAGCCACCGCCGAGCGCGAGACACATGAGCAGCGTTGTACCGCCCTGATACAGCCGACTGATTTGCATCTTCATGACGTGCCCTCCCGCCCGGACACGGCGTGCAACCGTCGTGCCCCAACCACCGCTGTCCCGCGCGCGCCCTAGCCAAGCCGCGCTCCGTCCCTACCCTCTCCCTGAGCGGAGCATCTCTGACAGGAAAGAAGGCGACGCATGGAGCCCAAAATCAGCCTCGAACCTGGCCGCAGCGAGATCTTGCACGAGGGACCCCTCGACCACCGCGTCGACGCGACCATTCCCAGCCTGAACACCGCGAGCGAAGCGGAGATCGCCCAGGTCGACTTCGTGAGCCACACGCTCGCCAAGGCCATCGTCGCGCTGCGCAGCGAGCTCGGCGCCTTCGAGAGCTGGGAGCAGCTGCGCCGCGTGGAGGGGCTCAAGGCGAACAAGATCGCGGAGCTCCAACGCAAGTTCCGCCTGGGCAGCGCCCCCCACGGATGAGCGCGCGCAAAACGCCACCACCCGAGCACGCGCGCGCCAACACCTCGGTCTCCCGATGCTCTCCGCAGCGGACCTGTGGCTCGCGTGCGCTCGCCAGCAAAAGTGCCTCGCGTCCCCTTGCTCCCTCCGCGCCCGGTCTCCGGCGCTTACTTGGACGCTCGCGCGAATCTACCTGCGGTGACGCGACCGCGATCAGCGCAACGCGCGCGCGGCCTGGGTCGCCACGAGCAGCGCGCTCAGCAGCACGAGCAAGAGCGCGAACTGCAGCAGCGTGGCGCGGTCCGCGGTCGGCTCCTGCGCTCGCGCCTTGAACGCCCGCGCGAAGGCGAGGCCCGCGATCACGTAGAGGATGCCGTCGCCGCTCCACAAGGCGCACGAGAGGCTCAAGGCGCCCGCGATCATGCGCTGGCGATTCGAGAGCGCCGCGAACGCGCGGCTGCCGTCGAGCTGCCACACCGGGACCAGGTTGAAGAGATTGAGCCAGGCGCCGAAGCCCGCGAGCGCGCCGAACAAGGGCGCGTCGAAGGCGCGGTACACCGCGAAGCAGCCGAGCGCCGCGGCCGTGCCGTAGACGGGTCCCGCGAGGCCCACGCGCGCCTCTTCGATGGGCGACGTGAGGCGCTGCTCGAGGCGCACCAGCGCGCCGAGCCCGGGCACGAACATGGGCGCCGAGGCGCGCACGCCGAAGCGCGAGAGCGCAGCCACGTGGCCCATCTCGTGGGCGTACATCGAGAGCACCACGCCGAGCGCGAAGCGCCAGCCCCAGATGGCCCAGTAAGCGCCCAGGCTCAGCAACATGGTGAGGAGCGTCTGGGCCTTGGTGAGCCCGAGCAGCAGGAACTTGCCCTTGCTCAGGAGCGCCACGAGCAGCCACTTGAACTTCCACAGCAGAAGCCCCACGCCGCCGAGCCCCGCCAGCCAGCGCGGCGCAGGGGCGGCGCTCGGGGCCGGCGCGGCCGCCGTGCGCTGGTCTACCTGCGTGGAGAGCGCGGCGAGCTGCTTGCCGATGGCCGCGTGTTGACTCGAGCCCGCGGGCAGCAGCTCGAGCATCTTGCGCAGATCGGCGAGCGCGAGCCCCGGCGCCCCCGCGGCGCGGTGATTTTCCGCTGACCGCCTCAGGGCCTCGAGCTCCGCGCGATGGAGCAGCAGACCACAGCCCGGGCAACTCTTGAGCGCGCTCGCGAGCTGCGTCCCGCAGTCGACGCAAACCGATCCTTCTACATCCATATGCGCTCAGCCCTGCGCGGACGGCGCCGAGACGGAGAGCGCGAGCGCGGGCGCGATGGGGTACGGGCCTGCGAGCGCGAGCTGCACGCGACGGTTCATCTTCCAGGCTTGCCACAGGCCGATGGCCAAGATCACGATGCCCATGATGTTCTGGACGCCCGCCATGAACGGCGCGGCGAGCGCGATGCCGAAGGCCACCACGAACATCACCACGTCGGCCAACCCGTGCGTGGGCGCGCTGCCGTCCGCCTGGGAGCCCGGCATCTCCGCGCGCGTTCCCTCCGGCGCGGCTTCTTGGGCGGCGCCGGCCGCGGCGTCCTGCGCCTCCTGGTTGGCCTCGCGCATGCCCTGGAGCACGTAGGGCGTGTAGGTGCCCGCGATCGCGAAGTAGGTGAGCACCACGGCCATCATCTGGAACCCGAGCCCGCCATAGCCACCCGACCCGACGCGCACGGCGAACCCCACCATGTAGCCCACCAGGATCGCGATCAGCCCGAACTCCCAGCCCGAGAGCGACACCAGATAGTAAACCCCGCAGCCCAACAGGGCCGCGGCGCAGCCGAACAGCCACGCCTTCACCAGCCCCTTGAAGCCGGCCTTGCCCGTGTTCTGCGCTGTGACCTTTTGTGCGCAGGCAGAGCACAGGGTTTGCCCGCCGGTGGCCCAGTATTCGTGCACGAGGCCGCCGCCGCAGGCCGCGCAGTTGCCGGCGCCCGACGTCGTGGGCTGAGCCTCGAGGACCTCACCGGGCGCGGCCTCGGCGCGCTCGAAGCTCAGATCAGCGAGGTTTTCGGGGGTTGTCGCGGGCGGCTCGGGCGCGGTGCTCATGGACGACGAGCGTAAACCCAAGCCCGCATCCGCGTCAGCTATTGCCGTGGGGAATTCGCCGCGTTCTTCGGGCATTCACCCCCGAGTGACACACACGCGCTCCGGGCTCAGTCTTCGTCTTCTTCGTCTGAGTCTTCGTCCAGGTCGTCGTCCTCGTCTTCCCCTTCGGGCCCGAGCTCGCCATCGTCCGACTCGCCCTCCTCGAGCGCGTCGTCGTCTTCGTCTTCGTCTTCCTCTTCGTCCTCGTCTTCTTCGTCTTCGTCGGAGGCCTCACCGGCCTCGGGCTCGAAGCTCAGACGACCGTCTCCGTTGGCGTCCGCCAAGGCCTTGGCGGCCTCCTCGTACTGCGGCGCGACCATGCCTGCCTCCGCGGGCGCTTCCACGGCCCCCACCTCTTGCGCCACCCACACGTCGAACGGGATGAAGCCGCCGACCCAGGGCGCAGGCTCCTTGCGCACCGTGATCACGGGATACTCGCCGGACTCGTCGGCCTCGCCCACGTAGAGGAAACGCACGGACTCCGACGCGCCGCCCACCACGACGCAATCGCCATCGAAGAGCTCACTCGCCTCGGCAAAGAGATGCACCGCGCCGGCGCCGAAGTTGTCCTCGATCAAGTCGTCGAAAGCCACGGCCTCGATGTCGCCCTCGTCCTCGTCGTACTCGATGCCGAGCCACAGCGAGTCGACCTTGAGCAGCTCCTTCATGCTGGGCGAGATGGCTTCGCCGTTCGGCAGCGTCAGTCGCTTGAGCACCACGGGCGCCACCGGCTCGGGCGAGGCGAAAGCTTCCGCACGTCCGGCTTCGATCGCCTTCTTGATCAACTTTGCACCGCGGAGGCCTGCTCCCGCTTCGGATTTCTTTGCCATGCCCGAAGGAGTGCGGGAGCCATGACCCGTCGTCAAGCCACGACGCGCCGCTTAACATGCACGCGTGACGATCTCACCGTGGTACACAAATGCCACCTTGATTTTTCGGGGACCTCGGCGTGGAACCAGCGCGCGGGGACCGGCCTGCGGAGCTCACCATGAAGCGCTTGTGGATCCTTGCTTGTTGTCTCATCCCGTGGCTGTCAGCGGGCGCGGCCCGCGCCGAAGAGAAGGGCGAGTCCATCTATCTCGACATGGTCGGATCGCTGGTGAACCAGTACTACTTCCGCGGCATCCGCCAGGGCAGCAAGGGCGTGGTGATGCAGGGCGAAGCCACCATGAAGGTCGCCCTCTACGATGAAGACGAGTTCAAGTTCTACACCCTGGGCGGCGCCTTCGTGAGCTTCCACCCGGGCGATCAACGCGGCGGAGACTCGCTGTCTGCCTCCTTGCTCGAAGGCCGCGGCTTCCTCGGGCTCGGCGCCTGGACCCCGGCGCTCGACATCAGCGCGCTGTTCTACGCGTACACGAGCCCGAACGGCAGCTTCGGCGACGTCTACGAGCTCGATCTCTTCGGGCGCCTCAAAGACGACGTCTTCTGGGCCGGCAAGGACGACGACCAACTCTGGCGCGGCTTCTTCCCGTCCATCACGCTCGCCCAGGAGGTGAGCGGCGCGCGCGACGGCCAAAACAAGGGCACCTATCTGGAGCTCGCCATGGCGCCGCGCTTGCGGCTCTTGCACGGAGCCATCCTGGGCCTCGACTTCGTGTTCCCCATGAGCCTGGGCTTGAGCCTGCACGACTACTACCAGTTCCGCCCGCAACCGGGCGCGCGCTTGCAGAGCTACGGCCTCGGCTTCGCCGCCGTGGGCTTTCAGATCGACTTCGACGAGCGCTGGGTGCCCGAGCGCCTCGGCGGCTGGCACGTGAAGCCGGGCTTCGACGTGCTCTTCCCCAAGGCCCAGCACGACGCCGGCGTCCGCTTCGTGGACACCGCGGAGTTCGTCGTGCGCGGCGACCTGGTGCTCGACTTCTGACACCGCCGCTCGCCAACCCCCTCGGCGCCGCCTGAATGGGCCGCCGACACCGCTCGGCGCCCTGCGCCGGGGGGAGCGGCAGGGCGAGGTGTTACAGCTGCACGCCGAGGATCGCGCTGCACTTCGCAAGGCTCTCGACAACATCCTTGGGAGCTGACCCGTAGCCCACCGCTATTCAGCGCGAAACTCGGCGATGACATCGATCGTTCCGACGATGTGATCATTGAATTCCTCGAGTTGCTCTGCAGGAATCCAATATTCCGAGTGTTCCCGCCCACCAACATGCTGCACCTCGAATCGCGTCAAGTACTCAGCGTCTACGCTGAAGCGAGTGACGAACCCAGCTCCACTCGACGACACGTTCCACTCACGTGCAATCCGAGCAGCGTATGCCTCCTGCACCACTGGATAGAAGATCGGTTGCTCGGGCAGTCGCGGTGGAAATCGCGTCCCCCCAGATTGCCTGATCAACTCCAGTTCCTCTGGCCCAACGGGACGATACAGAATCACCTGCTCCATGACTGACCAAACAACCGACCGACCTCGTTGAGGCTCGTTCCGGGAAAACTCAGCTCGAACTCGAAGAAGCCTATCGACCGAATTGCACCCGGTCTGCTCGCGTTCACCTTGTCGACCGCTTGGCGCACGGCAGCAGTGATCCTGGGGATGCAGAATGCAGCGGTATTCGGGTCACCGTCGTTCAGGACGAGCCCCGTGAGCACATAGCGTGGCATCCCTTGCTGCTGATCCGCCTCGGTCGTCTGCAGTAGACCTGCAGAATACGGCGAAATCGGACGTGCTCCCCACCGTTCCGCTCGGGTCAAGCTGAAGTACAGAGCGTCGAGACCTGCCATCGCCTGGAAGGCGCCTGCATCAACGCCTACAGCGACGACCCAGAGGGCTTCCCCGAGTCCGCTCCAGAAGGCGTGGACATCCTCTCTTCTTGCCAATTGCACGATCGCTGTGGGGCAAATACGCCATTGTCATAGCCCTCCGACGGGGGAAGAAGTTCCAAACCTGCGGAGCATCTATGCCGGACAACTGCTCGCTCGTCATGAAGATTACCTGCCCCTCGCCGGCAACGTGCAGCCGCGTTGCGGCGTCAAGCATCGACTTTGGCACTTGAACAGAAGTCAGCGTTTGAACCCCCTGTGACGGGAAGTTTGCTCTCGCTAGCTTCTCCGCTTGCTGCGCAGTCGGATAGAAGTACTTCCCTTCAACCCCACCGACCGCAGCTTCATACCCTTTGCCACCTGCTGGAGCCGCGCGCTCACCTTCGCTCACCGTGCGATAGAGAATCGTCATCTCTTCGCCAGCGGCCCCTGCCCCCCTGCGGCATAAGAGCACTCCGATGCAATCATCGTAGCGACAGCCGGATTTTGCTGACGCCTTCCGAAGGCTTGCGAGGCGAAGGCCTCGACGTGAGCCTGCACCGATTCGAAATTTCCCCTTAACGCG
>Ga0153956_1002698_pt1 | contig 12562 bp, 10 predicted proteins | sample TSFL040MetaG_FD_104704 | JGI IMG/M metagenome (GOLD analysis project Ga0153956, IMG submission 104704) | Attine ant fungus gardens microbial communities from Florida, USA - TSFL040 MetaG | ecosystem: Host-associated > Fungi > Mycelium > Unclassified | place: USA: Florida, Wekiwa Springs...
AAGGGCGACAAGCGCGCGAAAAGCGGCGACGCCGATCTCGCCGGAGGCGGGTCATGAGAGGGTTACTGTTCGCTGGGGTGGTTGCGGGGGTGTTGATCGGCTCTTTCGCGCGTGCGGAAGACGGCTCGACATGCGTTGCGCCCGCCTATCTTCTGGCCGCGGAAAACTCCCTTCCCAACGTCGCCGACGCGGTCAAGAAAACCGGACGGCTGAATATCCTCGTCGTCGGCAGCGGCTCGTCCGCGCTGCCCGGCTCCGATGGGGCCAGTGCGTCCTATCCCGCGCGGCTCGAGGCGGCGCTGCGTGAAACATTCCCGGGCGTGACGATTAGCGTCAAAACGGACGTCCGTCCGAAGAAGACTGCCGCCGAAGCCGCCGAAACGTTTGGCGCCATGCTGGAAAAGCTGCCGCAGGATCAGAAGCCCGAGCTGGTGGTCTGGCAGACCGGCACCGTCGACGCGATCCGCTCGATCGATCCGGACGATTTTCGCGCCGCGCTTGAAACAGGTGTCGGCGCTTTGCAAAAAGCAGGCGTCGATGTGCTGTTGATGAATCTCCAGTACAACCCGCGCATGGAGACGATGCTTTCGGTCGGGCCCTACAACGACACGATCCGTGTCGTGGCGCTGGATCACCAGATTCCGGTGTTCGACCGTTTCGCGATCATGCGGCACTGGAACGACGCGGGCGATTTCGATCTGTTCGGTTCGGCACATGGGTATGGCATGGCGAAGCGCGTTCACGACTGTGTCGGCAAAGCACTGTCGACATTGATCGTCGAGGCGTCGCGCGTCAATCCGGCGGAACTCAGGATTCAGCGTTGATGAATTTTGATTGTCGTTTTGCGGCGGCTGTGTCGATAGCGCTCGTTGCGGGCATGTTTGCTCCGGACGCGATGTTCGCTCAGTCGGCCGTGCCGGATGCGGCAACAAAGTCCGATGCTCCGGTGCCGCAAAAAGGACTCGCCACCAAGGCGATCGAGGCGGCGAAGGGTGCAGCCAGCACCGCGAGCGATATTCTCACGCGCGTGCCGTGTCTGCCGGCCAAGGGACTGAAGGAAACGCCGGGCGCGCTGCCGCATGTGGCGCAGCGGATCGCGGCAGGTGATCCCGTCACCATCGTGGCGTTCGGTTCTTCCACAACGGTGGGCTATGGGACGACATCGACCGCCTACACCTATCCGAACCGGCTTGCGGACCAACTCCGCCGCGCATTTCCGACATCGGACATCACCGTCATCAACCGCGGCATGGGCGGGCAGGATGTGCCCGACATGATGAAGCGCTTCGATGCCGCGGTGCTCGACGCCAATCCCGATCTCGTGATCTGGCAGCTTGGCACCAACCTGGTGATCAAGGGCAGCGCGAGCGAGGTCGCGGCCTCCGCCGCGATGGTCGAGGATGGCATTGCGCGTCTTCAGGCGAGAGGCGTCGACGTCGTGCTGATCGATCCGCAATATGTGCCGGCGGTGACCGCGAAGGAAGACAACGCCAACAGCATGGTGAAGCTGATCGGCCAGGTGGCGAAGCTGAAGAACGTGTCGGTGTTCCCGCGGTTTGAAATCATGCGGCAGTGGCATCAGGACGAGAAGCTGCCGTTCGACAAGTTCGTGATCGGCGACGGGCTTCACATGAACGACTGGGGCTATGCCTGCTTCGCCCAGTTGCTTGGCGACACCATCATCGCCTCGGTCGGCCAGGTGAAGGCCGGGATCAACGTGCCCAGCAACGTGATGACATTCCGCCCGATGTGAGCTAGCCGGCTATCGCCCAATTGTCATTGCCGGGCTTGACCCGGCAATCCATCTCTTCAAGAAATTTTTAGATGGATGCGCGGGTCAAGCCCGCGCATGACATTTCTCTTTGTCCGTTCACGCCTTCTCAAGTGCGGCGTGCAAATCCTCGATCAGATCGTCCTTGTGCTCAAGTCCGGTCGAAAAGCGGATGAAGCCTTCGCTGATGCCGAGTTCGGCGCGGGCCTCCGGCGTCAGGCGCTGGTGCGTCGTGGTCGCGGGATGCGTGACGATGCTCTTGGAGTCGCCGAGATTGTTGGAGATCTTGGCGAGCTTCATTGCATTCAGGGTGCGGAACGCGGCCGCCTTGCCGCCCTTGACTTCGAACCCGATCATGGTCGAACCGCCGCGCATCTGTTTTTTCACGATGGCCGCTTGCGGATGGTCGGCGCGGCCGGGATAGACCAGCCGTGAAATTTTCGGATGCTGCGCCAGTGCGTCGGCGATCGCGCCCGCGCTTTCGGTCTGCGCCTTGACGCGCAGGCTGAGGGTCTCGAGTCCTTTCAGCAGCACCCATGCATTGAACGGCGACATGGCCGGACCGGTCTGGCGCAGGAAGTTATGGATGTGCTCCTGAATGAACGTGTTCGACGACAGGATGACGCCGCCGAGACAGCGGCCCTGGCCGTCGATGTGCTTTGTCGCGGAATACACCACGACGTCGGCACCGAGCGAAAGCGGGCTTTGCCAGATCGGCGTCGCGAACACGTTGTCGACGATCAGGCGCGCGCCCACGCTGTGGGCGATGTCCGCGACAGCCGCGATGTCCACCACGTCGAGCGTCGGATTGGTGGGGCTTTCGAGGAAGCAGGATTTGGTGTTCGGCCGCATGGCTTTCTTCCACTGGTCGAGATCGTGGCCATCGACCAGCGTGGACTCGATGCCGTAACGCGGCAGCAGATCCTCGACCACATAGCGGCATGAGCCGAACAGCGCCTTCGCGGCGACCACATGATCGCCGGACCGAAGCGGCGCGAGGATCGCGGTGGTTACGGCGGCCATGCCGGTGGCGGTGGCGCGCGCGGCCTCCGCGCCTTCGAGTTCGATCATGCGCTGCTCGAACATCGCGACCGTCGGATTGGAGAAGCGCGAATACAGAAAGCCCGGATCGGCGCCGGTGAAGCGCGCCTCGCACTGTTCGGCGGTGTCGTAGACAAAGCCCTGGGTCAGGAACAACGCTTCGGACGTCTCGCCATATTGCGAGCGGAGCGTGCCGGAATGCACCAGGCGGGTTTCGGGGCGATAGTTGGCTGTGGCGGAAATTTTGGTCTCGGACATATGTGCGCTCCATCGTGACCACCTCGCGATGGGCACAAAAAAACCGGCCTGAAATCGATCCATTTCTGGAAAGAACCGGCCGGGATCACATTGTCCCCGGCCTGTTTAGCGAGTTGTTTAACGTGGCTGCAAGCCGGCCGGCTCAAATGACCACGGGATAAGTCCAACGCGTACTCCCGCATGGTCTTTCCGTCAAGCGCCCTATCGGATAACCGGTAAAATCCGCATTTTTCGGGATTAACCGGCGACTGAGGACACTGGACCGTGCCTTTCACCCTGCCAAGCGACGCGACAGGAATTCTGCCCGACCGTATGATCGCGGCGATGGCCGATGCCGGATTGATCCTGCCGGAATATCCGTTTGTCGAAAGCCAGATCCAGCCGGCGAGCCTCGATTTGCGTCTGGGTAATATCGCCTATCGCGTGCGCGCCAGCTTCCTTCCCGGTCCGGATATCCGCGTGGCCGACCGTATCGAGGAGCTGAAGCTCCACGAGATCGACCTGTCCGACGGCGCGGTGCTGGAAACCAACTGCGTCTACATCGTGCCGCTGCTGGAAAGCCTCGCGCTGCCGCCGAACATTCAGGCCGCAGCCAATCCGAAAAGCTCGACCGGGCGGCTCGACGTCTTCACCCGCGTGATCGCCGACGGCACGCGACGCTTCGACATGATCGCGCCGGGCTATCACGGTCCGCTCTATGCCGAGATCAGCCCGAAGACGTTTCCGGTTTTGCTGCGCGAGGGATCGCGCCTGTCGCAAATCCGTTTCCGCGTCGGCCATCCGCTGCTGGACGGCGAAGAGCTCGAGGCGCTGCACGCCGCCGAGCGGCTGGTGGACAGCGATGAGGCGGATCTCAGCGGCGGCGTGGCGCTCAGCGTCGATCTGTCGGGCGAGGGATCGGACGGGTTTGTCGGCTATCGCGCCAAGCGGCACACCGGCGTTGTCGATGTCGATCGCCGCGCGGGTTACACGGTCGGTGAGTTCTGGGAGCCGATCCGCGCGCGTCCGGACCGCAGCCTGATCCTCGATCCCGGCGAGTTCTACATTCTTGCGTCGAAGGAAGCGGTGCAGGTGCCGCCCGATTTCGCCGCGGAGATGGTGCCGTTCGATCCCTTGGTCGGCGAATTCCGCGTCCACTATGCAGGCTTCTTCGATCCCGGTTTCGGCTATGCCGGCGCGGGCGGGCAGGGCTCGCGCGCGGTGCTGGAAGTGCGGTCGCGCGAAGTGCCGTTCATCCTCGAGCACGGCCAGATTGTCGGACGTCTCGTCTATGAAAAGATGCTGTCGCGTCCGGATGCGCTCTATGGTCAGCGAATCGCGTCGAACTATCAGGGTCAGGGCCTGAAACTCTCCAAGCACTTCCGGACCTGATGGAGTCCTGATCCGGCCGCCGCAATTCCGCTGTGCGGATTGCGGCCTCACGCGGCGCAGTTCTCTCATGCGGTGGTCAAAGCCGCCTTTGCTTGCCGTTTCGCGGCAAATGCCGGATCATTCCCGACAAACAATTCAAGAGTTCTCGGGGAGAGAGCGCCATGACCGCCGCGGCGAAGCCTTCGGGCACGCATGCATCCGTGCCGCCATCCGAATTCGGCCTGATCGCGCCCGACACAACGGGCATGAATTTCTATCGCAGCGATCCGGCGTTGCAGGATCTTCTGCGCCTTCATCTCCCGGACAATCTGTTCCGACATATCGAGCCGCATCTCGACCGTCTCGGCGAGTTGGCTGGCGGTCCTCTCGACGAGTGCGCGCGGCTTGCGGACAAGCACGGGCCGGTGCTGCATCAGCGCGATCGTTTCGGCAATGACCGGCAGTGGATCGAATATCATCCGGCCTATCGCGAGCTTGAGCGCGCCGCCTATGGCGAATTCGGCATTCATGCGATGTCGCATCGCAAGGGCATTCTCGGCTGGCCGGATACCTATCCGGCTGTCGCCAAGCATGCCTTCACCTTTCTGTTCAATCAGGCCGAATTCGGCATGGGTTGCCCGATCAACGTCACCGATGGCGCGGCGCGTCTGCTCTCGCGGTTCGGCGATGACGCGTTGAAAGCGAAATATCTCGATGGCCTGACGCAGACCGACATGAGCAAGCTCACGCAGGGTGGGCAGTTCATGACGGAAAAGGAAGGCGGCTCCGATGTCGGCAAGCTGACCACCAGAGCGGTGCAGGAAGGCAGCCACTGGCGGCTCTATGGCGAGAAGTGGTTCTGCTCGAATGCCGATGCAAAGATGGTCATGCTGCTGGCGCGGCCGGAAGGCGCGGTGGGCGGCACGCAGGGCGTCGGTCTTTTCCTCATGCCGCGCGCACTGGATGACGGATCGCCAAATCACTACCGCATCGTGCGCCTCAAGGACAAACTCGGCACCCGCTCGATGGCCTCCGGCGAGGTCAAACTGGAAGGTGCGATTGCCTATGCCGTCGGCCGTCTCGACCGCGGTTTTGTGCAGATGGCCGAGATGGTCAACTGGTCGCGGTTATCGAATGGCGTGAAGTCGGCGGCGCTGATGCGCCGTGCCCATCACGATGCCAACACTGTGGCGCACAATCGTGTGGTGTTCGGCCGCCGCATTGTCGATATGCCGCTGGCGCGGCGGCAGTTGATGAAGATCATGCTCGCCACCGAGCAGGCCGTGTCGATGAGCTTCCTCACGGCGGACGCCTTGGACCGTGCCGAGGCAGGCAGTCAGGATGCAGCCGCATTGCTGCGGGTGCTGACGCCGACGCTGAAATATCGCGCCACGCGTGATGCGCGCAAGGTTTGCGGCGAAGCGATGGAGATGCGCGGCGGCATCGGCTACATTGAGGAGTTCGCGACGCCGCGCCTGTTGCGCGACGCGCATCTCGGCTCGATCTGGGAAGGCACCGGCAACATCGTCGCGCTGGATGCGCTCAAGCGCGCCGTCGGCCGCCACGGCGCGGAAGCCGCCCTCGGCGCCGAACTGCATGCGCGGATCGATGATGCCGCGGGCATTCCGCAAGCATGGCGCGACCGTCTTCGCGTCCTGAGCGACAAGGCGGTCGGCTTCGCGAGGGTGGTCGCCGCGCATTCGGAGAATGAAGCCGAATCCCGCCGCGCCACCAGCACGCTCTATCATGTCGCGAGTGCCGTCGCCTTCGCCTGGGAAGGCAGCCGCATTCACGCCATGCGTGGAGACGCGCGCCGGTTGCTGCTGTCGCGGCTGGCGGTGGACCATCGCCTGACCGCGCAGGATCCATTTGCTGTTCTGTCTGAAGGACGGGGCGCGGCCATCGCCGACTCGCTGCTGAGTGAGCAGCCGCTCGCCATGTCATCCGCCGCTGATTTTCTTGGAGCCGCATAATTTGGGATGTGGCGATGCCACACGCCGCTGATGCGGTGTGGCGCAAACAGCGATGTCACGGATTTGAGCAGGGCGGTGCGCGCCGGCAAAGGCAGGCGATCGTCCGGGGGAATGTATGTCTGAACTTGGTGTTGCTGAAATTCCGGTCATTGAGGCGGACGCGAGTCCGTCGCAGCCGCCTGTCAGCCCTGGGATCAGAAATCCGCTGGTCGATGGGCCTATTCTCTCGACACTGCTGCAATTGTCGGCGCCCAATGTCGTGGCGCTGACGGCAGGCACCTGCGTCGCCATCGCCGAAACGTCCTATATCGGCCGTCTCGGCGTCGAGCCGCTCGCGGCGATGGCGCTGGTGTTTCCCTTTGTCATCCTGATGATGACCATGTCCGGCGGCGCCATGGGTGGCGGCGTGGCATCCGCCGTGGCGCGGGCGCTCGGCGCCAATGACTCCAGACGCGCGGCTGCGCTGGCGGTGCATGGATTGATGATCGGCTTCTGCTTCGGGCTGGTCTTCATGATCGGCATGCTGGCGTTCGGGCCGGTCCTGCTGGCGCGGCTCGGCGGACAGGGCCGCGTGCTGAGCGAGGCCGTCGCCTATTCGCAGATCTTTTTCGGCGGCGCTGTCATCGCGTGGCTGATGAATACGCTGGCGGCTCTGATCCGGGGCACCGGCAACATGAAGCTGCCATCGGCCATCATTCTCAACTCGGCGCTGTTTCAGATTCTGCTTGGCGGCATTCTCGGGCTGGGTCTTGGGCCGATACCGCAATTCGGCATGCGCGGAGTCGCGGCCGGCACGCTGATCGCGTTTTCGATCGGAGCTTCGATTCTGGCGTGGTATCTGCTGTCGGGCCGCAGCCGCGTGAAGCTTGACTTCGAGGGCTTCAGCTTTCAGCGCGCGATGTTTTCCGACATCCTGAAGGTCGGTCTGGTGGCTTGCTTCTCGCCGCTGCAGGTGGTGCTGACGGTGACCATCTTCACGCATCTTCTGGCGAGTTTCGGCACCGAAGTGCTCGCCGGTTACGGCATCGGCGCGCGCCTTGAATTCATGCTGACATCGCTGGCGTTCGCGGTCGGCATCGCGTCGGTGCCGATGATCGGCATGTCGATCGGCGCCCGGCGCATCGTGCGGGCGCGGCGGATTGCTTGGATTTCAGGCAGTGTGTCGTTTGCGGTGGTGGGGCTTTTCGGTTGCTTCTTCGCGATATGGCCCGACCTGTGGGTCAATCTGTTCACCGACAGTGCAGCCGTTCGCGCCGCGGGCCGGCAATACCTGTCGATCGCCGCTCCCTTCTTCGCCTTCGTCGGGCTTTCGGTCTCGCTCTATTTCTCGTCGCAGGGTGCGGCCGCGGTTCTCAGTCCGGTCTTGGCCCAGACTGCGCGACTGGTGTTTGTCGTCGCGGGCGGCTTGTGGCTGATCGCCCATGGTGCGAACGGCACGCATTTCTTCTGGCTTGCCGCGGCGTCTATGATCCTGCTCGGCACGCTTGCCGCCGCTGCCGTGCACTTCACGAACTGGGATCGCGAGCGGCGACAGTCATTGCCGAGCGAAGGCCTCTGCTAGACGGACGCGGCGACCGGGCGTGCCAGCGCGGCGCGGGCGAACTTGCGCGTATTGGTTGGCTTTCCGAACAGATATCCCTGGGCCAGATCGAATCCCATCTCGTGAGTCATCGCGAGATCGGATCGGGTTTCGATGCCCTTGGCGACGGTGCGCGCGCCGTAATAGTCCGCGATCTCCAGGATATTGCGGCAGACCATCTGCTTGCGCCGGTCATCGGCGCAGCCGGTGACAAACTCGCGATCGACCTTGATTTCGACGAACGGAAAGGTCGCCAGCTCTGTAAACGATGGCCAGTCGGCGCCGACATCATCAATCGAAATGGCGATGTTGTGAAAGCGCATGCGCTTGGCGACATCGATCGCGAGATCAAGATTGTCGATGATCTCGCTGCTTTTGATTTCGACGATCAGTCCGTTGAACGCGGGGTGATTGGGAATCTGGCGACACAGCGCGCTGACGGACGCGGCATCTTCCAGAAAACTGATCGGCAGATTGATGGAAATATCGATCGGACTGTTTTGAGCGGCAAAGTAGTGCCAGTCTTCGACGGCGCGCTGGATCACGAATTCGGACAGGCCCTTGAATTGCGGATCCCTGTCGTCGGGAATGAACGATGCAGGAGGCACGACGCCCCATGACGGATGGCGCATGCGCACGAGGCCTTCGGCGCCGCACGGGTTGAGCGTGCGCGCATCGATCTTCTGCTGATACCAAAGCTCCAGCCAGCCGGCTTTCAGCGCTTCCGCGACATCGACGGGTGCGCTGGGCGGAGCCTTCAAGGGAAGCAACGGCGCGACGCCTGCGCGCAGGCCGTCTGCGCTGAACGGCGTGGCCAGCGGCGGCAACATGGTGAGGCCGGTTTCTTCTCCGAGGAGTTGCGCGGCGCTCAGCGCGAATGATTCCCGAGGCCCGATCAGCAACACCTTGCCGGTGTACCGGCGCGCCCCGAGAATTCTCAGCGCATGTCCGGCCAGCGCGGCGTCGTGCGGGATGCCGAGCACGAACAGGTCCGGCGTCTGCTGGTCGAGCAGCGCCGGCAGTTGGTCCGACGCCGCGCATTCGCCGGTGATGAAGCCGAGTTCTTCAAGCGCTTCCGCGAGAAACGTGCGGATATGGCGTTTTTGGTCGACGATGCAGACGCGCGGCACAATCTTGCGCTGACCGAAGGTTACGATCGTTTCCACATCTGCAATTTCCGGGTTCCGCATGCGAATCGCCTCCGTGTCCGAGAGGCCAAAGTCATAGCGTCACGTGGTCGTTGCAAATGTGGTATTGTTGAATCGTCCACCTGTATGGATCGGTAAGGTTAAAGGTGAGAGAGAGATTCAAACTTGAATGAAAATGCGCGGCGATTTGTTTGTATCATGCCTGCGCTCGATCTATCGGCGTTGCCGCGGAGCAATCGACAGGCCTGGATCGAACAGCATCGGCTGGTCCTGCGATGTTAGGCTCGCGATGCGCGCGCGCTCGATGCCGAGCATTCTGAATTTGGTCGTCACGCCACCGTTCGCCGAGAAACCGCCGGTCTTGCCGTTCGCCGCCAGGACGCGATGACACGGAATTACAATCGGAAACGGATTTTCACCGAGCGCCTTGCCGACGGCGCGCGACAGCAGCTTGTCGCCGAGGCGCGTGGCGATGTCGCCATAGGTCAGCGTGTCGCCGGGCATGATGGTGCGGGCGATGTCATAGACGCTGCGGTTGAAGTCCGGCACTTTGTCCAGATCGACAGCGATGAAATTCAGGTCGGTTGCCTCGCCGCGCAGCAGCGTCGCCATGGCATCGCAGGCCTTCCGGATATGATCCGGCATCGGCGCTTCCTTCGCGCCGGGCGCCTTTTGCGCGAGGTGGGCCAATGTGCGGGCATCGGTGGCTTCGGGCAGTTGGACACCCAGAAGGCCGCGCTCGCCCCAGGCTACGCCGCAACGGCCGATCTCGGTATCGAACAAGGCGAGTCCCGTGGTCATGTCGCGTCTCGATGTCCCATGTTATTTTTTAGCAAACTGGGAGAAATCCTGCACCCTGCGGCGTTTGTTCGCCACCCGAATCCTGCTGCGCGAAGCATCTTGCAGCATCGCGCCGGGTATGGCTAAGGTCGGGTCTGCGCGGGCGTAGTTCAATGGTAGAACGGCAGCTTCCCAAGCTGCATACGAGGGTTCGATTCCCTTCGCCCGCTCCAGCTTCCCGAACGATTCCCGCAAATCCCAAGAGGCCTGATGTCACAGCCCCAGTTGTTCATGCCTGTAGCGCTGCGTGGCGTCACTGCCCGAAACCGGATCGTGATTTCGCCGATGTGCCAGTATTCGGCCGAGGATGGCGTGGCCAACGACTGGCATCTGGTCCATCTCGGCAAATTCGCGCAGGGCGGGGCCGGAATCGTGATGACCGAGGCGGCGGCGGTGAATCCCGAAGGCCGCATCACCCATGGCGATCTCGGCCTGTGGAATGATGGACAAATTGCGCCGCTCAAGCGGATCACGGCCTTTCTGCGCGCGCATGGCTCGGTGCCGGCGATCCAGCTGGCCCATGCCGGACGCAAGGCCAGCATGCAGCGGCCATGGTATGGCAACGCGGCGCTCAACGCCGAGGACATCGCGCGCGGCGACAAGCCATGGACCATCGTCGCGCCCAGCGCGATCCCGATGGATGACGGCTGGCTGATGCCTCATGAACTGACGGTGCCGGAACTGACCCAGCTTCGCGAGGATTTCCGTCTCGCGACATTGCGCACGGTCGAAGCCGGATTCGATGTGCTCGAGCTGCACTGCGCCCATGGCTATCTGCTGCATGAATTCCTTTCGCCGCTGTCGAACAAGCGCAACGATGCCTATGGCGGCGACCGCGCCGGCCGGATGAAATTCCCGCTGGAGGTGATCGAGACCGTGCGTGCCGCATGGCCGAAAGATAAGCCGCTGTTCGTGCGCATCTCGTCGGTGGACGGAATCGACGGCGGTATCGACATTTCAGACTCCGTCGCCTTCGTGACCGAAGCCAAGGCGAAGGGAGCCGATGTGATCGACTGCTCGTCCGGTGGATTGATGGGATCGGCCACCGCGGCCCGCATTCCGCGCGGCTATGGGTTTCAGGTGCCGTTCGCCGAGCAAATCCGCAAGGAGACCGGCATCACCACCATGGCGGTGGGTCTGATCCTGCATCCACAGCAGGCCGAGGACCTTGTCGCGCAAAACAGGACCGATCTGGTGGCGATCGGGCGCGAAGCGCTGTTCGATCCGAACTGGCCGCTGCATGCGCAACTCGCGCTGAGCGAAACCAAAGGCGAGATCGGCGACGGCACGTTCGATGCATGGCCCAAGCAGTACGGCTGGTGGCTGGAACGCCGCGAGCCGGGCCTGCGCAAGCTCGATGGTCCCGCGTTGCCATTTCGCACGGTTTAGGCGACGCTCCGGTTCATTGCGGACCGGGCGGGGTCGTTATGGCGGAATCGGCATCCATTTGCGTGGCGGGTGCGGGCAGCATCGGCTGCTTTGTCGGCGGCATGTTGCGTGCGGGCGGGCATCGGGTGTCGCTGCTGGCGCGGCCTCGAATCATTGATGAGATCAATCGGCACGGCCTGCGGATCACCAGTTTCGAGGGCCTGGAGCATCGCCTGACAGCAGCGGAGATTGCGCTGTCCGGCGATCCTGCGATTTTCGGTGGTGCCGAGATCATCCTCGTCACGGTCAAGAGCGATGATACGGCCGAAGTCGCGGACCTGATCGCGCGGCATGCGGCAAAGACCGCCACGATCGTCAGCTTGCAGAACGGCACCGGCAATGTCGCCGTGCTGCGCAATGCGCTGCCGGATCACGACGTGCTGGCGGGCATGGTGCCGTTCAATGTCGTGTCCATGGGTGAGGGACATTTTCACCGCGCCACGTCCGGCGACATTCTGCTGGAAAAGGACGACGCAGATACGGCAAAGAAACTTTCGCAGCCGGAGCTTGGCTTTCGCGCGGTGGACGACATCACCGGGGTGCAATGGGGCAAGCTGCTGGTCAATCTGAACAACGCGCTGGTGGCGCTGTCCGGCCTGCCGTTACGCGAACAACTGTCGCAGCGGCGCTGGCGCGTGCTGTTCGCCGACCAGTGGCAGGAAGCGTTGCGAGTCATCAGGGCGGAGGGCGTCGACCCGGTCTCGACCACGCCGCTGCCGGCCTCGTTCACGCCGTGCATCCTGAAGTTGCCGGATTTTCTGTTCCAGCGGATCGCGGCCTCGATGGTGAAGATCGATCCCAAGGCGCGCTCGTCGATGTGGGAAGACCTGCAGCGCGGCCGCCGCACCGAGATCGATCATCTGCAGGGATTGATCGTCGAACTCGCGCAGCGGCATGGCCTGCAAGCTCCGTTATCCGAGCGGATCGTTTCCTTGATCCGCAAGGCGGAGCAGGCGGGCGAGGGATCGTCCGGTCTGACGCCCGATCGGATTCGCGCGGCGGGCTGACGCAGGACTGTTTGAAGCCGCCGCTTCGTACTATATTTCGATAGATCGATGCGATTGCCGGGCCGCGCCCGACCAAACCGCGCAACCCGGCGGATCAGCCCTTGTTCCGGAGCGGTCCGGGCATGTGTTGCAGATGGCGGACCGTTCGCGACAAGGGCCTCAACGGG
>Ga0153956_1002700_pt1 | contig 12548 bp, 12 predicted proteins | sample TSFL040MetaG_FD_104704 | JGI IMG/M metagenome (GOLD analysis project Ga0153956, IMG submission 104704) | Attine ant fungus gardens microbial communities from Florida, USA - TSFL040 MetaG | ecosystem: Host-associated > Fungi > Mycelium > Unclassified | place: USA: Florida, Wekiwa Springs...
GCCGACCGCTCCGACCTCGGGAACCGTCCACTGAACGACCGCGCCGAACGCGATCTCCTCCCGCCGGCGCCCGCAACCCACCCCGTGGCCCGAGTGGTGCACGACCTCATCGTTCCGGCGTCGACGATGATCGAGAGGGGAGGCGAAGGGTCGACGCTCGCAGCGCGCTCGATCTCCGATCCACGGTCGGCACAGTGAGAACTCGACGCCCGGAACAGCGGAAGCTCAGCACCCGCCCACGATGAGCCGCCGATCAGAGCGGCGGGCTCGCACCGCACAGCGTTCATCCGGCGCTGCGTCCCGCCGTCGGGATGCCGAGGCCGCTCCGGCCCTCACTCGACGATCGCGCGGAAGACCCGCGTCGTCTCCGGCACCACACCGCTGCCGAGCTCGAGCACCTCGACGTCGTGCAGTCGCGCACGCGCGATCTGCTTCCGCGCCGCCTCGATCTCGTCGGCGACCCGCGCGCCCTTCATCAGGAGCAGCTCGCCACCGATCCGAGCCAGCGGCGCCGCCATCGGGATCAATGTCCGCAGCGCCGACACCGCGCGGGCCGTGACCTGGTCGAGCCGCAGCTCTCCCACATCCTCGGCCCGCCCTCGCAGCACCTCGACGTTCTCCAACCGCAGTCGCTCCGTCTCTCCGCGAAGCCACTCGACGCGTCGTTCCATCGGCTCGATCAGCACGAGCCGCACATCCGGGCGTGCGATCGCGAGGACCAGGCCCGGCAGCCCGGCGCCGCTGCCGACGTCGCCGACACGTCCTGGTCGCAGCAGTGGCGCGACCAGGGCGCAGTTGACGATGTGGCGCGACCAGATCCGGTCCAGTTCCTGCGGGCCGATGAGCCCGAGCTCCTCGCCGCGAGAGATCAGCTCACGGGCATACGACCGAGCGGTGTCGATCGTGTCGCCGAAGAGCTCTGCCGCGATCGCCGGCTCCGGCTCCGCCGCGGATGTTTCACGTGAAACGGAATCCATCCGTCAACCCGCCTAGGCGCGGGTGATCACCGTGTGGCGATCGCGACCCTCGCCCTCCGACTCGGAGGTCAGGCCGCGCTCGGCGACGAGGTCGTGGACGATCTTGCGCTCGTAGCTCGACATCGGAGGGAGCGACGCGGAAGCCGCGCCCTCCTCCAGGCGCGCGACCGCACGGTCCACGAGCGCCGCAAGCTCCTCCGCGCGCGCATCCCGGGAGCCGCCGATGTCCAGGATCAGCCGGGAGAAGCGCCCGGTGCGGTTCTGCACCGCGAGCCGCGTCAGCTCCTGCATCGCCGCGACGGTCTCCGGCTTCGAGAGCACCCGGAGATCCGAGCTCTCTCCCGCCGAGACCGACACGTATGCGCGCCCCGCGCGGGCATCGATGTCGATGTCGCCGTCGAGGTCCGCGATGTCGAGCAGCTCCTCGATGTAGTCGGCGGCCGCGTCACCCTCATCGACCAGGTCCTGTTCCGTCGGGAGCTGGGACGAGATCTCGTCCGACACGGCCTCGTCGACAGGCTGCTCCTCGGGGTTCACATCCGTCATCGTCAGCGGCTGCCCTTCTTCTTGCGGTTCTTGTTCACCGGCTGCTGCCGCTGGGTGTTCTCACGCTTCGCCGGCTCCACATTCGGGCCGTCGGCCGCGGCGTTGAGAGCGAGGGGCGCGTCAGGATCCTCACCCCGCGCCAGCGCCTGCTGCCGGGCCCGCTTCGCGAGCCGAGCCTCTCGGGCGAGCGCCGCCTCACTGCCCGGCGTCGGCAGGTTGCGGATGACGAGGAACTGCTGCACGAGCGTCCACACGTTCGACGTCAGCCAGTAGAACATCGCACCGATCGGGAACGCGAAGCCCGAGAAGATGAAGATCAGCGGGAGGACGTACAGCAGCATCCGCTGCTGGCGGTACATCGGGCTCGCCTTGGTCTCCGGCGACATGTTCTTGGAGACCAGCTGCAGCTGCGTGAAGAACTGCGACGCCGTCATGAGCACCACGATGACCGCCGCGATGATCACGACGACCCAGTGGTTGCCCCATGCGGTCTGGATGCTGTCCTTCAGCGGCGCGACGCCGAACAGGTTCGCGTGGTAGAAGCTCTTGACCAGATCGATGTTGAAGAGTCCGACACCGGCGTGGAACACGCCCTTGGCGTCCGGCTTCGCCTCGTTCAGTGTCGGCAGCAGGCTGAAGAACACCGGCATCTGGATCAGCAGCGGCAGACACGAGCTCAGCGGGTTGGTCCCCGCCTTCCGGTACATCTCCATCGTCTCGCGCTGCATCGCCTCGCGCGAGAACTGGTCCTTCTTGCCCTTGTACTTGTCCTGGATCTTCTTGAGCTGCGGCGCGATCTCCATCATCTTGCGCTGGCTCTTGATCTGCCGCACGAACACCGGGATCAGCGCCGCACGCACGATCACCGTCAGGCCGATGATCGACAGCACCCAGGTCAGACCGGCATTCGGGTCCATCTGCAGCACATTGCTGAAGAACCAGTGGAACCCGACCAGGATCGCCTCGATCACCCACTTGATGGGTGTGAGGATCGTGCCGATCCCGTTGATGATGCCGTTGAGGTCCACTACTCAGCCTTTCCCGTGGCCCGTCGCGACGACGAAGCCGAAGTCCGTGATGCGGTACCGGGCGATCCGACGCTCCGGGACGTCGTCGACGCCCCCCTTCGCCCAGGGATGACAGCGCGCGATGCGCCACGCACCGAGGCCGATCCCGGCGATGACGCCGTACCGCTGGATCGCCTGCAGAGTGTATGCGGAGCAGCTGGGGTAGTACCGACACACGTCCCCGTAGAGCGGCGAGATCACGGCACGATACCCGCGAAGTATGAGAACGCATACATTGCGCGGCAGCAGCCAGACGAACCTCAGCACCGCGATCATCGCGCCAGCTCCGCCCGCATCCGCCCGGACAGCTCCTGCCAGCTCAGCTGGGCCGCACCCGGAAGGGCCCGGACCACGACGTCCTCACCGACCCGGCCGCTGTCGACCAGCTCACGCCCGACGGCACGCATCCGTCGGCGGAGCTTGTTGCGCTCGACCGCACCGCCGACGGCGCGGGAGACGATGAACCCGAAACGCATCGGCTCGCCTTCGCGGACGAGTCGGTAGTAGACCGCCTCCGGCGTCGCATGCCGCCGACCCCGGCGCACCGCGACACGGAACTCATCCGGCCGGACCACGCGGTTGGCCTTGGCGAGCACCGCGACTCAGGCGGAGAGCTCGGAGCGCCCCTTGCGACGACGGGCCGCCAGGATCGCGCGGCCGGCGCGGGTGCGCATGCGCAGACGGAAACCGTGCACCTTGGCGCGACGACGGTTGTTGGGCTGGAAGGTTCGCTTGCTCATGCTGATATCTCCGGAGATCCGGCATCCTGGGCGGATGCGGAAAGAACGTGGACGGCGGAGGCCGCCGTGGTCAACTGATTAAAAATAGGGCGTCAGGCGCGGTCGGTCAAACGCCGGCTGCGCAAACCTTCATTCTCCACAGCTGTGGACGATCCGCTTGCTCGCCACGCCCATCCCGGAACTAAGGTGGTCGTCAGCCGCCCCTGGGGAGGGTGGTCCCCTGGCGTTCCTCCACAGAGATAGCACCGGGGGATAACTCTGTGGACAATCCGACGCCGGAAACGAGACGACAGCCGATGACCGACACCGCCGATCCCACGCAGCGGTTGTGGCAGAAGGTGCTCGAACGGCTGGGATCCGACGACCGGATCACACCGCAGCTCTACGGCTTCATCAATCTCGTCGAGCCCAAGGGCGTCCTCGCCGGAACCGTCTACCTCGAGGTCCCCAACGAACTCACCCGCGGGATGCTGGAGCAGCGCATCCGCGTCCCCCTCCTCAACGCACTCACCTCGGTCGAGGACGAGCAGGAGATCAGCAACTTCGCGATCGTCGTCAATCCCGAGATCCAACCCTCGGTCCTGGAGCCCACCCCCGAACCCGCACCTTACGAGCCGGTGGCGGTCGAGACGGCTCCCCCGGCGCAGCCGATCGACGGCGGACGTCGCGGCGACTCGCGGCTGAACCCGAAGTACAACTTCGACAACTTCGTCATCGGCGGATCCAACCGCTTCGCCCACGCGGCCGCCGTCGCCGTCGCCGAGGCGCCGGCCAAGGCCTACAACCCGCTCTTCATCTACGGCGACTCCGGCCTGGGCAAGACGCACCTCCTCCACGCCATCGGCCACTACGCCGAGCGCCTGTATCCCGGCATCCGCGTGCGGTACGTGAGCTCGGAGGAGTTCACGAACGACTTCATCAACTCGATCGCCAACAACCGTGCCTCCGCCTTCCAGGCCCGATACCGCGAGATCGACATCCTGCTGATCGACGACATCCAGTTCCTCCAGCGGGCTGTCGAGACCCAAGAGGCGTTCTTCCACACCTTCAACACGCTGCACGACCACAACAAGCAGGTCGTGATCACGAGCGACGTCGCGCCGAAGCACCTCACCGGCTTCGAGGATCGGATGCGGTCGCGGTTCGAGTGGGGCCTCATCACCGACGTCCAGGCCCCCGACCTCGAGACCCGCATCGCGATCCTGCGCAAGAAGGCCCAGAGCGAGAAGCTGCAGGTGCCGGACGACATCCTCGAGTTCATGGCGACGAAGGTGTCGTCGAACATCCGGGAGCTCGAAGGCACCCTGATCCGCGTCACCGCGTTCGCGAGCCTCAACCGCACGCCCGTCGACCTGCAGCTCGTGCAGACCGTGCTGAAGGACATCATCACCCTCGACGAGGACAACGTCATCGCGCCGGTCGACATCATCAATCACACCGCGGACTACTTCAAGCTCACCGTCGACGACCTCTACGGCTCCAGCCGATCGCAGGCGGTCGCCACCGCGCGGCAGATCGCCATGTACCTGTGCCGCGAGATGACGAACCTCTCCCTGCCGAAGATCGGCCAACTGTTCGGCAACCGCGACCACACCACGGTCATGTACGCGAACAAGAAGATCAGCGAGCTCATGAAGGAGCGGCGCTCGATCTACAACCAGGTGACCGAGCTCACCAGCCGCATCAAGCAGAACCAGCGCTACAACAAGCTCTGAGCTGTCCTCCCTTCGGCGGACACCCCTTCTGGGGATGGACAGGATCCTCTGCGATAGCAGATTGCACAGCTTGTGCAAAACCTGTGGAAAACGCCGTCGTGGGGTACGGACGACTTGTTGAGGACGCGCCGACGACTTGTGGATGCGACGAGATCACCGGGATGAGGTCACGAGCAGGAGCGGCTCGTCATCCCCGGTCCGCCCACATCTGACAACCGTGTAGTTCCCTGCAGCCGACAGGGCGCCAGGCGGTTGTCCACATCCTGCACAGGCGTTAAGAGGATTAACCCTCTCCATCCCTTTCGCGAGGCCACAACCTTCCCGACCGCTCGGAAAGGCCCCTCTCTTGCTGTGACAGGATCGTCGGTGGGAGTATCGACCCCCCGCCGGTCGAAACGACAAGGAGTCGCCTTCGTGAAGTTCCAGGTCAATCGGGACGTGTTCAGCGAAGCCGTGTCGTTCGCCGTCCGTCTGCTGCCGCAGCGCACCACCCAGCCGATCCTCAGCGGCATCCTGCTCGAGGCCTCCGAGGGCGCGCTCGTGCTGTCGTCATTCGACTACGAGGTCTCCTCACGCACCGAGATCGCGGCCGAGGTCGACGAGCCCGGCACCGCGCTCGTCTCCGGCCGGCTGCTCGCCGACATCGCGAGTCGACTCCCGAACGCGCCCGTGCAGTTCTCCACCGACGAGGGCAAGATCGCCGTCCGCTGCGGTTCGGCAAAGTTCACGCTGCTGAGCATGCCGGTCGAGGAGTACCCGACCCTCCCCCAGGTCGACGAGCGCACCGGCGTCGTGCCGGCCGAGGACTTCGCCGACGCCGTCGCCCAGGTGACGGTCGCGGCATCCCGCGACGACGTCACCCCCGTCATCACGGGTGTGCAGCTCGAGGTCGGCGACACTTCGCTCTCGCTCGTTGCCACCGACCGATACCGGGTCGCGGTCCGCGACATCGACTGGGACGGCGGTGCGAGCTCCAGTGCCGGCAGCGTCGCCCTCATCCCGGCGCGCACCCTCTCCGAGATCGGCAAGACGTTCGCGCACAGCGGCACGGTCGGCGTCTCGATCGTGCGCAGCGACGATCGCGAGCTCATCGCCTTCAGCGCCGACAAGCGCACCGTCACCTCACTGCTGATCAAGGGCAACTTCCCGCCCGTGAAGCGGCTGTTCCCTGAGCAGGTCGACAACTACGCGGTGCTCACGACGTCCGAGCTGATCGAGTCGGTGCGGCGCGTGTCGCTCGTTCTCGAGCGCGAGGCGGCACTGCGCTTCAGCTTCTCCCTCGACGGTCTGACGCTCGAGGCCGCCGGCTCCGAGCAGGCGCAGGCGCAGGAGACCATCGACGCGCACCTGCACGGTGACGACACCGTCGTGTCGCTCAAGCCGTCGTTCCTCCTCGACGCATTGTCGGCAGTTCACTCCGAGTTCGTGCGGGTCTCGTTCACGAAGACGGAGAATCCGAACAAGCCGGGCCCGGTGCTCATCACGAGCCAGTCGTCCAAGGACCAGCCGGGTGCGGACAACTACAAGTACCTGCTCCAGCCGAACCTGCTGCTGCGCTGAGCGGCACCCGGTCGCCATCCGCCACCTCTGAAGGGGACCACATGCACATCGGACTCGTCGGCCTCGGTCGCATGGGCAACAACATGCGTCAGCGCATGCGCGACGCCGGCATCGAGGTCACCGGCTACGACCCGAACCCGAAGGTCACCGACGTCCCCGATCTCGCGGCCCTCGCCGCGGCCCTCCCGGCCCCCCGGGTGGTGTGGGTCATGGTTCCGTCCGGCGCGATCACGACCGGCGTCATCAACGACCTCGCCGAGGTGCTGGAGTCCGGCGATCTCGTCATCGACGGCGGCAACTCGAAGTACACGGTCGACAAGCCGCACGCCCACAAGCTCGGCGAGACCGGCGTCCATTTCGTCGACTGCGGCGTCTCGGGCGGCGTCTGGGGCCTGGCGAACGGCTACGGGCTCATGGCCGGCGGCGACAAGGCCGACATCGAGCGCGCCATGCCGATCTTCGACGCACTGCGCCCGGAGGGTCCGCGCGAGGAGGGCTTCGTCCACGTGGGACCGGTCGGTGCCGGGCACTACGCGAAGATGGTGCACAACGGCATCGAGTACGCGCAGATGCAGGCCCTCGCCGAGGGCTACGAGCTGCTGGACGCCAACAAGGACCTCATCCACGATGTCACCGGTGTCTTCCAGGCCTGGCAGCGCGGCACGGTCGTGCGCAGTTGGCTGCTCGAGCTGCTCGTGAAGGCGCTCCAGGAGGACCCGGAATTCACGGAGATCCGCGGCTACGTCGACGACTCGGGCGAGGGCCGGTGGACGATCCAGGAGGCTCTGGATCACGCCGTCCCGCTGCCGACGATCAGCGCGTCGATCTTCGCCCGCTTCGTCTCGCGGCAGACCGACTCCCCCGCCATGAAGGCGGTCGCGGCCCTGCGCAACCAGTTCGGCGGACACGCGGTCAAGTCGGCCGAGGGCGGGCACACCGAGTGACCCGTCGCGGGTCGTGATCGTCGCGCAGCTGGGCCTGACCGACTTCCGCAACTACGCGCACGCCGACCTGGAGCTGGGGCCCGGCCCGAACGTCTTCGTCGGGAGCAACGGGCAGGGCAAGACGAACCTCGTCGAGTCGCTCGGCTACCTGAGCACGCTCGGCTCGCATCGGGTCTCGACCGACCAGGCGCTCATCCGCAGCGGCGCCGACGCGGCGATCGTGCGCGCCCGGCTGCAGCACGCCGAGCGCTCCGTGCTCATCGAGCTGCAGATCAACCGGTCGGGAGCGAACCGTGCGCAGGTGAACCGGGTCGCCACCAAGCCGCGCGAGCTCCCCCGCTACATCGCGACGGTCCTGTTCGCGCCGGAGGACCTCGTGCTCGTGCGCGGCGAGCCCTCCGCGCGACGCCGCTTCATCGACCAGCTGCTCGTGCAGACCGCGCCCCGCTTCGCGGGGGTGATCGCCGACTACGAGCGGGTGCTGAAGCAGCGCAATTCCCTGCTGAAGTCGGCGCGCGGGGTGCGGAACCCGGAGCTGTCGACCCTCGAGCTGTGGGACGAGCGGCTGGTGGAGCTGGGGGCCGAGATCATCGACGCCCGCGCCGACCTGACCGAGCGGCTCGCACCCGAGGTGGCGACGGCGTATGCGCGGATCGCGGGCGAGGGGCACCGCGCGGAGCTCGGCAACGCCCTCAGCATCCTGTCGGATGCGGTCGACGACGAGGTGAGCGACCCCGCCTCCGCGCGGCTGGAGCGTCCCGCGCTCGTGGACGCATTCCGTGCGGCGCTCGCGCGCCTCCGGCGCGCGGAGCTCGAGCGCGGGCTGACCCTCGCAGGTCCCCACCGGGACGACCTCGTGCTCATGCTCAACGGGCTCCCGGCCCGCGGGTACGCCAGTCACGGCGAATCGTGGTCGTTCGCGCTATCGCTCCGGCTCGCCTCCGCGGCGGTCCTCCGGCACGACTCCCCCGTCGGCGATCCGGTCATCATCCTCGACGACGTGTTCGCGGAGCTCGACGAGACCCGACGCGGTCAGCTCGCGTCCGCGGTCGGCGACTACGAGCAGGTGCTCGTGACCGCGGCGGTGCTCTCGGATGTGCCGCCCGAGTTCACCGGACGGATGGTGCACATCGAGGCGGGGCGGGTGGTCGAGTGAGCGCGGATCGGCTTCCTGAGCACGTCGCGGTGTTCCGGCACCTGCGGGCGGTGTTCGGCGACCCCTCGATGCGCAGCGGCGATCACCGCAGACGGCAGCGGGCGGCGCGGGAGGAGGGGACGGTTCCGTACGGTCCCGGACGCGAGCCGCGGGGGCTGTTCGACGTCGTCGAGGATCTCACCTCGTCCCGTGGCTGGGAGTCGCCGCTCGCGGAGGCCGATCTGCTCGCATCGTGGCCGGCGATCATCGGGGCCGACAACGCGATCCACACCGTTCCGGTCGCGATCGAGGGCGGCGTGCTGACCGTCCGATGCGATTCGACGGCGTGGCGCACGCAGATGAACCTCATGCGCTCGCGCGTGCTGGCGAACATCGAGGAGCGGCACGGCGCGGCGGGCATCGTCGAGGTGCGGTTCACAGGGCCAGACGCCCCCTCCTGGAAACGGGGCCCCAGAGCGATTCCAGGGCGCGGTCCGCGCGACACCTACGGCTGAGAAGGCAAATCAGGTCGCCCTGGTTGCGAAAACCCCGCAGACGGCCGTTCTCGCCTGCCCCGGAGGGCGCCCTGAGGTAGAATCGAACGGTCGGGGCTGACGCCTTCCGTCCCCCCGTTCTCCAACCGGCAGGAGCCACCGCCTCGATGTCCTCCACTTCTCCGAGCACCACGCCCGACGACTCCTACGGCGCCAGCGACATCCAGGTACTCGAGGGGCTCGAAGCCGTCCGCAAACGCCCCGGCATGTACATCGGGTCGACCGGTCCGCGTGGTCTGCACCACCTCGTGCAGGAGATCGTCGACAACTCCGTCGACGAGGCGCTCGCGGGTTTCGCCTCGAACATCGTCGTGACACTGCGGAAGGACGGCGGCGTCACCGTCGTCGATGACGGTCGCGGCATCCCGGTCGACGAGCACCCCGTCGAGAAGAAGTCCACCCTCGAGGTCGTGCTCACGGTGCTGCACGCCGGCGGCAAGTTCGGCGGCGGCGGATACGCGGTCTCCGGTGGCCTGCACGGCGTCGGCTCCTCCGTGGTCAACGCGCTGTCGACGCGGCTCGACGCGGAGGTGCGTCGCCAGGGCGCAGTCTGGCGGCAGAGCTACGAGATCGGCGTGCCGCTCGGTCCGGTGGTGGAGGGCGAGGCGTCGGACGCGACCGGCACCACGATCACGTTCTGGCCCAATCCCGAGATCTTCGAGACGGTCGTGTTCGACTACGAGACGCTCAAGACCAGGTTCCAGCAGATGGCGTTCCTCAACGCCGGCCTCAGCATCGAGCTGATCGACGAGCGCGAGGCCGAGGTCGACGCGGACGGCGCCCCCGAGCCCGGCGAGCCGCGGCGCGACGTCTTCCTCTACGAACGCGGGCTGGTCGACTACGTCGACTTCCTCAACTCGGCGAAGAAGACCGAGGTGATCCACGAGGAGATCATCGACTTCAATGCCGAGGACACCGAGCGCAGGATGTCGCTCGAGGTCGCGATGCAGTGGACGACCGCGTACTCGGAGAGCGTCCACACCTACGCGAACGTCATCAACACGCACGAGGGCGGCACGCACGAGGAGGGATTCCGGGCGGCGCTCACCACCCTGGTCAACCGCTACGCGCGCGAGAAGGGGCTGCTCAAGGAGAAGGACGAGAACCTCACCGGCGACGACATCCGCGAGGGTCTCACCGCGGTCATCTCGATCAAGCTCAGCGAGCCGCAGTTCGAGGGCCAGACCAAGACCAAGCTCGGCAACACCGAGGCGAAGTCGTTCGTGCAGAAGGTGACGGGCGACCAGCTCGGCGACTGGTTCGACCGCAATCCGAACCAGGCGCGCGACATCATCCGCAAGTCGGTGCAGGCGGCGGCGGCCCGCATGGCGGCCCGCAAGGCACGTGAGCAGACCCGCCGCAAGGGGCTGCTCGAGGGCGGCGGCATGCCCGGCAAGCTCAAGGACTGCTCGAGCCGCAACCCGTGGCAGAGCGAGATCTTCCTCGTCGAGGGCGACTCGGCCGGCGGCTCCGCGGTGCAGGGCCGCAATCCCGAGACGCAGGCGATCCTGCCGCTGCGCGGCAAGATCCTCAACGTCGAGAAGGCGCGGCTCGACCGCGCCCTCGCCAACGCCGAGATCCAGGCGATGATCACCGCGTTCGGAACCGGCATCGGCGAGGACTTCGATGGCGAGAAGGCGCGCTACCACAAGATCGTGCTGATGGCGGATGCCGACGTCGACGGCCAGCACATCACGACCCTGCTGCTCACCCTGCTCTTCCGCTACATGCGCCCGCTCATCGAGATGGGCTATGTCTACCTCGCGCAGCCGCCGCTGTATCGGCTGAAGTGGACGAACTCCGACCACGAGTACGTGTACTCCGACCGCGAGCGCGACGCGCTGCTCACCGCGGGCGCCGCCGCCGGCAAGCGCCTGCAGAAGGACAACGGCGTGCAGCGCTACAAGGGTCTCGGCGAGATGAACCACCAGGAGCTGTGGGACACCACGATGAACCCCGACAGCCGCACCCTGCTGCAGGTGACCCTCGAGGACGCGGCGATCGCGGACGGCGTGTTCTCCACCCTCATGGGCGACGACGTCGAGCTGCGTCGCCAGTTCATCCAGCAGAACGCGAAGGACGTCCGTTTCCTCGACATCTAGTCGGGACGGGAACGGACGAGGAGAGCCATGACGGACACCACCGGCACCGACGTGCCCACCCCGGGCGACCGCATCGAGCAGGTCGACCTGCAGCTCGAGATGCAGCGGAGCTACCTCGACTACGCGATGAGCGTGATCGTCGGCCGCGCACTCCCCCGGGTCGAGGACGGGCTCAAGCCGGTCCACCGCCGCGTCATCTACACGATGTACGACGGCGGCTACCGCCCCGACCGCGCGTTCTCGAAGTGCACGCGCGTCATCGGCGACGTGATGGGACAGTTCCACCCGCACGGCGACGCGTCGGTGTACGACGCCCTCGTGCGGCTCGTCCAGCCGTGGTCGCTGCGCTACCCGCTCGCGCTCGGCCAGGGCAACTTCGGCTCCCCGGGCAACGACGGCGCGGCCGCTCACCGGTACACCGAGACCAAGATGGCGCCGCTCGCCATGGAGATGGTCCGGGACATCGACGAGGACACCGTCGACATGGAGCCCAACTACGACGGGCGCACGGCCGAGCCCCTCGTCCTCCCGAGCCGGTTCCCGAACCTGCTCGTCAACGGCTCGGTCGGCATCGCGGTCGGGATGGCGACCAACATCCCGCCGCACAACCTGCGCGAGGTCGCCGACGCCGCCCTCTGGGCGCTGCAGAAGCCCGGCATCCCGCGCGAGGAACTGCTCGACGGCCTGATCCAGCGCATCCCGGGCCCGGACTTCCCGACCGGCGCGCAGATCCTCGGCACGAAGGGGATCCAGGAGGCGTACCGCACCGGACGCGGATCCATCACGATGCGCGCGGTCGTCGGCGTCGAGGAGATCCAGGGCCGCACGTGCCTGGTGATCACCGAACTGCCGTACCAGGTGAACCCCGACAACCTCGCGGTGAAGATCGGCGACCTCGCGCGCGAGGGCAGGATCACGGGCATCGCCGACATCCGCGACGAGTCCAGCGACCGCACCGGCCAGCGCCTCGTGATCGTGCTCAAGCGCGACGCCGTGGCCAAGGTCGTGCTGAACAACCTGTACAAGCACACCCAGCTGCAGGACAACTTCGGCGCGAACATGCTCGCGATCGTGGACGGCGTGCCCCGCACGCTCGCGCTCGACGGCTTCATCACGCACTGGCTCGACCACCAGATCGACGTGATCGTGCGTCGCACGAGGTACCGCCTCGCGAAGGCCGAAGCGCGCATGCACATCCTGCAGGGATA
>Ga0153956_1002701_pt1 | contig 12544 bp, 1 predicted proteins | sample TSFL040MetaG_FD_104704 | JGI IMG/M metagenome (GOLD analysis project Ga0153956, IMG submission 104704) | Attine ant fungus gardens microbial communities from Florida, USA - TSFL040 MetaG | ecosystem: Host-associated > Fungi > Mycelium > Unclassified | place: USA: Florida, Wekiwa Springs...
CGCGCTCTGGTATGAAGAGTTTATCGCTGGGCAGTAGCTTTGGTAACACCCTGATCAGTTCGTCCTCGATAGGTTTAGGGGGGCTGGGGACCGGTATCAGTTACAATACCGAACCCTTAAATCCAAAAATCATCACGCCTTATACGACTACTTCGACCTCTTATAGTCTGGACGCAGGTCTTTCTGCGGGAATCTTTGTCGGTGGCGGTTTTACGGGGTATCGCACCGAGAAGAAAGTCAAAAATGAAGTGATGACCAATCCCGCCTATGGTTTGCTTTATGCAGAGAAGGGAAAGAATACACCCAATGCGGTCATGGATTTTGTGCGGGAAAAAGAGAACCCGGTGATTCCTGAGCTTTCTAATCTGCCGGTGCCCATCCCTACGCCGGATATGTTCTCGTTTTCCAGTCAGATAGGTTCGGGGCAGTTTCGTTTGTATCGCGGCGGTTCCGGTATTTTTTTCGATGCACAGGCTAAAGATGAAAGCAACAATACGTCCTTTGGCGGCGACTTCGGCGGCTCCGCCCTGGGAGTCCATGCCGGTGTGACTTACTTTAACCAAAAAAACAGTACAACAACGGGTAAATGGACGCAAGATAATAATTATTTATCTTATGGTGATTTTCAGGATCAGGAAACGGGTAACCCGTTTGCGCAACACGCTTACTTCAAGGTGTCCGGAGAGTTGAACAAGCAGGACAAATACCTAGCCGATCAATTGGGCAACACCGCTATTCTGGAGCCGCAGCTTGCCGGCAGGACTGCTACGCAGAATTTTTACGGTAACAGCATTTCTCAAAAGATCACGAAGCAAACCCGCGAAACCGGTAAAACTGCTGTCGCCTATCTGACCGCCAGCGAGGCCGCATTGGCGGGTCTGGATAAAACCATCAATACGTATCCTTTTTATACCGACGGTGCTGTTCCGCAGTTGCCAGCCAAGCCGGTAGCTAACACGCAGTCGCGGGTAGACGCTACGCGTAAAGGCCATCATCTTTCAGAAATGACGGTCACCGAAAGCAGCGGCAAGCGCCTGGTTTACGGCATGCCGGTCTATAACAGCCGGCAAGATGAATATTCTTTCGCCGTGGGTAGTGCCGGGACCTATCAAAATGTGTCCGGTAAAGCAGGCTTGATGGATCCGCAGTTTGATCCGAATACCGAGCCGGGTGCGAACGACAATACAATTCCCGGTGCCGGCAAGGGCATCGATAATTATTATCATCGCGAAAGCAAAGCGCCTTATGCCACCAGTTATTTATTATCGGCGGTCTTATCGCCTGATTACGTCGATAAAACCGGTGACGGCATCAGTGATGATGACCTGGGAACGGCCATCAAATTCAACTATTCGAAATTAAGCAACACTTACAAATGGCGGACGCCTTATCAATATGCGGCGCTTAATCAGGGGCTGCTGGCGGACCCTGACGATGATAAAGCGAGCATCGTTTACGGCGAGAAAGAAGTCTGTTATATCAGCAGTATTGAATCCAAGACCAAGATAGCTTACTTTATCACCAAAGACCGGGACGATGCGCTCGGCGTGAAAAACTGGTGGACGGGCGGTCAGGATGCAGCCACTAAACAAAAATGTCTGACAGAAATCCGGCTTTATTCCAAGGCGGACATGACCCGACCGATCAAGACCGTAAAGTTTAAATACAACTACACCATTTGCCCGGGTGTTCCCAATAATATTAACGGTGGCGGAAAACTAACGCTCGAACGCGTCTGGTTTGAATACGCCAACGTTGATAAGGGTAAATATAATCCCTATATATTCACTTATAATACCGGGGCTGGTTATGGTTATCAGCAAACAGACCGCTGGGGGACCTACAAACTGAGCACGGCTAATCTTGATCCCAGCCTGTCCAATGAAGAATTTCCCTATGCCATCCAGCAAAATCGTCAAACTGCAGACCAAAATGCAGCCATGTGGCAATTAAGCAAGATCGACCTGCCGACCGGTGGGGAAATTGAGGTGAATTATGAAGCCGATGATTATAACTATGTCCAGAATCGCAGGGCGATGGCCATGTACAAGATCGCCGGTTTGGTGGGTATCTCGAATCCTGATCGGGCCTTGATCGAAGCCAATGGCATTAAGCTGGCCATCCCGTCAGCGTTTATGCCGACCGCGGCAATTGCAGGTTCGGCAACGGATCGTTTGAAGTGGTTTAAAAACAATTTTCTGAGCGGAACCGATTATTTGTATGCTAAACTTAACGTCAATATCGGCGGCAGCTGGGATTTCATTTCCTGTTATGTGGAAGTGACCGGCGTTGAGTTTGATCTGGTCAATAATACGGCTATCGTGCGCTTTGATAACATCACCGATGGAGGGATAACGGTCAACCCGCTTATCATTGCTGCCTGGCAGAAGCTGAAGAACGAATATCCGCGCTATGCTTATCCGGGCTATGGCAACCGGACCAAAGCGGACGCGACGGGTTCTATCGCCGGTTTAGTGTCTGCGACGATTAAAGCGGCGGGCAATATTTCGGAATTGTTAAAACCTTTTTACAAACGGGCTTTTGCCAATGGACTTGCCGGAAAGGTGAATCTCAATAAAAGTTTTATCCGTTTGAGTAAATACGAGGGTCCGAAGATTGGGGGAGGATGCCGGGTCAAAAAGATCTACATCAACGATGAATGGTCGGGCATGTCGGGTCGGAGCGATCACGTTTTTGATGCTTATTATGGTCAGCAGTACGATTATGTGAACGAGGATGGAACGAGCAGCGGGGTGGCCGCTTGGGAACCCGCTGTGGGTAATGACGAAAATCCGTTTAAGCAACCCGTGTTTTATACGGCGAAAATCAAGGGGGCGATTAATGATTATATGAATTTGGAGGAACCATTTGGCGAATCTGTTTTTCCGGCGCCGGCGGTGACTTATGCCCGGGTCAAAATCTCTAACCTGAATAAGGACAAAACCCTGGACGATACTTACCGTACCGGCTATCTGGTCAATCAATTTTATACGAGCAAAGACTTTCCCGTTATCGCTACGTATACGAAGATCACACCGGATCACTACCAGCCGCATAATGAATTCAGCTTCATCAAAACTGTCAGCGACGATGAGTTATATATGTCGCAGGGTTATCTCGTGCAGCTAAATGACATGGATGGCAAACCTAAGGCCAACCAGGTGTTCAACCAGTCGGGCGTACTCGTGTCGGCGGTCGAGTATATTTATAAAACGGCCAAAGATGCCGATGGCCAGCCGCGTCTGGACAACCAGGTCAAAGTCGTCAATAAAGACGGCAGCGTTACCAATGAAGTTTTAGGGCAGGACATTGAAATGTTTACGGACTACCGGGAACAGGAAAGTATTAACCGTGGTAATACGGTGAACATTGGTTCCGATATTATTACAGCCTTTGTGATCCCTGCTATTATTCCGCACTTTCCAATTGGACAAAATGATGATTATCGTCTGTTCCGTTCAGCCTGCGCGTTGAAGGTGGTCCAGTCTTATGGTATTTTGGATAAAGTGATCAAAACCGAAAACAGCAGTACGATCACCACGCAGAATATCGCTTTTGACGGCGTAACCGGTGAAGCGCTGGTTTCGAAAACGCAGAATGAGTTCAACGGCGACATTTATAATGTGAATTTACCGGCCTATTGGGCTTACCGCGGGATGGGGCCTGCTGCGAAAAATATCGGTTTGATATTAAGTGGACTAACGACTAACGCTTCGGGTTTCCTGACGAGCTATGATTACGCGTTGGATAATGGCGATGAATTGATCGATATTTCCTCAAGCGGACAGGGTGCCCGTTATTGGGTGTCCAGCGTACGGTTGAAGGCGGATAATACGCCTGTACATGATGGCGAGGATTACTGGGTTGCGGGTTCACATGATCAAAAGTTGCTGATCAATGAAAGCGGCATTCCGATGGTCAGCTTTTTGCCGTCTTTAGTTAAAGTAGTACGTGCCGGTGCGCGTAATCAACTGGACGATGGAATCAGCAAGATCGCCTGCCTGGGTAATCCGATCAGTGCGGATAACAAGTTCAAGCCGGTGTTTAATCAGGATCTGACCTCACTTAAGGTAATCAATGCGTCAGCTTCAACATTCGATGAAAATTGGTCGGTAGAACAACCGGAAGCTTTGACAAAATATACCGCCGTGAGCCCAAAGATCGGCTTTGCATTTGATGCGCTTAATTCCATTCTGGATGATGCCGGGTACACCGGCCATGGTTCCGACGATTTCGATCTGCCGCCGGATAACATGACCTATATCCCCACGCTTAAAAGTCCTACTAACGACAAAGATTATTATAATCCTGATTTTATTGTAGATGATGCCATTCGGCCGAAGTTTCATTATTCGTTTATCGATAATCCAAACAGCGTTTTAATATCCAACTCGGCGAGTCATTCGGTATTGTCGGTTTACGACACGTTTACGCTACCCGATACCATGATCAGTAATCTACCGCTGAGAAATTGGAATATGATCATATCCGGCAATATCGGCGCTGAATTTTTCTTTGATGATCAGATTTGTGCGCATCCGCCTACAGTCAAAGTACCTACGGTTCCTTTTCCGCGGAACGATTTTGGGCTGATCACGAGCAGCGTCCATCTATTGCCCGGCAAGCATACCATGCGGGTCGATATTCATGATTATGATGTCTATAATGCGGCATCACAAGGCACGCCCGTCCGGTTTCTTTCCATGGCGATCTTTGACGTTCAATTTGGAACTTCAGGTCCGGGGGGGCAAATATTTACACCCAAAAAATATTATTCTATACGTCATCTCGTCAATACACCTAACCAAATGGTCTACCAGGATTCGGAAGGTCATAAAGAAGCACGGTATACTGGAGTGGGCATTGATCCTTTTGGTTGTGATGTGCCGGTTACCAATCCCTATACCGCCGGTTTTAAAGGAAACTGGCGACCCTATCAAACGAAGGTGTTTCAGCAAAGCCGCGTTTATCCTGGCGGCACCGGGGCGCAAAGCAAAAGTGTTGGGGTCAAGAATGCAGGTTATATCAATGGGTTTTACACCAACTGGTATTATGACCCGGTGCATGATGCCTGGGCCCAGCCGCCTAATACCGGGCGATGGACCGTGGCCAATAGCGTGACGCAGTATGATAAATACGGACAGCAACTGGAGAATGTGGATGCTTTGCAACGGGCCAGTGCGGCGAAATTTGATTTTAACGGTGAGCTTCCTGGTGCAGTAGCTTCCAACGCGCGCAGCCGCGATATTTATAGCCAGACTTTCGAAGATGCCAAATTCCAACCGGGTACGGTTATTTTCAACCCGAATGCTTACTACTACACGTATGGCACTGCTAGTGTTACCAGCATACCGCCGACGATCACGGATTTCATATCGGGCACAAAATCCGCCGCTTCGCTGGCAACCAATAAGGTATCGCACAGCGGCAATTACAGTTTGCAAGTACCGCAGGATGGGATTACGTTAACCACGATCCTAAACAGCACGAATGTAAAGGATGACCGTTACCTGGATGTGGATGCCAAATACCGGCTGGTCAAAAGTCCGGTAGCCGGACGCTATCCAAAGGGATTTGAACCTATGCCGGGAAAAAAATATTTATTTACAGCCTGGGTAAAAGACAACCAAATTCCTCTGAATAAGACCATCTATGCTTATGTGGGGATCAATAATCAATTGATTAACCTGACTTGCAAAGCGATCGTTGAACAGTGGAAACTCATTGAAGGAACTTTTGATGTCCCGGCTGGTGCCACCGGTACCGGTCTAACCATTAAAATTCAATCGGCGCTGCCCAGTATGTTTATCGACGATATCCGGATCCATCCGGTTGACTCCCAAATGAAAACCTATGCTTACGATGACCAAACCATGCGGCTGATGGCGGAACTGGATGAAAATGCGTTCGCAACTTTCTATGAATATGACAGCCAAGGTCAACTGGTACGGGTTAAAAAGGAAACAGAACGTGGCATTGTGACTTTGAAAGAAAGTCGTTCATCTTATAAGAAAACCCTATAACCTTACTTTATGAACAAGAGCTATTTAAAGCCTGTAAATGTTGTGATCACTGGAGCATTTTTGCTTGTCCTGAGCGCAGGCGGGTGGGCGATGCGCCGACATTTTTATCCGGTAAAGAAAGTGTTACCTGCGCCGGTAAAAAGTATGCCGGTAGCGTCAGCCGTAGATGAGGTGCTGTTGAAACAGCTGACCAAAATGCTGACGGTCTTTTCTCCGGCCAGTGAGCACTTCGCCTTCAGCGGAACGCTATCGATCACGGACTATGGGGACAGTACGCAAAATGTAGCGCTGCAGCCTTTCGCTGTCAGCCGTCATCAGTACGAGTTTTATGTTCGCCAGGGAGATGTGGAGACTTTAGGGGATGCGCAGGTTCTGATCAAGATCGATCGACAACGTAAGAAAGTTTTCGTATCCCATCCTGAATATGTTCAACAGCCAGTACTGATCGATGTTGCAACGATTCGCCAGGCAATAACTACCGAAAATTATCAGCTGAGCAGCAAACGGCGAGGTGTGTTGCAGACATTGGACCTGATCAATGAAAAACATTTTAGCTGCCGGGAATACAGCGTTACGTATGACACGTTGCGGAAGCAAGTGGTGCGCGTATTTACGCGTTTTGCGAATCCGCAGGATCCCTTAAACCATCAGAAGGAAAAGTGGGTAGATATTCATTTTCAGCAGGTGGACACCTTGAGCGATATCAAGCAATACCCATCCGCCGCATCTGTACTAAGCGGCACCCGGCTCAGCAAAACTTTTCAGGACTACCAACTTATTAATTACTAAAGCGGAACACGATGAGACCTTTATACAGAAAATTAAGTCTGCTGCTTGTGCTCGCCGCTTTCGCATTACAGAGCCTTGCGGCCATAGAAACGCATGAAGCCTTGACGACCAAAGGGGTTCCGATCACTTCCGGTACCACGTTGACCGTTTCTGATGATAAATTTTCACCGCTGGCATCTTACTGGAATACGATCAATAATATTTCGGTACAAAACAGTGTCTATGTGAAAATGCTGGATAACGTGCTGATGAACAACCTGAGTGTAAATGAGCGTAAGTTCCGGATCGATCTGGATATTGTTTCTTATAAATCGCCGGGCGTTGCCGAGCCGCTGCAAACCAGGACATTTTATGTGGATTATGATCCAGCAGGCGGCGCGACCTACAAGGGGATGGATGTATACACGTTTACGGGAGCCTTCCAGATTGTGGTGAGCAATATCCGGGTGACCTATCAGTCCGGTGGGGCGGTGCCGGCAAATATGACGGCCGCACTACAAGTAGGCGCCATGATTACCATTGACCGGAAATATGCTTTTCAGCAGGATGATGATTTCACGGTTGCAACCAATATCGTGCGGGAAGGTAGTACGACCGCCACACGACAACTGAACGTTAGTTGGGGATTCGTAACCGGGCAAGAAGAAGTCGATCTGGAATGGACGACAGTAGATGCAGGTAGCAGAGAAATGGCGGCTTTGCAGGCGATGATCGATGCCGGTACCGGAACAGTCAGCGATCCTGTGGTTCCGGAGGGTTTATTCCGAAATAATGCGACGAGAATTACCACGACCGGTAATAATTACCTGCTGTCTCTGATGTATAACAACGATTATGTTGCTGTCCGTATCAGAAGGGTGCAATACGATGTTAACGGCTTACGTATCGAAGGCAAGTGGAATTACAAATGCCAGAAAGACGGTAGTAACAGTTCGACTTATAATTATACAGCGCTGCAGTGGAACGAGATCGCCTTGAACTGGCAATATGCGGCGTCGTTCGCCGAAGAGGGCAAGAAAAAAGAAGTGGTCAATTATTTCGATGGCTCGCTCCGCAGCCGTCAAATGGTTTCTCTGAATAACTCGGACAACATTGCAGTGGCACAAGAGGATGTATATGATGATTTCGGCCGTAAAACAGCCAGTATATTACCGGCTACTTTTCAGGAAACCGCAGGTCTGACACCGTTTTTGCACTATATTCCTAATTTCAATATTGTTTCCGCAGGAACACCTTACTCGTCCACTAATATCTTTGGTATTGCGCCGTCCTGTAATCCTTTACCGCAGGCTTTAAGCACGGCTTCCGGGGCTGCCAATTATTATTCAGGAGCTAATCCGTTAAAAGGCACAGGCTTCAATAAATACCTGCCGGACGCGGGCGGTTATCCTTTGTCTGTAACTCAATACACAGCAGATAATACCGGGCGTATTCAAGCCCAGGGCGGTGTCGGCCCACTGTTTCAGCCTGGTACCAGCCCGGCAAAAACCACACGCTATTTTTATGGTAAACCTGAACAATGGGAACTTGATCAGCTTTTCGGTAATGATGTTGGTTATGCGGAGCATTACCAGAAAAATATGGTCATCGATCCCAATGGCCAGATTAGCGTAAGCTATTTAAATGCCAGTGGTAAAACAATAGCCACGGCCCTGGCGGGCGAAAAGCCGGGTAATCTGGACGAGCTCACTGACATCAATAAGTCTACCACCAAGATCACGACGCACCTGTTGAAGCCGGAGCAGTTTACGTTTAACAGCAACGCTCTGACCATCACGGCAACGACTACTTACGTGGAGTCGGCTGTTGAAAATAACGTAACGCTGCAATACAATATTCCGCAGATCCTTTATTATCATCCGGACGCACCATCCTTGTGCAGTAACTGTTACTATAAGCTGAATATTCACATCGCAGATGATTGCGGAACTACCGTTGCGTTGCCGGGTTTCGTACCGTCGACCGAGATAGGATCAAAATTAAGTAATCCTTCGTTAACGGCACCAGTAACGGGCAGTATCAGCGGCATTACCTTTGATCACCCCGGAACTTATTTCATCACGCTGGAATTGGCATATGATAAAGTTGCGGTGGAGAACTACGCGGACAATTATGTGAGCTACGCTTTAACTAATAATCTGCTGAAAGGTCAGTATGATTATGTTAAGCAGAACTTTTTGAGTGACCTGAACGTATCTAACTGCTATTCAGATTGCAAAACCTGCGCGGTATTGCTCGGTACACAAGCGGACTTTAAGGCCATGCTGAAGACCAAGTTCCATGAATACCAGGTGGATTCGACCAGCGTAAGCTTTCAGACTTGGGGAGACTCTTTATATACGGCTTTGAAAAGTCAGTGTACACTGATTTCAAACAGTTGTGATTTTTCGCCCTGCGAAAGTTACGCAGCCATGCTTCGGCCAGATGTGTCGCCGGGAGGGCAGTATGCGCTTTTTGATGCTAATTACGCACCGCTGGAAACACCGATCAATGTTTTTGACACCAACAACTTTCATTTTATATTCGGCCCTGACAAGTTGCCCGGACGGCCGCTGAATGAAAATGAATATATCGATTTGGGCGATGGCAACCGGATGTCGGTTTATGATGCTAACTTTACAATCGCACTTATGGTGCAGCATTGGAATCCGGCTTGGGCCGACCGTTTTCTGCAGTTCCACCCGGAATATTGCAAGCTGCAGTTTTGCCAGCAAAATAACGTTTTGCTTAGCTGGGATGAAAAAATAAAACAGACGATATTAAAAGCTGCAGACGTTTCCAATATTCCCGGAGCGCCCGCAGGGTTGACGTATTCAGAAAGCACTTACGATCTGTTGCTGAACTACGATCCTTTTTTCAAGACAGGTAATCTGGGTGCGGGCTATAAATCGGCCATGTTGAACGACTTGTCCAATTACGCTAGCCGTGTATTGGGCATCACCGGCCATCCCGACAAAACCTTATCGCAATATGTATCTTATGAACTGTACTGCCAGCCAAACGATACCAACGGCTCATTATGGGCCAGTTGTGCACCGCAGGCCACCTGCCGGGCACCGAATCGGGAATGGGCAATGTATGTTAACTATTATTTTAAGGCCAAACAAAAATATTATGAAAAAGCGCGTACGGATCTACAGGGCTGCGGACCAATCTGTGAGATTGGCCAGGCACTTACCGTGATGCAGCCCGGTGGGTGCCCGGCGCCCGGTAGTTTTTCCATTACCAAGTCGCTAAACCCGGTTAGGGGGCCGAATGTGGTAACGATAACCATTACCTATAACGGCGGCAAGGCCCCGGAAGATTATCAGCTGAGCATCTATGGGCCAGCCTGGTCTTCGTCGCCCTTGCCTACGGTTACAATATCGGCCGGCACATCATCGATCGATTACGTTTATCAGGGTACTACCCCGATCAATCAGTTATCGGTGGCTAAAGTAAATTGCGCCTCTGGCGGTGGCGGCAGTAATCCGCCTCCGGCTAATGGCTGTTCGGCCTTATACCAGTATAAGGTTAAACGCTTTCAAGACGGCTCGACAACAGAATTGGTGGCGTCCAGTTCTTCAGCGGAAAGCACAGCCTTGATGCAGAACCTTAATAGCTTGAAGCAGCAACTGCGTGCCATGGCTGAAGGTAATGCCGACGATTGGATAGCCCGTTTAACGCCGGGGGTGAATGCCGAACCGGGGGGCAGCGCCCACCTGACCGATCTTCGCAACCGTTTGATCGATGTATTTGTATCGGGAGGCGATTTCGGCCATGTTAATGGCGCCAGCAGTACGCCAACAGTAACCGCAAACGGTGATACCAGCTTTGCGGATGTTATCCATCACCTACTTCCGACTGTCGGGTCAAGCACCTTTAAAGCAGCGCTGAATCCCTGGTTGATTGACGAGCCTTATCCGTATGACCGGCAACCGCAGCGGGTAACGCGGATCATCAGTAAAACCGATACCGGAATTTGCAATAAACTGAACTATCTTAAAACTGCTTACACCAATAGCGTAGGGAGTGCCAACTATACGTTGTCAGGGTTTTATAACTATTTGATAACGCGTTACAACGCAGCGGCCGTGACCATCAATCAATCCGAGCTGCAGGCTTTGACGGATGCTTGTTCCTGCAACAATATCCTGAACAACGACATCAACTTGCCGGTTTTCCTGAACGACCAGTCTACTGTAGGTTGTGTTAGCCTGGCCAATGTCAATGCGGCGATCTCTGAAATGAACAGTAAGTTCTCACCGGCACTATCGACGTCAGATCCGAACTACAGCACCATTTTGACCAACTACCTGAATGCGAAATGGGGCTTTAAAATGACGTTTGCTGATTACACGAATTTTATTTATTCGGGCGCGGGAAACTTATGTGCCGTGCCTGATTACACGCCGGCTTCATCCACCCCCTATGCTTGCGTTCAAACACAGTTGGATGTCACTTTAGCAGCGGGAACGCGGGCCTACAAAAACTACCTGACTACCGCGCGTAATAAATTCTTAACGCAGTATACCGATGCTTGTTCCCTGGCTAAAGCCAGTGCTGATTTGTTGGCGCAACCCTTATTGTACCACTTTACGTTGTATTATTACGATCAAGCCGATAACTTGGTGCGTACGGTGCCGCCGGCGGGGGTTACCTTGCTCAATGCAACGCAGATTGCGCAGGCGCAGGCAGCACGTGGCATTGCAAATGCCAGCGCTTGTACGGTAGGCTATAACGGACCAACAAGTGCTGCTGATCCGAATGCCGCAAATACGGCGCTGGGCAGCTTATTAGCTTCCGGACAAAATGCAGCGGTTGAGCTTTGGTTAAATGGCGTTTCCAGCGGGTCCAGCTATGTACAGGCAAGTGCTGCAGGTGACTATTTGTTACAGGTAGAGTTTGCCAATAACCAATTGAATGCGGCTGTATTTAGTGGTAAAACCACCGCCGGAGTTTACAGTGTGACCAATAAGGTAAGCGTCAATATTTCAGCGCTGCCCCCGCTGAGCGACTGGACACACCTGGTCATTCAGAGCACTAATCTTTTGCACGATCAATTGCAGGTGTATATTAACGGTATTAGTCCGCCGTCGGTTACTGCAGCGGCGATGGCAGCCGGGGCTGTAAATCTGGAGTCGCTGAAGCACCTGCGTCTTTACAGCCGTTTGCTGAACGACCGCGAAGTCATGGCCAATTCTATTAACGCCTGTTTGGGGACACTGATCACGCCGTTGGGTTGGTACCGGTACAACCTGCCCCAAACCGGTGGCAGTTCACTGGAAGCCAATAATCCTTCCGTTTATCCGGATCATAAATTGGTAACGACTTATGCTTATAACAGCACCGACCAGGTTACGCAGCAAAGTTCGCCGGATGGGGGGGTAAACCGGTACTGGTACGATTTGCTGAGCCGGCTGAATGTTTCGCAAAATGATAAGCAGTTTGCTGCTCATAGTTATAGCTACACCCAATATGACCCATTGGGACGTGTGATTGAAGTCGGGCAAAAAACACAAACGACGGTCAATCTGGGCGATCCGGATTACCTGGCTGATGCTTCTATAGCCTCGTTTAACAGCGCAGGGACCAACTCCGAGATCACGCATACTTACTATGACGCTTTCGCCACCGGCAGCGGGATTACGGCGATTGCCGAGCAGGCGAACCTGCGTAAGCGGGTAGCAGCCACAACCTATGCCGATACCCAGGGCGGCCCGGCTTTAAGGGCCACTTATTATAACTATGAC
>Ga0153956_1002702_pt1 | contig 12542 bp, 14 predicted proteins | sample TSFL040MetaG_FD_104704 | JGI IMG/M metagenome (GOLD analysis project Ga0153956, IMG submission 104704) | Attine ant fungus gardens microbial communities from Florida, USA - TSFL040 MetaG | ecosystem: Host-associated > Fungi > Mycelium > Unclassified | place: USA: Florida, Wekiwa Springs...
CGCACGCTGGTCGCACGCCTGCTGCTCGATTTCTTTCTGTTCAACGGCCGCGCCGCGGAAGCGTTCGACCTTGACGACGAAGGCGACCTGCCGCGGTTTTTCCCCGCGCATGCGGAGCGCGCGTCGATTGCCGGCATCAAGGACCAGATGGCGCTGTTCGACCGGCTGATCGCCGGCGACGGCGTCAACCGCATCGTCGATGTCGGACCGCTGGCGCTGCGGCCGTTTCTCGATGTGCTGCGCGACACCGGCTTCGCGCGCGAGGCGCGCGAGCGGCGCATCGCGCCGGTCGTGCTGTTTCTGGCATCGGACGATACGACCGCGCGCACTTTTTATGACAGGCTGGCGCGCGAGACGTCCGGTCCGATCGTCGTGCCGGTGGTCAACGAGATGATCGGCGTGCCGTGGCAACGCGATGCCGCAACCACCGCGACCGTGCGTCTTCCGGCGCTGGCGCCCGGCCTGCGCCCATACATCGCTGCACCGTTCACGTTCTCCGGCCCGCGAATCAGCGGCGTGCCGATGACGGTGCAGCTCGAGTTGCAGCGGTGGATGCGCCGGATTTTTGTCGAGTTCCGTGAGCTTGATCTGCGCATTTTATTGGCAGATTTGCAGCAACGATTGCGGAATCCGGCCTGAATCGTCGAGTTTTAGCCGGTTTTCGGGCGATTATTTTCAACTTTTATTACGCATTGCAAAACAAGGGGGATGACGGCTAGGTCGGACTGAAGGAACGTTCAGGCACGCACCGCGTTCTCCCGCGCGGTTCAACTGATACGAGGAGGTTCCAGCATGCTGATGCTCTTCGTCATTTCGATCCTGGCCGCTGTCGGTCTCACCGTCGCGGCGGTGATGATGCAGCCGGCAAAACGCACCATCCGCTTTTGACGGGCGTTGCTGATCGGAGGCTGCTGCCGGTTTTTGATAAAAGGATGCGCGTTGCGTGACGGGCTAGCGTTTGCGTAAAAGGTGTGACGTTGCGGATGAGGGGCGGTTTCCACCGCCCCTTTTTGTTATCATCGTCGCCCGAACGACCGACGCGCCTTGCGGTCAGGAATTTGCGCGACGAACAGCCGGAGAAGGGTGACCGTGAATCTGCTGCTCTCGCGACGCTTCGCGCCGCTGTTCTGGTGCCAGTTCTTTTCCGCCTTCAACGACAATTTCCTCAAGACCGCGCTGGTCTTTCTGATCCTGTTTCGCATCACCGACGCGTCGATGTCGCACACGCACGGCGAGGTGCTGATCACCCTCGCCGGCGCGATCTTCATCTTTCCGTATTTCGTTCTGTCCGCGCTCGGCGGCGAACTGGCGGACCGCTACGACAAGGCGCGGGTGGCGCAGCGGCTCAAGCTCGGCGAGATCGCCATCGCCTTCGTCGCCATCGCCGGGTTCCTGCTGGCGTCGCTGCCGGTGCTGTTTCTGGCGCTGTTCGGCTTCGGCGTGATCGCCGCGCTGTTCGGGCCGATCAAATACGGCATCCTGCCGGACCACCTGCCGTCGTCGGCGCTGCCGGCGGCGAATGCGCTGGTCGAAGGCGCGACCTTCATCGCCATTCTCACCGGCACCATCGCCGCCGGCTATTTCGCGGCGGTTGCCGGCGCGGGCGTGATCGCGCTTGTCGTCGCGCTGTTCGCGCTCGCCTGCTGGCTGTCGAGCCTGTTCATTCCCCCGACGCGGGAATCGGCGCCCGATCTCCTGATCGCGCGCAACATCTTCGTCTCCACCGGCGCGCTGCTGCGGCAGTTGCGCGGCGATGGCCGGCTGTGGTGGGGCGCGCTGGTGACGAGCTGGTTCTGGCTCGCCGGCATCGTCACGCTGTCGCTGCTGCCGCCGCTCATCAAGACCCGGCTCGGCGGCGACGAACATGCGGTGACGGTCTATCTCGCGCTGTTCTCGGTCGCGGTCGGCTGCGGCTCGGCGCTGGCAGCGATCCTCGCGCGCGGACGCATCGTGCTCGGCACCACCATTGCCGGCGGCGTGGTGCTCGGCGTCGCGGCGCTCGATCTCGGCGTCGCGGTATGGGGGCTTGAGACGGCGGCGCGGGCGCTGTCGCCGGCGGAACTGCTCGGCAGCGCGCGCGGCATGCGTGTCGCGGCCGATCTCGCCGGCATCGCCATCGGCGGCGGCCTCTATATCGTGCCGGTGTTCGCCGCCGTGCAGGCGTGGGCCGGCGCGAATTTCCGCGCCCGCACGGTGGCCGCGGTCAACATTCTCAACGCCGCGTTCATGACCGGCGCGACGGTGCTGGTCGCGTTGCTGCAGGGACTTGGCGTCACCATCGGCATGCTGTTCATCGCCGTCGGCGCGCTGACGCTCGCCGCCGCCGCGCTGATCCGGCTCACGCTGCCCGCGGATATCGCGCCCCGGGGGACGCCCTGACCGAGACCGGACTGGACTTCATGGCCTGCCTTCGTACAAGAGAACCCATGCTTGCCGCGCTGAAGAACCTCATCCAGACCCTGTCCGAGAGCGAGGCGCGGCCGCGTTTCGCGCCGGACGATTTCCGCGTCGCCGCCGCGGCGCTGCTGATCCACGTCGCCAGCATCGATGGCGTGTTTTCGGAAGCCGAGCGCGACACGCTGCGCGATATCCTGCGCCGCCGCTTCTCGCTCGATGACGCCGGCAGCGATGCGCTGATCGACGAAGCCTCCGCGGTCGAGCGCGAGGCGATCGATCTCTACGGCTTCACCGCGAAGCTCAACCGTGTGCTCGCTGCCGCCGATCGCGAGCGCATGGTCGCGTCCATGTGGGACGTGGTGTTCGCCGACGGCAAGGCGACCGAATTCGAAAGCAACCTGATCTGGCGCGCCGCCGACCTGCTCGGCGTCTCGCGCGACGCGCGGATCGCGCTGCGCCAGCAGGCGGAAGCGCGCGCCGGCGGCATCGGCGGAGACCCGTCATGACGGCGCTGCGCCCCGTCACCGTCGTCACCGGCGCCTCGGCCGGCATCGGCGCCGAACTGGCGCGGGTGTTCGGCCGGCACGGGCACGCGCTCGTGCTGCTGGCCCGGCGCACCGAGCGGCTGGAAACGCTGGCGGCGGAGATCGCCGCGAGCGGCGCGCCGCCGCCGCTGGTCGTCACCTGCGATTTGCTGGCGCCGCAGGCGGTGGAGGAACTGGCGCGAACGCTGCAGCAGGAAGGGGTCGAGCCGCAATATCTCGTCAACAATGCCGGCTTCGGTCTGGTCGGCTCCGCGGTCGCGTTGCCGCGCGACGAACAGCTCGCGATAACCGATCTGAATGTGCGGGTGCTGACCGAACTGTCGCTGCGCTTCGCCGACAGCATCGCGCGCCAGCGCGGCGGCATTCTCAATGTCGCCTCGATGGCCGCGTTCGTGCCCGGCCCGCGCATGGCGGTCTATTACGCCAGCAAGTCCTATGTGCTGTCGTTCAGCGAGGCGCTGTCGGTCGAGTTGAAGCCGCTCGGCGTGCGCGTCACCGCGCTGTGCCCCGGCCCGGTGGCGACCGAATTCGCGGCGCGCGCCGGTATCGGGAGCAAGGCGAAGCCGGGCCTGCTGTCGATGCCGGCCGATGCGGTGGCGGCGGAGGGCTATCGCGGATTGATGGCGGGGAAGCGGCGGGTGATTCCCGGCCCCCGGCTGAAGATCGTCCTGTTCCTCATCGCGTTCGTTCCCAACGCCCTGCTGCTCGCTTTTGTCAGCGAGCGGCAACGCCGCCGCCTCGCGCGCGAGGGCCTGAAATAAGCCTCGAAGCCGGGCTTCGCTTGCGCTCCTGCGCGCCTGTCTCATGGCAGAATGCCGCCAATGCGGTTGCAAACACGCCATGAAGGACTACCAATGGGACGCCGTATCGCCCGATGCGGCAAGCTGCGATTCGATGATGAAGCAACCTGTTCTCCTCATCCTGCACCAGGAGAATTCCTCGCCCGGCCGGGTGGGGCAGGCGCTGGTCCGCATGGGCTTTCCGCTCGATGTGCGCCGGCCGGCGCTGGGCGATGCCTTGCCCGCGACCATGCGGGACCACGCCGGCGCGGTGATTTTCGGCGGCCCGCAGAGCGCCAACGACCCGCAGGATTTCATCAGGCGCGAGATCGATTTCGTCGGCGTGCCGCTGCGCGACGGCAAGCCGTTCCTCGGCATCTGCCTCGGCGCGCAGATGATGGCGCGGCATCTCGGCGCCACGGTGTCGCCGCATCCGGACGGCCATGCCGAGGTCGGTTATTACCCGATCCGCCCGACCGCCGAGGGCCGCGCGGTGTGCGCGGCCTGGCCCGACCATGTCTATCAATGGCATCGCGAAGGGTTCGCCTTGCCCACGGGCGCGACCCTGCTGGCGGAGGGCGACACGTTCTCGGTGCAGGCGTTCCGCTACGGCGCCGGCTATGCGCTGCAGTTCCACCCGGAAGTGACGCACGCCATGATGTGCCGCTGGACCGTGCGCGGCGCGCACCGGTTCGAATTGCCCAACGCCAAGCCGCGCGCGGCGCATTTCGCCGACCGCCCGGTCTACGATCCGGCGTTCCGCAACTGGCTGATGGCGTTTCTGCCGCGCTGGATCGAGGGGGCGGCGGATGAGATCCGCGCGCCGGGTTCCCGCGCCGCCGCCGCGTTCGGGGCCGCCTGACGATCCTTCGTCGGACTCTTGTGGCGCCCGGCGGCGCCGGTCATAATTTACCGCCGAGGATCGGGCCGCCGTGGAACCCATGGTCCGTGGACGCGGAGACTGTGAAGCGATGCAGGCGGGGGACGGAAGCGGGCGTCGGTCATCGTCGTTCGTCACTGAAGCCTGTGTTGCGGCAGCCTTGCAGGCGTCCGACGGCTTTCTCGATCTGCTGCCGATCGCCGCCGTCATCTGCGACGCGGGCGGGCATATCCTGCAATACAACCGTCACGCCGTGGCGATCTGGGGCCGCGCGCCGCGGCGCGGCGAACAGCACAACGCCTTTGTCGCCGGCTGCCGATTTCTGGAACTGGATGGCGAGCCGCTGCCCTATTCGATGCTGCAGCAGGTGCTGGTCACCGGTGCGCCGGTGCGCGACAAGGAACTGATCGTCGAGCGCTGGGACGGCAGCCGCGCGACGCTGTGGCTCAATATCGATCCGCTGAAGAACGACAGCGGCGGCGTCATCGGCGTGGTGAACTGCTTCCTCGACATCACCGGGCGCAAGGCGGTGGAGGAAAGTCTGCGCGCGTCGCGCCGCGCGCTGCGCGAGGAGCAGCAGCGCATCGCGGCGACCTACGAGCACGCCGCCATCGGCATTTCCGAAGTGGACGCGGATGGCTGCTTCATCCGCGTCAACGAGGCGATCTGCGACATCACCGGCTACAAGCGCGACGATCTGCTGAACAACCGCCTGTTCCGCCACACCTTCAAGGACGACATCGATCCCGATCGCGACGCCTGGACGCGTCAGGCCGCCGGCGAGATCGATTTCTATTCGGTCGAGAAACGCTTCACCCGCCGTGACGGCCGCATCATCTGGATGTCGGTGCGTTCGCAGTCGGTGCGCGATCCCGACGGGCGGTTTCTCTATGCGGTGCGCGTGGTGCAGGACATCACCGCGCGCAAAGTCGCGGAGCAGCGGCAGAAGCTGCTGGTCGACGAACTCAATCATCGCGTCAAGAACACGCTGGCGACGGTACAGTCGCTCGCCTCGCAGTCGGCGCGCGGCGTACAGTCGCCGACGGTGTTCCGCGAGCGGTTCGAGGGCCGGCTGATCGCGCTGTCGAAGGCGCACGATCAGTTGACCCTGCAGCACTGGTCGCATGCCGGACTGCGCGACATCGCCGCCGGCGCGCTGGCGCCCTATGTGCCGGCCGGAAGCGGCCGCGCGGTGCTGCGCGGCGAGGACCTCACGCTGCGGCCGCGCGCGGCGCTGACGCTGGCGATGGCGTTCCATGAACTGACCACCAACGCCGCCAAATACGGGGCGCTGTCGACCTCCTCCGGCCGGCTCGAACTCACCTGGGAGGAGCACAAGGCGCGTGCCGCGCGGCCGGCGCATGTGCGGATCGAATGGGTGGAGCAGGGCGGGCCGCCGGTGGCGGTGCCGTCGCGCCGCGGCTTCGGCTCGACCCTGATCGAGGGCGGCATCGCCTCCGAACTCGGCGGCAACGCCACGCTCGATTACACGCCCGACGGGCTGCGCTGCACGATCGAGATTCCGGTCACGGTGTTGAGCGGGCGCGAGGGGCGCGCGGCAAGGCGGTAATCCAAAAGGCGGTAATCCGGCGGCAGGCCGGAAAAGTTTATGGACCGGCCGCTTTTTGCAACGGGTCGTGCCGGGTCGAACGGGCGTCCACGCCGGCTTCGACGGCGATGCCCGGCCTGTCGCCGGCCGTGGCGGAGGAGAAATCCCGGTGGATGAGAAATCCGGGCGGATGGAAAATCTGGGAAGGAAGTTGGTGGAGCCAGGCGGGATCGAACCGCCGACCTCGTCATTGCGAACGACGCGCTCTCCCAGCTGAGCTATGGCCCCGCCGATGTGCCGGATGGTCGCGACCGGCACGAGTGGCGGGGGTGTAAGGCGTGGGGTTGGGGCTGTCAAGGACGGCTGTCGGCGGCCTGCGGGGACCTTCCTGTGACGACGGGTTGCTTGTTCGGGCGGGGGCTTCCCGCTACGGTTCGCCCGCATATCCGGCCGGTTCGGCCGGTCATGAGCCGGTTTTGGACCGGTCATTATCCGATCGTTACCCGGTCACGGGCCGCCCGGCCCGCCGATCATACGGAAAGGCACGCCGTCCGACCATGCGCTCGATCCTCGATGTCATCCTGCTGGTGCTCCAGCTCTATGTCTGGCTGCTGATCGCGGCGGCGATCCTGTCGTGGCTGATCGCCTTCAACGTGGTCAACACACGCAACACCTTCGTGGCGATGGTCGGCGACTTCCTCTACCGGATCACGGAACCGGTGTTGCGGCCGATCCGCAATCTGCTGCCCAATCTCGGCGGCATCGATGTCTCGCCGGTGATCCTGATCCTGATCATCTTCTTCCTGCAGAGCGTGATCGTCCGCTACATCTACCCCAACGTGTTTTGATCGCGGGCGTCGCGGAGCCATCCCCCTGGCCGGTCACCGGATCGGGCGTGATCGTCACCGTGAGGCTCACGCCGCGCGGCGGCCGCGACGCGCTCGACGGCGTCGCCACGCTGGCCGACGGACAGACGGTGCTCAGGGCGCGGGTGCGCGCCGCGCCGACCGACGGCGAGGCCAATGCGGCGCTGGTCGCGCTTCTGGCGAGGGCGGCCGGCGTGCCGAAGGGCCGCGTCGGGTTGATCGCCGGGCAGACCGCCCGTATCAAGCGCCTGGCCATCACCGGCGATCCGCCAACATTGGTTGCGGCGCTGTCGCGCAGCGTCGCGACGCCGTGAGATTTTCATCATGAACGCACGCCTCATCGACGGAAAAAGCATCGCCACCGATCTGCGTGCGCGCGTTGCCGCAGCGGTGCGCGCGCTCGACGAGCAGGGCGTGCGGCCCGGTCTCGCGGCGGTGCTGGTCGGTGTCGATCCGGCGAGCGAGATCTATGTGCGCAGCAAGAGCCGCGCGGTGATGGAAGCCGGCATGCGCGCGTTCGATCACAAGCTGCCGGCGGATGCGCGCGAGGACGACGTGATCGCGCTGGTGCGCCGGCTCAACCAGGATGCCGATGCCAGCGGCATTCTGGTGCAGATGCCGCTGCCGCCGCAGATCGATCCGCACAAGGTGATCGCGGCGATCGATCCGGCGAAGGACGTCGACGGGTTCCATCCGCTCAACGCCGGCCGTCTCGCGCGCGGATTGCCGGGGCTGGTGCCGTGCACGCCGCTCGGCTGCGTGATTCTGGCGAAGAGCGTGCGGCCGTCGCTCGCCGGCCTCAACGCGCTGGTGATCGGCCGCTCCGGCATCGTCGGCAAGCCGGTGGCGCAACTGCTGCTGGCGGAAGACGCCACCGTCACCATCGCCCATTCACGCACCGTCGATCTGCCGGCGCTGGCGCGGCAGGCGGATGTGCTGGTGGCGGCGATCGGCCGGCCCAATTTCGTCAAGCCGGACTGGATCAAGCCGGGCGCCGTCGTCATCGATGTCGGCATCAACCGGATCGCCGACGCGGACGGCAAAAGCCGCGTGGCCGGCGACGTCGATGCCGGCGCGGCGGCGGTGGCGGACGCGGTCACGCCGGTGCCGGGCGGCGTCGGGCCGATGACCATCGCCTGCCTGCTGGCGAACACCGTGCGCGCCGCCTGCGCCCAGCACGGCCTCCCTGCGCCGGATTTGTGAGCGTCCGCTTCGGCCACAGTCGCGCCGCAACCTTGAGACCCTCATGGTGAGGAGCCGCGCCGTAGCGCATCGCGCGAAGGCGGGGCGTCTCGCACCATGCGGGCCCGACTGTCGCGCGATCGTGGCCTGCATCCTTCGCGATGCGCGCCTTCGCCTACGGCTTCGGCGCACTCCTCAGGATGAGGCTCTCACAGCTTTTGCGTGCAGGAAATTACGCCGACCAGGCGTAGGCGACCTTGTCGAGGGTCTTGTCGCCGAACCGCTCGGACGAACGCGCCACCGCGCGGCCGCCGACCGAGCCGTAGAACGACACCGCCGGTTCGTTGTCCGACAGCGCCCACACCACCAGCGACTTCAGGCCGCTCTGGGCGAGATCGCGCCGCGCGGCGGAGAACAGCCGCCGGCCGAAACCGAGGCCCTGGAATTCCGGTCGCAGATAAATCTCGTAGACTTCGCCGTCGTAAGCGAGGCTGCGCGCGCGGTTGCGGCCGTAATTGGTATAGCCCGCGACCTGATCGCCGAATTGCAGCAACGAGATGCGGCTGCCTTTGCGGATCGCCTGATCCCACCAGTCCGGGCCGCGGCGATTGATGAGCTTGTCGAGTTCGGCGCCGGGAATGATGCCGCGATAGGCCGCGCGCCAGGCGTCGTCGTGCGTCGCGGCCACGGCCGGCGCATCGGTCGGCTTGGCGCGGCGGATCTCGATGGTGACGATGCTCATGCAAGGATATGAGCAAGCAATGTGCCGCGCTTCAAGTCCTGTGGTGATCGATCAGTTAACGGGTGTGGATTACACGCCACACCGGCGCGCCTTTGCATAAGGAGGTGAATCCCTTAGGCACCGATGCCGCAAGGGGACTCCCGTTTCGGAACAGCCGCGATCCGCAGGGCGCGCGATCACCGCTCACCCCGCAACTCACCTGCGGCAGCCGCAATCAGGCGTCGGCCGCTTCGCGGGCGCGCTCGTCGCGCTTGCGCTCGTTTTCGTCGAGCAGCTTCTTGCGCAGGCGGATCGACTTCGGCGTGACCTCGACCAGCTCGTCGTCCTGGATATAGGCGAGCGCCTTTTCCAGCGACATCTTGATCGGCGGCGTCAGCCGCACCGCCTCGTCCTTGGACGTGGTGCGGATGTTGGTCAGCTTCTTGCCCTTGAGCACGTTGACGATCAGGTCGTTGTCGCGGGTATGCTCGCCGACGATCATGCCGTTATAGACCTTCCAGCCCGGCTCGATCATCATCGGGCCGCGGTCTTCCAGATTCCACAGCGCGTAGGCGACGGCCTCGCCGGCTTCGTTGGAGATCAGCACGCCGTTGCGCCGGCCCTGGATCGGACCCTTGTACGGCGCATAGGCGTGGAACAGGCGGTTCATGATGGCGGTGCCGCGCGTGTCGGTCAGCAATTCGCCCTGATAGCCGATCAGGCCGCGCGTCGGCGCGTGGAACACTAGCCGCTGGCGGTTGCCGCCGGACGGCTTCATTTCCATCAGGTCGGCCTTGCGCTCGGACATCTTCTGCACGACCACGCCGGAATGTTCCTCGTCGAGGTCGATCACGACCTCTTCGATCGGCTCCATGGTCTGGCCGTCCTCCTCGCGCAGCAGCACCTTCGGCCGCGACACGGAGAGTTCGTAGCCTTCGCGGCGCATGTTCTCGATCAGGATGCCGAGCTGCAATTCGCCGCGGCCGGCGACTTCCATGGAATCCTTGTCGTCGCTTTCCGTCACGCGCAGCGCGACATTGGCCTCCGCTTCGCGCAGCAGCCGGTCGCGGATCATGCGGCTCGTGACCTTGTCGCCCTCGGTGCCGGCGAGCGGCGAATCGTTGACGCGGAAAGTCATCGCCAGCGTCGGCGGGTCGATCGGCTGCGCCGGGATCGCTTCCGTCACCTCGGGCGCGCAGATCGTATGCGCCACCGAGGCGTCCGGCAGGCCCGCCAGCGCGACGATGTCGCCGGCCTCGGCTTCGTCCACCGGCTGCCGCTCAAGGCCGCGGAACGCCAGCACCTTGGTGATGCGGCCGGTCTCGATCAGCTTGCCCTCGCGGTCCAGCACCTTCGCCGCCTGGTTCGGCTTCACGGTGCCGGAGGTGATGCGGCCGGTGATGAGACGGCCGAGATAGGGGTTGGCTTCCATGATGGTGCCGAGCATGCGGAACGGCCCCTGTTCCACCTTGGCTTGCGGCACATGCTTGAGGACAAGATCGAACAGCGGCGTCATGCCCTGTTCCAGCTTCGCGTCCATGTCGCCGTCGAGGCTCTCCGACATCCAGCCCTGCTTGGCCGACCCGTACAGGATCGGGAAGTCGAGCTGTTCGTCGGTGGCGTCGAGCGCGGCGAACAGGTCGAACACCTCGTTCAGCACTTCGTTGGCGCGTGCGTCGGCGCGGTCCACCTTGTTGATGACGACGATGGGCTTGAGGCCCATGCGCAGCGCCTTCGACACCACGAATTTGGTCTGCGGCAGCGGCCCTTCGGCGGCGTCCACCAGCACCAGCGCGCCGTCCACCATGTTGAGGATGCGCTCCACCTCGCCGCCGAAGTCGGCGTGGCCGGGCGTGTCGACGATGTTGATGCGCGTGTCGTTCCAGACGATCGAAGTCGCCTTGGCGAGAATGGTGATGCCGCGCTCGCGCTCGATATCGTTTGAGTCCATCGCGCGTTCGGTGACGCGCTGGTTCTCGCGATAGGTTCCCGACTGCTGCAGCAGGCGGTCGACCAGCGTGGTCTTGCCGTGGTCGACGTGGGCGATGATGGCGATATTGCGCAGGTTCATCCGGAAATCTTTCTTGCGATGTCGTTCGCTGTCTTCGTCTTGCGAAACCGCACCGCGATGCGTGGCACCGAAGGCGCGGCGAGGAGGCCGTTCGTCATGAGCGTCATAGTTGGCGTTCTGGCGGCAGCCGGCCGGATGCCCGGCACGAACAGCCTGACGGCGACCAGAAACCAAAGCGCGGGCTCGAATGGCCCGCGAATTTGCGCGGACTATAGCTACGAAATGCCGCAGCGCAACAGACAACAGGACCCGGCGGGAGCCTTTCGGGCGGAACTTCGTTAATCTGGCAGGCCCGCCAGTCCTCCGAAACCCGCAGGAATTCCGCCCATGGTCGCCAAACTGACCCCCGATGCCCGCCGGCAGGCGCTGGAGCGCCTCACCGGCTGGTCCGCCGTGACGGATCGGGATGCCATCACCCGCCAATACACCTTCCGCGACTTCAAGGAGGCTTTCGCCTTCATGACCCGCGTGGCCGAGGTGGCGGAGCGGATGAACCACCACCCGGAATGGTTCAATGTCTACAAGACCGTCGCGGTGACGCTCTCGACCCACGATGCCGGCGGCCTGACCGAACGCGATGTGAAGCTCGCCGAGGCCATGGACCGGCTGTCGAAGGGGTGATTTTGCTGCTGCGACAGAGACGGTGCGACCCTTCGCATGCGGCAGCGGCGGTACAACCCTCTCCCCTTGCGGGAGCGGGTGGTCCGAACGAAGTGAGGGCCGGGTGAGGGGTTTGGTGGTGGCGGAGCGACGGTACCCCTCACCCGCCTCGCATTCGCTCGGCACCCTCTCCCATAAGGGGGACATTGATCGCGCGTAACGCGCGTCGGGTAGAGATCCGGGGCAGCGGTCATCGACGCGTCATGGCCGGGCTTGTCCCGGCCATCCCCGTCTTTGATGCCACGAAACAAGGCAAGACGCGGATGCCCGCACCAAGTGCGGGCATGACGACGGAGAGAGCGACGTTATCGGGAAGGATGCTTGCCGCGCGGAAATCCCTCCCTATCTGAATCCCCATGTCGATCGCTCGCTCTTTCGCCGCCCGCGCCCTGGCGGCCCGTGGTCTGGCGGCCCGTGGTCTGGGCGGCGGAAGCCGAAAGGGTTCCGCGCAAAGCGGCTTCGCTCGCGATGAAGCCTATGTCCGCGGCGGCTTCTGGCGGAAGTTCGAGCGGGTGGCGATGCTGATCCCGTTCGCGCCGGATCTGATCGCCGCCTATTACTGCGCCGTCGACCGCAAGACGCCGCATCATGTGCGGCTCGTTCTGTTCGCGGCGCTCGCCTACTTCATCATGCCGTTCGACGGCATTCCGGACGTGATGCCGATGCTCGGCTTCGCCGACGACGCGGCGGTGCTGGCCGGCGCGATCAGGCTGGTGGCGAGCCACATCACCCCGGCGCATCGCGCGCGCGCGCAGGAGGCGATAGCGAAGGTCTCCCGCGCCTTCGCGCGCTGACCCGGAAACCGCTACGGCCGCAGGATCGCCTTGCCCATCACCTTGCGCGCGGCGATGTCCTTCAGCGCCTGCCTCGCGTCGGACAGCGGATAGACCGC
>Ga0153956_1002703_pt1 | contig 12541 bp, 8 predicted proteins | sample TSFL040MetaG_FD_104704 | JGI IMG/M metagenome (GOLD analysis project Ga0153956, IMG submission 104704) | Attine ant fungus gardens microbial communities from Florida, USA - TSFL040 MetaG | ecosystem: Host-associated > Fungi > Mycelium > Unclassified | place: USA: Florida, Wekiwa Springs...
GAGGTAACAGGCTTATCAATTTTAACCGGCGACGAAAATATCACCTCGCCGCTGGTCTGCGCAATTAAGTTAACCGGTTGCTGCAACAAGGCTGCCGGCGTGCTGATGCGCACCAAAACGCTATCAGTACCCGGCTGGTATACCGACAGTACATAACCCTTATCAACCGCCATGGGCAGCGCTACACTTTTGGTGCTGCCGTCCTCAAAAATAATATTAGCCGTGTAGGTTTTTCCGCTTTGCGGATTTAAGTTAAAGTTGCCCATGCCGGCGTGCAGGGTTTCCAGCTTGGCCACCTCCTTTTTATCATTATCTGTAATGGTGCCTTTAACGCTTGCGCCCAGTCCGTCAACATTAACCACCTTAAACGCCACCCGCGAGCTGATGCCATTTACCAGGTTGCCGCTCTCGGGGAAAAACTGCACATCGCTTTGCGAAAAACTGGCTTTTATGGCAAAATCACGAACAGCCTGGCCTTTTAAAATGGTATGAATATACGCGCCCTGCGGTTGCAGTTTAATATCGTCAGGAATTATCACCTTAACGGTGCCCAGCGCATCGGTTTTAGTATTTTGCTGCCATAACGGTTTATGGTTTGCCCAAATTTCATAGCGCACATCCTGTTCGCCGTAGGCTTTGCCATCTTCGTGCGCGTAACTAAGTACGGCGGTTAGGGCTTGTTTGCCTTTATTGTTGCGATAACTGAAATCGGCTTTAGCCACAATATCACCGGCGGCTACGTCGCCTACTAAAAAGCTATGGTCGTAAAAATATTCGTTGCAGGCGTTGCGCATCCATTGGGTGTAAGCGCGTATGCGGTAGGTGCCTTGCGGATAATCATCCTTCAAAATGATATCGCCCATTACCATACCCGAGGTTACCGGCAGTTTAAGCTGCTGCAAAACAGAGTCGCGTTCTGACAGCAACTCAACATACATAGCGCCGCTTAAAGCCGATAGCTGGTGATGACTGCCAATGGTTAAATAGCCCTTAAACCACATGGTATCGCCAATGGCATAATAGGGTTTGTCCATATGCAGGTATATTTTTTCCTGCGGGATGCTGTCTGTCCAGCGTTGCAGGCTGGCTACCAACTTATCCAGCGGGACGTCATCCCGCCGGATAAAGGCGGCAAACAGGGCCACACAAAGCCCTGCTGCGATAAAGGTTAAGGTGAATTTTTTCATCATAGCTTAGGTGTAGAGATTAAATAGCAGCAGCACAACGGTAACTGCCATATAGACAAGTGTATCCGCCTTTATTTGTGGCGAATTGTTTAGGCTATAAAGGCAATTGGCAGTACTAATGTAAGCAGAATATTACATTAGTTAAAAGAGGATAAATTTAAATAATGACTTAAAAGTAGTTATTATTTAAGTTAAGATATTTGCGACAGAATTTTCAGGCTTTAAAAAATGACTTAAAAGTATTTTTTTTTAAAGCCTGAAAAGATAACTATTGCAGGCCCTTGTATAACAAAAGCTTAATTTACCTACAGCTGGTGTCGCAGCAAGTTTAAATGCTATGGCAACAACCTGGTGGCTGCTTTTACCAACTGCATTATAAATATTATGGAAGATACGCCTCAATATTAAGTACAAAACAGTGCTAAAAGCCAATGCCCGGCTGCGGGTTAGGCGTTTCATTTGGGCGCGATGGCTGCGGCAGTTCCTGCGGCACATCGGGTACTTCTCTTTGCGGCACACCGGGGTTGGTTGGGTCGTGCGGTTGCTGTATTTCCGGGCGCTTTGGGTCAACCGGTTTTTCTTCAGGTTCGTTTGGGAATGTTTCTTTTTTCATAGTACTAATACAATAGTCCGGGTATTTAAATTGTTTTAATATTTAACTGTGTTTGTTTCCTGTAAATATGAAATAAAATAAAAATTGTCATCTCTCAATATCGTTCAAGGATAACATTCTTATAGCTGTTATTGCTGGTTTAGCAAATAAACAGAAACCAAACCCTATACTTAATGTTAAACTTTAAAAACAACTACTATGAAAAATCCATTTAAAAAACAACGAAACCATACGGCTTTAATCGCCTTAGGCGTAACCGGTGCAGCAGCCGCAGGTGCAATAGCCTATTTATATTTAACAGATAACGGTACTGAAACCCGCAATAAAATTTCTGACTCATTAAGCGAAACCATCGATAAAATAGGCCATAGCCTTAAAGATGAGATCAAAAATCTTGCTTCGGCATTTATTAGCCATAAAACGGGTATTTCAAAAAAAACCGTTAAAACGGTAGCTGATCATGTAAGTAAATAAAGCTGAAACGCTTTGCGTTATCACTTTATCCAACCTTCATACCTAAGAAACCGGATAAGCCGGTCATCATCTTTTGACAGTACCGGCATCCAGCCACCCAGCAAATCGCGGTTCCAGTAGAGGTGCTGCGGGTTGCCGGGCTTGGCAAATTTATACCTGTAAATGCTGGCCCTGATATAACGCGGCGCCCTGCCGTTAAACGGATCAGCAGCAAATAAGCTCAAAGCTAAATTATCATGATGCAAAAGTTTCCAGGCCAGGTTGTAGGTCCACGGATATTGTTGGGCGGTACCCATTGATGCAAACCACATTTGCCAGTCGAGGCGTAACTGATAAGGGGCAACTTGCGGAGGGCGTTTATTTAGCTCGACAGGCAGGCCTTTGTACAGGTAAGGGACCCAATGGGCTTTATTACCGGTGGTGTCGTCCATTGTACCTTCAAAAATTACATTATAGCGCTCGGTGCCAACACTGCCGAACGCGCCGTAGGTATTTACCAGCTCAAACGGCTCGAATGAGCGGTTCATGGCCTGGTTTGGCGACAGGATATTATAAAGCGGCTGTATACTCAAAATGCCTATAATGCCGGTAATTACCCAGGCAGTTACGGTCATGGGTTTTGATTCCTCAGCATTGGTTTCCGCTTCGCGGGATCTTAAAATCAGTTTTTTAGGCAATATGAAGGCCCAGAAGCCATCGTCAAAACAGGCCAGGGCAGGTACAATGGTGAGCCAGTTTAAAAAAGAAAGGTTGCCGCTGATGATGATAAACAGTTGCAGCAGAATGATAACGACCCCGGCAATATGCCGGCCCGGGCGCGGCCAGAAAACAAAGAAGGGCGCAATCAATTCGGCCAGCCAGTTGTACCATACGCCCAGCTTCAAAACCAGCCGGGGCAAAAAATGAAACCATCGCGTTAGCGGGCCCGGAATAGGCTGCGTTTCAAAATAGTAATAAAGGGCAGTAGCGTTGCGCCAGGTTTTGTCGCCCCGAAATTTGATCATGCCGGCACCCATCATGATGCGCCAGGTAAGCCATCTGAATAAAAGGATAATGGCCCGGGGCGTCGGGCGTTTAGGAAAGGGCCGGGCATCCAACAGCGGGCACATAAATATCGCCAGAAAACCGGTCTCGGTAAGTTGTATCTCCCAACCGTAGCCGTACCATTCTTGCCCGGCGTGCACTATTGACAGATATAGAAACCACAAAACAGCCATTATAGGCGCATTGGCGTATCCTGATACAACTACCAGCGACAGTATGAACCCCAGCCAGGCCACCGTATATAAGGCCGCATCGGTATGCCAAAACCAAAATAGTGCAGGTAATTTGAAAAAGCCGGCACCTGTTGAGCCGTAGGATTGCTTTACCGCATCAAAAAATATGTTTACCGGCAGCAAGCCATGCTGGCCAATTAAAGGCACCAACTGATTAACCGCTATCAGAAACGCCACGGCGTACACAGCACCTAACAGCCGCAGCAACACAAAGCGTGTGAGCCAGTAGGTGGGGGCTATAGATAGGGTGGTCATGGATTTAAATATCGAATAATGAATGCTGAATATCGAATTTCAAAGCCCTCCATTATTCCATATTAGAAATTCGATATTCTGGTTACCTCGCCGGTTTCTCAGCACCATGTTCCCGGTTTTTCAGTTCGGCAGCTACGCTGCTTTCCATGGTTGATGTGCTTTTAGCTTTTTTCTGTATGCGCTGTTCTCTGTCGGCCTCATTTTTTGATGAGTTTCCCGCTGCATGTTTTTTAGTTTCCATAACAGATTGATCTGATTTGTTGAAAAGCCTCAAATAGCCTGCCAGTTGGCGAGTAAACCTTTACCCTCCGCAGGTTTCGACAAGTTAGCATGACACAAACTTTACAAAATCATAACACCTGGATGGCAGAAAGAATATTATATTTGCACAGGTAAACTTACAAGTTTACCTGTGCAAATATGGAAGCATTACAAGCTGCAACATCCCTTAGGCAGGCTATTTCGGGCATTATTAAACGCTTAAGGCGTACTATTAAATCTGACAATAGCTATTCGCTGTCTGAGTATTCGACACTTTCTTACTTGTATCCTGACCAAAAACTTTCGGCAACCGAACTGGCTGCCCTGGTACGCGTTAAAACGCAGTCAATGTCTGAGCTACTTAATAATCTGAAAGATCAGGACATTGTCTACAAAACCCCTCATGAAACGGATAAACGTAAATCGCTCATCAGTTTGACTGAAAAAGGGCGCGAAATACTGGAACAATCGCGCTATGAAAAAGACGAGTGGCTGGCCCAGGCTATTGAAAATACGCTGTCGGCCGAAGAAAAAAAGGTACTGCGAAATGCGGTGGTAATCCTTCATAAAATAGTTGCTTACGAACCAAATATTTAATAAAAAAACAAACCTATGATTACTGCACTTGACCCTAAAACCGCACTGGTTTTAATAGACATGCAAAACGCTATTGCGGCTATTAAAGGCGCACATCACTTTGGCGGCATCGTTGAAAAATCAAAAGATCTGATCAATGCTTTTCGCGAAAAGAATTTACCTATAGTTTTTATAAACGTAAACCCGGTAGGTTCGCCATGGACCAAGGTGCGCGCCGAAGTATCGCAAATGCCTAAAGACGAAGAAGGTATCCGTGCAGCGAAAAAACAATGGGAAGAAAGCGGGGCCGGCAACATTATTGAGCAATTGGAAGTTAAAGAAGGCGACTTGCTGATAACCAAATATACCTGGAGTGCTTTCCCTAATACCAGTCTGCATGATGAGCTGCAAAAACGCGGCGTTACGGGTATAGTATTATGCGGCGTGGCTACCAGTATAGGTGTTGAAGGCACTGCACGCGACGCCAGCGTACTGGGCTATAACCTTACTTTTGCCGTCGATGCCATGACTGATATGTTTCAAGATGCGCACGATCACAGCTTAACGCGCATTTTCCCGCGTATTGGTGAGGTTGATACAACCGAAGCTATTGTGGCTAAAATACAGGAACTGGCTTAATGGCAGACAAGCCCGAAAAAGAACCTATCCCCTGGAAATTTATGGCGCCCCTGCTGCTGGGTACCATGATGAATCCGCTTAACTCAACCATGCTGGCAACGGCATTGGCTACCTTGTGCAACGCGTTCAAAATTACATCGGGGCAGGGTGCTATCTTAATAACCTCATTATATGTAACGGCTACGGTGGCTCAACCATTAATGGGCCGCCTGGCCGATATTTACAGCGCCAAGCGGGTTAATAACCTGGGCTTTGTGCTGGTGTTTATTGCCGCGTTGGCAGGTGTTTTTGCGCCCGGCTTTGCCTGGCTGGTGGCCTCCCGTATTTTATTGGGTCTGGGCACGTCGGCGGCTTACCCTTCGGGGATGGCGTTAGTAGGTAAACGCTATGCTTTAGAGAAAAGACCGGTTCCGGGGCCGATACTGGCCATGATGGCAGTATCGGCACAGGTAACTTTAGTATTGGGGCCTACGCTGGGTGGCGCGCTTACGCAGTGGCTTGGCTGGCGCGGTATTTTTATGGTTAATGTGCCCTGGACCATCATTGGCCTGATATTATCCAACACGCTGCCCGATTACCCGGCCGCTCAAAACAACCATAAACGCCCGGTTTTGCAACGCATCGATATACAGGGTATATTGTTGTTCTGCCTGTTTTTAGGCTGTTTATTAGCCGTGCTCATGTCGAAGGCTTTAAACTGGTACCTCATTGGTGCAGCAATTGTGGGGCTAGCAGGCATGTGCGTTTGGGAGTGGCGGCACGAAGCGCCTTTTATTGACGTAAAGCTGTTGTGGCGAAAGCCTTCGCTGTCGTTGGTCTATATTCGCGGTTTGGCAACCAGCTTTATTTTATACCTGATACTTTACGGCTTACCCCAATGGCTGGAAAGCGTACGGCATGAAATACCGGTACATACTGGGCTTATTATGCTGCCCAACTCAATCACTGCCATTATTGCCGGCTTGCTCATTGCCCGCATAAAAAGTGCTAAGGTGCAAAATGCTTTAGGTGTAGCTTTGCTCATGGTGGCCTGCTGCGGTATTCTGTTTTTAAACGGCGAAATACCGCTTTTACTGGTGATCTGCATAGGCATAACCGCCGGTATGGCCGAGGGTACCAATATCATTGCTAACCAATCATTGCTAAATGAAGAAGCACCGCTTGACCAAAAGGGTGTATCATTTGGTTTATACCGAACGGCAGCTTATATCGGCGCCATATTATCGGGTACTCAGCTAAAATCGGTGTTCGCGCACGGCGTGACTGATCAAAGCTTTCACCGCATCGGTTTTTTTATTGCAGTGGCTTGCGCAATACTGGTGTTGCTGTTGTTGCCATTGCTGGTAAAAAGAAAAACCCGATCCGTCCCGACCTTGCCAAACGGCAGAAGCTAATAAGGAGCGCCCTTTATTAGTCAATCTGAGTAATATGCCGGTGACGTTATTTAAAGTCGTTAAGCCAGGCTGCATATGCATGTTGATACCTAACTTATCTTAATTATAGAGGGGATGACAAACAATTGATCAACAATAAAGCTTATTATGCAACAGCCTTTTATACGCACCTGATAAACAGCTGCGGGTTGCATTAGCAATACAAAGATATACTTGCATGTGTCTGACTATACGGCGGAAATAAAAATTATGAAAAAAAGCAAATTATTAAGAATGGACAATGTCGGTATTGTTGTTGAATCGCTCGATAACGCTATTGCTTTTTTTAATGAGATTGGCCTGAAGCTGGAAGGCCGGGCAACCATTGAAGGCGAATGGGCAGGGCGCGTTACCGGATTGGGAGATCAGCATGTAGAGATAGCTATGATGGTTACCCCTGACGGCCATAGTCGGCTCGAGCTTTCAAAATTTATTAAGCCTGCTGTTATTGCCGACCACCGTACAGCACCGGTTAATGCGTTAGGATACCTGCGTGTTATGTTTGCCGTTGAAGCCCTTGATGAATTGATACCAAGGCTCGAAAAACATGGGGCTAAGCTGGTGGGCGAGGTGATGAATTATGAAAATACTTACAAGCTCTGCTATATTCGCGGTGTAGAAGGATTGCTGGTTGGTTTGGCAGAGCAGCTTTGATTAAACATAGAAGGCTCGCTCGTTTTTTCCAGGTGTGCACGCGTGGGTGCAGCATAGTCAGATAAAAACAGGTATTGTATATAAGAGTGCTTTAATACGGAAACATACCCTAGCATGCTACAGCCTTGCCTCTATTAATTATTAGTAAATTATTTAGTGTATTTGTGTAAAAAGTATTCTATTTGTAGAATTTTTGTTAAAGGCATTGGTGGAATAGCAGTTTAATTGTATTATTGGGTGCCCTATTGCTTACACCCTACACAATGAATACTCTTAATAAGCCGATCCTGGTTGCAGATGGCCATGGTATAGTACGTCATGGTATGATAAACCTTATCAAAGAAATTTCCCCTCGCGCGGTACTATTCGAGGCTACTGATTTTAAGGCTACTATCGATCAGATTATAGCTCACAAGCCAATGCTGCTCATTATTGATAATAATATTCGCGGCAGCGAGGGAATAAAGATGCTGAATGCAATAAAATCAGTACAGCCTGAACTTAAAACACTCATATTTTCGGCCAGCGACGAACAGATATACGCCATAAGGTATATACAGGCAGGGGCAAGGGGATATTTGAGCAAGCATAGTTCAGCAAATGAAATCAAGGCCGCTATCAACACACTTATGGGAGAAGAAATTTATGTTAGCCAACCTGTAAAGGATAGCTTACTTTATCGTGCCATTTCAAACGAAGGAACTAACTTCAATCCGCTTAAAAATCTTTCCATGCGCGAGTTTGAGGTTGCCAAACTGCTCGTTTCCGGCATGAGCGTCTCTGAAATAGCCCATTCGCTTAATCTCCAGTTGTCAACCATCAGTACTTTTAAAAATCGCATTTTCAACAAATTGGGTATACAAAATGTTGTTCATTTACTTGAGGTTTTTAACCTGTATAACCCATTAACTGCCCTATATGCGTAAAAGCCCAATTTTATGTAGAATAAATGCTACATAAATAGCAAATAACTTCTACAGGCGCCAAAATTAACGATTATTAATTTTGCGGTGCTGCCGGGCATACTGTAATAAACGCAATTACCTGTTACCCCAATGGCCTTCTTAAATACATTTTGCTGTTATACGGTATTGTTGTTTCAAAGGTTGCACGGTTTTTAGTTCAGAGATACATTTTTTTTAAAATTTTTTTTATCGGCTGTTGATTTTGCGTAACGGCAAAACCTGCTGAAGCTGATTTTGACGCTTAAAGCAGTAGCGTAACACTATTGGTGCAGATGTTTCTGCTGGTAATTTTTTTGATGTTATCTTCTGATCTGAACGCTTAAACCATACTATTATTTCATGTTTATGAAACACAATTACGCTGGCAAGTTACTCTTAGTAGTATTTACGCTTTTATTAACAATCCAATCAGCTTTTGCTGACGGCTCGAAAGATTTATATCCGGATACAGGTCCGGCTACAGCCTATCGGTTTTCATTAATGAGTGCCTCTAAAGGATTTTATCCTTCCGCTTATGCATTTATAAACAAGGGTGTACAGAAAGTGTTTGTAAATGCAGGCGAAAAAATATACATAGGTTCAAGCGCTGTAGGGAAAGGTACTGCGGCTATATGGGTTTTCAAACCATCTAACAGTAAAGAAAGAACATCAGCCAATGCTAATGTTTATCATCATCCGTCCACTGCATCTACTGCCGTACAGACGGTAGGTTTAATATATAACCGTACGCAAGAAAAAACCGGTCCTTTAATTGGCGGGGGGAATGCTACAACCTCATCAGGCTATCAGCCATTAATAGTGGAAGCTGATGAAACCGGGATTTATGAAGTTGATTTTATTGGGCCGGCGGGAGATAACGTTACGACATCCAATTATCCGCAAAATGTTATGAATAAACCTGTTAGTTATAATTGGACAACTAGCGATCAACCCACCACTGCCACTACCAGCGATCCTTCAGGCACCTCTATAATTGCTTGGGATGTAACCGTTGTTAATGGGACCACGCCTATCCCTGGTCGTACTTATATGAACGTGTTTAATACATTTGGTACCGGTACCACTTCTAATGATACTAAAAATGGTTTTTATGGTAAGTTTTATGTGTTAACTAAAGATGGTTTTCCATACTTGGTTGACAACAACGGCATGAATGGTATAGCGTTTAGTTTTTTTGTAAATAACCGGGGATTTACAAAAACTGTCGATGGAAAAGTTACAAGAGCTTATGCAAGTTTAAATTATTCAACAAACCCACCTGTACAGGATCCAAATAAGGAAGACGATGCTGATGGAACTCCCGAGCAGAATATCACGCATAAAATATTTTATACGAAGCCTGCTGCCGATTTACCACCAACGGCACTTTATATGAATAAAACAGTATGGATGAAGCCGCCCAGTCCATCGGTACCAGAAGCTACCAAGATTAAATTTGAAGGGGTGGAAGGATCAAGCGGACATGCCAGTAGTAAGGGCGGGTATATTGTATTTAACGCCAATATAGGGGGTACTTACCGTATAACTATTCCGGGAGACGCTTCTGGCCCTAATCCATATTATGATAGGGTATTGGCTGGCGGAAGCGTTGCTGGGGAAAACAGAGTATATTGGGATGGTAAATCCGGCACACAGGCAGATCCGTTAGTAGCAGCTGCATCTTTACCTGCCGGAACAACGATTTCTCAACTCAAGGTTCAGGTATTCGGTGCAGAAGTGCATTTTCCATTTTTAGATGTAGAACAAAACCCTAATGGAATATTAATTCAGCAGATAGATACTATAACTTATGAACACCTTAAAAACACGGACGGCACATATAAAGATGCTGTTTATTGGGATGACTCTAATATAACTGCCACGGGTAATTCTAACCCTAGCAGTGCAAATAATACAGTTTCAGGTACCTTGCCTTCAAATAGAAAGGTAGGATTAGGAACTGCCGGAATAAGTTCAGGTATGAAAACTGATGGGGATACTCCCACAACAGGTTATGGCCATAAGTGGGATTGGGCCGGTGGTGCAACGGGTTATGGTAACGAAAGGGCGCTTGATACTTATTCATTTGTACCCGGTGCAGAGCAAGTCCAACCCGTAGCAGTAGTTATTAAAGAAGCAGATGTATCAGTTACAGCCATGGCTTCCAATCAATCATCGGGCACCGTCGTAAATGTTGGTGATACCTGGAAATATACGGCAACTGTTAAAAACGCAGGCCCTGATACTGCCAGGGGCGCCAGGTTTATGCTGTATGTACCAAAAGGGATAACAATTGACCCGGCCGATGTATCTGTAACCGCCACCACAGGTGGTGTTACGGTACACACAGACACGGCAACTTTTACAAAAGGTACAGATCCGTCGTTTAAGGGCGGGGTTTACTCGGTATACATGGATATGCTGGCAGGCGCCACCGTTTCGTTTGAGGTTAAGGTAACTGCCACAGGCGGCGTTACAAGCGGTAACGGCGACGTTAATGTTTACGCTACAGTTGTAAGGCCTGCGGATATTACAGACCCTGATGCCACAAATACCGCCAGCGTTGCGCCAACTGATCCGTTCTTTGAGGCGGATGGCGTACATATTGCTGCCACCGACGGTATCTTTACTAATAGTGCCACAATAAGTACCATTACCAATGCTATTAACACTTCAGGCACTACCGTATCCGGTAAATCCAATAATATCAGGTATAACAATGACCTGAAAATGCATGCCGATGTCGAGGTAGTAAAAACCACGCAGCAAACAAGCAGTGGTTCAGGCGTAGCAGCGTTCACAATAACGGTTACCAATCATGGTCCAAGCACCGCTACTAATGTAGTAATGACGGACAATTTATCTGCACGCTATACTTATACAGCTGCAAACGCCACTGCCGGTACGGTTGCATACTCAACTCCTGGTGCAGCGGCAGGCACCGTAACCTGGACAATACCTTCGCTTGCGTCGGGTGCAACATCAAAACTTATTGTTAATGCCAATACCAGTGGCTTAACCGGCCGGTCTAATACTGCTGCGGTCACTGCTGATGAATATGACGATCTTACTTCTAACAACACATCAACGTTCGATCCTGGTGTAATACTTACTCCTGCCGTTGATCTGGCCATAAACAAAACCGTGTCAGATACGCTCCCTGAAATTGATTCAACCGTAACTTTTACAGTAACGGTACACCGGGTTTCGGCCAGCGGCACAGCCAACTCAGTGCAGGTAAGCGATATTTTACCGGCAGGTTTCACTTTTAAAAGTGCGGTACCCTCAACAGGCCTTTATAATTCATCAACAGGTATCTGGGATATCGGGACGATTGATGACGGTGATGATAAAACACTGAAAATTTCAGCTATAGTTAATGAGCCTACAGGAACTCTTGATGAGTATAAAAATACAGCCACAATAATTAATACAGATGCACTTGATGATGAGCCTTTAAATAACACCTCGTCGGTAACTGTTACTCCGGCAACCGTCGTGAATATTTCTGCAACAACTAACGCTGCCGAACCATCTACTAATGGGTTATTCACTTTTGCACTTAACCATACATCCTCATCTGCAACAACAATAAATTATACCGTAAGCGGTTCGGCAGCAAACGGCACAGATTATAATACCATTGCAAATAGTATCACAATCCCTGCAAATGAGCTTTCGGTTACGTTGCCTGTAAAGGTAAAAGACGATGATATTGTTGAGGATACAGAGGACGTAACAATTACCATGACCGGTACCGATAATCCATTTGTAAAGTTAGGTGCCAATAAAACGGCTGCCGTTGATATAACCGACGATGACAGTGCAGTATTAAGCGTAACAGTAACGTCAGACGGGACCGAGGGAGGAAGCAACGGCACATTTACCTTCAAGCTGAACCATCCTTCATCAACGCCGACAGTGGTAAACTACACCTTAGGCGGCAAGGCGATAAGCGGCACGGATTATACCGAGCCGGATACCATTACCATTCCGGCTAATACCACCAGTTACCCGCTGGCCCTTGCCATAACAGACGACCAATTGGTTGAACAGGATGAAACAGTGATCCTGAAGGTAACGTCCACCAACAATACCCATATCACAGCAGCGACTGACGGTACGGAAACAGACACGCTGACGATACATGATAACGATACGGCCAGCTATTCGATCGGCCATACAACAGCGACAGAGGGGGCAGGTGCCAAGGCAAGCTTTACGGTAA
>Ga0153956_1002704_pt1 | contig 12538 bp, 15 predicted proteins | sample TSFL040MetaG_FD_104704 | JGI IMG/M metagenome (GOLD analysis project Ga0153956, IMG submission 104704) | Attine ant fungus gardens microbial communities from Florida, USA - TSFL040 MetaG | ecosystem: Host-associated > Fungi > Mycelium > Unclassified | place: USA: Florida, Wekiwa Springs...
CCGTCAAGTTTGCGCTGTGACTTCGTTGGGTCGTACGACGATTTACACGGCGATCAAATCCGGTGCGCTTCCGACGCGGAAAGTAGGCCGTCGCACGGTGGTCATGGAGCGCGACCTGATTCGCTGGCTGGCTCCGAAAGAGCAGCTTCCGCTCGACCCGGCATCTACGGCGAACGATTCTGAGAAATTGGTGCGGAAGGGAGGCTGAAATGCGCTTCGATTTCTTCCGTTACGCCATTCCGGATCGATTCAACCCTGCGACGACGCTTGAAGGCTACGAAACGTTCGAGCAAGCGGACAAAGCACGGCGAACTCTGGTCTCGCTTCTGAAGGCAAAAAGTCCGCGCGAGCGTAAACTCACTGAACTCCTGCGGAAGTGCCGCAGGGGGGAACGATGCCTTTCAGCGGCGTGTCCAATCTGTGCGCGACGTGCTCGGGCATGGTGGGTTACTGAGTTGAGCGAGTACATGTCGGTCTCGCGAGATGAGAACTGGTACGCTGTCTCGCTCGTACCGGCAAATTGCCGGTTTCCGCTCGGCAACCTGAGCACCTTCAACCCGGCGCGTGTGAAGGACAAGCTCAGAAAGCAGCTGGACCGAAGCCGCCTTGCGAATTCCGTGGTCGTCGGCGCCATCGATTTTGGCGTCGACGCGTCGTCGGTGCGCCACGCCCCGATGTGGCATCCGCACTTTTACTTGCTTATACAGGCGAGATCGAAAAAGCGGATTCGAAAGGCCCTGGGTCGGTACTATCCGAAAGCTGCCCATACTCCGCGTCCGATCCGCATCAGGAAGGTCGGCAGCCGGGACGAAGACCTCGTTAACGTCACGAGTTATTCGTTAAAGTCGACCTTCACGAAGCGTGTCCGGGTCAAGGGCCCTTCTGGCACCAAGCCGATCAAGACGCCGATCGACCCCGACCACCAAGTCGAGCTCGCGCTGTGCCTTCATCGCTGGGGGTTGGGGATGCGCCTGTTCCGGCGCGCCGGTCTCCACGGACCTAATGTCGGTGTCAGGTGATGGAGTCGCGGACATCAGTCGAGATCGACCGCGTGCTTGTCCGCGACTTAAATTCGGTCAGCGTTGACTTGTCCGTCTGTCCGTCTGTCCGCGTGTCCGTCTGTCCGCGACCTGAATCACACTACCCATGGGGAATTCATCAATGAATCAATGTATCCATGGGTCTATTGAGCAATGAATGCATGAATCAATTGATCACACTGAATTAGTCTCGGCACCGCGGTTTTCTCTCTCGCCAGTCGCGGACAACCGGAAAATCCGGCGAAGACCATGTTCTCAGCACTTGTAAATTGAGATGAACAAGGAGACCACTGATGGAAATTGATCGCATCCTAAGAACGCAAGCGAACTGGTACCGCTCGAAATTGCTCGCCGAATACCCAAAGTATCGTGAATTGGAAGAATACCAATTGCTCGCCTCGATTCTTCAAGCCTTTGAGGAAGCCGGAATCGCAACGCGATGCACCAAGGACGGAGTTGACCACTGGCGCGCTAAATCAGTGTTTATGAGTCTTGTTCGTGCGGAAGTCGGAAAAACTTGGCGCGATCGCCGCCGCATCAAAAAGCCAGTCTGGCAGATTTAGCCAGCTCCAGTCGAACGCGCTACAGCACCGCCCCCGAACCGAATTCTTGCAGACCGCGGCTCGCGCGAGCCTCGCTAATTTCATTCGCTGAATAGAAAATCGCCTTCACCGTACGGGTCCTCTGTTGACACCGGTCAGAGGAAGGCATGCGAATGAGCGATACCTTATGGAAAGTTTTTACGGCCCATCCTGGACTCGATTTTTGGAGAAACTGCGGGCTCTCAATCTGTCCCCGCATTGTCACATGGGTCACGAGTATTTCGTTCGTGACGGACTCGGGGTCCGCAAGGTCGAAGGCGAGGTGGGGCTGTTCGGTGTTGCCGAAGGCGGACCGTTTCATCAGGTCGAGAAGCAGGTCGTCTGCGCGATAAGCCCGTTCGCGAGCCGCGTCGATGTCGTGATCGCGCTCCGCTCTCTGACCGCCTATTTCGAGCAGCTACCAGATTCGGAGTTCGGCACCGAAATTCCCGACCAGATTCACATAACCCATGGCGCCCGAGAGCGGCGGCGAGGCCCGTCGCTAAGATGAAATTCGCCTGAAAATAACGGAGACATTGATGGATTATAAGCATTCTCTAGATGTGTCATTACGCAGGCTCTCGCGGCTGGAACGGAAAAGCTTTTCGAGCCAGAAGCGATTCAAGTTCTACAGCTATCTTTCCGAGATTCTCGAATATCGTGACCAGCTCGATCGAACGGGGGAGCTTCTTGCGGTTCGGGATGTTCTGTTGCGGCGGCCCGGCTGCTCCAGCAAGAGCACGGATCCGGTCAGGGTGCTCATCGACGCGACATCCCGCGCCAACGCCAAGACGAAAAGCCGCTGGACGCGTGCGCTTCAGTTCGCGATCGATAATCGGCCGTCCTAGCAGGGAATGTCGAAGCTGAAGGTATATGGTGGCGTCGCCGGTTGTGCGAACAGCATCGCGGCGAGACGGCCACGATGCTGGAAGGGCACGGGCAAGACATTATGCGACTGGAAATAGGCGGGAATTCATATTTTTACTCGTGGCAAAAAACGAATTTCATCACGGGTTTGGATTGAATCTGTTTTTGCCATTTCGCAATGAGTTGTTCCGCCGTGTCACAGGGTAAGTACGAGTCATTTGGAACATCGTCGGCTTCGCTGAAATGTCGGTCTTCGCCTGAGTCACGGACAGACGGACAAGCTCAACTCTCGGTCTGTCCGCGTCTCAGCGTGTCAAATATCGATCTTGTAAATGCTGGGTGGCGTAACGATCGCCGCAACAAAAGGAACGAAACTATGACCACCCAGAACAAACAAAACGACATCGAAATTTTCTGTTTGCCTACAATCTATTTTCGATAAGGGCGAAAAGCCCTTATATGTGGCCGTCGAGAAACGGTTCACATCTTCGCTTGACGCAGGAGAGGGCGAGGAAATGGAAATCAGGTTCTCGCCGAATTGCAAGAAATCGACCGCGATCACTTGGTTGTTGGAGGCGATCAAGCTGATCAAAGAGCGCGGCATGCCCGATCCCGAAGAGATTCTGAAAGAGGAAAGGAGGGTATTGAGCGAGACTCAGGAATTACTGCATCGCCTGGGTCTATACGCTATCAACATTGAGGATCACGAAGTGCTGAATAACTGGGCATCGAAGAAAATTAGTTTGAAGTAGCGATTGCGACGTCGCTATTATTAATGACATCACGGCTCGGCAAAGTTATGCCGGGCCGTTTTTGTTTAAAGTTCGCGCTTGAAAGATTAGTTTCAAGCCGCAGCTTTTAGCTGAATAAGCGCCGCCTAATACGATAGAAACTCATCCTGCTTTCTGTATTCTTTCATGAGTACCGTCTCTCAGCGCTTCCCGCATGCGCGACAGCCGCTCCAGATACATTGCGAGTGTCTCTACGAGGCTATCGTGCGAGAGGAATGTCGCCGCGGCGTCCGCCGACTCCTTTGCCGCCTCCTCGACGCGTTCGAACATGTCCTCCTCGAAGGCGGTCACTGCAGCGGAGACATTCGTCTCTTCGACCAGCCCTTGCGCCAGCGAACCGTACCGCCGGTTCAACATTCGCGAGCGAGACTTCGCTCTCCCCACCCATCGACGACTTGGGCTTTCCGTCGCCCCTTCGAATCCGCTCGCCAGACTTGGAGCTTTCCCGCTCCACTGGCACCGAACCATGGAAGGACCGTCTTGGCCGGTCAGCGCCACTCGAGGAGCTTCCAGGCTTCCCAGACCCCATGGTTGCGTCTTGCTCCAGAGCCACCCGCCCGGAGATTTCGCTCTCCCGGCATGTCGGGCCCAACCACCGACCCCCATATTCAGGCCTAGCCTCGGAACTCTGTTGTTGGAGGGGGTTGCCTCGTCGTGTAAACTTAAAGGAATCGAGGAAGTTATGGCAAAAGCGGTTCCAGACGTTTCTAATATTGTATCCCTGCCCAGGAATGTGAAATTCGACATTCGCTGTCAGGACAATATTGAATTCATGCGCTCGCAGCGCAAAGGCAGTTTCCATCTGATCGTTACTTCGCCTCCATACAACGTTGGCAAGGAGTACGAGCGGAAAACGCCGCTTGATAAATACGTCGAGGAGCAAGCCGCAACTATCGCCGAAGCCGTCCGACTTCTTCATCCGAATGGCTCGATCTGCTGGCAAGTCGGTAATCACGTTGATGATGGCGAGGTGTTTCCACTCGACATAATTCTGTATCCGCTTTTTAAGAACCACGGCTTGCAACTTCGCAATCGCATCATCTGGACGTTCGGGCACGGCCTTCATTGCCAGAACCGCTTCTCCGGACGCCACGAAACCATCCTGTGGTTTACCAAGTCCGAAGACTACATCTACAATTTAGATCCCGTTCGGGTGCCTTCGAAATATCCTGAAAAGAAACACTTCAAGGGGCCACGCAAGGGTGAGTTGTCAGGTAATCCGCTGGGCAAAAATCCGTCCGACGTTTGGGAGATTCCGAACGTCAAGAACAATCATGTCGAGAAAACCGACCACCCTTGTCAGTTTCCCGTCGGCCTCGTCGAGCGTCTCGTTCTATCTCTCACGAACGCTGGCCAGAACGTCTTAGACCCTTACCTCGGAGTTGGTTCATCGGCGATCGCCGCTCTCAAGAACGGCAGAAATGCTTACGGCTGCGACATCATGCAGGAATACATTGATATCGCCTACGATCGCATCGACCTGCTCGCCAGGGGCGAATTGCGGGTCCGCCCGATGAACAAGCCAGTATACGAGCCACCTATCAAGGAGCGTGGATGAAACTGACCGGCGTCCACAATCACCATAACGGCAAGGCCGAGTGGGAAAAGCGGGATTTATATGAGTGGCTGACTGATGTATTTGAAGTTCCGCATATTCAACTTCGCCGCAAATGTACACCTGACATTCGCAAGCACGTTGCGGGGGAATTTGAAAAAGAGGGCTGGGCTCTGGACGTAAAGCTCGACCAAAATCTTGGCCTAACTGTATTCGCCATGAAAGACGACATGGCGTTTCAGCTTCAAACGGGAAATATGAGCCGCGCGCCGTATGATCTCTTGAAGCTTGAATATTTGTACCGAGATGGCCGTATTAAGTGCGCAGCGCTTGCCCTGCCAACCCGCGATGGCGCTAACGCCATCGGTGAGAATATTGCGAATGCGGATCGCTTGGCGAATGAGCTTGATCTTTTTCGTCTCGTTATCTCGGTGCCAATTGTGCTGATCGCCTTCGAATGAGGCTGGGAGGATGAACTGAACTATAATGTCACAATCAAAGGACGAGCAGAACGCGAAGCGTTGATCGCAAAAGCAGTGGCTGCAAGCAAAGAGCCACCGTATCCGTTTCATGAATTTCGAAACAAAAGACACGATCTGCCAGTGATCCAGCTTCCGATAGACCTTCCTGTCTACCGGATGCAAAACTTTCGGACGTTCTCCGATCAGGCTGAATACATCGCGAAGGAAGCCGTTGCGTCAGACTACTTCCAGGCAGGTCAGGAAGTGGAGAGCGTCCAGCAAGTCCAACACGAAATGCTCGCCAAGCTGGCCGAACGCGGTGTAGCGGATTCCGTCGCGCCGATTGTTGATGTGCTCAAGCGCGACAAGCAACGAGAGCCTCTATTGATCACTTCAAACGGCGTGGTCGTGAACGGCAACCGCCGCCTTGCTGCCATGCGCGAACTTTATGCGAGTCCGGCGCGCGATTTTCTCGACTTCGCCTATATCGATTGTGCCGTGTTGCCTGCCGACGCTTCTATGTCCGATGTGCTGGATATCGAAGCCAGCTTGCAAGCCAAGCAGGAAACCAAACTCGACTACGATTGGGTTGGCGATGCGCAACTTATGAAAGCCATGGTGCAATCCCATGGAGGCACCGCCGACGTATCGAGGCGCCTAAATCGAAGCGAGCGCGAGATCAGAAACACTATCCAGGCGCTGGCCGAGGCAGATATCTATTTGACCGAATGGGTGAACAGCCCCGGAAAATACAGCCTCGTACGCGAGGAAGGTCGTCAGTTATTCAAGGACCTTCCTAAGCAGCTTGAGGATAAAGAACAGGGCCTACAACAAGCGAGCCGCGTCATCGCCTGGACGCTTTTTGAAAATCGGGACCGCTTGAGCGAGCGCATCTACAACTACAACAACGCGATTGGAAAGCTGGCCTCGGACGTGATGGATCGCGTCGTCGAAAAGCTGGATATCGCCGTCGGGGTCCCCAAAGTCGATGAAGGCGACGATTTCGATGTCGATTTCGGCAACGACGATGAAGCGACTGATTACAGCCCCGTTATCGAGCAGCTTCGCGACCCAGCGACTAAATCCGATGTCGTAGATGCGCTGATCGAGGCCGCGCAGACGGCGATGGAGGTCGAAAAAGGCCAGAAGTCCGGTCAAGCCGCTCTCAAGGCAATTGGTCAAGCGCACTCCAAACTGATAGCTGTCGATGTCACGCGAGCCGCAGCCGATACCCGTCCGGCGATGCTCAAACAACTCCAAGGAATTGAACAGCTCGCGCTTGCCCTGATTGAAAAACTCAAAGCTTATAAGCCTGAGAAGTGACAGCACCCGTCTCTATGAATGATGGCCCTGCAATCATTTCCATTTCGTACATTCCCCAGCGATTGGCCGGGAAGCTCGAACGCGCGGGTCAAGGCGCTTCACCTATATGGGAGCGTCTGACCTCTCGACTTGCGTCCGAACCTACAAGTGTACCAGCAGGCGAAAACGCTTTTGAGATACCATGGCCCCTGGCCCTTCAAATCTTGAGGGAGTTGGGGAGCAAAAGTGTTCAGGCGTCGTTGAACTTCCGATTCAAGCCCGATGCTTCCGCGCAGGAACAGGTTAAGAAATTCGCTGAAGAAGTCCGGTTTACACGCGAAGCGAAAGGAAAGCTGACCGTTCAGCTCTCGACCGATGAGATTGAGGCTCAGCTTGTTCAAAAGGGATTTACACGAAAGCTCAAGCCTTTCCAGCTCCGTGATCTGCAACAACTTCTGACGCTTCCGAATGGCGCCAATTTCTCAGTCCCAGGCGCCGGTAAAACGACCGTTACGTTTGCGCTGCATGTGCTTACGCATAAGCCCGGCCATCATATTCTGATTGTTTGCCCGAAAACGGCGTTTCCAGCTTGGCGGTCGATTGTTTCAGACTGCATGAGCCCAGCCGCGCCAGACAATGGCTCGGAAGAATTTACTTTCCTGGACGGCACCGACGAGGACAACGACACGGCTCTGCGAGCCGGGCACACACGATTTGTCATTTCCTATGACTTGATGGTGCGGCAGCAACAGACAATAGCGAACTACCTCGCGCGCCAGCCCGTTCATTTGGTCCTGGATGAAGCGCATCGGATGAAAGCGGGAGGACTCTCGCAAAGAGGCGCTTATCTATTGAGCATCGCTACGCTTCCGGTGCGGCGAGACATTCTCACTGGGACGCCGATGCCGCAAGGCGCATCGGATTTAGCCGCTCAGCTTGGTTTCCTTTGGCCTGGCCAAGGGTTGGACATCAATATCGGCCGGGGCGTTCCGCCGCGCGAGGTTTTAGGGCAACTCTACGTCCGCACGACCAAAAGCGAACTCGGCCTTCCCGATGTTTCGCGCTTTTTCCATCAGGTGGAGATGGCGCCCGCGCAACTCGGGCTTTATTCCATCGTGCGCAACGAGAGCCTGCGGCAACTCACGCAAACCATACGGCGGCGATCCGATGTCGATTTCATCGCAGCGCGTCGGTCCATTATGCGCCTCCTGCAATTGTCCGTAAATCCTATTCTGGCGCTCCGCTCTATCACCAGTATGAGTGAGCCCGTTGATACTAGCCTCGTTGATAAAGTCATTGAAGAAGGCGCTTCAACGAAGATGCGCGCCGTTGCCGATCACGCGCGCCTTTTGGCAAGCGAAGGGAAGAAAGTTGTCATCTGGACGATTTTCACGGGCACGATCTTGGAAATGGAAAAGATGCTGGCAGATCTTAATCCTGTCGTGCTGTACGGTGCCGTGCCCTCGATTGCGCCGGAAATGGGCGACGGGCGCGAACTGAGATTACAGAGATTCCATACTGAAGACGAGTGCAAGGTTCTCATCGCCAATCCGGCAGCGGCGGGTGAAGGCATTAGCCTTCACACGGTTTGCCACGATGCAATCTATCTCGATCGCAGTTACGTCTCTACGCACTACCTTCAATCTATTGATCGGATTCATCGCCTGGGCTTGAAGCCCGGTACGCAAACGAACATCCATATTTACGAAACGATAGCGCCGCCCGTAATCGGGAGTATTGATTTTTCTGTTCGACGTCGCCTCATCACGAAAATTCACGACCTCCAACAACTATTGGACGATCCAGATCTAAGAAAGCTCGTTATCGACGAGGAAAACGCCGACGATCCAATCGATTACAACGTGGATTTGCAAGATCTTGTCGATCTAGTCGAAGAGCTTGAAGGGCGCGCTCCGGTTGCGGAGGACGAATGACGATTAGAGGCTTTGCCTTTGAACTTCTTTTCTCGATGCCAGCTTTTGAGGGCGTAAAGACAATACGCACTCAAATCGCCCTGAATCCCGCATTAAGTCTAACTGAAGCTGTCGCGCTTGTGCAGAAAATTGAACTTGATGTTCGCGCACTTGATCTTGAGGCATCAACTGCGTTGATCGAATTGCTACCTGACGGGTTGCCTAACGACGGCGTGCATTTCTATCGTGGATGCATACGCCAGCTCCTATTGGCTTATCAGCCCGTCTGGACACGCACGATGTTGCAAGGCCGGAGCCGCTTTTACGCAACGCTCGAACGTGACGAACAGAGCCTTTTCCGGCAAACCGGAATTTTGGATGAGCCGCCGGATGACGAATTTGTCACTTGGTGGGATGTGCTTTCCGGTGAAATGCGTTTGGTTAGAGCAGCCGAGCAGCTAGCGCGAGGCCGGGGGGCTGAGCGTCTTACCATTGCTCATGAAGTTCAGCGGCTTCAGCGAGAAAGCATCAACGAACGCCCAAAATGGACGGGCTTAGACGATAACACGAAGGGCTACGACGTGACGTCTTACGAGAAGAAGGACGGAACGCTCGTAAACAAGTTGATTGAGGTTAAATCGACTGTTGCTTCGCCGATGCGGTTCATCGTAACTCGCAACGAATGGGATCAAGCTGATCGGTCCGGAGCCGCTTACGTGTTCCATATCTGGGATATGACGAAGCAGCCGCCTGTATTGCATGTCCGAACCGTCGAGCAAGTGCGCATCCACATTCCTTCCGATAACGAAAAAGGAAAGTGGAAGGATGCGGAGATACCTTTAAGCGCGAACTAGGGCCGCACGTAATTCGGATCCCTCGCCTTGTCCGCCGCAATTCCAGTTTCGCGAACTACTAGAGCTTCCGTCCGGTCGAGTATGCGGACGGTGTCCTGATCCGTGTTCATTTTGCGAATTTCAACTACCAGCCGAGACATAGCAGGCAAAGACCGAGTTAGTATCCGATGCAGATCCACTTCGCTGTCCGGATCAAGCGTGAGGCGCTCCGTGAGATGAGCCACGCCTTTGTTGATATTGTTGCGGTCTTCCGTTGTTAGGAACTTCTCGCCAGCTCTCACCAGTACAGTGGCCAAGTCGACACCTAAGTCCTCAGCAATAAGATCATCATTCTTCGCCTTCTTGTCGCTAAAGAATTCATCTAGCTTGCGCAGCGCCAAGAAGCTGTGCAGGCGAGTGGCATCGGAGACAACCTCCTCGGCTCGCTCTTGACCGTGAAACCTGTCTTCAGGGTCAATGTATCGTGCAAAGTCGTCACACCACATCGTGAATGCAAAACAGTGATCAATGCACTCGCAAATCGTCGCGATTTGAGCGGATTGATTAGCCATGGCCGAATGTCGCACGGGCAAATCGCCTAGTCGATAATAAAGAATGTCGACACATCAGGGTGTAGGCGACGGTTTGGAGCAGCCCAAAACATAATTTATTGCTTACGCGTCCCGCTTTCGCTCAGTATCCTAGGACAGCAACAAGCTGCCGGTGTAGCCGTGTTCGACGAAGAAAAAATCCCAGCAACGTTTCTGCAATACGCAGCAGAGACGCTTGCAGATACCAACTCGGGGCTGAGTGGTGCCGTTATCGTCAAAGAGACGGGGGCGTACGCCGTCGAATATGACGTGATCTTACCACATCCAACTTATCCCTTCCAAGCTGGCAACAAACGGACTGCCTTATATGAAAACCTGCGAGTGTTCTCGGGTGGCCAGCAGTATCGGATCATCCGTGAGCTGTGCGACCATCGTTCCTTTGGGCTTAAGCGTTCCCCGGCGCGAATCGCGTTGAAGCAACGGCTCGCGACCCGCTACGGGCATTTCGCCGAGCATCCAAGTTCAGAGGTGAACGAAACGCTTATCGAGGAAACGCGCCACTGGTTGCAGGAGTATCCGGACGCGCTTTCGCTGTATAACGAGGCTTTCACGAAGCTGGAAACAGGCTCGTTTCATCGCAATCTGCTCGACGATCTTCGCCTGTCGCTCGAAAAGCTATTACGCGGGATATTTGAAAACGAGAAGTCGCTCGAAAATCAGATTCCTAAGCTGGGCTCATACATCAAGGACAAAGGCGGATCGCCAGAGCTTGCCAACATGTTCCTCAAGTTGGTGGACTATTACGCCAAGTTTCAAAACACTTACGTGAAGCACGACGATTGCGTTAACGAGGCCGAAGTAGAATTTATTTTTGAAATCACCAGCTCATTCATGAAGCACCTAGTCAGACTCCAGTCGTTGTCGACATCTCCTTGATAGCGCGCCTTCAGCGTGAGCCGGACTTTGTTGCACCGAGCCAACCCCTTTACCGCAAAGGTGCGGGACGGTTGCCTCGGTCCTTGGGGGGTGACGATCCCTCGCGCAAGGGAAGAAGGGTCTGCGCCCGGCATCGCAAGGCAACTATGATGCTCAAACCGATCGAAGGTAGCCAAGCGTGATCAAGAAAAAACAACATTACGAAACGATTTGTCAAGAATGATTCAGCTCACTCAATTGATGCAAAAGTAAAATGTCCGTTCTCAAATTCGTACTAGTCGAGTGGAAAGGGGCGTCTGATTCATTATCAACCTTTGCAATAAATAATTCAAAATGGACATTATGCGCAGCAATTCGAGGCGACGGCAGAAAAATAACTCAGGATAAAATTCATCTTTTAGCATGAGTGCAGAAACAGACTGCTCTCACGCTATAGCGGGGTTCCTGTCAAAGTTTCTTTTCATTCGGCAAGTCGAGCATGTGCTGTGTCTTATAAGTGGAGATGCAATTACTCAAGGTTTCCAATACCGGTGCCATTCGCCCAATTGCTATTTTTGCGTTGGGAACGTCTCCTTCCGGAATGAGGGTAATCGTATCTGATTTTAAAAGACTGGTGAGCAATCGATCGGAGGAAAGTCCTGGCACAAAAATGCTGTTCTTCGACGACAGATAGAATGCCATCTCGCCTTTATCGACAATGTCAGTGCCACGCTTGTATCTCTTTGTATAAATAATTTTCATATTATATCGGTGATCGGGTCCTTTTGGGTCGCCAATGTCCCAAACGTAGTTTTTCAAGAAGAAAAAGATTTCACCGTCGCTAAGGTCTTTATGAATCTGGAAGAAGGAACCGTCATCCCAGTCCCTTTGCGCGAAGCAGGTGGGTTTTTCGCCCTTGGCGTCATAATAACCACCATAGACGGTCCAGGTCTCAGTGACCTTTTTGGTAAAGAAGTTTTTTGTGTCAGGTTTATCGTCTGCGAGGGATGGGGCTGCTGCGAAAATAAAAAGCGCCATGACAAGTGTCCGCAAATGCGTTCTCCTTTTAAATGGATGGGCTGGTCAGGTGTAGCGGACGATGCATGCGCCCACGCCGATGATGGCGAGAGCCATTAGGAGCGATGCGATCTGATCGTCGGGCCTCGCCCCGAGCGCATACAGGATGAGTGCTCCGATCGGCAGCAAAAGAAAAAGAGCAACGGTTTTCATTTGTGGCTCGTGTTTGTGTATGTGGGAAAGAGCGTTCAGCTGGAAAGGCGGTGCGCGCCGGTCGGCGTTAAGATGAAGCCGGTCTTCATCGCGAGTCCCTGAAGTCGTAATCCTCGGACCCACGATCCGTATCTACCTTGACCCAAACGACCTGGCAGGCGGAAATGGCGCCGGTTTTATCGCCTACGCCTAGTGTTTGAGGTAACGGGGGAACACCGAGAGCGTTAACGAGAAACTGGTACGCGTCCGTACATTCCCTGCGATTGTTGACCGTGATTTTTCGGACTGTGATCGGCTTATTGCCGGTATTCGTCACGAATACGCCAATCATGCCAGTGTTGTCGGTCTTGAATTCCACTTTCAGGTCAAGCGAAGCGTCTGCTGTTCCAACAAGCATGAAGGCAAGCAGCGCCACGGCCATGGCCACGAACAAGATCAGGGCGTTTCTGGGTTGCTCTCGAATTTTGTTTTGAAGCTGAGCTCCCCAATTGTTCAGGTC
>Ga0153956_1002705_pt1 | contig 12537 bp, 8 predicted proteins | sample TSFL040MetaG_FD_104704 | JGI IMG/M metagenome (GOLD analysis project Ga0153956, IMG submission 104704) | Attine ant fungus gardens microbial communities from Florida, USA - TSFL040 MetaG | ecosystem: Host-associated > Fungi > Mycelium > Unclassified | place: USA: Florida, Wekiwa Springs...
CAGCGGCTTGCGTATGCTTTACGAAATGTACCTGCAGCTTCAGGGCCGCGCCGGTGCGCGGCAGTTAAAGGACCCGAAGATCGGCCTTACGCACAATTTGGGCGGTGCCCCCAACATGAATGTCTGTTCTGTTGCAATCATCGGGGCACAGGGCGTTTAGGCCTTAACCTTTTAAGGGACACTCACCGTCGCGGCCACCTGTGCTAGAACACCGGGGTCGGACGGCGAGAGATCTATATGAGCAGCGAGACTATCTATCCGGTTATCTTGTCCGGCGGCTCCGGAACGCGGCTCTGGCCTCTTTCGCGGACCTCGCTTCCCAAGCAACTTCTCGCCCTTCACGGCGAGCGGACCATGATCCAGGACACTGTGCTGCGGGCAAATTTGCCAGGAGCGGCTGCCCCGCTTTTGTTGTGCAGAGAAGATCATCGCTTTCTTGTGGCCGAGCAGATGCAGGCCATCGGCGTCACACCGCAGGCAATCGTCCTTGAGCCAGTAGGCCGGAATACAGCGCCGGCCGCCGCCATCGCCGCACTGCTCACAGCCGAGCGGGATCCGGAAGGTATCATCCTGTTGCTCCCTTCCGATCATGTGGTGACGATGGGCTCTGCCTATGAGGCTGCGGTCGCCCAAGCCGCAACCGGCGCACGAGCAGGGCATATCGTGACTTTCGGTATTGAACCCGACGCGCCCGAGACCGGCTATGGCTATATCCACTTGGGCAATCCGCTCGACGGTCTGAGCGGCCTGTGTCGCGTGCAGGGTTTCAAGGAAAAGCCAGATGCAAAGACAGCTGCCGCTTATCTGGCGGATGGCGGATATCGCTGGAACAGCGGCATGTTCGTTTTCCGGGCCGATGTAATGCTCGCAGAACTCGATCGTCACGCGCCGGGTATCGTCGAAGGATGCCGATCTGCTTTGGCGAAATCCCTGCGGGATCTTGATTTTGTCCGCTTGGATATCGAAGCCTTTGAGAAGGTGCGGGACATTTCCATCGATTATGCCGTCATGGAGAAAACAGACAGCGCTGCTGTGGTACCATGTGCATTGGGCTGGAACGATGTCGGTGCATGGTCTTCGCTGTGGACACTGCAATCACGCGATGATGCGGGAAATGTGCTGCAAGGCGATATCGTCGTTCATAACAGCAGCGGGTCTTTCGCTCGCAGCGACAAAGGATTGACGGCACTTGTGGGCGTGAAGGATTTGATCGTTGTGGTTACAGACGACGCAGTGCTCGTTGCGGACAAGCACCGTGCCCAGGACGTGAAGGAGATCGTCGAAAAACTGAAAGCAATGGAACGATCTGAGCACGTCGATCACAAAATCGTCTTTCGCCCCTGGGGTAGTTATCAGTCTATCGATAGTGGGCCAGGTTTTCAGGTTAAGGAGATATTGGTGAAACCGGGAGGCAAGCTTTCGCTCCAGATGCACCATCATCGCGCTGAGCATTGGGTTGTTGTCGAGGGCACTGCGCGCGTCACCTGTGACGACAAGGTTTTTGCGCTCAATACCAACGAATCGACTTTCATCCCTCTCGGGGCGAAGCATCGACTCGAAAATCCCGGCAAGTTGCCGTTGCGATTAATAGAGGTGCAATCTGGTCCCTATCTGGGCGAAGACGACATCGTAAGATTCGATGACGTCTATGGGCGAGCCACGGAAAAGTCTCCTCCTCTAAGCATCGTCAGAAACGCAAAAGAATAATCGAGTTCATGAAGCGAATCCGAAGCCTGCAACTTTTACTTCTGGCAACGAGTTGTCTTGCGCTCGGAGCTTGTTCCGACGCGGATTGGGAAAACGCCACGAGCTATCTGCCGTTGGAGCAGGGACAGAAATCGGCGCCGGAGGCGGTGCAAGCCGATGCTGCCGCACCGCTTCCTCCATCTGCCGTTGTAGAGACGACGCGCCCCATTGCTCCTGCGCCAACCGCCCCCCTCACACAGCCAGCCAGCACGCCTTTTCCTGTCGAAGCTGCACAAGATCGGCCAGCTGTGACGCAATCGCTTGCACCGCTGGCATCATCGGCGGCAATCGTAACCGCGAGTGCTTCCGAGCCGGTGATCAACGAGCATTGCCGCGCCGTCGCAACACAGCGCGCTACCGATGGCCAATATATGGGCATGGATGACGAGGCTCAACGCCAGGAATATGAGCGAACCTATGCAGACTGTGCGGCTTGGGATGCCGCGCATCATTATCAGCCTTAAAGTCTCTAATACACCACCACCGACCGGATCGATTTTCCTTCGTGCATCAAATCGAAGGCGTCGTTGATCTTCTCTAGCGGCATTTGGTGCGTGATCAGGTCATCAATGTTGATCTTCTTATCCATGTACCAGTCGACAATCTTAGGAACATCGGTGCGGCCCCTCGCTCCGCCAAAGGCCGTTCCTTTCCAGACGCGGCCCGTCACCAGCTGGAATGGCCGCGTCGCGATTTCCTGACCGGCGCCCGCCACGCCAATGATGATGCTCTGGCCCCATCCGCGGTGGCAGCACTCCAGCGCTTGGCGCATCGTGTTCACATTGCCGATGCATTCGAAGCTGTAATCCGCACCCCCGCCGGTCAATTCGACCAAGTGCGCGACGAGATCGCCTTTCACATCTTTCGGATTGACGAAATGCGTCATGCCGAATTGCCGCGCAATCGCCTCGCGTGACGGATTGAGATCGACGCCGACGATCATATTGGCGCCAACCATCTTGGCACCCTGGATGACGTTCAATCCGATGCCGCCAAGCCCGAACACAATGACGTTCGCACCGGCTTCTACCTTCGCCGTGAAGATCACCGCGCCGATGCCTGTCGTCACACCGCAACCGATGTAGCAAACCTTGTCGAAGGGCGCGTCGGAACGGATTTTCGCCAGTGCGATCTCCGGCATCACCGTATGGTTCGCGAAGGTCGAGCAGCCCATATAGTGCAATACAGGCTTGCCCTTGAATGAAAACCGGCTGGTGCCGTCCGGCATCACACCTTTGCCCTGTGTGGCGCGGATGGATGTGCAAAGGTTTGTCTTGTGGCTCGTGCAGCTTTTGCACTCGCGGCATTCAGGTGTGTAGAGCGGAATGACGTGGTCGCCGGGTTTGAGCGACTTCACGCCCGGGCCGACTTCCAAAACGATCCCGGCGCCTTCATGGCCAAGGATGACTGGAAACTGCCCCTCGGGATCGGCGCCTGAGAGAGTGAACGCGTCGGTGTGACAAATACCGGTCGCCTTCAGCTCGACCAAGACTTCTCCAGCCTTCGGGCCTTCCAGGTCGACCATCTCGATTTCCAGCGGTTTTCCGGCAGAAAAGGCCAGTGCGGCGCGCGTCTTCATAGTCCTGTCTCCGATCCCCAGCGGGATTTGGTCATATTGTGCCGCCACAGTGGCGAAGCTGAAGGGTCATACCTATCTTTCTGGCGTGGACACAAGATTCGGGGCGCAATGATCGAAGTCCGCGATCTGGTTTATGAGTATCCGACGAAACGGGCGCTGGAAGGCGTATCCCTCAGTATGCCCGCGCAAACGATCGTGGCTCTGGTGGGCCCTAATGGCGCAGGCAAAACGACCTTGCTCCGCTGCCTCGCGGCTCTTGAGCCGCCTTATTCTGGAACGGTCACCATCGACGGTCTCGATACGCGTGAACATCCTCGCGAAATTCATGCGCGTCTCGGCTACTTGCCCGATTTCTACGGCCTCTATGACGAACTCACCGTACGCCGCTGCCTGACTTATGCCGCGTGGTCGCATGGATTGGCTGTGGAAGCAGTCGATGCTGCCGTTACAAAAGCCGCTGGTCGCGTCGGGTTGTCGGATCGCATGGACACGAAAGCAGGTGAACTTTCGCGAGGCCTGCGCCAGCGTCTTGGGATCGGGCAAGCTATTGTTCACGAACCGAAGGTGTTGTTGCTGGACGAACCGGCCGCCGGTCTGGACCCTCAGGCACGGCGTGACCTCTCGACGCTGCTGACGTCGTTGCGCGACGCAGGCATGACGCTTGTCGTGTCTTCGCACATTCTTGCCGAGCTCGAAGATTATTGCTCCGAAATGATCATCATCGAGAACGGCCGTATCGTTGGTGGCCGTCCGATCAAGGTCAAAGACGTCGAACGGCCGCGTTATGTGATCGAAATCGCAACGGCGCGCGCCGACTTTGCGCAGTTCCTGAAAGACGCGGGCGTCGATGTGGTAGAAGTGGACGAGCATCACGCGCTCATCACGTTCACGCGCAACGCGGCGACGCGAGCCAAGTTGCTGCGCGATCTGGTGACGGCAGGCTTCGAAGTATCGAGCTTTGGCGAGTCCTCGAAGGCGCTTGAAGAGACTTACTTCAGTCAAATTGGAAAAGGGGCGGCGTGATGGGACCGGAATTCCGCCGCAACCTCTGGCTTGAACTCACGCCGCGTCGCGTCGTTTTCATGGTCGGCTTTTTGGCGTTGGTGTTCTTCGCTTCCGCCGTATCCGGCCCATCCTATACGCCGTATTCGGCTGCGGAGACGATTTACTATCTGATCGTTGTCATCTGGGGTGCGCGCAATGCGGGTCTCAGTATCGTCGGTGAAATTCGCGACCACACCTGGGATCTGCAGCGCCTCTCTTCCATCGGCGCTGGCGAGATGACATGGGGCAAGCTGTTCGGCTCCACGATCTACAACTGGTTCGGCGGAGCGATCTGTCTTGCGGTCATGCTGGTCTATGGCTTCACGCATGGAACGGCGGTGTCAGCGATCTTCGACCTCGTTTACTACGTGATCGTTGGCTTGGTTGCACAAGCTTCGGCATTACTCGCAAGCCTCGTCGCCATTCGCCGCCGATCGGCGCATTCGCGGCTGGATGTGTTTCTATATCAATTGGTCGGCATCGTTGCAGCTCTTGGCGTTTTTTACATGTGGCAAGCTGCCGATCCGGCGAGTGCGTTGCTTTTCGGCAAGAAGTCGACGGACATCATAAACTGGTGGGGTGCGGTTATCAGTGCGCGGCCTTTCTTATTGATTTCGCTGGTCCTCTTTACGGCGTGGATACTCACTGGTTGTTATCGGGAGATGCGCCGTGAGTTGAAAATGCGCAACGGTCCGCTGGTTTGGCTCGGATTTCTCGTCTTCATCGGCCTTTATGTTGCCGGCTTCGATGCATGGCTGCCGCATGACGACGCGATGGTGCAGTGGAATACCGTGGCGTTGCGGCTTGCTCTGGCGGCCAGCGCTTACGGCGTCCTGACCTATGTGATGGTGCTTTTGGAGCCGAAAGACCGGGTTCTTTATCGCTGGTATGGCAGCCAGATCGCGTCAGGCGCGGTTGGGCGGGCACTGTGGAGCCTTCAGGCGTGGATCATGAGTTACGTCGCCACCGTCATCGTGGCGATCGCATTGATTTGGTGGTTGTTCGCACAGCACGCAGGGGCATGGTATCCGGCCCTGACAGTTGCCGGACTTGGCTTTCTCACACGCGACGTCGCCATCTTCGTGTTCTTTGCGGCAACGCGCCGCCGAGGCGATTTCGCGGCGATTGTCGCGCTCATCGCCTTGTATGTGCTGATCCCTGCGATCCTCGATGGCGTGGGGGTGAAGGCTGCGCTGCCGTTCCTCTATCCGACGCCTTCAAATCCCATCTGGGTGGGCCCGGTGATCGTCTGGGGTGAGGCGATTGTCGCTGTCGTCGCCGCGGTAAGCCGCGTGGCGTTGGACGAGAAGCGCGCGGCCTAGCGCGTTCTGGCGATCTTCAGACCGGAATAGTTTGGCTGGTCGATGCCGACTTTGTCGAGCGTCGTCAGTTCCAGATGCTGCCTTAGCGCTTCGGACTCGATATCGATCTTGCCGTCACGAATCTGCTGGCAGAGCTCGCGGTTCAAGTCCTCCAGCGATCCATCATGGCCGAGCAGGGCGGCAAGCTGGGCCTTTTCCGTATTCGCGGCCTTTGGACCAAGCTCCAGTTCGCGGGCTACGATGCCCAAGGCGTTTGCCGCAACACGTGCATGAAAAGCCGTGTGGCCTTTCAGCTCAGGCATGGCTTTGGTTTCGATGAAGCTTTGCACGGCCTTCACCAGTTCCAGCATGGAGGGTTGGTCCATCATGGGATCACATCTTTCCATGAATGATGAGGTTGACGAGATCGATCTCGGTTTCCGATGAACGCCGTCCAATCGCCGCGCGCTCGACCGAGCCATCATTCTTGAAGCCCTGATACATGCTCATGCACATCACGCCCCATTTGAGCGAGCCGTACACGATCCAGGTGCGGGCGTCATCGACGTCGATTTTTCCGCCGCCCGCTCCTTCGTAGCCGGAGAGGAGATCGCGCAAATCGCCGAAGCCGCCGACGACCTTGTCCGCCACTCCGAAACGCCAGGAATTCGTGCAAATCCACCCGATATCCTCCAGTGGATCGCCGATATGAGTCAGCTCCCAATCCAGCGCCGCTTCCACACCGCTGGGCGAGATCAGCAGATTTCCGTGCCGGAAATCGCCATGCACCAGCGTCTGCCGCTTCGCTTGCGCCATGCGCGGCTCGAGCCATTTGAACGCGAACTCGAACATCGGGTGCGGATAGTTGTAGGAATCGTAGAGGTCGCGATAGCGGCGCAACTGCGACGGGCCATCGATTACCGGCAGCACATTCGCCAGCACCGTGGTATCGACTTGATGAATCTTGGCGAGGATCGCGCCGCATTGATGCGCCAAGCGGGGCCGCACCGCGTCGAATTCCGTGTCGCGCAGGATTTTGCGGGCGATGGTCTCGCCAGCCAACCGATCCATGACGTAACCGTGGCCGACTTTGTCGGCATCCTTGAGAACGTAGCGCACACGGGGCGCGGCCACGCCTGTCACACGCGCGGCTTCGATCACCACGGCTTCGGTTTCAAGCGGTATGGAGGCAGAACCCTCCGTCACACGCGCTCCGCCGCCCGGACTACGGCGCAAGATGAGCGGCTCGCGCTTGCCGTTGATCAAGGCGTCGAAAGACCATGTTTCCTGGCTCGCGCCGCCGGACAGGCGCGTGATGGTCTCGATGCGTTCAAACCCTGGCAGCGCCAGCGCGAGGGCGTGATCCAGAGCTGCCAGAAAATCCACGTTTGTCATTACCCTGTCCGCAAATACCGCACGGCTTCGTCGCGTTCGAAGAGATAGAGCAGAACGCGCAGCGCTTCTCCGCGCGGCGACTTCAGTTCCGGGTCCTTCGACAGGATGAGTTTCGCATCATCGCGCGCTGCTGCAAGCAGTTCCGCATGTGCCGTAAGGTCAGCCATGCGGAATTCCGGCAGCCCGCTCTGGCGTGTCCCCAGCAACTCACCGGCGCCGCGCAATTCCAGATCGCGCTCGGCGATGACGAAGCCGTCATCGGTTTCGCGCAGGGTCTTGAGCCGTTCCTTCGCCGTTTCGCCTAACGGTGGCGAATAGATGAGGAGGCAACTGGAGTTGGCGTCGCTGCGGCCCACGCGTCCGCGCAATTGGTGCAACTGCGCGAGGCCGAAGCGCTCGGCATGTTCGACGACCATGATCGTGGCTTCCGGAACGTCAACACCGACTTCGATTACCGTCGTGGCGACGAGCACTTTCGTCTCACCGCGCTTGAACTTCGCCATTTCGGCGTCGCGTTCAGGACCTTTCATGCGGCCATGCACGAGGCCCACCGTCGAACCTAGCGTCTCACGCAGCGCTTTAGCGCGATCTTCGGCGGCGGTGAGATCAACCAACTCGGATTCTTCGACCAGCGGACATACCCAATAAGCCCGCGCGCCTTTGGCGATGGCGCGGCGCAAATGCTCGACGACCTCATCGACACGCTCGGCGGAAAGCAAACGGGTATCCACGGGTTTGCGTCCCGGCGGGCGCCCCGTGAGGCGCGACACGTCCATATCGCCATAGGCGGTAAGCGCCAGCGTGCGCGGGATGGGTGTCGCGGTCATCACCAGAACGTCAACGGGCCGGTGGCCTTTGCCCTGTAACGTCATGCGTTGGTGCACGCCAAAGCGGTGCTGTTCGTCCACCACAGCGAGACCCAGATCGCGGAAGGCGACATCTTCTTGAAAGATGGCGTGCGTGCCGACGAGGATGTCGATCTTGCCGTCCGCCAAATCCTTGAGGACGGCATCACGGGCTGCACGTTCGCGGCCCGTCAGAAGCGCCATACGAATGCCCGCTGCTTTCGCCAGCGCTTCAAGAGAAGCTATGTGCTGCCGCGCGAGGATTTCCGTCGGCGCCATTAAAGCGCCTTGCATCCCCGCTTCCACGGCGCTGAGCAGTGCCAGAAAAGCGACGATGGTTTTGCCGGCGCCGACATCGCCTTGCAGCAAGCGCAACATGCGCGTCGGCGCTTCCATGTCGGTGTCGATTTCCGACAAAGCCTGCTTCTGCGTGTCGGTCATCGTGAAGGGCAGAGCGGCGACGGCTTTCGTTCGCAATTCGCCATTGCCTTTGATGCTGCGGCCCTTGATGCCGCGCATTGCATTACGGATCAGCACAAGCGCGAGCTGGTTGGCCAATAGTTCGTCATAAGCGAGACGCATTCGCGCTGGTGATAGGAGCGCCAGTTCGTCTTCACTCGTGGGATTGTGCGCGGCTTCCATCGCTTCGAGGAAGCTGGTCCAGCCGCGTGCTTTCTTGAAGGCCGGATCGAGCCATTCCGGCATGTCCGGCACTTTCTCGATTGCGGCGCGCGCGGCCTTCAGCATGGATTTCGACGGCAGGCCTTCGGTCAGGCGATAGACGGCTTCCTGTTGCGGCAGCGTTGCCGCTTCTTCCGGCGTCACGACGAAATCCGGATGCGGCATCTGCAGATTGCCGTTAAAGCGTTCGGCGCGGCCGCTGATCACGCGCTTCTGGCCGATGGGGAGTTGCTTGTTCAGGTAGTCGGCATGCGCGTGGAAGAAGACCAGCTCGATCATCGCCGTGTCGTCGGAACAGCGCACCTTGTAAGGCTGGCGGCGGTCGCGGGGCGGGATGTGATCCAGCACGTTCACCTCGGCGGTGAGAATGCGGCCTTCTTCGGCGGCGATCAGTTTGGGGCGATAGGAGCGGTCCACAATGCCGGAGGGCAGGTGGAAGATCAGGTCGAGCAGCCGCGTTCCCGCCACGCGCTCGATCAGCTTGGCGATTTTGGGGCCGACGCCGGGCAAAGTGCGCGTCTCGGCGAAGAGGGGAAACAGAATCGAAGGCCGCATGTTCCGGGCAGTTTAGCCCAAAATGTCCCACTGGAAGGGGCGGGTGGTGCGCGCTATATCCGGCCTATGACAACTGCCCAAAACGGTGGCTCGCAAGAGACCCGCCGCAAACGCCTATTGTTCCGCGCCCAACGCAGGGGCTTCAAGGAAGTGGATCTGATCTTCGGCGCCTATGCTGCCGAGGCGCTTCCGACCATGAGCGAACAAGCGCTGGACGAGTTCGAAGCGCTGCTCGCTGCGCCGGATAAGGACGTCTTCCTGTGGCTGCAGGATCAGGCGCCGGTGCCGCCGGAATTCGACAATGAAACCTTCGCAGGGCTGAAAGCCGTCTGCGGCCGCAAGAATCCCATATGGAACGTCTGACCTACATTGGCCGCGAGCGCGGCCGGCTTTCGGTCAGCGGTGCGCCGGGCGGATACGACGCCTATCTCGCAGCGGAAGCGGCCGTGCGGCGCAAAGGACTTGTGCTGTTCGTTGCTGCCGACGACGCGCATGCGGTGGCGGCGGCCGATGCGATGCGGTTCTTCGCGCCGGATGTTTCGATCCTGCCGTTCCCGGCATGGGATTGTTTGCCCTACGATCGTACCTCACCGAAGTCCGATATCGAGAGTCAAAGACTGGCGACGCTCGCCGCCTTGGCACGGCGCGGCAAGGACGCGGTGCCCGCCATTGTCGTCACCACAATCAATGCCATTCTGCAGCGCGTGCCGCCGAAGGATGAGATCGCGAAAGCGAGTTTCTTTGCACGGGTCGGCAACGATGTTCCGCATGAAGTCCTGACGGCGTTCCTCGTCAAGAACGGTTATGTGAAAGCCAGCACTGTGCGTGAGCCGGGCGACTTTGCGTTGCGCGGCGGCATTATCGATCTGTGGCCGCCGGGCAGCGAGCAGCCGCTGCGTCTGGATTTCTTCGGCGCGACCCTGGATGCGATCCGCACCTTCGACGCGGAGACGCAGCTTTCTTCCGACCAGATCCGGGAGATCGAACTTCTTCCCGCCAGCGAAGCACCGCTGGACGCCGAGAGCATCAGCCGTTTCCGCAGCGGCTATGTGGCGACCTTCGGTCCGGCCACCAGCGATGACAATCTCTATGAGAGCGTCAGCGCGGGCCGGAAGATGCAGGGCATGGAGCACTGGCTCCCGCTCTTCCACGATCACCTCGACACGCTGTTCGACTATGCGCCGGATGCGCTGGTGATGCTGTCGCATCAGACCGAAGAAGCGAAATCCGCGCGCCTTGAACTGATCAAGGACTACTACGAAACCCGCCGCCAGTTCCTGCGCGAGAAGCGTGAAGGCGAGGCGAAGGTTTCCGCGCCGCCTTACAAACCGCTGCCGCCGGAGAAACTCTATCTCACCGATGGCGAATGGAACGCCGCGCTCGCGAGCCGCGATGTGCGCGAGCTGTCGCCATTCCAGGCGCCGGAGTCGATGCGTGCCGTCGATGCGGGCGGCAAGCAGGGACGCGACTTCGCGCCGGAGCGGGCGCAGGGCAAGGTCAATATCTTCCAGATCGCGGCGGATCATATTCTCGATCTGCTGAAGGCGAAGAAGCGCGTTTTGGTCGCGACGTGGAGCAACGGCGCGGCGGAACGCATCGGCGGACTTCTCTCCGATCACGGCATTGGCGCGATCCGGCAAATCGATAGCTGGCCCGAAGCGGCGAAGCTGCATGACGATGCGGTGGGCGTCGCCGTGCTGGGACTCGAGCGCGGCATCGAGGCCGACAGTTTCGCGATCGTGTCCGAGCAGGACATTCTGGGCGACCGTATGGTGCAGGCGCGCGGGCGGCAGAAGCGGGCGCAGAACTTCCTGCAGGAAGCTTCCAGTCTCGCGCCCGGCGATCTCGTCACCCACATCGAACATGGCGTCGGCCGGTTCAGCGGATTGCAGACTATCGATGTGATCGGCGCGCCGCATGATTGCCTGGAACTGCACTATGACGGCGGCAAGCTGTTCCTGCCGGTGGAGAACATCGAGCTTCTGACGCGCTACGGCTCCGACGAAGGCGCGCAGCTTGATCGTCTTGGTGGCGCGGGCTGGCAATCGCGCAAGGCGAAGATGAAGCAGCGCGTGCGGGAGATCGCAGGCGAGTTGATCCGCATCGCCGCGGCGCGCGAGTTGAAGCAGCTTCCTTCGACCGAACCGCCTGCCGGTCTCTATGACGAGTTCTGCGCGCGCTTCCCCTATCAGGAGACGGAAGATCAGGAGAAAGCCATCGCCGATGCCATCGAGGATCTGGCGAAGGGAAGGCCGATGGATCGCCTCGTCTGCGGCGATGTCGGCTTCGGCAAGACGGAAGTTGCCTTGCGCACCGCGTTCGTTGCGGCGATGAGTGGGATGCAGGTGGCGGTGGTGGTGCCGACGACCTTGCTGGCCCGCCAGCATTACAAGAACTTCGCCACGCGCTTCGCCGGCTTCCCGCTGAAGGTGCGGCAGCTCTCGCGCTTCGTGGATGCAAAGGAAGCGAAAGAAACCAAGGCCGCGCTTGCCACCGGCGATGTGAATGTCGTCATCGGTACCCATGCGCTGCTGGCGAAGGGCATCAGCTTCAACAATCTCGGTCTGCTGATCGTCGATGAAGAGCAGCATTTCGGCGTGTCGCACAAAGAGCGGTTGAAAGCGCTGAAAGCCGACATGCATGTGTTGACGCTCACCGCCACGCCGATCCCGCGCACCTTGCAACTGGCACTGTCGGGCGTGCGCGATCTTTCGCTCATCACCACGCCGCCGATAGACCGTCTGGCGGTTCGCACTTTTGTCACGCCGTTCGATCCGCTGGTCGTTCGCGAAGCGCTGCTGCGCGAGCATTATCGCGGTGGGCAGAGCTTCTACGTCGCGCCGCGCATCGCCGATCTTCGCGAGGCGCAGGAATTCCTCAAAGCCACGGTGCCGGAAGTGAAGAGCGCCATCGGCCACGGGCAGATGACGCCGGATGCGCTGGAAGATGTGATGACGTCGTTCTATGAAGGCAAGATCGACGTTCTGGTCTCCACCAACATCGTGGAAAGCGGTCTCGATATTCCGACCGCGAATACGATGGTGGTGCATCGCGCCGACATGTTCGGCCTGTCGCAGCTCTACCAGCTCCGCGGGCGCATCGGCCGTTCCAAGCAGCGCGCTTACGCCTATCTGACCACGCCGAACGATCGCAAGCTGACGGATACGGCAGATCGCAGGCTTCAGGTGCTGCAATCGCTCGACCAGTTGGGCGCGGGCTTCAGCGTGGCGAGTCATGACATGGACATTCGCGGCGCGGGCAACCTCTTGGGCGAAGAGCAATCCGGCCATGTGCGCGAAGTCGGCATCGAGCTCTATCAGGAGATGCTGGAAGAGGCCGTGTCGCAGCTTCGTGCGGGCGGCGACGGCGGCGAAATCCAGGACCAGTGGTC
>Ga0153956_1002706_pt1 | contig 12530 bp, 12 predicted proteins | sample TSFL040MetaG_FD_104704 | JGI IMG/M metagenome (GOLD analysis project Ga0153956, IMG submission 104704) | Attine ant fungus gardens microbial communities from Florida, USA - TSFL040 MetaG | ecosystem: Host-associated > Fungi > Mycelium > Unclassified | place: USA: Florida, Wekiwa Springs...
CGTGCTAGGACCGCGCCCATGACCGACCACCTGTCCGATCCCGGGCCGCTGATCCCCGCCCGCCGCCACCATGCCTGGCGGCTGGAGGCGAAGGAATTGCTGCGCCTGGCGGTCCCGCTGGCCGCCACCCAGCTGGCGCAGATGGTGATCCTGGCGACCGACACGGTGATGCTGGGCCATTACAGCAAGGAAGCGCTGGCGGCGGCGGCCATCGGCAACACGGTCTATTTCCTGGTCTGGCTGCTGGGCAGCGGCGTGCCGATGGCGGTGTCGCCGGTGATCGCGCACATCCAGGGTGAACATGGCGACAGCGGCCGCGACCGGCGCGACGTCCGCATCGCGGTGCGGATGGGATTCTGGACCGTGGCGCTGACTTCGCTGCCTTTGCTGGCCGCCCTGATCTTCACCCGGCCGATCCTGCTGTTCTTCCGGCAAGACCCCAGGCTGGCCGCCGACGCCGCCGTGTTCATGTCGGGCCTGGCCTGGGGCCTGCCCTTCGCGTTGGCCTTCCAGGTGCTGCGCAGCTTCTCCACCGCGCTGTCGCGCGCCGTGCCGCCACTGGTGGTGATGGGGCTGGCGATCGCCTGGAACGCGGGCTTCGACTATGCCCTGATCTTCGGCCATTTCGGCTTGCCGGAACTGGGCCTGTTCGGCGCCGGGCTCGCCAGCGCCAGTTCCAACATCTTCAGCTTCGCCGCCATGCTGGCCCTGTCGCTGGCGATCCCGGCCTTGCGCCGCTACCGCGTGCTGCACCGCTGGGCGCATCCACATTGGGAGACACTGCGCGAACTGGTGCGGCTGGGGCTTCCCATCGGCGTGACCATGGTGTTCGAGGTGGCGCTGTTCAACAGCGCGGCGCTGGCCATCGGCACCTTCGGGCTAGCGCCGCTGGCGGCGCACCAGATCGCGATCACCATTCCATCGCTGACCTTCATGATCCCGCTGGGCATCGGGCTGGCGGCGACGGTGCGCGTCGGGCTGGCGGCGGGCGCGGGCGATCCGCTGGCCGCGCGCCGCGCGGGATACACCGCCATCGGCATGTCGATCCTTTTCATGTGCTGCACGGCGGCGACGCTGTTGCTGTGGCCGCGCCGGATCGCGTCGCTATGGCTTCCCGACATTCCGGCCAACGCCGGCGTGCTGGCGCTGGCGGTCAGTTTCCTGCACGTCGCCGCCGCCTTCCAGGTGATGGACGGCATCCAGGTTTCCGCCTCGATGAGCCTGCGCGGCCTGAAGGATGCGCGCGGGCCGATGTGGCTGGCGGGCGGGAGCTATTGGCTGGCCGGCGCGCCGATGTGCGCCCTGCTGGGCTTCGGCCTGCACATGCAGGGCTTCGGCGTCTGGCTGGGGCTGGCTTTCGGGCTGGCGGTGGCGGCGCTGACGCTCAGCATCCGCTTCGTCCGGCTGTCAAACAAGCCGCTGCAAGGCATAGACCAGCGCCAGCGCGATCACGGCCAGCACCGCGATCAGGGCGATGCGCGCGGGGCGTGAACGCCGTTCCTGTTCGGCGGCGATCTGGATGGCGGTATCGGGATGCAGCCGCACCCCGCCTTCCGCCACCATCTGCGACAGTTCCTCGGCGTTGCGCACAAGCTGCGGCAGGTCCTGGGCCAATTTGCCCAGCGCGCTGAAGGTTTCGCCCGCGCGGGTCAAGGCGGCTTCGGGACCGAGATTTTCGCTGACCCATTTCTCGGCGACCGGCCGCGCCGCCGCCCAGATGTCGAAGTCCGGGTCCAGGCCGCGGCAAACGCCTTCCACCACCACCATGGTTTTTTGCAGCAGCAGAAGCTGCGGCTGCGCCTGCATGTCGAAGCGGCGCGTGGTCTCGAACAACTGCCCCAGCAGGCGGGCGATGGAGACATCGCGGGCGCTGCGGCCGAAGATCGGTTCACCGATGGCGCGCAGGGCCTGCGCGAAGGTCTCGATCGGATGCTGCGGCGGCACGAAGGAAAATTCGTAATGCAGTTCCGCCACCTTGCGATAGTCGCGTTGCAGGAAGCCCGCCAGCGTCCCGGCCATGAAACGGCGCATGCCGGCATCCAGCCGTCCCATGATGCCGAAATCCACCGCCGCCAGCCGCCCCTGGTCGTCGACGAACAGGTTTCCGGGATGCATGTCGGCATGGAAGAAGCCGTCGCGCAGCGCCTGGGTCAGGAAGCTGCGCATCACCAGCAGCGCCACCTGCCTGGGGTCGCGGCCCGCGGCGGCCAGCGCATCGCGGTCGCGCACCGGAATGCCGTCGATCCATTCGCTGGTCAGCACGTTGGAGGCCGTGCGCGCCCAGTCGATATGCGGCACGCGGAACTGCTCCTCGCCGCGGGTGCGCTCGTAAAGTTCGCCCGCCGCCGCCGCTTCCATGCGCAGGTCCAGTTCCAGCGCCACGCTGTCGGCCAAGGTCTGCACCAGCGCCACCAGGCGCAGACGCCGCGCCTCCGCCGACCAGCGCTCGGCGGTGCGCGCGAACAGGGCCAGCGAATCCAGATCGCGCAGGAATTGTTCGCGCACGCCGGGACGCAGGATCTTCACCGCCACCCGCACCGGCGGTTCGTCGCTGGTCCGGGCGCGATGCACCTGGGCGATGGACGCGGCGGCCAGCGCGGCCCCGAAACTGGAGAACAAGGCCTCCACCGGCTTGCCGAAGGCGCGCGCGATTTCGGCGCGGGCGGCGGCTTCCGGGAAAGGCGGCAGACGGTCCTGCAGATGTTCCAGCGCGGCGGCCATGTCAGCGCCGACAATATCGGGGCGGGTCGCCAGCATCTGGCCCAGCTTGATATAGGCGGGCCCCAGTTTCTCCAAAGCGCGCGACAGCCGCGCCCCGGCATCGGGCTTGCGGGCGTGGAAGGCGCGTGCCGGACCGGTCAGCAGCCGCGCGGCTTCCAGCAGCCGGAAGGAACTGGCGACCACCCCCATCAAAGCTTCCAGGCGGAATGCATGGCGGCGATACCGCCCGACAGGTTGCGCACCTTGACCTGCTCCAGGCCCGCGTCACCGATCATCCGGGCGAATTTGGCCTGGGGCGGGAAGCGGCGGATGCTCTCGGCCAGGTAGCGGTAGCTGTCTTCGTCTTTGGCCACCCAGCCGCCGATCCTGGGCAGCAACTTGAAGGAATAGGCGTCGTACAGCGCGTCCAGTCCCGGCACTTCCACCTTGGAGAATTCCAGGCAGAGGAACCGCCCGCCGGGCTTCAGCACACGATGCGCCTCGGTCAGCGCCACATCGATATGCGTCACATTGCGGATGCCGAAGGCGATGGTATAGGCGTCGAACGAGGCATCGGGGAACGGCAGGCTCTCGGCATTGCCGCACACCCATTCGATGGCATTCTCGCCTTTTTCCGCCGCCCGGCGCACACCCTCGCCCAGCATCTGCCGGTTGATGTCGCACACCGTCACGGCGGCGTCGCCGCCACGCGCCCGCGCCATCTCCACGATGCGGAAGGCGATGTCGCCGGTGCCGCCCGCCACGTCCAGCGTCTTCCAGCCGGGCCGCGGGTTCAGCCATTCCACCACCGCATCCTTCCAGACGCGGTGGACGCCGGCGCTCATCAGGTCGTTCATCAGGTCGTAGCGGGCCGCGACCGAGGAAAAGACCTCCTTCACAAGGCCTTCCTTGTCGGCCTCCGGCACCTCGCGAAAGCCGAAACTGGCGGTTTTCTCTGTCATGGCGGGAACATAGCTGTCCCGTGCGGCATAGGCTACCGTCCGGCCCCGCGACTCTTAATATCGGCCCATGCCCGAACTGCCCGAAGTCGAGACCGTCCGCGCGGGGCTAGCCCCGGCCCTGGAAGGCCATACCCTGACCGGGGTGGCGGTGCGCCGCCACAACCTGCGCATCCCCTTCCCGCGCGACTTCGCCGCCCGGCTGAAAGGGCGGAGAGTGACGCGGCTGAAGCGGCGGGCGAAATACATCCTGGCCGAGTTGGACAGCGGCGAGACACTGGTGATCCATCTGGGCATGTCGGGACGCATGAGCGTCTATGCCGAGGGCAAGCCGCGCAGGCTGGGCAATTATGTCTACGACACCGCGCCCGCGACGGCAGGCCAAGGCAAGCACGACCATGTCGTGTTCGAGACCGACGCCCCGGCCCGCATCGTCTTCAACGACCATCGCCGCTTCGGGCTGATGACCCTGGTCGAGACGGACCGGCTGGAGGACGACAAGCTGTTCCGGGACATCGGCATCGAGCCGCTATCCGGGAAATTCAACACCGGTTATCTGGCCGGGGCGCTGGAGGGGAAAAAGACCCCCATCAAATCCGCGCTGCTGGACCAGCGGCTGATCGCGGGACTGGGTAATATCTATGTCTGCGAAGCGCTGTTCCGCGGCAAAATCTCCCCCAAGCGGCTGGCGGGCGGCATCCAGCGCGACCGGCTGCCGCCGCTGGTGGCGGCGATCAGGAAAGTGCTGAAGGACGCCATCGCGGCCGGCGGCTCGACCTTGCGCGACCATGCCCAGGCCACCGGCGATCCCGGCAACTTCCAGCATCACTTCCTGGTCTATGGCCGGGAGGGAAAACCCTGCAAGCTGGGCTGCAAGGGGACCGTCAAGCGCATCGTGCAGGCGGGCCGTTCCACTTTCTATTGTCCGAAATGCCAGACGTGAGGCTTCCATGAACGCGATCATCACCAAAGTCGAAGGTCCGGTCGGCATCGCCACCCTCAACCGGCCGGAAGCGCTGAACGCGCTCAACACCCGATTGCTCGACGAACTGGCCGAGGCGCTGGAAGCCTGGGATGACGGGAGCGAGGTGCGCTGCATGATCGTCACCGGCAGCGAACGCGCCTTCGCCGCCGGGGCCGACATCAAGGAGATGCAACCCAAGAGTTTTGCGGAGATGCACCGGGAAAACCTGTTCGGGGCGCAACTGGACCGTATCAGCCGCATCAAAAAGCCCGTCATCGCGGCGGTGGCAGGTCATGCATTGGGCGGCGGCTGCGAACTGGCGCTGGCCTGCGACTTCATCATCGCCGCCGACACCGCCAGGTTCGGCCAGCCGGAAGTGACCCTGGGCATCATGCCCGGCCTGGGCGGCAGCCAGCGGCTGACCCGCATCATCGGCAAGTCCAAGGCGATGGATATGTGCCTGACAGGCCGCATCATGGACGCCGCCGAGGCGGAAAGCACCGGCCTGGCCTCGCGCGTGGTGCCCGCCGACATGCTGATGGGGGAAGCGCTGAAGACGGCGCAGAAGATCGCCGCCCTCTCCTCGCCCGCGGTGCGGATGGTCAAGGATGTGGTCAACCGCGCCTATGAGACGACCCTGGCGGAAGGGCTGCATTACGAGCGGCGGGCCTTCCACGCCATGTTCGCGCTGGCCGACCAGAAGGAAGGCATGGCCGCCTTCGCCGACAAGCGCAAACCGTCCTTCAAGGACGCGTGATCAGGGGAAGCGCGTGAGTTCCGCCCGGGCGCACTCCGAGGTCACGACGTAATAGCGCTGCACCGCGTCGTTCCCCAGTTCATAGGGATGCGCCTCGCCGGGCTTGCGCAAACCAACCAGCCGCGAGCGTTCCCAGGCATCGTCGAACTCGCTGTGGTTGGTCATCAGGATCACCGCCTTCGCCTCTTTCGCCGCCTTGGCGAACTTCAATTGCGAAGCCAGGTAGGTCTCGTAATGCGCCTTGTCGTTGGGGAAGTTGAAGGCGGTGCCGCCGTTATAGGCCACCATCAGGGTGCGGCCGCGATCCTTGACCGGAAACAGCAGCGACAGGGTGCCGGGCGTATGGCCGGGTGTCTGGACGATGGTGACGGTGGTGTCGCCCAGGGTCAGCTTCTGTCCGTCCGCCGCCGCGATGCCGCGATGCGGCGCCCCGCCCGGCATGGCGGCATCACGTTCCACCGTGTCCCAGTCCGGCCCGCCCATGATCACCTGGGCGCCGAAACGATCCTGCAGCAACCGCGCGCCCTGGTCATGGTCGCCATGGCCGTGGCTGATGATGACGTATTTGATGCTCGCGGGATCGAGGCCCAGCGTCTTCAGCCCATCCACGATCTCCGGCTCCACGGCGTAATCGTAGAGCGTGTCGATCAGGATGATGCCGCCGCTGGTCTTGAGCGCCCAGGCGGAATGGATCTTCGTTCCCACGAAATAGAGATTGTCGAACATCCGCGCCGGTTCGGCGTACCAGCTGGCGCGGCCGGGAATCTTGCGCGGACCCGGCGCACGGGGCGTGCGCGGCAAGGTGTTGTCGGGCGTGATGCAGAGCCGCGACAGGGTGCCCTGGAAGTCCAGCCCGGCGGCGGCCTTGGCCGCGGCCCGGTGGGCAAAGGCCGGATCCTCGGCCCCCAACGCGGCGCCTGTGGCCAAAAGGCCGGCCAGCGCCAGCCCTGTCAGCGCGTGGATTTTCATCATATCCTCCCTGCCGGGTTTGCCCCGGTTCCGTGGGCCGATGCTCGCGGGCCGGCGGGGCCTGGTCAACCGGGCGAAAAACCTTGCCTCCCCTGTCATGGCGGGGTATAGCCCCGCCTCTTTTGCCGGAATCCCGAGGAAGACCATGCCGAATATCGCCTCAGCCAAGAAGCGCGCACGCACCACCGCCAAGCGCACCGCCATCAATACGGCGCGCAAGACCCGGGTGCGGGGCTTCATCCGCAAGGTCGAGGAAGCCATCGCCTCCGGTGACTCCAAGGCCGCCCTGGCCGCCCTCAAGGCCGCCGAGCCGGAAATCATGCGCGGCGTCTCCAAGGGCGTGCTGCACAAGAATACCGGCTCGCGGAAGGTCTCCCGCCTGACCAAGCGCGTCGCAAAACTGCCGAAATAGTAACGCGCTGGAATCCTTCGGGATTTATAGAATAGAATGGGCCCGAAGCTGAATTCGGGCCTTTTTTATTTGTCCGTGGGCTGACTTTACCGGAAATGCCACATTTCTGCGGCGCAACACGGACGATTTGTCGGCTAAGTGACTGATCCCAAAAAGCTTGAGCGCGAAATAGTATTTTCCGTATACGTCACAATGAGTTAGTGCCGGTCACAAAAGCGAAAAATTTTTCGAATCAGACAGCGCGTTCGCATTTTATTCCCTTGTTCATAACCCGGAGCCGGGCGTATCTTAACCAACGGATGGGGCGAGCGCCGAACATGCCGAAGAAGAGAGTAAGTAAATACCAAATATTCAATAGTCCCGCGTGGCCCCCCAAACCTGCCGACAAGTTCAGCAGGCCCTGATCTCTTGAAATTGTGAAGCTTTTTAGCTGGGTAAGGCCCCGGCTGTCCTCGAATTGTCTCCGCGGGTATGTGATGGCTCCTCCCTCTTCTCTCGACTATGCCGGCGACATCAGCGCCGCGGAGGCCTGGGAGCGCCTCCGCAACGATCCCCGGGCCCAGCTGGTCGATGTGCGCACCATGGCCGAGTGGAACTTTGTCGGCGTCCCCGACCTGGCCCCGCTGAACCGCCAGGTCCATTGCGTGGAGTGGCAGAGCTTCCCCAGCGGCGCGCCCAATCCCGAATTCACCGCCCAGGCCGGCCAGGCGCTGGGCGCCGGCAAGACCCAGACCGTGCTCTTGATCTGCCGCTCGGGCGCGCGCTCCCGCGCCGCCGCGATCGCGCTGACGCGGGCGGGCTTCGGAAGCGCATTCAATATCGCCGGCGGTTTCGAAGGCGATGTCGATGACGAAGGCCATCGCGGCAACGTCAATGGATGGAAGGCGTCCGGCCTTCCCTGGAGGCAGGGCTGACCGGACGGACGGCATAACCGGACGGGAAAACCCGCCGGCTCAAAATTCAAAAAGTGGGTAATGACATGGTGCAAGTAACGGGAAAATCGATGCCGGATTGGCGCGCGGCATGGGCGGCGGTGCGGGAGCGCATGCGCCGCGAACTGGGGGATCCGGTGTTCGACGCCTGGATCGGGCCGCTGAACCTGGAATCCTGCGACGCCGACGAATTGAAGATCGGCGCGGCGCGGCCGGTGGTGCGCAACTGGGTGGCCAACCATTATGTCGGCCGCATCGAAAAGGCCTTCCTGGCCGAAGGTTTCCGCCCCGTCTCGCTGGCGATCGTGATCTCGCCCGCGCCCGCCCCCGTGATCGCCAGCGCCATCCCGCGCGAGGCCCAGCACCAGGACACCACGCCCGCCAGCATCAGCTATATCTCGCCGCGCAGCGAAGCGCGCACCGGCGATGACGACGGCTCGCGCGGGCTGTGGAACCGGATGCTGCATCCCCAGCAGACCTTCGACAGCTTCATTCCCGGCGGCGCCAACGCCTTCGGCCATGGCGCGGCCAAGAGCTTCGCGGACGGCCAGCAGGCCGACATTCCCCTGCTCTACATCCATGGCGGCTTCGGCTTCGGCAAGACGCACCTGCTGAACGCCGCGGCGCTGGAATTCCGCAAGCGCGGCAAGCGCACGCTGTTCCTGCGGGCGGAAGACTTCATGCGCCATTTCCTGGGCGCGCTCTATCGCAAGGATACGCTGGCCTTCAAGGAGGAGCTGCGCACCGCCGAGGTGCTGATCATCGACGACCTGCAACATATCTGCCGCTCGGCCGCCACGGCGTCGGAGTTCCTCTACACCGTCAATGCCTTCGCCGACCTGCGCCGCCGGGTGGTGATCGCCGCCGATCGCGCGCCCGCCGCGCTGGAAGGCCTGGGCGCCGACGTGAAATCGCGCCTGGCCGGCGGACTTGTCGTGGGCCTCGACAAACCGGATCGCGACACCCGCTTCGCCATCCTGAAGGCCCGCGCCGCCGAGTTCAACCGCCTCAAGCCCGATGTGACGCTGCCGGAAACCGTGCTGGAACGCATCGCCGACATGGACGATGCCAGCCCCCGCGAACTGATCGGCGTCTTCACCAAGCTGGCGACCTATGCCGACCTGACCAAGAAGCCGGTCACCCTGGAAGTGGCCGAGGAAGCGGTGGGCCTGCGCGGCTCGCCGGGGGTGAAGACCAGCATCGAGGACATCCAGCGCAAGACCGCGGAGTTCTACAAGCTGGACGTGAAGGATTTCCATTCGCCCCAGCGCGCGCGCCGGGTCGCCCGTCCGCGCCAGGTCGCCATGTACCTGTCGCGCAAGCTGACCACCCGCTCCCTGCCCGAGATCGGGCGGCGTTTCGGCGGCCGCGACCACACCACGGTGCTGCATGCCTGCCGCCGGATCGAGGCCCTGATCGTGGAGGACAACCTGTTCCGCCAGGAGGTCGATTTCCTCAGCCAGATGCTCCAGCGCAGGCCGGAAATCTGACCCCGAAAACGCCAAGGCCCGGAGCAATCCGGGCCTTGGCGTTTGGGGCCGCAGGAACCGCCGGAAAAGCCCGGAAAATCGGGGGAAACCGTTATCCCCGAGGGTGCGTTTTTCTTCCCCTTCGGACCCCTTTTTGGTATGATTTTCCACTTGAGTCTTGGGGCCGTCAGCGGCCATCCCAAACACAAGAAAATCGGGGGCGTTAACCCGGCGTTTTGCGGGCCATTCCGGCGACGCAAGCGGGTCAGCTACAGGCGGCAGGAACGATGAAGATCAACGTCGAACGCGGCGCTTTCCTCAAGGCGCTGAACCATGTCCAGAGCGTGGTGGAGCGGCGCAACACCATCCCGATCCTGTCCAACGTCCTGATCGAGGCGGCCAAGGGCGAACTCAAGCTCACCGCCACCGACCTGGATATCGAGATCGTCGAGGCCCTGCCCGCCGACGTGCTGCGCAACGGCTCGGCCACCGCGCCCGCCCACATGCTCTACGACATCGTGCGCAAATTGCCGGACGGCGCCCAGGTCCAGGCCGAACTGCTGTCGAGCGAAGGCGGGCGGCTGGCGGTGTCGGCCGGTTCGTCGCGCTTCGAACTGTCCTGCCTGCCGCGCGAGGATTTCCCGCAGATGGCGGCGGGCGCCCTGCCCCACAAATTCCGCCTGGCGGCCGACGACCTGAAGCGGATCATCGCCAAGACCCGTTTCGCCATCTCGACCGAGGAGACGCGCTATTACCTCAACGGCATCTATGTCCACGCCGCCAAGGACGCCAAGCCGCCGGTGATGCGCGCGGTGGCGACCGACGGCCACCGCCTGGCCCGCTATGAGCTGGAACTGCCCGACGGCGCCGCCGACATGCCGGGCGTGATCGTGCCGCGCAAGACGGTGGGCGAGTTGCAGAAGCTGCTGGACGATGCCGACGGCGCCATCGACGTGTCGCTGTCCGACACCAAGATCCAGTTCGGTTTCAACGGCGTGGAACTGACCAGCAAGCTGATCGACGGCAATTTCCCGCCCTATGAGCGCGTGATCCCGTCCGGCAACGACAAGGCGCTGGCGCTGGAAGCCAAGGAATTCGCCCAGTCGGTGGACCGCGTTTCCACCATCAGCGCCGACAAGACCCGCGCGGTGAAGCTGAATCTCGGCAAGGACAAGGTCACCCTGTCGGTGGTGAACCCCGAAAGCGGCACCGCGACGGAAGACGTGGGCGCGACCTATACCGCGGCGGCGCTGGAGATCGGTTTCAACGCCCGCTATTTGCTGGACATCACCAGCCAGATCGAGGGCAAGGAAGTGCGCTTCCTGCTGTCGGATGCCGGTTCGCCCGCCATCATCGAGGATGCCGAGGACCCGCGCACGCTGTATGTCCTCATGCCGCTCAGGGTCTGATTTGACCCTTGCGCTGGACATGCGTTCCCAAGTGGCGTCCCGCCTGGCGGTGACGCGGCTGCGCCTGACCAACTTCCGTTCCTATGCCGGCGGCGAAATCGCCGTGTCGGGCGCGCCGGTGGTGCTGGCGGGGCCGAACGGCGCGGGGAAAACCAATGTGCTGGACGCGATCTCGCTGTTGTCGCCGGGGCGCGGGCTTCGCGGGGCGAAACTCGCCGAACACACCCGCAAGGGTCCGGTCGGCGACGATACGCTGTGGGCCGTGGCCGCCACGGTGACACGCGGCGGAACCGAATATGACATCGGCACCGGCCTGACCCGCGCCAGCGCCGCGCGCCCCGGCGGCGATAGCCGCCACGGCAAAAGAGAAGTGCGGCTGAACGGCGTCGCGGCGGGATCGAGCGCCGATCTGGGCGATATCGTGCAGTTGATCTGGCTGACGCCGGCGATGGACCGGCTGTTCATCGAAAGCGCCGGCGGCCGCCGCCGCTTCCTCGACCGGCTGGTGCTGGGCTTCGACGCCGGCCATGCCCGCGCCGCCACGCGGTATGAGACGGCGATGCGCGAGCGGGCGCGGCTGCTGAAATACGGCCCGCGCGATCCGGCCTGGCTGGACGGGCTGGAGAATGAGATGGCCGAAAGCGGCGTCACGATCGCGCAAGGCCGCTCCGCCACGGTGGAGAAGCTGGCGCGCGCCCTGGCCGAGCGCGATGAAGCCGGTGTCTTCCCCGCCGCCTCGCTGACACTGACCGACGAACTGCATCTTTCCACCGCCGAAGCGCTGCGCGACGGTTTCGCCGCCGGACGGATGCGCGATGCCGAGGCCGGCCGCACGCTGAGCGGCCCGCACACCACCGACCTGGCGGTGCGCCACACCGCCAAGCGGGCCGAGGCGCGCGACTGCTCCACCGGCGAGCAGAAGGCGCTGCTGATCTCCATCATCCTGGCCGATGCCCGCGAACTGGCGCGCGTCCGCGACGGCATGGCGCCGATCCTGCTGCTGGACGAGATCGCCGCCCATCTCGATGCCGTGCGCCGCGCCGCCCTGTTCGAGGAGATCGCGGCCCTGTCGGCACAAGCCTGGATGACCGGCACCGACCTGTCGCTGTTCGACGGCGCGAGAGCCGACATTTTCGAAGTGCGCGATGGCATTTTCCATCCGCAGCGGGGCGCGGCATGATCGCGGTCCACAATTACTTGCTCTATCTCGCTCTGTATGCCGTCGCCGTGGCCATTCCCGGCCCCGGCATCCTGGCCATCGTCGCCCGCGCCCTGGGCAACGGCTTCCGCGCCACGGTACCGGCAGTGCTGGGCAACACGCTGGGCGATCTGATCCTGATGTCGCTGTCGGCGTTCGGCCTGGCGGTCGTGGCGCGTGAAATGGGCGGCCTGTTCCTGATCGTGAAGCTGGCGGGCGCGGCCTATCTGGTGTGGCTGGGCATCCGCTATTGGACCGCACCAGTCCATGCGTTGGCAGTGACGCCTTCCGGTGCGCGGCAAGGTTTCCTGGCACAACTGGCGCTGACCCTGGGCAATCCCAAGGGCATCGTGTTCTTCGTGGCGCTGATGCCCACGGCGATCGACCTGGGGCGGTTGAATCTCGCGGGCTATGCTCAACTCGTAGCGGCGACACTGATGGTCATTCCCACCATCGAACTCGCCTATGCCGCGCTGGCCTCGCAGGTCCGCGCATTTCTCACGGGAGTAACGGCCCGCCGGCGCATGAACAAAGGCGCCGCGGCCATCATGATAGGCGCCGGTATCGGCGTAGCGGTGAATTAGAATGTCCGAACCCAACATGAATGCCTATACTGCCGACAGCATCAAGGTGCTGAAGGGCCTGGATGCCGTGCGCAAGCGGCCCGGCATGTATATCGGCGACACGGATGATGGCTCGGGCCTCCACCATATGGTGTTCGAGGTCAGCGACAATGCCATTGACGAGGCGCTGGCGGGCCA
>Ga0153956_1002707_pt1 | contig 12526 bp, 12 predicted proteins | sample TSFL040MetaG_FD_104704 | JGI IMG/M metagenome (GOLD analysis project Ga0153956, IMG submission 104704) | Attine ant fungus gardens microbial communities from Florida, USA - TSFL040 MetaG | ecosystem: Host-associated > Fungi > Mycelium > Unclassified | place: USA: Florida, Wekiwa Springs...
ATATCACTTATATCTGTATAAGTTATGACTTTAACTACCTGAGCTTGATTACTGATGCTTATTCCAGGAAAATTATGGGGTATTGTTTACATCCATATCTAACTAATGAAGGTCCTATTAACGCTTTAAACATGGCGGTAAAGAACCGAACTACCGGGCTACCGTTAATGCATCATTCTGACAGAGGGGTGCAATATTGCAGCTATGATTATATCAATATACTCAATAAGGAGAGGATAGCTATAAGTATGACCCAGCACGGCGAAGCTTATGAGAACCCAATAGCTGAAAGAATAAATGGTATCCTTAAAACCGAGTTTAACCTAAACCGGTATTCAAGTCACGGTCAGAAGCGCTCTTAGCTGTTAAAGGTGCGATAGATGTCTATAACAACATCAGGCCACATATGAGCTGTAGTAACCTCACCCCGGCATTCGCACACAATAGTATTGAACCGCTGGTAAAACATTGGAAGAATAGAAGAAAGAAAAAATCAATGAATGCTACTGCTGACTTATTAACAAACAAAGGGACGCGTTAAAAGAAAAAAAGTACCAAAAGAAGAAAACATGTCAGGATGTAGACAACGCTATGCGTTCCCAACATCCTGACACGGCAAGCAATAACAATTGAATTATTATAAGTAGTATTACTAAATTTTTAACCCTCCAAAAACTGTAAACCAAAATCCGGACAAGACCGGGTGTCAACTTATTTCAGGACGGCACATATACAACAAAAAAGCCACCCAAAATTGGGTGGCTTTTAAATTTATCTTGAATCTTGATTCTAAACTCCTGATTCCAGTTTCGGATCCTTCCGGTCCTATCACACTTTGATCTCAACTTCAACGCCGCTAGGCAATTCAAGTTTCATTAGCGCGTCTACAGTTTTTGAGTTTGAACTGTAGATATCCAATAGCCTTTTGTAAGAGCATAGTTGGAATTGCTCACGCGCTTTTTTGTTTACGTGTGGTGAACGCAATACGGTGAAAATTTTCTTTTCAGTTGGTAAAGGCAGCGGTCCGCTAACTACAGCGCCGGTAGGCTTTACAGTTTTCACGATTTTCTCTGCTGATTTGTCAACCAGGTTGTAATCGTAAGATTTCAATTTGATTCTGATTCTTTGGCTCATTTTTTTTGTTTTAAAATCAATCCTAAGAGCTATTTATTAGGACTAACTGATTATTTATTGTTTAAAAAGTTGATCGGCAACTAATCTCTAATCACCAATCAACTAATCTCTATACTTAGTCAATAGCCACTTGTTTGCGGCCTTTGTTTTTAGCAACAACCTCGTCCTGTACGTTACGCGGTGCTTCAGAGTAGTGGTCAAACTCCATAGTTGAAGTTGCACGGCCTGAAGTTATGGTACGTAATTGAGTTACGTAACCAAACATCTCAGAAAGTGGTACCATTGCTTTGATAACCTGCGCGCCGTTACGGGTATCCATACCTTGCAGCTGGCCACGACGACGGTTCATGTCACCGATGACGTCACCCATGTTTTCCTCAGGGGTTAAGATCTCGATTTTCATGATCGGCTCTAATAATACCGGTTTACATTTTGGCAATGCTTCGCGGTAAGCAGAACGTGCAGCAATTTCGAAAGATAAAGCATCTGAATCGACCGCGTGGAATGAACCATCGATCAAACGTACCTTTAAGCCGGTAAGCGGGAAGCCTGCCAATACACCATTATCCATTGCAGATTTGAAACCTTTCTCAACAGATGGGATGAACTCGCGGGGGATAGCACCACCAACAATCTCATTCACAAACTGCAAGCCTTCTTTATCGTCATCAGCCGGAGATATAACAACCTGTATATCAGCAAATTTACCACGGCCACCAGTTTGCTTTTTATAAGTTTCGCGGTGTTGAGTAGTACCGGTGATAGCCTCTTTGTAAGCTACCTGCGGGGCACCCTGGTTAACCTCAACTTTGAATTCGCGTTTCAAACGGTCCATCAAAATATCCAGGTGTAACTCGCCCATACCGCTGATAACGGTTTGACCTGTGTCCTGGTCAGTTTGTACGCGGAAGGTTGGATCCTCTTCGGCCAATTTACCTAAAGCGATACCTAATTTATCAACGTCGGCCTGAGTTTTAGGCTCAATAGCCAAACCGATAACCGGATCAGGGAACACCATCGATTCCAGAACCAGCTGGTTTTTCTCGTCGCAAAGGGTATCACCTGTTTTGATATCTTTAAAGCCTACTACCGCAGCAATATCACCTGCACCCACGTTAGGGATAGGGTTTTGCTTGTTAGCATGCATCTGGAATATACGAGAGATACGCTCTTTGCTTTCTGAACGCATGTTGTAGATGTATGAACCGGCATCCAGGTTACCTGAATAAACACGGATAAAGCATAAACGACCTACAAATGGATCGGTAGCAATTTTAAATGCCAAAGCTGCAAACGGCTCTTTAACGTCTGGTTTAACCAATATCTCTGCACCAGTGTCAGGATTAGTACCAACAACGCCTTTTGAATCTAAAGGCGAAGGCATTAACTCCATCACGTAGTCAAGCATGGTTTGTACACCTTTGTTTTTGAAAGATGAACCGCAGGTCATCGGAACGATCTTACCAGCCAAAGTAGCCTGACGCAATGCGTCCAATACTTCACGCTCAGTGATGGTAGTTGGATCGTCAAAGAATTTCTCCATCAAAGAATCATCAAACTCAGCTACAGCTTCTAATAATTTCTCTCTCCACTCAGTAGCTTCGTCCATCATATCGGCAGGGATCGGAACTTCGGTAAAGGTCATACCTTTATCGTGCTCGTTCCAAACAATACCGCGGAAGTTGATCAAATCAACCACACCTTTAAACTGATCTTCAGCACCAATAGGCAATTGCAACGGAATAGCTACACTACCCAACATTTCTTTAACTTGTTTTACCACGTTAAGGAAATCAGCACCACTACGGTCCATTTTGTTAACGAAACCAATACGTGGTACGTTGTAGTTGTTAGCCAAACGCCAGTTAGTTTCAGACTGCGGCTCAACACCGTCAACCGCGCTGAACAAGAATACCAAGCCATCCAATACACGCAGCGAGCGGTTCACCTCTACGGTGAAATCCACGTGGCCCGGGGTATCGATGATGTTCATGTGGTAGTTGTGGTTGCGGTATTTCCAGTTAACTGTAGTAGCAGCCGAAGTAATGGTAATACCACGCTCCTGCTCTTGCGCCATCCAGTCCATGGTAGCAGCACCTTCATGTACCTCGCCTATTTTGTGGCTAACGCCCGCATAGTAAAGAATACGCTCGGTGGTAGTGGTTTTACCGGCATCAATGTGAGCGGCAATACCTATGTTTCTTGTATATTTAAGATCTCTTGACATATTTTTTTTATTGAGTGATGAGCGAATTAGTGAATTAGTGATTAGTTTAATGTTAACAAATCAATAATTCACTCATTTACTCAATCACTAATTCAATCATTAGAAACGGAAGTGTGAGAACGCTTTGTTAGCCTCAGCCATTTTGTGCGTATCTTCTTTCTTTTTCACTGCTGCACCTTCACCTTTAGCTGCCGAGATGATCTCGCCTGCCAGTTTCTCCATCATGGTTTTTTCACCACGACGACGGGCATAGCTGATCAACCATTTCATACCCAAAGCAATTTTACGCTCCGGACGAACCTCGGTAGGTACCTGGAAGTTAGCACCACCAACACGGCGGCTTTTAACTTCAACAGCTGGCATAATATTGTTTAAAGCCTTTTTCCAGGTCTCTAAACCGTTTTCATTAGTTTTTTTCTCAACAATGTCAACAGCATTGTAGAATATGCCGTATGCGGTTGATTTTTTACCGTCATACATCATGTTATTTACAAACCTGGTTACCAAAACATCATTGAATTTTGGATCAGGAAGAAGGATTCTTTTTTTTGGTTTCGATTTTCTCATTGTTACTATCCTCCTTTAATTATTTCTTTTTACCTTTTGCAGGTGCTGCAGCAGCTTGACCTGGTTTAGGGCGTTTAGTACCATATTTTGAACGGCGTTGGTTACGACCGGCAACACCTGATGTATCCAAAGCACCACGGATGATGTGGTAACGTACACCCGGTAAGTCTTTAACACGACCGCCACGGATCAACACGATAGAGTGCTCTTGTAAGTTATGGCCTTCACCAGGAATGTAAGCATTTACTTCTTTACCATTGGTTAAGCGCACACGGGCAACTTTACGCATTGCTGAGTTTGGTTTCTTAGGGGTAGTGGTGTACACACGGGTGCACACGCCTCTTCGCTGTGGACAGCTGTCCAACGCTGGCGACTTACTCTTGTCAACCAGAGCTACTCTACCTTTTCTAACTAATTGATTGATAGTAGGCATTCTTGCTTTCTGTTTATTTTTTTAATCCCATCATGCCGCCTACATTGGCGGGCAGTTTTTCGGGACTGCAAAAGTACGGAGTTGTTTTGTGATTTTCAAGAAGTTAAGGGAATTTATTTTTAATTGTGTGCGCCTAGCCCAAATAAAGCTTTCATTGCGCCGGGGCCTTTCTCAAAATAATTTAATCTATACTACAAACCCGGTTTTACAAAAAAGAGGGGCAATACCTGATTATGACATACCAAACTCTTTACAGGATGTATTAGTCAACCGGGATGCGGCAATGGAGTTTACGTTAAAAAATCTGTTTCAGATACAAACTAAGTCAAATAAACCATAGAAGAATATTTCTCTTATATTAATAATTATATAATATAGTATTTTGTGGATTGAAATCAAATCTTTAATCTTCACTAACCAACCTTCAAAACCACTAATCACCAACCCACCTCCGTCACTAAACTTTCATATCCTTAATAAAATCTATAACCATCGGCATAAAAAATTAAATTTGCGGCAAATAGATTAACCCTCTTGGAAAGAACATTAATTATAGGAACCCGCGGAAGCGAACTTGCGCTATGGCAAGCCAACTTTGTGAAAGACAGCCTGGCGAAAGTAAACATCAATGCCGAACTAAAAATTATTAAAACCCAGGGCGACCGTATCCTGAACCTAAGCTTTGACAAGCTGGAGGGTAAGGGCTTTTTTACCAAAGAGCTGGAAGAGGAGCTATTGGCCGGCACAATTGACCTGGCCGTTCATAGCCATAAAGATTTGCCGACTGAAAATCCGCCGGGATTGATCATCGCTGCCGTTTCTGAGCGCGAGGACCCGTCAGAATTGCTGTTGATTTTGAAAGATTGTGTGGATGTTAAGCAAAAGCTTTCCGTGAAATATGGGGCTATTGTAGGTACGTCGTCAAATCGGCGCAAGGCGCAACTGCTGGCCCACCGCCCCGATCTGGAGATCGAGGATCTGCGCGGTAACGTACCCACCCGCATCAACAAACTGCGCGAAGAAAACTACGACGCCATTATGTTGGCTAAAGCCGGCGTTACCCGTTTGGGTATTGACCTGAGCGAGTTTCACGTTGAAGAATTAACCCCTAATGAAATTGTACCCGCGCCTGCGCAAGGTGTGCTGGCCATACAGATCCGCGAAAGCGATACCGAGCTATTCGAGGCGCTGCAGGTGCTGCATCACCCCGAAGTAGCCGATGAGCTATCGGTTGAGCGCGGCGTGCTGAAACTGTTTGGCGGCGGCTGCCACCTGCCTTTGGGCTGCTATTGCAAAAAGGACGAGGACGGCATGTTCCAGGTGTTTACCTCGAAAGCTGATGAAGGCGACCAGTTTCCAGACCGCTTATTTTTAGAAGCTGACAAAACTGAGGGACTGGCCGAGTGCGTGGTAACCAAATTTAGTCCTGAGCGCAAAATGCCTATTAGCGTGTTCATTTCGCGCGAGGTAAGTGAGCAAAGCTATTTCCGCCGTGCATTGGCGAAACACAATATACAGATTGACGGCCGCTCATTGATACGCACCGTGCCGGTGATCACCAAGCTTGACCCTTACATATTAAAATATGTCGACTGGATTTTCTTCTCGAGCAAGAATGCTGTTGAATATTTCTTCCAGTTGGAGCCGGCATTACCAAAAAATGTAAAGTTTGGGGTGATGGGCGCTGGTAGTGAAGAGATGCTGCGCCGCAAGGGACACTTCGCCAACTTTACCGGCCTGGGCAATGACTCGGCCGAGGTTGCCGAAGAATTTGCAAAGGTTGCTAACGGTACACAAGTGTTGTTTCCGGGTGCAGAAGAGTCGCTCAGAAGCATACAAAAAGGTTTGTCGGGTGATACTAAAGTGATAGATCTGGTGGTTTATGAAACGGTATTGGAGGATGAGGTAGAAGGCTCGGGGGCCGACGTGCTGGTGTTTACCAGCCCGTCAAATGTCGATGCTTATTTTGCCGAAAACCTGCTTGACCCATACCAGAAAGTAATTGCTATCGGTAAATCAACAGGTAAGAAATTTGATGAAATGGGTGTAAAATACACGCTGCCTTTCTCGCCCGACGAAGTAGGACTGGCAGAGGCTGTGTTTGGGCTGTAGCCCCATCCAACCCTCCCCGGTAGGGAGGGCTTTATAAAAATAAATGTAAAAGTCTCCCCTACCGGGGGAAATTTAGAGGGGTCCGAAATGTTACAACGACCAAGAAGAAATCGCAAAAGCGAGGTAATCAGGCAAATGGTGCAGGAAACGCATGTGAGTGCGACTAACCTGATATTCCCGCTGTTTATTGTTGAGGGTGAAAATCAGAAAAGCGAAGTGGCTTCAATGCCGGGCATTTACAGGTACTCGATAGATAATTTGCTGCGCGAGGTAGAAAGTTGTATGAACCTGGGTTTGAAAGCGTTCGACTTGTTCCCGAACATCAGCGAAGAGCTGAAGGATAAGTACGCAACCGAAAGCCATCGCGAAGAAGGTTTGTACCTGCGCGCTATCCGCGAGGTTAAAAAACATTTCCCCGAGGCTTGTGTAATTACCGACGTAGCTATGGATCCATACAGCAGCGATGGCCATGATGGCATCGTAGAAAATGGTCACATTTTGAATGATGAAACCTTGGATATATTGGGCAAAATGTCATTAGCGCAGGCCCAGGCAGGTGCCGATATTATAGCGCCGAGTGATATGATGGATGGCAGGGTTGGTTACATTCGTAATATACTGGATGATAATGGCTTTAGCAATGTGTCGATCATGTCATACTCGGCTAAATATGCCAGTGCATTTTATGGTCCGTTTAGGGATGCCTTGAACTCGGCGCCTAAGTTTGGTGATAAAAAAACCTACCAAATGAATCCGGCTAACCAGCGCGAGGCCTTGATAGAATCTCGTCTGGATGAAGAGGAAGGCGCAGATTTCTTGATGGTAAAACCTGCACTAGCTTACCTGGATGTGATCAAACTAATTAAAGATGACACCGAACTGCCGGTAGCAGCCTATAACGTAAGCGGAGAATACGCCATGCTAAAGGCCGCTGTGCAAAAAGGATGGTTAAATGAGCAACGCGCTGTAACCGAGGTGCTAACCAGCATCCGCCGTGCCGGCGCGACAGCGATATTGACCTACCACGCTAAAGAGGTGTTAGAGAATAAGTGGATATAATAAGTCAAAAGTGAAAATTCAAAAGTCAAAAATAAGCAGACTTTGAATTTTTACTTTTGAATTTTTACTTAAGATAATGTTAGACTCAATAAAAAAAATATTTCAGGGAGAGGGTGAATTACCGGTGAATACCAGCGGTAAGCCGGATATCAGCAGGGAGAGATCTGCCGAGTTATATGCCAAAGCTAAGACGTACTTTCCGGGTGGGGTAAACTCGCCGGTACGTGCGTTCAAATCGGTTTATGGTACGCCGTTGTTTATTAAAAAAGGTGATGGCAGCCATATCTGGGATGCTGATGATAATGAGTTTATTGACTTTTGCTGCTCATGGGGGCCGCTTATTTTGGGTCATAACCATCAAAAAGTTAAAGATAAGGTGGTTGAGGTGATGCAGAACGGGATGTCATTTGGCGCGCCTACTGCGCTTGAAAATGAGTTGGCCGAGCTAATTCTGAAACATAATAAATACATTCAAAAACTGCGCTTTGTAAGCTCGGGTACAGAGGCCGTGATGTCTGCAATTCGCCTGGCTCGTGGCTATACCAAACGTGATAAGATACTGAAGTTTGAAGGCTGTTACCATGGTCATTCAGATTCATTGCTGGTAAAGGCCGGCTCGGGTTTGGTTACTTTTGGTGAGACCTCATCAGCAGGTGTACCCAAATCATTTGCTGATGAAACTATTGTTATCGGCCTGAATGATATCGAAGCCTTGAACAAGGCAATTGCTGAGTTCAAAGACCAGATAGCTGCAGTTATCATTGAACCAATACCTGCTAACAATGGCTTGCTGCTGCAAACTAAAGAGTACCTGCAGGCGCTACGGGATATCTGCACCAAAAACGGCACCTTGTTGATTTTTGACGAGGTGATCTCTGGTTTCCGCGTAGGATTTGAAGGCGCCGCCGGTCATTACCAGATACAGCCGGATATCATCACTTATGGTAAAATTATAGGTGGCGGTTTGCCGGTAGGAATGTACGGGGCTTCTGCCGAAATCATGGGCTATATCTCGCCAGATGGCGGTGTTTATCAGGCTGGAACGCTGTCGGGTAACCCGGTGGCTATGGCTGCAGGCATAGCGCAGCTGACAGAACTATTGCGCATGGGCTTTTACAAAGACCTGCATAAAAAAACCGAAGAGTTTACCGAGGCCATCCAGCGTTTTGCTACGGCGCGTAACTATAAATTTAAGGTGTTTAGCATTGGCTCTATCTTTTGGTTTGCCTTTACTGATAAGCCAGCCATAAGTACTGCGGATGAGATTGATCCGGCCAGCATGGAGAAGTTCAAAGTCATGCACCGCGAGCTGATCAACCGGGGGATATATTTAGGTCCGTCGGGTTATGAGGTTGGTTTTATATCATCGGCCCATACCAAGATTGATCTGGAAAAAGCAAAAAGGGCTATATTTGATAGCTTGGATTTGGTGTTTAAGAAATAAGAACCTTCCCAATCCTCACCAAAGGGCGGGTTTTGGTAGGGTTTGGAATAAAAATATTAAATTTATAAAAACAAAACATCTCTCCTTTGGGGAGATTTCATAGAGTTTATGAAACGCTCATTTGTAATTTTTTACGCGATGATTATCTACGCCTTAGCCGAACTGGTTTGGTGGGGCTATATGCTGGTGAGGTCGCAGCCTACGCGTGTCGGTATGATCATGGGCGAAGGTTCTGTTTTTATCTTCGTTTTTGTAGTCGGGGCTATCTATCTGCATAAATCATTCAGACGAGAAAAGAAATTACAGGAGCAAAAAAAGAACTTCCTGCTATCGGTTACACATGAGTTGAAATCGCCTTTGGCTTCTATCAAACTGATGCTGCAAACCATCCAGAAAAGAGATCTGAACAGGGCTCAAACGGTAGATTTTATTGATAAAGCCTTGCTGGATATTGAGCGCCTGGATGATATGGTGGAGAATATGCTGTTAGCCTCTAAAATTGAGAATAGCTCATATACATTCCCTAAAGCACATTTCAGTCTTTCGGTTTTGGTGGATAGCATTGTGAATCGTTTACAGATCACCAAATGCGACGGTAACCAACAGATAATTAACGCAGAAATTGAACCTAAGATAGAGTTTGATGGTGATAAATTTGCCTTGACATCGGTAGTAACCAATCTGATTGAAAACGCCATCAAGTATTCAAAACCTTGTGAAACGGTTGATGTTAAACTATTCTTAAAGGATAACAAGATCTACTTACAGGTGGCAGATCACGGTATTGGTATAGCCGACGATGAAAAGCCCCGTATTTTTGAAAGATTTTACCGCGTGGGTAGCGAAGATACCCGCAACACTAAAGGAACCGGCCTTGGTTTATACATTGTTAAACAAGTGTTAGACAAGCACGAGGCCAGCATCAGGGTCAAAGACAATCGCCCTGTTGGAAGCATATTTGAGGTTGTCTTTGCACTAACTTAAATCACAACATAAAATGCCTGGTAGAAAACGAATTTTACTGGCCGAAGATGAAGAACATCTTTTAGAAGCCATCAAACTTAACCTTGAGTTGGAAGGTTACAAAGTATCAACCGCTAACAACGGTAAAAAAGCTTTACAAATATTTAAAGAAGAGCGCTTTAACTTAGTTATACTGGACGTAATGATGCCTGAGATTGACGGCTTTGTGGTTGCTGAAACCATTCGCCTTGAAAACTCTGAGGTACCTATTATGTTCCTGACCGCTAAAAATACCAACGAGGACAAAATAGCGGGCCTTAAAAAAGGTGCCGACGATTACCTGACCAAACCATTCAACCTGGAAGAACTTATTCTGCGGGTTAACAACCTGATAAAACGCAGTTTGAAAGGCGACGACCTGAAAGAATTTAACAGTTACAAAATTGGCGATAAAACCATCCACTTCAACTCATTCGAGTTAGTTAATGGCGATGGCAGCATTACGCCGCTTACCAAAAAAGAAACCATGCTGTTAAAGCTGTTAATTGAGCGAAGAAACGAAGCCGTATCGCGCGAGCAGATATTGGAAACTGTTTGGAACTATGACGTTTATCCGTCAACCCGCACCATTGATAATTTTATCCTGACCTTTCGTAAATATTTTGAACCCGATCCCAAAAACCCGATCTATTTTCATTCAATTCGCGGCGTGGGTTATAAATTTACAGATCAGCACTAATTAATGTTTACCAACAGGGCACGCATACTGGTTATAGGCGCTTTTATTATTATGCTGGTACTGGCCATCAACATGCGCATATATGAAATTGCCGCAGTAGTTGGTTTGTTTATTATTATGCTGATATGGGGCTATTTTAAAGAAGGTACCATTATCATGGCGGCAAAGGCTTTTCATAATAAAAATTATGACAGGGCCGAGTCATTATTACAGCAGATAAACAACCCTAACTGGTTAAGTAAAAAACGCCGCGGCTTTTATGAGTTTATTTATGGTGGGATATGCCTGCAAAGGCAAGATTTTACCGAAGCCGAAAAACATTATGAAATTGCCGCACTGTATCCATTACGATCAGTAAATGATCATGTTGCAGCATTGGTGCATGTGGCTAACTTGAGCATAAGGCATGATGATTTTGAAAAGGCTAAAGCCTACCTGTCATTGGCCGACCAGCACGAAGAAAAAATAACCGCCAAAATGAAGGATGTAATTAAGCGCCTTCATCAGGAATTAGACAAAAAATAGAATTGAGAGTCAAGAATCAAGAGCCAAGAATCAAGACAGGCTTTTGTTCCTTGATTAGAAGTAAAAAATAATATAAGCAGAAACGAGAATCAAGAGCCAGGAATTAAGATAACCGTTATCTGATCTTGACTCTTGATTCTGGTCTCTTGACTCTAAAAAAAATGAACGATCTCTTTATAAAATCAGCATTCTCACAAAAAACCGAACGCCCACCTGTTTGGATGATGCGCCAGGCCGGCCGTTTTATGCCGCAATACTGGGAAATTAAAAATAAATATACTTTCCTGGAGATGTGCAAAACACCCGAAATAGCTGCCGACGTAACCATGCTGCCGGTTGATTTACTGGATATTGATGCTGCTATTTTATTTTCAGACATTCTGGTTACCGGCGAAGCTATGGGCGGCAACCTGAGCTTTGAGCAAGGTGTTGGTCCGCGGTTTGCTAACCCGGTGCGTACGCAAAAGGATGTTGACAACTTAAATACTGATTGCCTGGACGAACTACAATATGTTGCTGACGCGATCAAGGTTATCCAGCAACGGCTCAATGGCAATATACCGCTGATTGGTTTTGCCGGTGCGCCGTTTACGGTAATGAGTTATTTGGTTGAAGGCGGATCGTCGAAAGATTTTAAGCTGACCAAACTGATGTTGCACAACCAGCCTGAACTGGCACATCAGTTACTCTCAAAAATAGCAACGGTTACTGCCGATTATCTGAACCTGCAGATAGCCGCCGGCGTAAACGCTATCCAGATATTTGATAGCTGGGCGCAAGCTTTAGCCTGGGATGATTATAAAGAGTTTTCGCACCGATACATTGCCGCGATCATCAGTAAGTTGAACAGAAAAGATATCCCGGTGATCTCTTTCTGTAAAGGCAGTTCAGTGTTTGCGCCATTAATGGCCGAGGCTAAACCTGACGTTATCTCTATCGACTGGAACGTCGATTTGCTGGACATGAAAAAACGTCTGCCTCAAAATATAGCCGTGCAGGGCAACCTTGACCCGCATATTTTGTACGCCGACAAAAAAGTAATTAAAGAAAGAATCCATCGCCTGTTTGAACGCATGCGCGGCGAAGACGGCTTCATCTTTAACCTGGGCCATGGCATTATGCCCGACATCCCGTTTGATAACGTGAAGTATGCGGTGGAGGTGATTAAAGAATATAGATATTAAGCCCCCTAGCCCCCTTAAGGGGGACGATAGCGGAGAGCTAAAAATAAACATTAAAACTCCCCCTTTAGGGGGATGAGGGGCAAATGTACCAATACGTATTAGCCATACACATCATATTTGTAGTCTGCTGGATGGCGGG
>Ga0153956_1002708_pt1 | contig 12522 bp, 7 predicted proteins | sample TSFL040MetaG_FD_104704 | JGI IMG/M metagenome (GOLD analysis project Ga0153956, IMG submission 104704) | Attine ant fungus gardens microbial communities from Florida, USA - TSFL040 MetaG | ecosystem: Host-associated > Fungi > Mycelium > Unclassified | place: USA: Florida, Wekiwa Springs...
AACATTGCGCTATTGCGTATTGCTTTTACTGATTCGCTTCTCCGGCTGCATCAAAGCAGTTTCGATCATGCCCCGCAGCAATCAAAATCTATATCGGCTAGTTGTTAATATATATGAAACATCGATAAACTGCTTAACGTCAAGTCAACACTCCCGGCGCAACGGGCGCACCTAAAAACTGCATCTTTATTTTCTATTAACCAGACAGATCTGATCAGGCTCCTATTGCCGGGTCAGTAAAACCGTGCAGGCCGGTTTCTACACGCCCGGCATACCTGCGTTTAAAGTTTTCATAACCCTCTACAATCAAACTCAAATCATACCATTGGTGGCTGGCTTGCAGATTGATTGCTTTGCTAATTTTTTGCCCGGGTTTAAGGCTGTTTTTTTGAGCAGCTTGTTTATAGCTTTGATCAGCTATGGTGATATTATGTGTTTTTGTCTGGCTTTGATTAGCAAGGCTAATTTCCAGCTCACCATGCTTGCCATTTAAAACAGTTACTACTATTTCCGGATCATCATGGCTCCCGGCAAACTCTCTGAAAAAACCGTTAGGACCATTCAAAGTCAGCTGATAGCCATTGCCTTCAAAGTCTTTTAAAGGCCATTCGTAGCCAATCTCATCATCCGCTTTTACCGCAAAATCCCAAACACGCATTTGCTCTGAAGCCTTATCTGTATTATATTTTAACTGGTGTGTAGTTACCTTAAAAGGCGCACCACTAACGGCTCCGCTTTTCATGCTAACCTCAAAACCATCGCGGTTTTTATTAAGATTTCCATTTGCCTGTAAATTATATGGCAATGCACATGATTGCCTTTTGCCTCTCTCTTGTCGGGGGAATGCTTTAAATAAGGCCTGACTTTCATTTATCGCCTTGATCTCCTGCTCATCCAGCTCTTTAAAATGAGGTAAGCCTTTAAAGCGGCTGCTGTGAATGCTTTGTATAGTTTTATTACGATCTAACGAAACAGGGTAAGTGATCTTTTCGCCATTATAGGGTCTGAATACAGAAGTAAGGTTGCCGCAAACTGTACGCCGCCAGTTACTGATATTGGTTTCCTTAATTGTTTTGCCGGTTTTCTTATTCAGAAAGGTTTCCAGGAATTGAAGGCACGAAGTGTGGTCAAACACTTCAGAATTTACCCAGCCGCCACGAGTCCACGGCGATGCAACAACCAATGGTACCCTAAAACCAAGCCCTATTGAACTTTCACGAAGGTAACCTCTGCTCATATCGCCGTTTTTATCATTTTGTTCTTTGGTTACGTGTTCAACACTGGTGTCTAAACCTGCCGAGCATTTGCCGGTTTCGGGCTTGGCCGAGTGTGGTGGCGAGAACGGAGATATATGATCAAAATAGCCGTCGTTCTCATCATAGTTCAGAATAAAAATTGTCTTTTTCCATACTTCAGGGTTCTTGGTCAAAATATCCATAACTTCTGATATATACCAGGCGCCATACCATGGGGATGACGGATGATCTGAAAAATTAGACGATGCCACCAGCCACGATACAGCAGGCAGGTTGCCGTTATGCACGTCCTGCCTAAATTGATGCAATACGTCGCCTTTAGGCACCTGCACTTCGCGCTTAACGCCATTATCATCATAAATCAATGTTTCAAGTTTATGATAATCAGGATCATTCAGGTTGGTAACAAAAGCCTTTTGGTGTATATTTTTATCAAAGTCAGATAATTTGTCAAATCTTTCGCTGGTCCACTCAGCAATTTCGGCTTTTATTGTATTCAGCTCCGCTTGTTTTTTGGCAAGTGCTTTGGCTGTTACCGGTGTTTGCTGCTTTTCTTGTAATTCTTTGATCGATGCCTCAAGCGCTGCCAATTTTTTGGGCAGATTATCGCGATAAGCTTTGTGCAGCCTAACGTTGTATTGTTTAAAGAACTCCAGATCGTTATCACCAAAATTTGACAGCCAATCGTCTTCCTCGCCTTCAAATCCTACGCCTATACCCAATTCATTTTGATAAACCTTCCATGACACACCGGCCTCTTCAAGCCTTTCAGGAAAAGTTTTCCAATAGATGTCCTGAAAGTCCAGATCATCATTGTAAACTTTCGCCGGCGAATTTTCATTCTGTTCCTCGCGTATAGTACCCGACCAGAAGTAGCAGCGATTAGGGCTGGTACCGGTTAATGACGAAGAAAAGTTTTGATCGCAAACGGTAAAAGCATCGGCCAGGGCATAATAAAACGGAATATCTTTACGGTCGTAATAACCCATAGTTAACGGCATTTGCGCATACTCGCGGGTACCTGATCTTTTGCTTTCTAACCAGCCATCCATTTTACCATTATTGCGTGCATCAACCTGGTTATTCCACGAATGCGGTAATGAGTGCATCCAGGTAGCTTTTGAGTTTTTAATATCCAGGTTAAAAGGGATATAGGTTTTACCTGCCTATTAGTTTGCAGCCATACCTTATTATGATTAGGTAACCTCATGGCGCGCGGGTCATCAAATCCACGAACACCCTGCAGGGTACCGTAAGTATGATCAAATGACCGGTTTTCCTGCATCAAAAACACAATATGTTCTGCATCCAGATAGGTACTTCCTTTTTCGGCATTAATGGCTAAGGCTTTTTGTATTGACTCAGGCATTGCAGAAAATAATCCGGCCGCGCCTGTTAACAGGGCAGCCTTTTTGATAAACTCGCGGCGGGTATCAGTCATAATCAGGTTTAATAAATTAAAGTAACTAAAAGCTTTTAATTAAATAAAACAAAAGGTGTATATAATATCGCCGCCTTGTAATTGATCAAAGATATGCCTATGCTGATAAGTAGCAGGATATTTTTGCCTTGGCTCAGGGGCCTTAATTTTGGCAATAAAACCTTATACCGTAAAACAAAACAGGCACTTTAAAAGCGCCTGTTTTGATATTAGTATGTCGGTTACTTATACTTAAGTAAATATTCATTATCCTTCAAATCACGGATTATTCGGTAATAATTTAGGGTTAATGTCAACCTCGTGCTGTGGTATCGGGAACAGCAATTGTTTTTGGGTAAACGTAGCCCCAAATACGGTTGTATGACCAATAAAATTATCCCAGTTGCCGGTCACATCGTTATGCACCTTGCGTGTACGCAGCATATCAAACCACATTTTGTTTTCAAAACAAAGCTCATGATAGCGTTCTAGCCAAACGGCTTGCTCAAACGCATCTTTACCAAGGTTACCTACCGGGTCTAATTGAGCCCGGCTCCTTACAGCGTTCAAATTATCAATAGCTGTTTGGTTTGGCCCGCCTTCGGCTTCGTTTGAGGCCTCTGCATACATCAGCATTACATCAGGCAAGCGGTAAATGGTATAGTTAAGGTCAGATTTAGCCGTTACTGTAACCGCGTTTACATCAAACCATTTATAAATGTATGGATGCGGAAACGTTTTAGTTGTACCATCGCTAATGCTTGGATAGCTGCTGTAGAAAAACTGTTTTTCATTCACACGTTTGTCACCCGCCTCGTATGAAGCCAGGAATTGCTGCGTCGGGAATACCGAACCATACTCATCTGCATACTTAGATATACCTGCATAGTTTGGTATGGTAAGCTGGGTTAACGGGTTAGTTGCGGGTATTGATGCTGCAAACTGTACCTGGAATATAAACTCGCCCTGGTTTTTATTAGCCGGATTGATCATATCTGTATACTCCGGAAATAACGTGTAACCACCCTGGGTCAATAACTCAAGCGAACGTTTAGCCGACTCGGCATAGGCGGCGCTGCCGCCATTAATGGCTGCACCTGCATAGGTTAGGTAAACGTCGGCCAAAATTGCTTTTACGGCGCCCATGCTTACCTTACCGGTTGCATCTTTCCAGGGCAGGGTTGATTTTTCTGCCAGTAACAGGTCCGGGATAATCACGTCGTCATAGATCTTCTTGGCGTCTGTACGCCCAACCAGCAAATTGTCAGGATCAGTTTGCAGTTCGGTAATTTCGGGCACTGCACCATACATACGTACCAGGTAAAAATAGTACAAAGCACGTAAGGTGTGCACCTCGGCCAGCAGGTTGGTTTTTTCCTCATCGCTTAAATCGGGCGAATTAATTTTGGGTATTTGTTGTATAGCAAGATTAGCTGCGCCTACACCTAAATACAATTGCGTCCACCAGGTATCAAAATAAAATGAGGTAGGGCCGTAATTTAAAGTTTGAAAGTTAACATAGCCGGTTTGGCCAAGGTCGCTGCTTGCCTTACCGGTCATAAACTCCATCAGGTTCCAGGTATTACCACCATATGAGCCATTTTGTCCGGCAATCAGGCCCGTCAGGTTTTGATACCCGCCATTGGCCAGCGCCTGTGCGGCTTTCTCGCTCGACAGGTTTGATTCAGGCGTATAAAACGGCGGGTTTTCGTTCAGGAATTTTTTACATGAACAAACCAGCAGCAGGCAGCTAACTAGTAATATATTTTTAAAGTTTTTCATTTTAATGCATTTAATGTGATTTAAATACTTTTCTGCGTTTCCCTTCATTGTTTTCATAACATTAAGTTTTAAAATCCAACTTGTACACCCAGGTTCCATACTCGTGGGCGAGGTACTGAGAAAAAGTCTAAACCTTGCGAAAACGAGCTGGCATAGCCAAAACCTTGATTAAAGGTATCTACCTCCGGGTCATAACCGGTGTATTTGGTTATCAGGAACAGGTTTTGAACGCTGGCGTAAATACGCAGGCGGTTGATGCTCATTTTTTTTAGATTATCTGCCGGGAAGCTATAGCCCAATATAAAGTTCTGGCCGCGAATGAATGATCCATCCTCAACCCACCAGCTATCAAAATGCGAGTCTTGTGCGTATTTATAGTTACGTACCTGAGAAATATAAGTGTCTTGATGCGTTGGTGTCCAACCGTCTAACACGGTAGCCAAACTATTGGAAATGGTCTGCCTGTCCTCGCTTGAGTGTTTAAAGTTGGCGGCGGTGTTAACACCTTCCACAAAACGTATATCAAACGAGAAATCCCAGTTTTTGTAGCGCATTGAACTGCTGAAAGTACCAGTCCAGTCAGGATAAGCATGGCCTATAACACTGTAATAAGGGCTGCCGTCGGCATTATAAATATATTTACGGTCACCAGGTTTCAAGCCATGGCTGGCCGCTTCGGCAACATCCTCCGGGCTATCGCTGTAGGTGCCTACACGGGTCATGCCATAAAACGCACCAATCGGCTCGCCAACCCTAACTACATAGTTTTCGCCCAAAAAGTTAGGTCCGGGGAAAATATCGGCATTACCATTTGCCAGTTTTGTCACTTTATTTTTGTTGAAAGTAGCAAGGAAGGTGGTGGTCCAGTTAAAGTTTTTGTTTTTAATGTTAACTGTGGTCAGGTTTAACTCAATACCGCTATTTTTAACCTGGCCAACATTTTTATAAACATTAGGAGTTACATAACCCGCAGACCAAGGTATTGGTGTCTGTAATAACAAATCGTTAGTAGTACGGTTATAGTAATCAAGCTCAAGGTTTATTCTGTCTTTTAACAACCCTAACTCAAGGCCTGCATCTGCCTGGGTTGTACGTTCCCATTTCAAATCCGGATTACCTATGTAGCCCGGTAACAGGCTAATAGCTGCGGCGTTGTTTAAAACAGTTTGACCTGTTTGATAAGAGGTCTGTGTGCGATAATTACCAATTTCCTGATTACCGGTTACACCAATACTTGCCCGTATTTTTAAATTTGATATAGTGTTGTTGTCTTTCAGAAAATCTTCTTGCGACACGCGCCAGGCAGCACCTACAGATGGGAAGAACGAAAACTTATTACCTTCACCAAAACGTGACGCTCCGTCAAAACGACCGGTGGCGGTAAACAAATACTTTTCGTCGATATTATAACTGATACGGCCATAAACCGAGTTTAGTTGATTTGCGCCAAAGCCAGAATCGGCACCACTTCTAACCGAGCCTGAACTAAGATGGTTATAGGTAAGCGCATCAGAAATAAAATTCTGTGTTTCAACAAACACATTTTCAGAAGATTGTTTACTTAAAGTAAAACCTAATAATGCAGTAAATTTCTGTTTATCATTTACTTTTTTATTCCAGGTGAGGTAGTTTTCTGATTGCCAGTACCAGTTTGAGTATTCATTGATGTTGGCAATACCGCCTTGATCGGCCGATAAGTGCTGTAATGATAATGATGAATAAAAGTTATTCTTCAGTGTATTTAAATCGAAACCAAAATCACTTTTAAAATCCAACTCATCGCTAAATTTTATGGTGGCATAAACGTTGCCTACCATCTGGGTAGTGTTATTAATGCCAAAGCGATTGTTGGCTACGTTGATTGGGTTAGGTGCGCCTTCCAAGCCGTCAATATCGTAGTTGTTGGCCCATGATCCGTCCGGATATTTCACCGGTAATATCGGTACCTCTTCAATTACGTCGCGCGGTACGTTCAAACCACCATTACCGTCACTCACCATGCGCTGGCGGCTGGCAATTAAGCTAATGCTACCTCCAACTTTTAACCAGTCTTTAACATCGTTATCCATAGTGGTTTTGATAGAGTAGCGCTGGAAAGCCGATGTAGGTGCCAAACCTTTTTGGTTCAGGTAACCCAATGACACACTGTAAAGCGATTTATCAGTACCACCCTGTATATTTAATTGGTGGCTTTGAGAAAAGGCAGGTTTGTAGGTTTCTTTTTCCCAGTTGGTGTTATATAATGGATTGTCGTTAGCATCAAACAATAACGGGAAGTTAGTATGATTTAACGCTTTTGCGGGGGTTTGTACGGCACCGTCGGTAGCAAATTTTTGTCCGTTTTCAAATGCCTGGTTGTATACCTGTACAAATTGTTTAGCATCCAGTGTTTTAATGTGCCTGCTTAACTCACTTACATTACCATTAAATTCGTAGCTTATTTGAGCCGGTCCTGAGCGGCCGCGTTTGGTGGTTACCATGATCACGCCGTTAGCACCGCGTACACCATAAATTGCCGTTGCCGAAGCATCTTTTAATACCTCGATAGAAGCAATATCATTAGGGTTAAGCGTATTCGGGTCGACACCAACCACACCGTCTACCACATAAATAGGGTCGGTGTTTGAGTTAAGCGAACCAACACCACGTATACGTACCTTAGCGGGTGCACCCGGGGCGCTGCTGTTTACGTTAACCTCTACGCCCGCAACTTTACCTTCTAACGCTTGTGTAATGTTTGGCACCGGCTTGTCATTTAACTGCTCTGACTTTAAGGTAGCAACAGAGCCGGTAAGGTCTGACCGCTTGGCTGTACCGTAACCAATTACCACTACCTCTTCAATAGCTTTAGCCTGAGCGGCCAGTTTAACGTCGACAGTTGTTTTTCCGGTTGTGCTTACCTCTTGGGTAGTATAACCTAAAAATGTAAAAACCAGCACGGCATTAGCGTCCGGGATGTTAATACTGTATTTACCATTTATGTCGGTTTGGGTGCCGGCTTGTGCACCTTTAACCATGACCGTTACACCTGGCAACGGCGAATTATCTTTCGCATCAGTCACCGTACCGGTCATTTTGCTCTGAGCCATCGATTGCAGCGACAGCAAAACAAAAAAGATCGAATAAATAAAATGTTTCATCATTAATAGTAGTTAGTTAAGTGTTTATAGTAAGACTATTGGAATTTTGAGACAAAGCGTTTTCGTCAATCCTGATCAAGGCGGTTTACGGCAGGTACGCACGCAACAGCTATCCCAAAATCTGGGCAATAGCAATCCTGCTACCTTAGTGGTATCATTTTTTTTCATGGCTATTTAATTACCTTCTTTTTAGGCGTTATTTATTAACAGTTATTAAAATTGGCTTATGTAAGATGTTTACTTACGCGATTGTTTTGGTATAGTTTTTTCATAGTCATTTTTTAAAATACCAACAAAAAGTTTAAATAAATACAGAAGATGGCTGGTTGCTGAGAAGCCGGTTTTTACTTACACTGCACACCAAAGCTTATGGTATTAACAAACTTAATATGCAATAGTTTAATAATTAACCAAAATGATGCTAATATTTGCACAAATACACATGTAATACACTATTAATGAGTAACTTAAATTTTAACAATTAAGTTTTAATGTTAGGTGCAATGTCAAAAACACCCGGACAGATCATACAGACCAGCTTGTTAATTAATGCGCCAAAGCCCACATTATTGGTTAAAAAGGCTTAACGTATTGCAATACTTTTATTTACAATTATATTTGGAGCAACCAACACCAATTGTATGAACTTTAAAAAGATACTATCAGCATCTTTACTCCTGCTGTTAAACGGCTTTACCGGCATTGCCCAGGTTGCACAATTACCAACACAATGGACAGAAGATGCAAAAAGATCAGTAACACCTTTATCAGAATACCCTCGCCCGCAATTGGAGCGTGAAAACTGGCTGTGCCTCAATGGCAAATGGGATTACCTGGGCGGCAAAAGCGCGCCAAACTCACTTAACCCTGAAAAAGCTGCTTCGTTTTCGGCAGTTAAAGAGAAAATACTGGTGCCCTACTGCCCTGAATCATATCTATCGGGCATTCAGCGGGCACAGGAAATCAATATGTGGTATCGCCGCACGTTTGAGGTGCCCGCTGCCTGGAAGGATAAGCACGTTATCCTGAATTTTGGTGCTGTCGACCATGATGCAACCGTATTTGTGAACGGTAAAAAAGTAGGCTCGCATGCCGGTGGTTACGATTCCTTTAGTTTTGACATCACCGGCGCCTTATCCAATGGCACCAACACCTTGATCGTAGCCGCCCATGACCCTAACGATGGTAAAACCCCGTCAGGCAAAAACGGTCCGCGCGGCGATTATACTTTTTCATCTGGCATTTGGCAAACAGTTTGGATTGAGCCCGTTGCGGTAAACTATATCAAAAACATACGCTTACTGCCTGATCTGGACAACCATCGCCTAAAGATAACGGTTAACAGCAGCGCCGCCGGCAAGGTAACAGCCGTTGCGCTTAATGGCAAAAAAACAGTTGCTGAGGCAAGTTCACCATCGGGCGCATCTTTTTACGTGGCTATTGAAAACCCGGAATTATGGTCGCCTGACAAACCGTTTTTGTACGATTTAAAATTAACCCTTCATAATGCTGACGGCAGCGTAGCCGACGAAGTAAAGAGCTATTTTGGTATGCGCGACATTAAACTGGGTAAACTTAATGGCGTAGTAAGACCATTTCTGAACGGCAAGTTTTTAATGCAGCTGGGTTTACTGGATCAGGGTTACTGGCCGGAAGGCGTATTGACCGAACCCACCGAAGAAGCGCTAAAGTTTGATATCGATTTTACTAAAAAAGCCGGCTTTAACCTCATCCGGAAACACATGAAAACTGAACCTCAGCGTTTTTATTACTGGTGCGATAAAATGGGCTTATTGGTATGGCAGGATATGCCGGCCATTTGGTATCAAAACGAGGATACTACCCGCAACCGCAGCATGTACCGCAAAGAGTTGAAAGCCATTATGGATGATCATTATAACTCGCCGTCCATTATTACCTGGGTGCCGTTTAATGAAAACTGGGGTGCATTTGATGTGAAAAACATCACTAACTGGGTTAAACAATATGACCCATCAAGGTTGGTAAATGGCAACTCGGGCTTTAACAACAACCCCGGCTACCAAAAAGCTTATGGCGACCCTAAAAATGGTGATTACGTAGATACGCATATTTATATTGGCCCCAACGGCGCTTCAAAACCTGACAGCACGAGGGCGGCTTCATTAGGCGAGTTTGGCGGAGTGGGATTATTTGTTATGGGCCATATGTGGCCGGTAGAGAACAATGCCTATGGCATGATGCCAACCCGAGAACAGCTGACAGACCGTTACACGCTGCTGTTACAACAGGTAGACCAACTCATGAAATACCACGGACTAAGCGTAGCCATATACACCCAAACAACCGACGTTGAGCACGAAATTAACGGACTGCTAACCTATGATCGTGCGGTTGAAAAAATGCAGACCGAACGGGTTAAAGAAATTAACGATGCTGTTATTAAGGGCAGCTACGAAATGAATAACGATCAACGCAAATAACAAGGCGGTTATGGCTGTTTATTTTAAAAAAGCGTTCTCCTTTATGGGGTACGCTTTTTAAACATTTATTTTATTTGCCCCGCCCAAAATTGCAGGGAGAGGGTTGATCATTGGTGTAATATCTGGTAAACCGATTGCATGTATTCGGCTTCTTCCATAGCTGCCAGCAGGTCCTCCCACTCTATTAAACTAAAGGTAAAGCAGATATCACTATTAGGCGTACGCAGTACAAACCTGTCCTCGCCATCCGGAAAGGAAATAGTGCATCGGCTTCCTCAATCCCAGAGGTAAAGGTTTTAAAAGCCTTGAACTGCTCGGGCGTAAAATTAAGCAGTAAGTTGTGTTGCCAAACGTTCAGCATTTTACAATCAGGGCATTGGCTTATAGTAGCCTGCCCCCTTTTCGATAACATGATTGATCTGCACATAGGCACTAGCTTAATTGATATGATGAACGACTGTTCGCAAATTAAATTCTTATTTAGAATAAATCCAAATAAAAGAAATAAATTCGATATAAGGGATAGCCCACCTGTATCTCATAACCTCTCCCCGGCCTCTCCAAAGAGAGGAAGCTGATTTCAGATTCAATTAGCATCCAACCCAACCAATACACCGCCACTCGTTCCCTCTCCTTTGGAGAGGGCGGGGAGAGGTCTAATTTTTTTTACAAACATTTTTAAAATACTAATATTTTTAGCATTATGTTTGCAGTGTATTTGTTATGGAAGAGTTTTATATAGATGTAAAATTAAACCGGGGCATGGTTAGGCTGCAGGTTGACGAGGTACCGCCCGAGCAGTGGGACCTGCCGTTTGTACCGCAGTTTATTGTCGAGTATCATAATGGGCATGAGTTTGTTACCCTTACCCTGCGCCTGGAGCAGGGCAAATGGTTTGACAACAACACCCGTTTTAATGACGATGCCTACCTGCGCTATTTTGACAGCCGGCCCGATAACTGGGACCCGTATTATCAAAGTCCGCTTGATCAGGACGAGATCAACAACATTGGCGGCGCCATTGCGCGGCACATGATCGTGCACCTGCAGGCTTACATGGGTTTGTTTGTTCCGGCATTTCCATGCCCGGAGGCTAATTAGGAGCCCCACCTAAATCCTCCCCGGTAGGGAGGACTTTAATGACAATAGTTAAGTCTCCCCTGCCGGGGGGATTTAGAGAAACTTTTTACTTAAAAGCCCTCCCTACCGGGGAGGGTTGGGAGGGGCTAGGGAGCAAATTTAAAATTGAGCATGCAAAACGCTAAAAAAGGCATCATCAGCAAACTGCAGAAGGATATTTTGCAGTGGCAGGGTTTTACCCCGCCCCCGGCCGGCCAGGTTAAAGGCATGGGGCTGGGCCCGCTTGAGGGTGCTTTTCCAAATGGCGTTTTCCCTACCGGATGTGTGCATGAAATGCTATGCCCATCGCCTGAGCATACGGCAGCCACAGTAGGCTTAATTGGCGGACTGCTTTCAACCCTGATGAAACAAGGCGGCGCCTGCATCTGGATCAGCACCGCGCGCAAGCTTTTCCCGCCTGCACTGAAGGCCTTCAGCGTTACGCCCGACCGTATTATTTTCATTGATGTTCAGCGTGACCGCGATGTGCTTTGGGCCATGGAAGAAGCCCTGAAATGCGAGGGTTTGGCAGCAGTTATTGCCGAGGTACGCGAAATCAGCTTCGCGCAGTCAAGACGACTACAGCTGGCTGTCGAGGATAGCAAGGTTACCGGTTTTTTGCTGCGTACCGATATGAAAAAGCTAAGCAGCACAATATGCGTAGCCAGGTGGCAGGTTAGCCCGCTGCCCAGTGAGCCCGAACCGGGACTACCCGGCGTAAGTTTCCCACGCTGGCAGGTTGATTTATTGCGGGTGCGAAACGGCACTTCTGGAACCTGGCAACTGGAATGGGCCGAAGGCCGGTTTGTACCGGTTGCGGAGCGGGAGGACGAACAGAGATATATTCAAATTGCGTAAGCATAGGATGGAAAATGTAGCGATGGTGTTGAAACCCATCGCTATATCACGCTGTCATTCCGACCAAAGGGAGAAATCTATACACAGATATTCACATCTGATTTATCCTAGGTGACATAGCAACAACTGATGAAAGCTTAGCACGTGTATAGATTTCTCCCTTTGGTCGAGATGACGGAACGTTAATGGTTAAATTTTTAATGAACAGACGCTTCATTTCTTTATGGTTTCGACATTTAGCCACCGACTGGTTTACCCTGCGCCAGGCGGAACTGAAAGACGTGCCTTTTATTTTGGTGACACCCACGCGCGGGCGCAATACCATTACCGCGGCTAATCTGCTGGCCGAGCAGCAGGGCATTACCGCTGGCATGGCTGCCGCCGACGCCAAAGCCATCATCCCCGAGTTAGAAATTATTAGCGACATACCCGGCCAGGATTATAAACTGCTCAAAGCCCTGGGCGAGTGGTGCATACGCTATACC
>Ga0153956_1002709_pt1 | contig 12518 bp, 11 predicted proteins | sample TSFL040MetaG_FD_104704 | JGI IMG/M metagenome (GOLD analysis project Ga0153956, IMG submission 104704) | Attine ant fungus gardens microbial communities from Florida, USA - TSFL040 MetaG | ecosystem: Host-associated > Fungi > Mycelium > Unclassified | place: USA: Florida, Wekiwa Springs...
ATCCCCGACCAGGCGGCGGAAGGTCTCGCCACGGTCCTCGTAGTTTGCGAACTGATCGAAGCTGGCGCAGGCCGGGGAAAGCAGCACCGCCTCGCCGGGTATCGCCGCTCCGGCCGCTTCGGAAACAGCGGCTTCGAGGTCCTCGCAGTAGCGGACTATCTCCAAGCCTGCCGGTTCGAGCGCCTGGCCGATCTCGTCGGCGGTCTCGCCGGTCAGGTAGATCCCGCGGCAATGTTCGGCCACCGGTCCGGCCAGCCCTTCGAAGGACTCGCCCTTGGCGCTGCCCCCGAGGATCAGGTGGAGCCGGCGCTCCGACGAGGAAAGAGCGGCCAGGGTCGCTTCGACATTGGTCGCTTTCGAGTCGTTGATGAAGACGACTCCTTCGATCTCGGCGACCGGTTCGTAGCGATGCGGGACCGGCGGGAAGCTCCGGAGGCCGGCCGCGACCTGGTCGGCCGGGAGGCCAAGGGCCAGCGCCGCGGCGGCGCCGACCATTGCGTTGGCCACGTTGTGCCGGCCGATTATCTTCATTTCCGACGCTGCGATCAACCGTTCGCCGTCGACCAGGATCCAGCCGTCTTCAAAGCTGAGATCGGCCCCGGAAGCGGACCTCGTCGAGAAGCGGACGACCGAGGCAGACGTTTCCGAATCGTTGGAGGCGGGATCGTCGGCGTTCAGCACGGCGACGTCGCCCTCGACCTGGTTCGCGAAGATCTTCACCTTGGCCTCGCGATATGACTCGAGGTCACCGTGACGGTCCAGGTGGTCCGGCCCGAGGTTGAGGAAGGCCGCGACCTCGGGTGAGAATTCGGTCGAGTCCTCGAGTTGAAAGCTCGAGCATTCGCAGACCAGGGTGCCGACCTCTTCCCCGGCTAGAGAATCGAGCGCCACTTCGCAGACCGGATGGCCCACGTTGCCGGCGACCGAAACCGGGCGGCCGGCGGAGCGAAAGAGGTGAGCCGTCAGCTCGGTGGTCGTGGTCTTGCCGTTGGTGCCGGTGATCGCCACCACCGGCGCCTCGAACATGCGCCAGCCGAGCTCGAGCTCGCCGAGGACCTCGATGCCGCGGCGCCTCGCTTCGGCGATGACCTCGGCCGAAGCCGGAACCCCGGGACTCTTGATCACGGTGACGACACCGTCCAGCCGATCGGTGCCGGCGACCGAGGTCTCGAACTCGACGCCTGATTCGCGCAGCTCATCCAGTCCGGAGGGCTCACCCGAGTCAACCCCGAAAACGGCTTGACCATGGGCTTTCAGCGCCTTGGCAGCGGCGACCCCGGAGCGTGCCAGCCCGACTACGAGAAAAGGCCCTCGAGGAAGCGGCGGCCGGGCCTTCGATGAGCGGACATACTCCACTCAGGAGTCTTCCCCACGGGAAAGCGAATCCCTGCCATGGAACCGCTGACCTGTGGTCGCGCCGTTGGGGTTGGGTTGCCCTCCCGAGCAGCCCTACCGTCGCGGATGCGATCGGTCGCTCGGCTGTTTGAGCAGTAATCGTTGAGGCTCTCGGGAGGGCAACCCAACCCCAACGGGTCATCAGTAGTCGGCGAGCTTCGCTCCGCCTCCATGCTCCACCCGCCGGCCCACGGAAACAAAAGATGGATGGGCCGGCGGGTTAACTGGGAGGGCGGGTTGGACCCCGCCCGACTTATTTATGCACGATCGGCCGTCTCAGCGGCCGATCGAATGCTGGTAGATGGCGAAGCCGATTCCGGAGCAGACGGCGGCGATGATCCAGAATCGGAGCATGATCTTGGTCTCGGACCAGGCCATCATCTCGAAGTGATGGTGGAGCGGCGCCATCATCAGGACACGGCGACCGAAGGTCTTGAAGGAGAAGACCTGGATCAGCACGGACAGCGCCTCGATCACGAAGATTCCCCCGATCACGATCAGCAAGACCTCGGTCTGAGTCATCACCGCGAGCGCACCGATGGCGCCGCCTAACCCGAGCGAGCCGGTGTCCCCCATGAAGATCGTGGCCGGGAAGGCGTTGAACCAGAGGAAGCCGATGCAGCCGCCGACCAGACAGACCGCGAACAGAGCCAGATCATGCTGTCCGACCGTCACGTAGGAGATCGCGGTGTAGGTCAGCAGGACGATCGCGCTCGATCCGGCGGCAAGTCCGTCGAGGCCATCGGTCAGGTTCACCCCATTCGTCGCCCCGGCCAGAACCAGGAATACGAGGATGAAATACGCGACCGGCCCGATGTCCCAAGTCAGATCGCCGACCCGGAAATGGATGACCGGCTCGAGGCCGACCTCATGACGAGCCACCCACCACAAGATCAGGGCGAGGAGCACCTGTCCGAGCAGCTTGTAACGGCCCGGCAGGCCAAGCGAACGACGCTTGATGATCTTGATGTAGTCGTCGGCGAATCCGAGAGCCGCGCAACCCAACGCCACCCCGAAAACCGTCATCGACGCGGCGTCTCGTTCCGAGAGGACCAGGAAGGGCACGATGATCGCCGTGAAGATGATGAGACCGCCCATAGTCGGGGTCCCGGCTTTGGTCTGGTGCCCGGCCGGGCCCTCCTCGCGGATGTGCTGGCCGAACTCCCGGCCTCGCAGGAACTCGATGAAGCGCGGTGAGAGGAAGAGGCAGATCAGCATCGACGCCATCGCCCCGATCACTATCTCGCCCATCAGGCGGCGCTCCCTTCACCGGTGGCAGCGAGCACGAGCGCGGTGACCTTTTCCAGGCCGGCCGCACGCGAGCCCTTGACGAGTGCAGCGACATCAGGGCCCAGCCGCTCCTCCAGCAGCCGGGCCGCTTCCGCGGGGCCGCCGGCCTTCAGGTCGGGATCGTAGGAACGGGCTAGGTCACCGACCCCGATCACCTCTATGTCCAGATCACGAGCCATGGCGCCGATCTCCTCGTGGAATCGCACCTCGTCCGGCCCGAGCTCGGCCATCAGCCCGAGGACCGCGATCTTTCGCGGCCGGTCGACCTGGGCGAGATATTCGAGAGCGGCTCTCATCGAAACGGGATTTGCGTTGTAACAGTCATTGATGATGAGACCGCGGTCGCCGAGGTCGATGTGCTCGTTGCGGAACTGGGAGAAGGCGATCCCACCGGTCCGCCGGGCGAGCTCGGCCGGCGTGAACCCGGCCGCCACCCCCGCGGCGATCGCGGCCAACGAGTTCTGGAGGTTGTGCGGCTCGGCAAACGGGAATTCGAAGGTCTGCGAACCCAGCAGGGTCTCGATCCTCGCTTTCGTCTCCCCGGCGAGCACCTCCTGTTCGGCCACTCGCACATCGCCGTCGCCGCCGAACCTGATCAGTCCGGGGACCCCCTCCAGGTGCGGTTCGAGGTGGCCGGCCTCGAAGGGCACGACCATGACTCCGCCATCCGCCAGCCCGGCGATCAGCTCGGCCTTGGCCGCCGCGACCGATTCGATCGAACCGAGCAGCTCCACATGGACCGGACCGACGTTGGTGATCACCCCGATGTCGGGCTCGGCGATCGTCGCAAGCTCGGCGATCTGGCCGGCGCCGCGCATCGCCATCTCGAGGACCAGGGTCCTGGTCCCGACGGGAGCTTCGAGAATGGTCAGGGGAAGGCCGATCTCGGTGTTGAAGTTCTCAGCCGAGGCATGGACCTCCCCGGGCAGAAGCGCCTTGGCGATGTCCTTGACCGAGGTCTTTCCGACTGAGCCGGTGATCCCGATCACCGTCGCTCCCAGTTCCCGCCGCCAGGCCCTGGCCAGCATCTGGAGACCGAGCAACGGGTCCTCGCAGGAGAAGACGAAGGCACCCGAATCGGCCAGCCCCGACGCTCGCTCCGGGGTCACCACCACGCCCCAGGCCCCGGCTCCGATCGCCCCGCCGGCATGTGCACCGCCGTCGGTCTGGCCGCCGGTCAGGCCGAAGAAGAGCTCCCCGCCTTCGACCTTCCGCGAATCGATCTCGGCCCGTCCGGGAACGCCGCCGGGGCCGCGACCGATCACCTCGGCGCCCATCGCGGCCGCCATCTGCTCGGTGGTCAGCTCGATCATGCCGGCTTCCCGACCAACTCACGCAGGTGCCGACGAGCCACGTCGCGATCGTCGAAGGGGATCTTGCGGCCGTTCTCGAATTCCTGGCCCTGCTCGTGGCCCTTGCCCGCGATCACGACCGTGTCCCCCGGCCCCGCCTCACGGATCGCCAGGCCGATCGCCGCGTCGCGGTCCTCCTCGACCAGAACGGATCGACAGTCTTCGATCCCGGCCAGCACGTCCTCGACGATCGCCGCCGGGTCTTCCGAGCGGGGATTGTCCGAGGTGATGATCACGAGGTCCGAGAGCTCCGCACCGGCCCGCCCCATCAGCGGCCGTTTGGCCCGGTCCCGGTCGCCACCCGCCCCGACGATGGCGATCAACCGTCCTTGGGTCAGCCCTCTCGCCGCCCGCAGCACGTTCTCGACCGAATCGGGAGTGTGCGCGTAATCGACCAGAACCGCGAACTGCTGCCCTTCGTCGATCGGCTCGAAACGGCCAGGTACCCGAGCCGCTCCCTCGAGTCCTTCCGCGGCTTCGTCGGGGTCGATCCCCAGGCTGATCGCTCCGGCCAGCGCGGCCAGTGCGTTCGCCACGTTGAATGAGCCCGGCAGCCCGGTCCTGACCGACAGGTCCCCGTGCTCGGACTGAACCGTGAAGGAAGCACCGGCAGCGTCAAAGCTCACGTCGACCGCCGAGTAGTCAGCCGCCTGCCCGTTCGCCGAGTAGGTCAGGCAGTCGAACTCCGTCGCCAGGCGCTGCCCGTACTCGTCGTCGACGTTGACCACGGCAGCACCGGGCCCAGCCGCGAACAGCAGCCGTTTGGCCTGGAAGTAATCCTCCATGTCGGCGTGGAAATCGAGGTGGTCCTGGGTCAGGTTGGTGAAAATGGCCAGGTCGAAATCGATCGCGTCGGCGCGGTGCATGACCATCGCGTGAGAGGAAACCTCGATCACGCAGGCCTCGTCACCGGCATCGAGCATGCGTCGGAAGGATGCCTGGAGGTCGATCGCTTCCGGGGTGGTCCGCACTACTTCTTCCTCTACCCCGCCGATCACCTGTTTGACGGTGCCCATCAGCCCGCTCGGGACCCCGGCGTGTTCGAGGATGTCTCGGAGCAGGAATGCGGTGGTCGTCTTGCCGTTGGTGCCGGTGATCCCGGCCAGCTTCATCTCCGCGGTCGGATCGCCGTTGAACGTCGCCGCCACCTCGGCCATCGCGGACCTCGAATCGGCGACGACCAACTGCGGAACCTCGAGCTCGAGCCGGCGCTCGCAGACCAGCGCAGCCGCGCCCGCTTCAACCGCGGCCGGCGCGAAATCGTGTCCGTCGCTGGCCAGGCCCCGGACGCAGAAGAAAAGCGCTCCTGGAGTGACCTTCCGGTTGTCGAAGGCAAGTGATCCTATTTCGGTGCCCGGGTCGCCGATCAGTTCGGACGAGGCCAGATCCCGGGCGAGTTGGTCCAGCCGCATGGCCATGATTCTAGGGGGCACGGAACCCGGAAACCCCGCCCGGAAAACCAATCACTGGTCGGTGGGAACGCCGAGGTAGGGCAGCGTGAAGGCGGCCAGGTCACCGAATCCCGGTGCCGCCACCTCTCCGCCGGTATGGGCTCCCTGCGGCTGATTGACCATGATCGAGACGACGATCCGAGGGTCGTCGGCCGGGGCCACCCCGACGAAGGAGGCGACGTATTTGGTGTCCGAGTAACCGTCCTTTGTCGCGACCTGGGCGGTGCCGGTCTTGCCGGCCAGGCTGTAGCCAGGCACCGAGACCTCGGAAGCGGTGCCGCCGGCCGCCAGCACGCCCTTCAGCATGTCCCGCACCTCGGTGGCGACTTCCGGCTTGATGATCCGGCGGCCCTTTGCCTCGGGAACCGTCTGGCCGCCGACCTTCTCGATCAGCCGCGGTGTGCGGAGGATGCCACCGTTGGCCAGGGCGCCGTACGCCTGCACCATCTGGATCGGGGTCACGGCCAGCCCTTGTCCCATCGGGACGTTGCCGATCGTCGAGCCGGACCAGTCGCTGTACGGCAGCACGATGCCCTGCTCCTCGCCGGGATAGTCGATCCCGGTCGGCCGGCCGAACCCGAAGCGGTCGATCCACTTGCTGAACTTGCGCCCGCCCATCTCGAGGCCGATCGTCACCGCGCCGACGTTCGAGGACTGGGCGAGGATGTCGCCGACGCTGAGGTTGACCGTCCCTCGGGGATGGCTTTCCTCGATCGTCCGGTCGTACACCTGGATCGACGGAGCGAGGGTGAAGGTGCTGGTCGGAGTGACAGTCCCGGTTTCCAGCGCCGAGGCCACCGTGATCGCCTTGAAGGTCGACCCGGGCTCATATGTATATGAGGTGCCGATGTTGAGCAGCGAATCGGGATCTGCGTCGCCGAGGTCGTCGAGGTTCACCGGAGGCCAGTTGGCCATCGCCAGGATGTCCGAGTTCCTCGCGTCCATGACGATCGCCGAGGCATTGATCGGATTGCTCTGTTCGCCGATCCCGGCTAGGACTTTCTCGGCTTCGGCCTGGATCGACGAGTCGAGGGTGAGTTGCACCGGTTGCCCATCCTCGGCGTCACGGACATTTTCGAGGCTGATCGGGTCGCCGAGCGCGTCCTTGACCAGGCGCCGCTCGCCGTTGACTCCAGTCAGGACGCCGTTCTGAGAGGCTTCGATTCCGGTCAGGCCCTCGCCTTCGTCGCTGACCGCGCCGATCACCTGCGGCGCGATGTCACCCTGAGGCCGGACTCGCAGAGTGTCGGGGATCTGCCCGATCCCTTCGAGGTTCAGCTTTTCGACCGCGTCGGCCTTCTTCAGGTCGACCTTGCGGTCCACATACGAGAATCCGCCCGGCTGGGTGATCGCGTCGAGCACGTCCTTGGGGTCGGAATCGAGCGCTTTCGCGATCTTCTGCGACTCTTCCGGCGGGTCCTTGATCTGGTACGGCGTCGCGTAGATCGTCGCCCCGGGCTCGGATCCGGCCAAGGGCTGGCCGTTCCGGTCGAGGATCGAGCCGCGCAGCCCCGGCACTTCGACCACGTCCTGTTGCTGGCTGGCGGCCTGCGAGGCGAGTGACGAGCCCTGGATGACCTGGAGCAGGAAAGCCCGGGCGAAGAGCCCGAACAGGAGGGCCAGGCTGACCGCGAAGAGGATGCCGGTCCGACGTTCGAGCCGAATCCTCATCAGCCTCCGGCCGCCAGCCTGGCGGCGGCCGCCTCGAAGTCGCCCGGCTTGAAGGACCGGTACTGGATCTCATCCGGCTCCGGCATCTGCATGTCATTCGACTCGGCCTGTGACTGGACCCTAGGCATGGAGAGGGCGGCGGTGCGGGATGACTTCAGGATCTCGTTCTGCCGCTCGATCGACTCGATCTGGGTTTCGATCTTGCTGGCCATCGCCCCGTAGCTGACGGTGACCACGTTGATCGCCACGATCCCCAGCAGCAGAGCCCCGATCACGAAGATCCAGCGGCGGCCGGTAGCCGCGGTCCGGACCAGGCCGGACTCGGGGAAGTGGGTCACGGCGCGGGCGCTCTTGCCGACCAGCCGCAGACGCGACTGGGGCCGGGTGCCGGGACGCCGACGGGTCGCCGGCCGGCGACCGGGGATCGTCCGACGGGCCGGGCTGCGGGCCGGGAGGACCGGCATGGTGCGTGCGGGAGCGCCCATCAGCGGGCCTCTTCCCTCTCGGCGAGTTTGAGGGCGCCGCGCAGACGGGCCGAGCGGGCCCGCGGATTCGCCGCCAGCTCGTCCTCGTCGGCGGAGATCGGCCGCCGGGTCAGGACTTCGGCTTCAGGCTCGTGTCCGCAGACGCAGACCGGCAGCTCCGGGGGGCAGATGCAGCCGGTCGCCAGATCGTTGAAGAACCGCTTGATCCGTCGGTCCTCCAACGAATGGAAGGAAATGACCGCCATCCGGCCACCGATCTCGAGCGTGTCCCAGGAGACCGGCAGGGCGGCGTCGACCGCTTCCAGCTCACCGTTGACCGCGATGCGGAGGGCCTGGAAGCTGCGACGAGCCGGATGCCCGGAGCCGAAGCGCGCGGCGGCCGGCATGCCGGCCTTGATCGCCTCGACCAGGTCGGAGGTGGTGTGGATCGGACGGCGGGCGACGATCTGACGGCTGATCCCACCGGCGTACCGCTCCTCGCCGAGCTCACGCAGCATGTGGGCGAGTTGCTGCTCGCTCCAGGCGTTGACGATCTGGTCGGCCGTGAGTTCCTGCCGCGGATCCATCCGCATGTCCAGAGGCGCGTCATGTGAGTAGGAGAAGCCACGCTCGGCGGCATCCACCTGGAGTGAAGACATACCAAGGTCCATGTACAGCGCGGAGGCCTTGATTCCTTCATTTTGCAGGGATTTCAGGGCGATGCTGAACTCGGCGGCGACGAAGCGGGTCCGGCAGGGAGCCTCGGCCGCGAACTCCTGGAAGCGGACCTGGGCGACCGGGTCGCGGTCGATCCCGATCAGGGTCCCCTCCGGCCCGATCCGTTCGGCTACCAGCCGAGCGTGCCCGCCGGCGCCGAAGGTGCAGTCGATGACCGTCTCGCCGGGCTGAGGGCCGATCAGGTCGACCGTCTCGCCGGCGAGGACCGGCAGGTGCCCACGCGGGCCCTGGTCCGGGCGCTGGCGGTTTTCGCGGAAGTCGTTCACCTTGGCTCCGTTCGGGGCGAGCCGCGCGAGGGCGGTCACTCTCCGCCTCCGGCAAGGCTCTCGGCGACTTCGGGAAACTGATCCTGCAGCTGTTCGTTGATCTTGGCCCAGGCGGCCGTGTCCCAGATCTCGATGTACTTGCCTGCCCCGATCACGGCGCAGGCGTCCTCTATGCCGGCCATCTTCTTCAATTCCGCCGGGATGCGGATGCGGCCGGCTGAGTCGAGGTCTCCGTCGTCGGCGGTGCCGTTGATCATCCGGCGCAGGTTGCGCGCATCGGCGCCGAACGGGCTGTGGGGAGCGACGTAGCGCTCCTCCATCTCGTCGAAGTCTTTGGTGGCGTAGAGCCACAAGCAGGCATCCGGCCCCTTGGCGAGAACGTATCCATCGTCCAGCGCGGCACGGAACTTGCGGGGCACCGTCAGACGGTCCTTGGAGTCGAGGCTGTGTTCGTGCTGGCCTCTGAACGCCACGCTCCTCGTCCTTTCTGACTAGCCGCTGGTTGACCGGGAAAGAGTCGGGCCGGGGTGGTGAGAGCGGGAGGAGCTCCATCACCCCGGCCCATTGGCTTCAACTCGATGGAGAAGATAACCCACTTCGTCCCACTTTGCAACACAACCCCCCATTTCCATCCAAAAACTGCAACCACCGTTGCACCGCGGAGCCATCGTCTAGGCTGCCGCCATGACCGGGATCGAAGATGCGAACTCCTTGCGGGGAGCGAAATTCAAGGAGCTTCTGGGCAAGCCCAAGACCTGGATCCTGATCGTCGCCGGCAGCCTCGTCATGGCTACGGCCGGAGCGATCGCCGGACCGGTCCTGGCCGTGGTCGGATTCGTCGTCGCCTTTCTGATCGGGGTCGGGATCACTTTCTGGATCGCCGACTCCCGGGCCGCCAAGGCGTTCTACGAGTCGTACGCGGAGACGCGGGGACTGACCAAGTGGTCCTCGAAGTCGCTGGGCGGAGTGACTCCCCTTCTGCGCAAAGGCGACAAGCAGCGGGTCGACGTGCTCTTCGAGGGCGAGCTCGCCCCCGGATTGGAGGGGCAGCTCGCCCTCTGGACCTTTGTCGTCGAGACCCGGGACAGCAAGGGAAACGAGACCGAGGTCGACTATCCCTTCACCCTGGTCCTCTTCAGCCTGCCCGAGACCCTCCCTTACCTGCGTGATCTGCGGGTCCAGCGCAAATCCGGCTTCAAGGCGCTGGAGAAGTTCGAGGATGCCTTCCGGCGCAGCCACGAGCGGGTGACCTTGGAAAGCGAGGCGATGCGCGACCGGTACGAGATATTCCGGGGCAAGGACGAAGACGAGGTCTGGCTGCGGAGGCTGTTCTCCCCCAGCTTCATCGTCTGGCTCTCCGAGACGCCGCCGGAGAAGTTCGCTTTCGAGCTGGAGAACGGCTGGCTCTGCGCATTCGTGCCGAAGCACCGGCAAAGCGCGGCCGGGCTCGACGAGATGACCGCGATCGGCGTCCATCTGGCTGAGCGGATCCGCGAGGAGGCGGCCCAGAGCTCGGCTCCCACCGAAAGGCAGAATTGAGCGAGCAGCCGACCGGGCAGACGCCCCGGTCAACGATGCGAATCAGCTGCGCATCGCGAAGTTCAAGGAGCTGATGCGCCGCAAGGTCGCCTGGTGCTCTTCACCTACACCGACGTCTCCTACGACACCAACGGCAATCGCCAGGAGGACGATCACGACTTCACCTTGGTCCACGTCGAGATCCCCGGGATCGTCGAGCACCTGCCCGACCGCAAGGACGACATCAAGGGCCTCGAGGAGGTCACCCACTTCGGAACCTATGTGGCCGACCGCCTGATCGAAGAACTCACCCAGACTTCACCCAAAGCCGAACCCGAGCTCACTTGATCGAGCTCGAAGCGCTTGCCCCTATGCCTTCAATAGCCGACGTTGATCAGGCTGTCGGCGTTGGCGGCGAGCGCAGCGACGATCAGGAGGAGGACCGAGGGCACGAGGATCAGAGCTATGACCAATTGGATCTTGGGGGCGGCGCGGGCGGCTTCCTCCTCGATCGCCCGATGCTGATCCTGGCGGAGGGTGGCTGACTGGCGGCGGAGCTGATCGGCCAGAGGTGAACCGAGCCGGCGGGAGCGTTCCAGGGTGGAGACGAAGGAGGTGATCTCCGTGCCGCCGATCCGCCGCCTGAGTCCTTCGAGGGCGGCCGCCTGACCGCTCCCCCAGACCATGTCGTCCCCGGCCCGCGACATCTCCCAGATCAGGGGCCCGCGACCGGAGCCGGCGAGATCGAGCAGGCAGCCACCGAGGCCGCGGCCCGTCTGAACCGAGACCGCGAGCAGATCGAGCACATCGGGCAGGGCGGCGACCATCCGCCGATGGCGACGCCTCGCTGCCCGTTCCAGCGTGAAGTCCGGCAGGATGAAGCCTCCCACGGCAACCGCGATCAGGACCAGCGGCGCAATCCGGCCGGGCAGGATGCCGGCGAAAAGCGAGCCGAAGATCGTGCCGATCGCCGCGATCGAACCCTTGGCGAGCAGGACCACCCTTGGTTCCAGCACGTCTTCGAGCCCAGCCCGGCGGATTCGCTCCTTCAGCCCGAGCACGTCAATCGCTTCCGCTCGGCGGGGCTGGTTCCGGCCTGGAGCCTGCTCTGGCTCCTGCCGGAGCAGGTCCCGGACGGCGAATCCGCCCAGCAGCACTGCCCCGATCGCCAGCAGTGCCGGAGTCGGATTCACATCACACCGATCCTGGCCAGACGTGAGATCAGGATGAAACCGAAGAGCTGCAAGACCAGCGATAGCCCGACCAGGATCAGGGCGGGAGCCGATCCCAGGATCGATCCGAAGAACCCTGGCCGGATGAGTTCGGTGAAGAGTGCCGCCCCGGCCGGCATCGCGACCACCAGATAGCCGGTGAATCGCGCCTGAGCGGTGGCAGAGCGGGCATCCTCGGCGACCCGGTCCCGTTCCGCCGCTCCCTCGGCGAAGCGTCTGAGAAGGGCGGCGAGATCGCCGCCGGCCAGCCGTTGGCTGATCAGGGCGGTGGCGAAGGCGTCGATCCGGGGCGAGCCGAAGCGAGCCGCCAGGTTCCGGATCGCGTCAGTGGTCGGCGTGCCCGCCTCGAGCTCGTATCGCATGAGTTGGAACTCGCTTTGGACCGGACCTTCCAGAGACGCGGTTGCGGCGGCCAGAGCGCCGCGGGGCGAGTGTCCGGCACTGAGGCAGTCGGCGATCGCCCGAGCCACGTCGGGCAGCGACTTCTCGACCGACCGGCGGTAGCGCCGCCTGCCACGTGAGATCAGCCAGCCGGCGATCATCGGCGCCACGATCGCGAGGACCGCCCCCGCCACCGGTCCGACCAGCCACCAACCCGATCCGACTGCCGCGAAGCTGAAGAGCAGCGCCAGCCGAAGGCGCTCATCCGAAGTCGGCAGATACCCCTCGCGTCCCGCCCGCCTCAGCGGTTCGACGGTGGATGTCAGCCAGGTGCGAAGGCTCGGCTCACCGCTCGATGCCGTTTTGCCGGCATCCGCCGTCGTCGCTCTCCCGACGGATGCCTCCCAGATTGCGGCGATGCCCAACCCGGCGGCGGCCGCAGCCAGCAGCGCGGCCGGTGTCGTCCCGCTCATCGCCCCACCTCCTCGATCTCGGTGACCATGCGGCCGCCGTCGACGGTGCGGGAGATGTGAACCACGAGGTCGATTCCACGGCGAAGCTGCGCGCCGATCACGTTCAGCGGCAGACCGACGTCGGCCATCAGGGCCAGCACTTCGATCCGAGCCAGTGCATCCGTGGCCGAGCTGGCATGCACGGTAGAGAGCGCTCCGTCGTGACCCGTGTTGAGGGCGGTCAGCAGATCCAGAGCTTCAGCCCCGCGCACCTCGCCGATCAGGATCCGGTCGGGCCGCATCCGCAG
>Ga0153956_1002710_pt1 | contig 12517 bp, 14 predicted proteins | sample TSFL040MetaG_FD_104704 | JGI IMG/M metagenome (GOLD analysis project Ga0153956, IMG submission 104704) | Attine ant fungus gardens microbial communities from Florida, USA - TSFL040 MetaG | ecosystem: Host-associated > Fungi > Mycelium > Unclassified | place: USA: Florida, Wekiwa Springs...
CGTTTGACGCGGCGGCGGTACTGGATTCCGTGCGCAAGACCGGACGCCTGGTGGTCTGCGACGAGGCCCGCGAGCGCTGCAGCGCCGCCAGTGAAATTGCCGCCCTGGTGGCCGAGCGCGGCTTCAGCAGCCTGAAGGCGCCGATCCGGCGCGTGACCACGCCGAATGTCTGCATCCCCTATGCTCCGAACGCGGAAGCCCGCGTGATCCCCAATGCCGACACCATCGCCCGCGCCTGCCGCGAGGTTACGAACCGGATCGCCGCCTGAGGTTCAGATATGAAGGTCACTCTCAAACTCGGCCGCGTCGGCATGACCATGCAGGAGGCCACCATCGCCAAGTGGCACCGCCAGGCCGGCGACTCGTTCGCCAAGGACGACGTCCTGTACGAAATCGAGACTGAAAAGGTCACCCAGGAAGTCACCGCCCCGGGTGCCGGCACCCTGCTCGAAATCCTGGTACCGGAAGGCGAGAACGCCGCGGTGAACGGCCCGGTGTGTGTGGTGGAACTGGCTTGAGCCCGACACCCCCGGTGCGCGTGCGCAATACCGGTCACACCGGTATCACGGTGTCAGACCTGGACCGTTCCATCCGCTTTTACCGCGACCTGCTGGGCTGCGAGGTCAGCGCGCCGGTCCGCGCGGAGGGCCCGTTTTTCGAGGCGGTGACCGGCGTACCGGGCTGCCGCATCGACGTCGCCTTCGCCCGGCTTCCCGGTCATGTCATCGAACTGCTGTGCTACCGCGATCCGCCCAGCCGGCCCTCGACCCTCAAGGCCTGCGATCCCGGCTTCATGCACGTGTGCCTCAAGGTCGATGACCTTGAGCAGGTGGTGCAGCAGGTGCGCGGCGCCGGGTTCATGGCGCTGGGAACCGTGCAGCGGGCCGAGGGCGGCCCGGCCGATGGCCTCAAAGTGGTGTACGTACGCGACCCCGACGGCGTGGTGCTCGAACTGATCGAGGAGCCGCCGGGCGTGGTGCTGGAAGAGGTCTACTTTCGCTGAACGCGGCCGGCGCCCGCTGGCGCCTGGCCGTGTCCGTTGATCAAGGGGAGCCGAGGATGAAGCGCCTTTTCGCCATATTGCTGCTGCTGCCGCTGGCGGCCGCCGCACAGAACATCGCTGCGCAGGACATTGATGATCACGCATTGAATGACACCCGGGACGGCCGCAACTGGGCCGCGTTCGGCCGTACCTTCGACGAGTCGCACTACAGCCCGCTGGCGCAGATCAACACCGACACGGTCAAACGCCTGGGGCTGGCCTGGTCCCTGGACCTCGACACCACCAACTCGGTGACGGCGCCGCTGGAAGTGGATGGCGTGCTGTACCTGAGTTCCGGCTACGGCATCCTGCAGGCCGTGGACGTCCGCACCGGCAGGAACCTGTGGCGCTATGACTCCAGGCCCATGGATCACCCGGGTGCCAGGAAGATGCGGATCGACTGGGGCATCCGCGGACTCGCGTTCTGGAAGGGCCGCGTCTACAGCGGCACGGCCGACGGGCGCCTGCTGGCGCTCAATGCCAGGGACGGCTCCGTGGCCTGGAGCGTACAGACCGTCGACCCCGGCAATGGCGCGGCCATCACCAGCGCACCGCGCGTGTTCAACGGCAAGGTGATCATCGGCTTCGGCGGTGGAGACTTCAGCCCGCTGCGCGGCTATGTCACGGCCTATGACGCCGGGAACGGCAAGCAGCTGTGGCGTTTCTACACCGTGCCCCCCGGGCCGGGCGTGAAGGACGGCGCCGCCTCCGATGACATCCTGGAAAAGGCCCGCGGCACCTGGACCGGCACCTGGTGGAAGTACGGCGGCGGTGGCACGGTGTGGAACGCCATCACCTATGACCCGGACTTCAACCGCATCTACATCGGCACCGGCAACGGCGATCCGATGAACTGGAAACTGCGCAGCCCCGGCGGCGGCGACAACCTGTTCGTCGCCTCCATCGTCGCCCTGGACGCCGACACCGGCCACTATGTCTGGCACTACCAGACCGCGCCCGGCGACGCCTGGGACTATGACGCCACCTGCGACATGACCCTCACCACCCTGAAAATCAACGGCCAGGACCACAAGGTGCTGGTGCAGGCCGCCAAGAACGGGTTCATGTATGTCATCGATCGCGCCAACGGCAAGCTGCTGTCGGCGGACAAGCTCGGCACCGTCACCTGGGCCGAGCGCGTCGATCTCACCACGGGCCGTCCGGTGCTGGCGCCGGGCGCCCGCTACGAGCACAAGAGTATCCTGTTGTGGCCCAGCTTCCAGTCCGTGCACCACTGGCCGCCGCAATCCCTCAGCCCGCGCACCGGCTATATGTACGAGCCCACGCTGGAAATGCCCGCCACGTTCGGTGACGAAGGCGTGGACCTCAAGGACTTCCACCCCCGCATGTGGACCAATGACTACACCGGCCTGTCGGTGGGCAACGGCGATGTGCCGGCCAACGCCGGGCACAGCGTGCTGAAGGCCTGGGACCTGCAGCATCACCGCGTGGTGTGGCAGGTGGAGACCTCGGGCATCTCCAACGGTGGCACCCTGGCGACCGGCGGCGACCTGGTGTTCCAGGGCCTGGCCGATGGCTACCTGCACGCCTATGGCGCGCGCGATGGCAAGGACCTGTGGTCGTACTTTGCCAAGGTCGCGGTGACCGGCGTGCCCATCACCTACAGCGTCGATGGCAAGCAGTACGTGACCATCACTGCCGGTCCGCTCGCCGGTTCCACCGCGGGCTTCGGTGCGATTTCCGGCCAGTGGGGCTGGGACCCGCGCATCCACCCGCGGCGGCTGCTGACCTTCGTGCTCGACGGCAAGGCGCAGATTCCCGCCACGCCGCCGCGCACGCCCGCGGTGCCGCTCGATCCGCCGGGCTTCCAGGTGGATGCCGCCAGGGCCAAGCGCGGCGCACATGAATACATACAGTGCGTGCTGTGCCATGGCATGGGCGTGGTGGCCGGTGGCATCGCCCCTGACCTGCGTGCCTCCCCCGTGCCGCTGTCGCTGGAAGCCTTTGCGCACGTGGTCCGGGACGGTGCCTTGCAGCCGCGCGGCATGCCGCGGTTTGCCGAAATCACCAACGAGCAGCTGACGGACATCCAGCACTTCATCCGGCAGACGGCGCACGCTGATGCGCTGGCCGCAGCCGCCAAGCACGGGGTGGCCGCCACCGCGCCGCAGGCAAAGCCATAAGCCGCATCCTGCAACCACAGGCCCGCACCCTGGAGTGCCGCTCAGGGTGCGGCGCCTGCTGTATCGCCCCTTCCATCTCCAGTCCCATTCCGGGCATGCCTTGCGGCAAGCCCGCGGGGGTGCGCTGCGTGCAGCTGACCGCCGACAACCGCTGCGCCATTTTCGGTTCACCGCAACGGCCCGCGTGCTGCTCGGGCCTGCAACCCTCGCCCGGGATGTGCCGCGATTCCCGCGAAGCGGCACTGGCCGGGCTCGCGGCCCTGGAGGCCGCCACCGCACCACAGGAGTAACATCGGCGGCATCACTTCCAGTTTCGAGGGTACGCGATGAACGCCGAACCTCGCCGGGTCGAGCATCTGCAGACCGACAAGGGCAACGTGCCCGTCTACACCACCACCGTGGTCGAACAACCCTGGGGCAGCTACACCCGTGACGACCACGCCACCTGGGCCACGCTGTTCAAGCGCCAGCGGGACCTGCTGACCCACCGCGCCTGCCGTGAATTCCTGGCAAACCAGCAGCGCTTCGGCATGACACCCGATGCCATTCCGAAGTTCGACGAGCTCAACCGTGTGCTGAAGCAGGCCACCGGCTGGCAGCTGGTCGGGGTCGAGGGACTGCTGCCGGAGCTGACGTTCTTCGAGCACCTGGCAAACCGGCGCTTTCCGGTGACCTGGTGGATCCGCCGGCCGGAACAGATCGACTACATCTGCGAACCCGACCTGTTCCATGACCTGTTCGGTCATGTACCGCTGCTGCTGGAACCCCTGTTCGCCGATTACATGCAGGCCTACGGCGCCGGCGGCGTGAAGGCGCACGGCGTCGGGCCCGAGGCGCTGGTCAACCTCACCCGGCTGTACTGGTACACGGTGGAATTCGGCCTGATCCGGCAGGACGACGGGCTGCGCATCTACGGCTCAGGCATCGTGTCCTCCAAGGGCGAGTCGATCCATAGCCTGGAATCGCCCAGCCCCAACCGCCTGGGGTTCGACCTCATGCGCATCATGCGCACGCGCTACCGTATCGACACCTATCAGAAGACGTACTTCGTGATCGAGGGTTTCGGGCAACTGATGCGCGCGACCGAACCTGATTTCACACCCCACTACGCGGCGCTTGCCGCCCAGGAGTCCATACCGGCCGGGGCAGTGCTGGCTGGCGACCAGGTGTACCAGCGGGGCACGGGCGAGGGCTGGTCATCGGACGGGGACGTCTGAGGCCGCGCCGCGCCCGGTCCGGCGCGCGTACCATCAGCACCGGCACGGGGGAGTGACTCAGGACGTACTGCGCGTCGCTGCCCATCAGCAGCCGGTGCAGGCCGCGTCGTCCATGGGTGCCGCAGACGACGAGATCGGCGCTCCATTCCCGCGCCTCGGCCACGATGCAGGAACCGGTGGGTTCGACGATGGCCTCGACCTGGGCTGTATCCACCTCGACCTGCGCGCGGCTGACCAGGGCCTGCGCCTGCGCCAGCAGCAGTCGGCCGTCCTCGCGCAGCGTCTTGAGCACGCTGCCGTTGACGTCCACCTCGATCACCGCATACAGCGTCGCGGCATCCACCACGTGCAGCAGCCGGATGCAGGCGTGCAGCGCTTTTGCCAGCTTGATGGCCTCGTTCAGGCCCGCGTTCGAGGTATTGCTGCCATCCACGGGCACCAGGATCTTCGAGTACACCGAGGTTCTCCTTAAGGATCAGGGCGGCAGCCGTGACAGGTAGTCCGACACGCCTTCCAGGTCGTCGCGGTCCAGCGCCGCCCGCCGGTGCACGTTGCCCGGGAGGAAATCGGGCCGGCGGCCTTCGAGCGCATCGTGCAGCTGCCGCAGCAGATAGCCATAGCTCTGGCCGGCGAGTTTGGGCACGCGCTGCAGGTCGTCGCCCTCGGCATCCGCGCCATGGCAGCGGGCACACGCCTGCCGGAACAATTCCCCGCCATGGACCACATGCTCGCCGGAGCCTACGTTCCCGCCCGACACCGGCGGCAGGCCGCTGGCGAAAGCCGCCACATCGACGATGTCCTGCCCCGACAGCGCGTCGTGACCGCGGACCATGGCCTGCATGCGCACGTCCCAACGCTTGTCCTGGCCGTAGGCGATCAGCTGCCAGAGAATCACGCGGAACTGCTGCGCGGCGATGACCGGGGCCTGGCTGTCACCGCTGCCGTGGCCATCCGCGCCATGGCAGGGCGCGCAGCGCTGAAACAGCTGCTGGCCGCGCACGCCGTCGGCACGGGCATGCAGCGCCTGGCCATAGGCTTCGAGCGTGACGTCCGCGGCCCGCACCGGCATCGATGCCGCCGCTGCAAACACCGCTGCCGATGCCATCAGGGCCGCCACGGGGTGCTGCAATACGGGGCTCGGCTTCATGCCCTGACGATACGGCGGCTGTGCGGATCGGGACATCCGTACAGTACGGTACCGGAATGTGGTTTCTACGTAGGCAGGACCGGCGCCGGGCCGGCGGCCGGCATCAACTCCCGGATCAGGACCAGGAGTTCGTCGGACCTGATGGGTTTGCTCGCCAGGCGTACACCCTCGGCCGCCTTGGCCCGCACGGCGGCGGAGGTATCGCCGGTTATGAGCACGGCGCCGCACTGGCGCTCGAGGATGCCCCGCACGGCTGTGATCACTTCCAGGCCGCTCTCTCCGGCCTCCAGGTGATAGTCCGTGACAATGACATCGATGGCGGGATTGCGGCGCACGACGTCGGCCGCCTCGGTGACGGAACCGGCGCTGAACACACGGCAACCCACCACCCGCAGCAGCATCGCGGTGGCGTTGCGAACCCCCGGATCGTCGTCGACCAGCAGGATCTGCGGGCCGCGCACCTGGGCGGCCGCGGCCGGCGGCGCCTGGGCCGTGGTCACCGCGTGCGCGGCGGCACGGCCGGCCGGCAGCACCAGAACACAGCGAGTGCCCCGTCCCGGCTCCGAGCTGATGTCCAACTTCAGCTGCAACAGCTTCACGATCCGGCGCACGATCGCGAGGCCGAGGCCATAGCCCTCGCGATGGCTGTTGGCGGCGATGCCGACCTGGAAAAACTCATCGAAGATGAGCGGCAGTTTGTCCCCGGGGATGCCGATGCCGGTGTCGCTGACCTCGATCCGGATACAGGCGTCGCCGCCGGCGGCGGACAGCCGTACCGCGCCGCGGGGCGTGTACTTGATGGCATTGGTCAGCAGGTTGCGCAGCACCTGGCCGACGAGATCGGGATCCGAATGGGCCACCAGTCCACCGGGCTCCAGCACAAGTTCCAGGCCCTTGCTGGCGGCCATGCCGGAGAACTCCGACCGCAGGTCCTCGAACAGGTTCTGGACCCTGAAATCCACCGGCACGGGATGGACGACCCCCGCCTCCAGCTTGCTGATGTCGAGCAATGCATTGAGCAGCCGTGACATCGTGGTGATGGCCCGCTCCTGCTGGTTCACGGCTTCCAGCTGATCCCCATCCAGGGCCATGCGGCGCAGCGTGCCATTGAGCAGTGCCAGCGCCTGCAGCGGCTGGCGCAGGTCGTGGCTGGCGGTGGCCAGGAAGCGGCTCTTGGCGAGATTGGCGTGGTCAGCCGCCTCGCGCGCCTGCTGCAGCTCCATGAGGATGCGCTTGCGTTCGGTGACGTCACGGATGGCGGCCGCGGTCAGCACCCGCTCGCCGTCCTGGATGGGACTCAGGCTGATTTCGACCGGGATGGCGCGGCCGTCCTTGCGCAGGGCGGTGAGCTTCAGGTCCATGCCCATGGGGCGCACCTGCGGCTGGTGCATGTAGGTCGCCCGGTGCGACAGGTGCCGTTCGCGCAGCTCCGCGGGCAGCAGCACCTCGATCCGCTGGCCCAGCAGCTCCGCCGGATCGTAACCCAGCACGGCCAGCACCCGCAGGTTGGCAAAGATGATGCGCCCGGATGCATCTGCGATGACAATGGCGTCCGGCGCGGATTCCAGGGCCTTGCCGAACAGGTTCGAGGCAGCCATGGGCTTCGGGGAGTCTTAAAGGTTGTGGTCGGGGTCCGCCACAAGATACATCCTGACCAGGTGCGCCAGCGAGTCAGCGCCGGTTTTTTCCATCACCCGCGCGCGATGGACTTCCACGGTGCGCTGGCTGACCCCCAGTTCCGCCGCAATGATCTTGTTGGGCTTGCCCCGGATCATGCAATCCAGGACTTCATGCTCGCGGGGCGTCAGGGAGCCCAGGCGTGCCCTGATCTGCTCATGCGACCGGAGCGAGGCCCGCACACCGGCATCCCGGGCCAGGGCCTTGCGGATGCGATCGATCAGGTCCTGGTCGCGGAACGGTTTCTGCAGGAAATCAAAGGCGCCCTGCTGCAGGGCCTCCACCGCCATGGGGACGTCACCATGGCCGGTGATGAAGATCACCGGAATCACCGCGCCCCGCCGGTTCAACTCCTGCTGCAGCTCCAGGCCGCTCATGCCGGGCATGCGCACGTCCAGCACCAGGCAGCCGGGCTGGGCGGGGTCGTAGCCCGACAGGAACTCCCCGGCCGAACCCAGCGCCCGGGTCGCAAGCCCCACCGACCGCAGCAGGAACCGCAGCGATTCGCGCACGGACTCGTCGTCATCGACGATGAAAATGATCTGATTCGCGGCCGGATTCATGTTGCGTTTTGCGGACTCACAGGCTGGAGGGGGATGTGGAGGAAGAAGCACGCACCTTGCGGGGTGTTGTGACGGTAACCCAGGGTTCCGCCGTGGGCGCGGACGATGCTGTGGCTGATGGGCAGCCCCAGGCCGGTGCCGCCCGGCTTGGTGGAAAAGAAAGGATCGAACAACTGGCGTTGAACCTCGGCGGTGAGGCCCGGCCCGGTGTCACACACCGCAAGTTCCAGTGCGCCGCCCGCGGATAATCCGCTGCGAACCTGGATCTCCCGCACGCCCGTGCGGACCTGCAGCAGGGCATCGGTGGCATTGCGTATCAGGTTGAGCAGCACGTGCTGGATCTGGATGTAGTCAAGCTCCACCAGGGGCAGGTTGCCGTCGAGGCTCATGGCCAGACGGATGTCGTGCGCGCGCGCGTCGACCCCGGCCAGCGCCACCACCTCGTGGATCATGGCGTTCACATCCGTGGGGGCGCGGCTCATCTCGTTGATGCGCGACAGGTTCCGCAGCCGCCTCATGATCTGGCTGGCGCGGACCGCTTCGCGAGTGATTTCGCCCAGCGCCATGTGCAGGTCCCCGGTATCGATCGGGTCCTGGTCCAGCAGGCGATCGCAGGCCTGGGAGTAGTTGGCGATGGCGGTCAGCGGCTGGTTGAGCTCATGCGCGATGCCCGCGGCCATTTCACCGATGGTCGCCAGCCGCGAGACGTTGAGCATCTGGCCCAGGACGACCTGGTAGTCATTCGCCAGCTGGCCGGCAACGGGGGCATCCGCCTGCCGCAACGCTTGCGCCATTGCCGTCAATGCCTGGTCCTCTTTCATGCGCAGGACATGCTAGTCCAGGATGGGGGCCGTCCGCAGGCTGTTCACCTCGGAGGGTCTGACCTGCTGGCCGTGGTTGCCCCACGACACACGGATGTAAGTGACCACCGCGGCAATGTCGGCGTCGGACAGCACCTGCGCAAACGGCGGCATGCCATAGGGCCGCGGATTGCCGCGGGTGAGGTCCGGTTCGGAAGGGGATGAGGACGGTTCCAGCATGGCGGCAGTGTGATAAAGCCGGTCGTGCCGGCGCATCCGCACAAATACCTACGCGGGCGAAGTACACTCGCGCGGATGACTGACACCGACACCATCGTGGCCGCCGCCACCCCGCCGGGACGCGGCGGGGTCGGCATCGTCCGGGTGTCGGGTCCCGGGGTAGGCGAAATCGCCGCCAAGGTCCTGGGCCGGGTGCCGCCGGCGCGGCGTGCGATCTTCGCCAGGTTCATCGACTCCCAGCATGAAACCCTGGACGCGGGACTGGCGCTCTACTTTCCCGCGCCTCACTCCTACACCGGCGAGGAAGTGCTGGAACTGCACGGCCATGGTGGTCCCGTGACCATCGAGTCCCTGGTCGCGAGGGTGGTGGAGCTGGGCGCGCGACGCGCGCGGCCGGGTGAATTCACCGAGCGTGCCTTTCTCAACGACAAGCTGGACCTGGCGCAGGCCGAGGCGGTCGCGGACCTGATCGATGCCGGCTCGCGCGAGGCGGCCCGGGCCGCCATGCGTTCACTGCAGGGCGAGTTCTCGGTGATGATCACGGCGTTGACCTCTGCCGTGATCGACCTGCGCACCCACGTCGAGGCCGCCATCGATTTTCCGGAGGAGGAAATCGACTTCCTGGCGGACCCGGTGATCAGCGAGCGGCTGGCCGAGGTGCACAAGCACCTGGATGCCGTGGAGCGGGCCGCGGGCCAGGGCCGGTTGCTGCGCGACGGCATGACGGTGGTGCTGGCGGGCGTGCCCAATGCCGGCAAGTCCAGCCTCCTCAACCGCCTGGCCGGCTACGAGGCGGCCATCGTGACCGCCGTACCCGGCACCACCCGCGATGTATTGCGTGAGCGCATCCATATCGACGGGATGCCGCTGCATATCCTGGACACCGCGGGGCTGCGCAAGGCCGTGGACGTGGTCGAGGAGGAAGGCATCCGCCGCGCGCAGGCCGAGATGACCCGCGCCGACCGCGTGCTGTTCGTGATCGACGCCGCCGCCGACCCGGGCGGACGCAGCTACACCGACCTCAAGGCCTCACTGCCGGCAGGCGTGCCCGTGACCCTGCTGTTCAACAAGGCCGACCTTGGCGAGCCGCACCCGGTCGATCCCGCGGTGATGGCCCTGACCCGGATCCCGATTTCCGCCCGCACCGGCGAAGGCCTGGCGCAGCTGCGCAACCACCTGAAGGCCTGTATGGGCTACCACACCCTGGAAAGCGGCAGTGTCTCGGCCCGGCAGCGGCACCTGGAAGCCATCGCCCGGGCCCGCGCCAGCATCGAGGCCGCGGCCAGGACTTTGAAACAAAGCCGCGCCGGTGAGCTCACCGCCCAGCAGCTGCAGGAGGCTCAACGGGCGCTGAACGAGATCAACGGCGAATTCAGCAGCGAGGACCTGCTGGGGAAGATCTTCTCCAGCTTCTGCATCGGCAAATAGTTTAGCGTCCGAGGACGTCCAAGTACGTCCACCGCCAGCGAGAAAAGCCCTGAGTTTCTAGGCTTTTTGCCCCATGTTCGTCCATTGCCCTCCACGGGCAACCTTGCTACGGTGCCCCCATAGGTGCCCCATTTGAGGGATCAGAAGATCGCATGGGGCACCGAATCGCGTGCCGCATGGGGCACGGGGTCAGTCCGAAGCGGGCACGCATGGCGCTCAACGACACGAAACTCCAGCGATTGCAGGTCAAAGCGCGCGCGTGTACCAGGTTGCCGACGGCGGCGGTCTTTACATCGAGGTATACCCGAGCGGCAAGAAGGTTTGGCGCATGCAGTACCGATGCGGCGGCCGCGGTTCGCGCAAGGAGAAGGTGAGCCAATCGCTCACAGCACGCTCAATCAGGCCATCCGCTCGCTCGAGCTCGGCATCCGGGACTTCGTGATCCACGACTTCCGGCGCACGGCCTCGACGCAGCTGCATGAGGCGGGTTTCAATTCCGACTGGATCGAGAAGGCGCTCGCCCATGAGCAGAAAGGGAGGAAGGTCGTGATCGGGCGGTTCGGGAAGTCGTTTCAGGCGGCGTGAGCGCCCGGGCGAGCATCGCCGACGATCAGGATCGCCGCATGCGGCGAAACTGTTCGACGAGCAGGTGCATATCGGTATCTGGTGCGGCGGCGCCGTTGGCGTTCAGCTCAGCCTTCAGCTGCTCGACTCGCTGGCATGCGCGCTCGAGTCCTGCCGCCGCCTTGCGGAAGACATCCCGATCGTTCTTCTGATAGTCGGGCAAGTGGGCACGCAGAACCTGCTGGACCTCGGCCGAAGTCCGGAACGGACGCGTCGAATATTCGAAGTGCAGTAGCAGCCAGAATTCAATGCTCGGGACGTTCGCGATCACCTGCACCTGCGTGCTCGCGCCGGCAGAGTTCTTCAGTGGGCGCGCTGCGAGCGCCCGCGCCGCGGCCAGATGTTGCGAGTCGCCATCGCAGACCACATAGACCCGATCGTAATCCCGATCGCCCTTGAAGAGCCGCTGCGCCTTGCGGACGAGCCCTATAGGATCGGTCACCGAATCGCCGCGCTCGATGTGCACGGCCGCAGCGTTCACTCGCAGGTGATTACGGAGCCCATCGATATAATTCGGCTCGGTCTCCCGGCCCTCGCATACGATCAGGATGGCCGGCAGCCCTTCACGCGACGCCTTCTCGCGCGCGAGCCGCCGCTGCTCCTTGCGCATCTGCCGATGCTTGGGCTGATTGTCCCGCACGGTGTCAATGCAGGTCCGCGCGGGAAATGAAGGGCACGCCGCCGTAGCGCGCGCGCAGATAGCCCTTCTCCAGCGCCTCACCCTTGCGCGGACTGAAGTCCGTGAGCGGGTAGAGTCGGCTCGCCTGGCGTTCGTCCTTTTCCACGAACCAGATCTGGTCGCGGCGCAGCAGGTCGCTGTCCAGGAGCGACGTGTCGTGCGTCGTCATCCAGAGCTGCGCACGGCGCTTCGAGATTTCCGGGTTGTGAAACAGGCCCAGGACGAATCGAACGACCATCGGATGCAGGCTCGAGTCGAATTCATCGACGACCAGCAGCTTGCCGTTGTCCAGCGCATCGAGGATGGGTCCGATATAGGACAAAAGTCGCTGGGTGCCGGCAGACTCGTATCGACCATCGAAGGCGACCGGATCTTCGCCCTCGAGCTTGTGTACAAACTTCAAGACGGGCAGGTTCTGGGTGCTGGTCGACAGCTCCGGCGCCTTCCCCATCTCCAGCTTGAAGTCCACCTGGTGACCCGGGACGTTCTCCACCTGGATGTCGGCGATGTGCAGATCTGCCGAGCGCAAGAGGCCTAGCGCCCGAGCCTTGAAGGCCGGGTCGTCCATGAGCTGCAACGTCTGCGGAATACCCAGCGCACCCAACCAGTTCACGACGATGAGCCCGTCCATGAACCAGTTCCACAGGGGCTTCAACTGCTCATTGTTGAGTTGAATCGCTGTGGTCAGAAACAGGGCACCGGGCCTCGTGGCCTGCCGCCAGGTCTCCTTTGGCCCCGTGAAATAGCTCGAGAACGCGGCCCACTCGTGTTCGCCCTTCGCGTCGTTCCAGCGGCGATCGAACCAGGACTGGCCTTTGCCGGTCCTGTACACGATCAGCCACTCGTCCCTCACGCGCTGCGCGTCGTAGGAGAAGCCGTACTGGTAGCGGGTGCCGTCGAGCAGAACCGTAATCTCAAATCCCGTGGGCTCGGTGGCGCTGCTGCGCTCCAGACGA
>Ga0153956_1002711_pt1 | contig 12516 bp, 12 predicted proteins | sample TSFL040MetaG_FD_104704 | JGI IMG/M metagenome (GOLD analysis project Ga0153956, IMG submission 104704) | Attine ant fungus gardens microbial communities from Florida, USA - TSFL040 MetaG | ecosystem: Host-associated > Fungi > Mycelium > Unclassified | place: USA: Florida, Wekiwa Springs...
AAAACCGTAATGCCGAGGCCGATCTTGTTCTGATCGACCAATGCGACGCGGCGCAGGATAACGCCTTCGGCCTCCAGCCGTTGAATCCGCTTCCAGCATGGCGTGGACGACAGGCCGACGCGGTCGCCGATTTCGGCAACCGAAAGGGAGGCGTCGTCCTGCAGCACGGTCAGGATCTTACGGTCGATGGCATCGAGCCGGCGCGGGGTCTCGAGCGCGGCGGGTGCGAGGTCGGCGTCTGACATTGGAAACATTCTTCTATGTGGGTGAAATATATGCGCTTGATATAGAAAGATATTCCAAGCCACAAGTCCGGATTCCGGAATATTTGATCAAGCCAGGTGCGGCGCCGCCGATTCAGCTAAAAGCCGTTCCACTTCAATACGTTGAGGCGAACCAAAGGCGCCGCCGTGCCGGGTGCATTTCAGCGCGGCGGCCGCCGCCGAAAAACGCATCGCCGCTTCGACCGGCTGCCCCTCGGCAATCGCCAGCGTGAAGGCCCCGTGGAACACGTCGCCCGCGCCGAGCGTGTCCACCGCGGCGATCGGAAAGGCCGCCATGTGGCGGACGCTGCCGCCTTCGAGCCAGATCATGCCGCCCGCGCCGTTGGTCACGCCGACAAAGGCCGGGCTCAGCGCCGCGATCGTCCGCAGTGCTTCGATGTCGTCCTCGCGCCCGGTGGTCGCGTGCAGGGCCTCGGCGGAAAACACGATATGGGTGGAGGCTTGCAGCAACGCCTCGTCCAGCGGCATGACGCGGTCGGCATCGAGCACGACGGGGATGCCGCGCTCCTTCGCCGCGAAGCACAGGCCGCTCACGAATCCGCAGCGGCTTTCGGTCAGCACCGCGTCGCAGCCTTTCAGCAGTTCATCGGTGTCGGGCAGCGTCACATTCCACATTTCCGGATCGCGATAGGTGACGATGGTGCGCTCACCGGTGTGGTCGATCATGATGTTGGAGATCGGCGTCACGAGTCCGGGCATCTGCACCATGGCGCTGCCGTCGATGCCTTCCTTCGCGAGATCCTCGAAAATCTGCTCGGCGGCTTTCTCCCCGGCATGGCCCATCGGACCCGACATCAGGACGCGGCCGCCGAGGCGCGCGATGGCGATGGAAGCATTCAGCGCGTTGCCGCCGCTATATTCAGTGAAATGCGTGGCGCGCATCTTGTTGCCGCGCGCGGGAAGGTTCTCGACGCGGAACACCAGATCGCGCACGGGCATGCCGACGCAAAGAATATTCGGGGCAGCCGGTCGGGGTTGTGCGGTCATCAGGGCTTCCCACCAATCGGACAAACGGCACGCATTTTTGAGGCGTTTTCTTCACGCGAACCGGTCTCCACCCTCGGCTCAAGCCCGAGGGCATGTTTCGCCCGAAAACGTCATGGGGAAAACAGCCGAAGCCCGGGCTCGGTTCCCCGGCGAGGGGCCTTGCCGCCAGAGTGAGGGTCAGGTGATCCAGATTTTTCCGCGCAGCGCCTGCGTGAACCGGGCGGCTTCCGCGGGATCGTAAGGCGCGGGCGGCACCAGCCCCCACACCGGCCGCGGCCAGGCGGCATCGCTGGTCCGGCGCGCGATGATGTGAACATGCAGTTGCGGTACGACATTGCCGAGCGCCGCGACGTTCAGCTTGTCGGGCCTGGTAATCTCCTTCAGCGCCTTCGAAACGCGGTTGATCTCGGTGGTGAGTTGCGCCTGCTCGACGTCATTGAGATCGATCAGGTCGGATGCGCCCGCACGGCGCGGCACCAGCAAGAGCCACGGGTAGTTGGAATCCTTGATGATGAGAAGGCGTGACAGCGGTAGGTCGCCGACCTCGAACGTGTCCTTGGCGAGCTGGTGGTGAAGCGACCACGATGACGGCATGCGGGCCTCGAAACTGATTCTGCGACGGATTCACTCTAGCAGGCGCGAATGGTGGAGCGAGGAACTTGCGCATCCGTCGGAATGCGCATCCAGACACCTCCCTGCGTGCGGTCGGGCCACCGTGTAAAGCGGTAAAACAGCATCGACCTTGCTTGCTTTCCCTCCGGTTTGGTCCCAAATAGGCATTGGGAGATTGGCGGTGGACGAGCCACTCGCCAACCGGGTCAGGTCCGGAAGGAAGCAGCCCTAACGAGGTCCGGATCGGGTCGCTCGTCAGTCTCCTACCTCTTTTCATGCCGGGGCTGGCGCGATGCTGGCCGACTGCCCGCCATATCGCGTGGCAGAGCGGCGCGCCCGATAACCGATGCGGATCGTTCGATGCCCGAGTCCGACCTTCCAGGCCTGAATGCGGGCGATCAAGCGGGCCTTGATATGGGGCTTAATGCCGGTCCTGGTCTTGCCGACACGGCGGCGGCAAGCACCTCCGGCTATCGCGTGCTGGCGCGCAAATATCGTCCCTCGAATTTCAACGATTTGATCGGCCAGGAGGCGATGGTCCGCACCGTTTCGAATGCGTTCGAAACCGGGCGCATTCCGCAGGCCTGGATTCTCACCGGCGTGCGCGGTGTCGGCAAGACCACGACCGCGCGCATTCTGGCCCGTGCGTTGAACTATGAGTTGCCCGATGGTTCGGTGAAGGGACCGACCATCACCATGCCCACGCCCGGCGTGCATTGTCAGGCGATCATGGAAAGCCGGCACATCGACGTGCTGGAAATGGATGCGGCTTCGCACACCGGCATCGACGATGTGCGCCAGATCACCGACGGCGTGCGCTATGCGCCGTCGAGCGCGCGCTACAAGGTCTATATCATCGACGAAGTCCACATGCTGTCGGAGAAGGCGTTCAACGCCTTCCTCAAGACGCTGGAGGAGCCGCCGGAGCACGCCAAGTTCGTGTTCGCGACCACTGAGATTCGTAAAGTCCCGGTGACGGTGCTGTCGCGCTGCCAGCGCTTCGATCTGCGCCGCGTCGATGCTGACGTGCTGATGACGCATCTCGCCAACATCGTGACGCGCGAAGGCGTCGAGGCGGAACCGGAAGCGTTGGGTCTGATTGCGCGCGCCGCCGAAGGTTCGGTGCGCGATTCATTATCGCTGCTCGATCAGGCGATCGCGCATGCGGCGGGCCTCGTGCGCGCCGAGGACGTGCGGCAGATGCTCGGCCTCGCCGACCGAACCCGCGTGATCGATCTCTTCGAGCATCTCGCCAAGGGCGATATCGCCAGCGCCTTCGCTGAATTCCGCGAGCAGTACGACACCGGTGCCGATCCGGTCGTGGTGCTCAGCGATTTGGCCGAATTCGTCAACTTCGTCACCCGCGTGAAGGTGGTGCCTGCGACGGCGGACAATGTGTCTCTTGGCGAAGCGGAGCGTACGCGCGGGCGTGAATTCGCAACCAGGCTCTCGATGCGCGTGCTGTCCCGGATGTGGCAGATGCTGCTCAAGGGCATTGCCGAGGTGCAGAACGCCACGCGCCCGCAGGCCGCCGCCGAAATGGTGCTGGTGCGCATTGCCTATGTCGCCGATCTGCCGACGCCGGATGAGGCGATCAAGATGATCAACGAAGGCGGCGGTGCGCCGGTGGCGTCGTCGTCCGTGTCCGGCGGTGGAGCCGCGCCTCGCGCACCCGCGCCCGCATCGTTTTCGCAGTCGCCTGCGCCGCGCGCGATGCCGCCACAGCGTTCCGCGGGCGAGACCGTTGCGCGCCAGCAGCCGAAGCCTGTCGAGATGGCTGCGCCGCAGGCGGCACCCACGTTGCGGCTGTCGAGCTACCCCGAAATCGTCGCGCTCGCGAGCGAGAAGCGTGATATTGCGCTGAAGGCCGCGCTGGAAGCCGATCTGCGACTGGTGCGTATGGAAGATGGCAGGTTGGAGATCGCGCTGGAGCGCAGCGCCGTGCGTTCGGTGGTCAACGATCTGCAGCGCAAGCTGGAGCAATGGACCGGCCGCCGCTGGGCGGTGGTGGTCTCCAACGAGGAAGGCCAGCCGACGCTGCGCGCGCAGGCGCGTGAGCAGAAGGACAAGCTCACCGAAGATGTGCAGGCCGATCCGCGCGTGCAGGCGGTGATGACGGCATTTCCGGGTGCGCAAGTCATCGACGTGCGGCACCTTGCGCCCGAGCCGTCGCCCGCGGTGATGCCGATCGAGGACGATGCCGACGGCGACGACGATGATTTGTAAGATTGTGAGAAGGATGAATCATGGCTGATTTTCTCGGCATGATGAAGCAGGCTGCCCAGCTTCAGTCGAAAATGAAAGAGATGCAGGACCAACTCGATCAGATCGAGGTCGAGGGTTCGGCCGGTGGCAACATGGTCACCGTGCGCATGACCGCGAAGATGGAGCTGAAGGCTGTCTCCATCGATCCGTCGCTGATGAAGGCGGAGGAGCGCGAGGTGCTGGAGGATTTGCTGGTCGCCGCCCAGAACGATGCGCGCCGCAAGGCGGAAGACGCCATGCAGGAGCGGATGAAGTCCATTACCGGCGGCTTCAACATTCCGGGGCTGGGCCTCGGCTGAGATGGCGTCGTCTGTTGCCGGACCCGAGATCGAGCGGCTGATCCAGTTGCTGGCGCGGCTGCCGGGGCTTGGCCCGCGTTCGGCGCGGCGCGCGGCGCTGCATCTGATCAAGAAGCGCGAAGCCTTGATGTCGCCGCTCGCGAGCGCGTTGCAGGTCGCGATCGAGCGCATTCAGGTGTGCCACACCTGCGGCAACATCGACACGCAGAATCCGTGCACCATCTGCACCGATACCCGGCGCGATCCGTCGATCATCGTAGTGGTGGCGGATGTCGCCGATCTCTGGGCGCTGGAGCGTGCGCATGCGACGCAGGGCCGCTATCATGTCCTCGGCGCGACACTGTCGCCGCTCGACGGCATCGGGCCGCAGGACCTCACCATCGATGCGCTGGTGACGCGGGCACAGGCGGGCGAGGTGACGGAGATCATTCTCGCGCTCAACGCGACCGTCGATGGCCAGACCACGGCGCATTACGTCACCGATATGCTGCAGGATGCGGGCGTCAAGGTCACGCGGCTGGCGCATGGCGTGCCGGTCGGTGGCGAACTCGATTATCTCGACGAGGGCACGCTGTCGGCGGCGATGCGCCAGCGGACGTTGTTCTGAGGCTCAGGTTTTGACGGGCGTTGTCAGGGTCTCGAAATGCCTCCGCGCCTGCAGCCACGCCAGCAGCATGAAGCTCGGCATCGCCACCACCACGCAGATCGCGAAGAACCACGCCCAGCCGGTGGCCGCTGCGACATAGCCCGCGCCCGATGAAAGGTATGTGCGTCCGACCGCCGCCAGTGCGGTCAACAGCGCATACTGGGTCGCGGTGTGCGCGGGGTTGCGGCACAGCGCCGAAATGTAGGCGACGAAGATCACGGTGCCGACCGCGCTGGTGAAGTTCTCGGCGGTGATCGCCAGCGCTAGCGCATAGTGATTGATGCCGACGAGGGCGAGCCATGAGAACGACAAATTGGCGACGGCCTGCAGGATGCCGCCGATCCACAGGCTCGCGGCCAGCGAATAGCGGCTGGCGAGGAAGCCTCCGGCGAAGCCGCCGAGCAGCGTTGCGCCAAGACCCAGCCCCTTGACGATGGCGGCGTAATCGTTGCGGGTGAAGCCCAAGTCAATCACAAACGGCGCGGTCATGGTGCCGGAAAACGCATCGGTGAACTTGAACAGCACCACGAAGGCGAGAATCGCCCATGCATCCTTGAAGCGGGCGAATTCGCTGAACGCGCCGGTCGCCGCATGGACGATGCGGCCGAACGTGCGCTCGGTGCCGCCGGCGTCTTCGGATCGCCGCGATGATTCCGGCTCGGTGGCGAACAGTGCCGTCACCATGCCGATGACCACAAGCGCGGCCATCGCGATGTAGCCCCACTGCCACGCGGCATGGCGGTTGAGGCCCATGCCCTCGAACCCGCTGACGAGAAACAGCGCGCCCGCGGTCGAGAGCAGCATGCCGACACGATAGGCCGCGACATAGGAGGCCATGCCCGCCGCCTGCTCATTTTCGGGCAGGCTTTCGACACGGAAGGCATCGATCACGATGTCTTGGGTCGCGGAGGCGGCGGCGACGAACAGCGCCGCGAGCGCGACGCCAAGCGGTTTTGACGGATCGCTCAGCGCCAAGAGGACGATCGCGGCCATCAGCAGGAGTTGGGAGAAGATCAGCCAGGCCCGCCGCCGTCCGAGCAGGCGCGTGAGAATAGGAATATGCAGTGCATCGACCAGCGGGGCCCAAAAGAACTTGATCGTGTAGGGCGTGCCGACCAGCGCGAACAGGCCGATGGTTTTAAGATCGACGCCCGCTTCACGCATCCATATCAGCAGCGTGGAGCCGGACAGCGCCAGCGGCAGGCCGGACGAGAAGCCGAGAAACAGCACCACCAGCACGCGCGGTTGCAGATAGACCGCAAGGGCGTCACGCCATTTGCGCGGCGGCTTGCTGTCTGCGGCGGTGACTTTCTCGACGCTCTCGGGCGATGTCATGGTGTGGTGTTAGCAGATTCGGGCTTGTCTCTCTTCCTTTGTGGAAGAATGGCGGTAATCACACCCATGACCGTCATCACCGGGCTTGTCCCAGTGATCCACGTCTTACCTTGTGAATGTGGATACCGAACACGTGGATGGCCGGGACATAAGGGCGTTCACGCCGACGGGCTATGCCCGGCCATGACGGAAGTTGTTTAGAGGCGGGTCGAATTGAGAGGCGCTACTCCCCTGCCTGCAACTTTCTCGGTTGTGCCGGAAACAGGTCTTGCCCTCGGGATTCTCCGGAATGGGTGGGCGGCTCCTCGCTCTGGCCGAAATCCAGTTCCTCGATCCGGCCTGCGCGCTTCTCGATCTTGTCGGCGGAAATCAGGATCTGGCGGACATCCTCGTTCACCTGTCCAAAGTGATTTTGCAGCTTCAGCACCCGCTCGCGCAGCCGCGCGAGATCGTCCGACATGGTCATGACCTCGGTGCGGATCTGGCCCGCGGCGTCGCGCATCCGCGCGTCCTTCATAATCTGCTGCATCACCTGGATTGCGAGCATCAACAGCGAGGGCGACACCAGCACCACGCGGGCGCGATAGGCTTTCTGCACCACGTCGTCGAAGCCGTCGTGAATTTCCGCGTAGACGGATTCCGACGGCACGAACATCAAGGCGGTGTCCTGCGTCTCGCCGGGAATGAGATATTTGTCGGCGATGTCGGCGACATGCTTCATCACGTCCTGCCGCAGGCGCTGCGAGGCGAATTTGCGCTCGTCGTCGCTTTTGGATTCGCGCAGCGCGGTGACGGCCTCGAGCGGAAACTTGGCATCGATGCAAAGCGGCCGCTGGTCGGGCAGGAACACCACGCAATCCGGGCGCTTGTTGTTGGTCAGCGTATGCTGGAAGGCGAACGAGCCTTTCGGCAGGCCGTCCTGCACGATGGCCTCCATGCGCGCCTGTCCGAACGCGCCGCGCGCCTGCTTGTTGGCAAGCACGTCGCGCAGCGTCGTAACTTGAGTCGTCAGGTCGGTGAGGTTCTTGTGCGCGCTGTCGATGATGCCGAGGCGTTCGTGCAGCGCGCGCAAACTGTCCATGGTGTTGCGGGTGGTCTGCTCCATCGACTGGCCGACGCGGTGTGTCACCGAATCCAGCCGCTCGTTCACCGCGCGGGCCATTTCGGCCTGCCGCCCGGCGAGCGCCTGTCCCATCTCGTGCACGCGGCCCGCCGCCTCGTTCTGGATGCGCAGCACTTCGCTCAGGCGCTCTTCCATCTCGTCGGCGCGGATGGTCTGTGCCATGGCCAATGCCGCACGGTTTTTCGCCGATCGCGCGAGGATGATGGCGATGAGAGTGAGCAACGCGAGCGCCAGCCCGCCGCAGGCGAGCAGAGCCACGCCGGTACGCACAGGGATATTGCCGAGGGAAAACAGGATGACGTTCATCGGCGCACTCTAGCCCGATTCGAGGAGCGGCACGAACGAATAGGGAACATTTATGGTTAATAATTCCTTGATCCACCAGTTATCCGTGCCGGAAGGGCTGTTGTTTTGAAGGCGCAATCGCCGTTTGACCGCGAAAGGCGCAGCGATTACATCGCGTGCCATGGCCATTCGTGAAATCATCAGTATTCCGGACAAGCGCCTGCGCGCCGTCTCGGAACCCGTCAACAAGATTACGCCCGAAGTGCGCGCGCTCGTCGCGGACATGTTCGAAACCATGTATGACGCGCCGGGAATCGGGCTCGCCGCCATTCAGGTGGCGGTGCCGCTGCGCGTCGTCACCATGGATGTTGCCAAGAAGGAAGGCGAGACCGAGCCGCGCGTGTTCATCAACCCGGAGATATTGTCGAAGTCGGACGATATCTCGGTCTACGAGGAAGGCTGCCTGTCGATCCCCGAATATTACGAGGAGGTTGAGCGGCCCGCCTCGGTGCGCGTGCGCTTCATGGACCTTGATGGCAAGGTGCACGAGGAAGACGCCGAGGGGCTTTTCGCCACCTGCATCCAGCATGAGATCGATCACCTCAACGGCGTGCTGTTCATCGATTATCTGTCCAAGCTCAAGCGCGACCGCGTGATGAAGAAGTTCACCAAGGCCGCGAAGCTCGCGGCGAAATAACGGCGGGCCTCATGCCGCTTCGTCTGATCTTCATGGGCACGCCGGATTTCGCGGTGCCGACGCTGCGCGAACTCCACGCGCACGGGCATGACATCGCGGCGGTCTATACCCGCGCCGCGAAGCCTGCCGGTCGCGGTATGAAATTGCAGGTCACGCCGGTGGAGAGAGCGGCGCGCGAACTCGGGTTTCCTGTGTTGACGCCGTCCACGCTGAAAACACCCGAGGCGGAAGCGGAATTTCGTTCGCATCACGCGGATGCCGCCGTGGTCGTCGCCTACGGCATGATCCTGCCCGAAAATATTCTCAACGCCGTGCCGCGCGGCTGCTTCAACCTGCATGCCTCATTGCTGCCGCGCTGGCGTGGCGCGGCGCCGATCCAGCGCGCGATCATGACCGGCGATGCGGAATCCGGCTCGATGGTCATGAAGATGGATATCGGGCTCGACACCGGCGACGTGGCGATGACCGATCGCCTGTCGATCACCGATGCGATGACCGCGCAGGATCTGCACGATGCGCTGGCGCCGCGCGGCGCGGATTTGATGGCGCGGGCGATGGCCGCGCTGGAGCAGGACCGCCTCGATCTCGTGCCGCAGGATGAAGCGGGCGTCACCTACGCCGCCAAGATCGGCAAGGCCGAGGCGAAGATCGACTGGACCAGGCCCGCGCATGAAGTGTTGCGTCATATCCATGGCCTCTCGCCGTTCCCCGGCGCGTGGTTCGAAGTTTCCATCGAAGGCGCACCGGTGCGCATCAAGGTGCTGCGCTGTGAACTGGCAAAGGGATCGGGTGCGCCGGGCGTGCTGCTCGATGATCGCCTGACGATTGCGTGCGGAGAGGGCGCGATCCGGTTGCTTGCCGTACAGCGCGCGGGCAAGCAACCGATGACCGCGCCGGATTTCCTGCGCGGCACGCCGCTCGCGCCGCCGCTGAGCGTGGCCTGATGCCACGCTACAAACTCATTATCGAATATGACGGCACGCCGTTTTGCGGCTGGCAGTATCAGGACAACGGCGCGTCGGTGCAGGGCGCGCTGGAAGATGCCGTGGCGGCGTTGACCGGCAGCCGCGTGCGCGTGCATGGCGCGGGCCGCACCGATGCCGGCGTGCATGCGCTGGGGCAGGTCGCGCATATCGACCTTGAAAAGGACTATCGCGCCGACCGGGTGCGCGATGCATTAAATGCACACGTACGGCCGCATCCCATCGCTATTCTCTCGGCGGAGATCGTGCCGGAGACGTTCGAGGCGCGGTTCTCGGCGGTGAAGCGGCATTACATCTATCGCATCAGCAACCGGCGGGCGAACCTCGCGATCGAGGCCGGGCACGTCTGGCGCGTGGCGCGGCCGCTCGATGTCGCAGCGATGAACGAAGCTGCGAAGGTGCTGATCGGCAAGCACGATTTTACGACCTTTCGCGACACCGAATGTCAGGCAAAGTCACCGGACAAGACGCTCGATCAGCTTGCTGTCATCCGCGATGGCGATGCCGTCAACATCGCTACCTCGGCGCGTTCGTTCCTGCACAGCCAGGTGCGCTCGATGGTTGGCTCGCTGGTCTGGGTCGGGCATGGCCGCTGGACCGCCGCCGACATGCGCAAGGCGCTCGATGCGCGCAACCGCGCCGCGTGCGGCCCCGTCGCGCCGCCGGACGGGTTGTATCTGGTGAAGGTGGATTACTGAGCGGTCTGCGCGAGCAGCGGCTTCATCGCGTCCCAGAACAACTCCTCGCCGCCTTTGACATTGTCCTGCCAATGGTCGGCGGCGTTGCCGTCGGCTTCGTCGGTGATGAACTTGAACGCGCGCCACGGCAATGAATGGCGCTGGCAGACATGCGCGATGGCGTAAAGCTCCATGTCGACGATGTCGATGTTGTTCTCGGCCAGCCACGGATCGGTCTCGGTGACGAAGCTGTCGCCGGTGCCGCAGATCACGCCGTCATGCCCCGACGAGAGGCGATCGATCTCCGGCGAGAACGGCGTGCGGCCGCGCGGCGCCAGCGGCATTGCCATCATGTCGCGCTGAACGGTGTGGGCGACCTCGACGAGACCGTTGTGCATTTTGTGGATTTTCCCGGCGGTGCCGTAGTTCACGACGAGACGCGGCCGCAGCACGAGAAGCGCGAGTGTCGTCGCGCTCGCCGCGTTGACTTTGCCGACGCCGGTGTAGATCACCTCGATGCCTTCGGGCGCGTGTGTCTTGTCGAGTTCGTCGTCGATAGCGGTGAGGACGAGGATGTTGCCGCTCATGCGCGCGTCCTTAACTGAAATAGCGATCCAGCACGCCGCGATAGATTGTCGTCAAGGCTTCGAGATCGGCGACCGATGTGCGCTCGTCGATCTGGTGCATGGTCTGGCCGACCAGCCCGAATTCGAGCACGGGGCAGTAATGAGTGATGAAGCGCGCATCCGAGGTGCCGCCGCCGGTGTCGAGCTTCGGCGTGCGCCCGGTAACCTCCTTGATCGCGTCGGTGACGAGATCGGTGAACGCACCCGGTTGCGTCAGGAAGGCGTCGGCGTTCGACGGTTCCCACTCGATTCGTGCCGTGATGCGGTTGCCCGCGAGCTTTTCGACGCGCTCTTCGATCAGCGCGCGCAGCGTGTCCTGCGTACGGCAATCGTTGTGCCGGATGTTGAAGCGCGCGCGGACCTGCGCCGGAATCACGTTCCACGCCGGATTGCCGGTGTCGATCGACAGGAACTCTAAATTCGACGGTGGGAAGTGAGCGCTGCCCTGATCGAGCGGGTTGGCGTTCAGCGCGCTCACCAGCTCCGCGAGTTCTGGTAGCGGATTATGCGCGCGGTCGGGGTAGGCGACATGACCCTGCCTGCCTTCGACGATCAGCGTGCCCGACAGCGAGCCGCGCCGACCGGCCTTGATGCAGTCGCCGAGCGCATTGACGTTACTCGGCTCGCCGAGCAGGCAATGGTCGAACTTTTCGCCGCGCTTCGCCGCCCAGTCGAGTAGCTTCACCGTGCCGTTGAGGGCGGGGCCTTCCTCGTCGCCGGTGACGAGGAAGGAGATCGAGCCTTTGGGCTGGCCGCCGTTGGCGTGCAGATAATCCAGCACGGCGGCGACCGCGCAGGCGATCGCGCCCTTCATGTCGACCGCGCCGCGGCCGTAGAGTACGCCATCATCGACTTCGCCCGCGAAGGCATCGTGCGACCACGCCGCGTTGTCGCCGGGTGGCACCACGTCGGTATGGCCCGCGAAGGTGATGTGCGGCGCGGCCGTGCCGATGCGCGCATAAAGATTGTCGGTGTCGTCCGCGCCGGGCTCGCTGAAGGTCAGGCGATGCGTCTCGAAGCCTGCGTCCTTCAACAGCTTTTCAAGCACGCCGAGCGCGCCCGCGTCTGCCGGCGTCACCGAAGGGCAGCGCAACAGATTGCGGGCGATAGAAAGAGCGTCGGTCATCGGCTTTACCTTGGGGTGGGCATGATCTTATTGGAAAACCGGTGCCCACTTTTCCGGATCATGCCCGTCAGTCCCGCAGCAGATCGTTGATGGATGTCTTGGAGCGTGTCTTCTCGTCGACGCGCTTGACGATGACCGCGCAGTAGAGCGACGGGCCGGGCGTGCCGTCCGGCAAAGGTTTGCCGGGCAGCGAGCCAGGCACCACCACGGAATAGGCCGGCACCTCGCCGATGAAGGTTTCACCGGTGGCGCGGTCGATGATCTTGGTCGATGCGCCGATGAACACGCCCATCGAGAGCACCGCGCCCTTGCGCACGATGACGCCTTCGGCGACTTCGGAGCGCGCGCCGATGAAGCAATCGTCCTCGATGATGACCGGGCCCGCCTGCAGCGGCTCAAGCACACCGCCGATGCCGACGCCGCCGGAGATGTGGACGTGCTTGCCGATCTGCGCGCAGGAGCCGACGGTGGACCACGTATCGATCATGGTCGCTTCATCGACATAGGCGCCGAGATTGACGAAGGACGGCATCAGCACGACGTTCTTGCCGATGAAGGCCGAGCGGCGGAC
>Ga0153956_1002712_pt1 | contig 12512 bp, 12 predicted proteins | sample TSFL040MetaG_FD_104704 | JGI IMG/M metagenome (GOLD analysis project Ga0153956, IMG submission 104704) | Attine ant fungus gardens microbial communities from Florida, USA - TSFL040 MetaG | ecosystem: Host-associated > Fungi > Mycelium > Unclassified | place: USA: Florida, Wekiwa Springs...
AATCGCTGTCGGCCTATGCACGCCAGTTCCTGTCCATGATGGACAAGCCCGACGTCGATGCCATCGAGGGCCTGTCCCCGGCCATCGCCATCGAGCAGAAGGCCACCTCCCATAACCCGCGCTCCACCGTGGGCACCGTCACGGAGGTCTACGACTACCTGCGCCTGCTGTATGCACGCGCCGGCACGCCGCGCTGTCCCGACCATGGCATCGACCTCACCGCCCAGACCGTCAGCCAGATGGTCGACCAGGTGCTGAAGCTGCCGGCGGAAACCGCGGTGGCGCTCACCGCGCCCCTCGTCAGTGAACGCAAGGGCGAGCACGCCCAGGTGTTCGAGGACCTCGCCCGCCAGGGCTTCGTGCGCGCACGGGTGGACGGCCGCATCCATGAACTGGATGCCCTGCCGAAGCTCGACCCCAGGCGCAAACACAGCATCGAGGTGGTGGTGGACCGGCTGAAGGTACGCGCCGATGCCGCGCCGCGCCTGGCGGAATCCTTCGAGACCGCGCTGCGCCTGTCCAACGGCCTGGCGCAGCTCATCCAGTTGTCGGCCGCGGACGCTGCTCCCACCGTGTTTTCCAGCCGCCACGCCTGCCCGGTGTGCGGCTACAGCGTGCCGCCGCTGGAACCGAAGCTGTTCTCGTTCAACAACCCCGCGGGCTGGTGCCCCGATTGCGACGGCCTGGGGGTGCAGCAGTTCTTTGATCCACGCCTGCTGATCCAGAACCCGACACTGTCACTGGCCGGCGGCGCGATGCGCGGCCGCGATCGCCACAACGCCCACTTCCTGGAAATCATCCAGTCCCTGGGCCGGCACTACGACTTCGACATCGAGACCCCCTGGGAAAACCTGCCGGCCAGGGTGCGCAAGGCTTTGCTGGAAGGTAGTGGCGAGGAAGCCATCGAGTTCCGCCAGGCGCAGGTCAACGGCAGGATCGCGCGCAAGCGCCACCCCTTCGAGGGCTTCGTGCCCTACCTGGAACGTCGCTACCGCGAGACCAGCTCCGACCGGGTGCGGGAAGAACTGGCCCACTACCTGGGCAACCGCCCCTGCCCCACCTGCGAGGGCACGCGCCTGAACCGCACGGCGCGCTTCGTCTTCGTGGGCGAACGCTCCCTGCCCGCGATCGCGCGCCTGTCGGTGGGCGCGGCACTGGAGTTCATGCGCGGCCTGCACCTGGCCGGGTGGCGCGGCGAAGTCGCTGCCCGGATCCTCAAGGATGCCGCCGACCGGCTGCGCTTCCTGGTGGACGTGGGCCTCGACTACCTGACCCTGGACCGCAGCGCCGAAACCCTGTCCGGCGGCGAGGCCCAGCGCATCCGCCTCGCCAGCCAGGTGGGCTCCGGCCTCACCGGGGTCATGTACATCCTCGACGAGCCTTCCATCGGCCTGCACCAGCGCGACAACCAGCGCCTGCTGGGTACGCTTACGGCACTGCGTGACATCGGCAACACCGTGATCGTGGTCGAACACGACAGCGACGCCATCCTCACCGCCGACCATGTCGTGGACCTGGGGCCGGGCGCGGGCGTGCACGGCGGCGCCATCGTCGCCAGCGGCACGCCCGGGGAAATCCTGGCCAACCCCGACTCCCTCACCGGCCAGTACCTGAGCGGCGCGCGCCGCATCCCCGTGCCCGCGCGCCGTGCGCCGACCCCGGGCCGGGCGCTGCGCATCCGCGGTGCCAGCGGCAACAACCTGCGCAACGTGGACGTCGACATCCCGCTGGGCCTGTTCACCTGCGTCACCGGGGTGTCCGGTTCGGGCAAGTCCACGCTGATCAACGACACGCTGTACGCCCAGGTGGCGGCGCGCCTCAATGGCACACCCGCGACCGGTGGCCCGCTGCGGGCGCTGGAGGGCCTGGAAGACATCGATCGCGTCATCGACATTGACCAGAGCCCCATCGGCCGCACCCCGCGCTCCAACCCCGCCACCTACACAGGCCTGTTCACGCCGCTGCGCGAGCTGTTCGCCGCCGTGCCGGAAAGCCGGGCCCGCGGCTACGACGCCGGCCGCTTCAGCTTCAACGTCAAGGGCGGCCGCTGCGAGGCCTGCCAGGGCGATGGCGTGCTGAAGGTCGAGATGCACTTCCTGCCCGACGTCTACGTGCCCTGCGACGTCTGCAAGGGCCAGCGCTACAACCGCGAGACACTGGAAATCCACTGGCGCGGCAGGAGCATCCACCAGGTGCTGGAAATGACGGTGGAGGAGGCACTGAAGTTTTTCAGCGCCGTACCCGCCATCGCCACCCGCCTTGCCACGCTGAACGACGTCGGCCTCTCCTACCTGCGGCTGGGCCAGAACGCCACCACGCTGTCCGGCGGCGAGGCGCAGCGCGTGAAGCTCGCGCGCGAACTCGCCAAGCGCGCCACGGGCCGCACGCTCTACATCCTCGACGAACCCACCACGGGGCTGCATTTCGCCGACGTCGACCAGCTGCTGAAGGTGCTGCACCGGTTGCGCGACGAGGGCAACACCGTGGTGGTCATCGAGCACAACCTCGACGTGATCAAGACGGCGGACTGGCTGATCGACCTGGGACCCGAGGGCGGCGCCGGCGGCGGCGGCATCGTCGCGCAGGGCACGCCCGAGGCCGTCGCGGCCGATCCCGCCTCCCACACCGGCCACTACCTCAAGCCGCTGCTTACCGCAGCGCGCCACTCAAGCCCGGGAGTAGTGGCGGGATGATCCGCGCCACCGGCGATCTCGGCACGCAGCCCGGCTTCGGCTGAAGCGTTGCTCCAGGCTGGAACTGCGGCGTTCTGGCTCCGGTTCCGGTGCCAGCCCTGGTTCCTGGCGCTGGTCCCGATCCCGATCCCGATCCTGATCCTGATCCTGGCCCTAGCGCTGGCGCTGGCGCTGGCGCTGGCGCTGCCCCTGGTTGAGGTCCCGCTCCTGGTCCTGGCTCTGGCTCTGGCTCTGGCCCCGGCCCCGGCCAGCTTCAGAACCTGCGGATAGGATTGCAAATGCGAACGGTTCTCATCATAATTCTGTCATGGATACCGCCGTCCGCACCCAGACCGTGGACACGACCGTCCCCCAGGCCCTGAGCGCCCTGCACCCCGGCGCCACCGCCACCATCGTGGCCGTGGGTTCAGCCACCGAAGGCGTCACCCCGCTCGAACTGCGACTGCTCGAACTCGGCTTCATCGCCGGCGAGCACATCGAAGTCGTCGCCGAATCCCGCCCCGGCCGCGACCCCTTCGTCGTGCGCGTCGGCAACACTCAGTTCGCCCTGCGTCGCCGCGAAGCCCGCAACATCTGGGTCGAGGACATCGCAGTCCCGCGATGAACGCCCAGGCGCTGGTGCACCCGCAGAGCCTGGCGCTGGTGGGCGTGCCCAACTGCGGCAAGACCGCCCTGTTCAACCGCCTCACCGGCAGCCGCCAGAAGGTCGCCAACTACCCGGGCGTCACGGTCGAACGCAAGGAAGGGCGCTTCACCTCGCCCGCGGGCGTGTCCTACCGCCTGCTTGACCTGCCCGGCACCTACAGCCTGCAACCCACCACCCTTGACGAAGCCATTACCCGCGACGTCGTGCTGGGCCGCCATGCCACCGAGCTGCCCCCCGACCTCATGATCTGCGTGGCCGACGCCACCAACCTGCGCCTGAACCTGCGACTGGTGCTGGAATTGAAGCGCCTGGGCCGCCCCATGATCGTGGCGCTGAACATGAGCGACCTCGCCCGTGCCCGAGGCTACCGCCTCGACACCGCGGCCCTGTCGCGCGCCATCGGCCTGCCGGTGGTGGAGACCGTCGCCATCCGCCCGGGCGGCGAACAGCAGTTGCTGTCGGTCCTGGATCAGGCCGAAGTGGCGGCGGCCATCGGCCGCGTCGAATTCACCGGCGGCAGCGCCGCGGACATCCAGGCGACGCAGGCGGAGGTCCGCCGCATCCTCGACCAGATCGGCTACCGCGTACCGGCGCGCGTGGCGCTGCTGGCCCGCATCGACGGCGTGGTGCTGCACCCGGTCACCGGTCCGCTGCTGCTGGCGGCGGTGCTGTTCCTGATGTTCCAGGCGGTGTTCAGCTGGGCGCGCCTGCCCATGGATGCCATCCAGTCGGGCGTGGCGGCGTTCGGCCACTGGACCGGCACCCACCTGCCCGACGGCCCCCTGCGGCACCTGCTGGTGGACGGCGTCATCGCCGGCGCCGGCAGCGTGCTGGTGTTCCTGCCGCAGATCATCATCCTCTTCGGCTTCATCCTCGCGCTGGAGGACTCCGGCTACCTGCCGCGGGCCGCGTTCCTGCTGGACCGGCTGATGGGCCGCGTCGGCCTGTCCGGCCGCGCCTTCATCCCGCTGCTGTCGAGTTTCGCGTGCGCCATACCCGGCATCATGGCCACGCGCACCATCCCCTCCGCGCGCGACCGCCTGGCCACCATCATGATCGCGCCGCTGATGACCTGCTCTGCGCGCCTGCCGGTGTACACGCTGCTCATCGGCGCCTTCATCCCGCATCGCTCCGTGGGCCTGTTCAACCTCCAGGGCCTGACGCTGTTCGTCCTGTACGCCTTTGGCGTGCTGGGCGCGATGGGCGTGGCCCTGGTGCTCAAGAAAACCGTCCTGCGCAGCAACTACCACCCGCTGCTGCTGGAGCTGCCCGAGTACAAATGGCCCAACCTGCGCAACCTGGCGCTGGGACTGTGGGAGCGGGTGCGCATCTTCATCAGCCGCGTGGGTACCGTGCTGCTGTCATTGATGGTGGTGCTGTGGTTCTTCGCCACCTTCCCCGCGCCACCCGCGGGCGCCACCGGACCTGCGATCACCTACAGCATCGCCGGCCGGCTCGGCCACGCCCTGATGACCATCTTCGCGCCCATCGGCTTCAACTGGCAGATCGCGGTCGCGCTGGTACCGGGCCTGGCCGCACGCGAGGTCGCCGTGGGCGCGCTGGGCACCGTGTACTCCATGTCCGCGGCCGGTGAAGATGTCGCCGGCAGCCTGCAGCCGGTGATCGCGCATGGCTGGAGCATCGCCACCGGGCTGTCGCTGCTGGTCTGGTACGTGTTCGCGCCGCAGTGCCTGTCCACCCTGGCCACCGTACGCCGCGAGACCAACACCTGGCGCTACCCCCTGCTCATGGCGGCCTACCTGTTCGCCCTGGCCTGGCTGGCGTCGTTCGTCACCTACCATGCGGCGGTGGCACTCGGCCTGGGGGGCCTGCCGGCATGAGCCCGGACCTCATCACCCGCTGGCCCGTGCAATCGCTGGTCGTCGCCGCGCTGGTGCTGGTGTGTACCCTGTACAGCACCTGGCGGCTGCTGCCGGTGGGCCGCAGGCTGCGGCTGGTGGAGTGGCTGCTGCCCGCGGCGCAACGCACCGGCAGCGGCTGGCCGGCGCAGCTGCATGCCAGCCTGCGCTCCCGGGCACTGAAAGCCTGCGGGGGCGGATGTTGCGGATCAGACGGCGTCAGCGCGCGCCCTGGCGCGCCGGCCCGGACTCGAAGCGCTGGCGCACCTCGCCGTTGATCACGCGCTCCTGGTAGCGCCCGCCGGTGTAGGCGGACACCACCCCCCGCCAGAACTTCACCGCGATGCTGTTGCGCGCGTACTCGGTGATCTCCCAGCGGCCCGCAAAACGGTCCAGGATGATCCGTACGGCCCCGCGGCCCAACCCCAGGCCCCGGTGCTCGCGCTGGATGAAGAACTCGCCCATGCGGTAGTCCAGGGGCGGCTGACCCGCCACGGGCGTGGCGCGCGCCACCATGGCAAAACCCACCGGCCCGCGGTCGCCCACAATCACCAGCGGATAGGCGTTGTTGTCGGCGAACCAGCGGCCGACCTGATCCGGCTCGCTGTGCCCGACTTCCTCGAGCACGGGGAAAATGCCCGTGCCGCCCGGGTCGAGGTCATCCAGGTACTCCCGGAAGACCCTGGCGATCCAGGCGCGGTCCGCCTTGGCATTGCGGGCATCTCGAACACTGACGGCCAAGCAGTACCCCCAGTCAGAAAACAAAAAGCCCGAACCGTGCTCACGCACCGGTCCGGGCCATTTGCGGGCCTTGCGAAGGCCCGGCGGGTTCCTGGCGGCTTACGGAGCCGAGGAAGCCGGAGCCGAGGCCGAGCTGTCGGCGGCCGGAGCAGCGGCGCTGTCCGCGGCCGGAGCAGCGGCGTCGGAAGCCGGAGCGGCGGCAGTGGCGCTGTCCGCGGCCGGAGCCGGAGCGGATTCCTGCTTGGCGCAACCGACCAGCATCAGCGTGGCGACGGCAGCGGCGCCCAGAGCGAGTTTCATGTTCATTGAGCTGTACCCCGAAAATAAATACAAAACGGTGGAGACCTAAATTATCGAAAAACCGACTAGTTAGTCCCGCGATTACAAATCGCGCCGCAGAATTCTAACTAGAATGCAGCATACCGCAACCTCCAGTGGAGGCAAAATGACAGATTCTCAAGCCGAATATGCTGCGCATGCGGCATCCATGCAACAGCGCTTCGAGCAGGCCCTGGCCGCCAGCGGCTGGGACGCGGCCCTGGTGTACTCAGGATCGCTGGTGCCGATGTTCCGCGATGATCAGACCCAGCCCTTCCGCGCGCACGCCTGGTTCAAGGCCTGGGCGCCGCTCACCGGCATACCGGAGAGCTTGATCCTGGTACGCCCGGGGAACAAGCCCCTGCTGCTGTTCCATCAGCCCACCGATTTCTGGTACCAGCCCGCGCCGCTGCCACAGGACGCCTGGACCCGGCACTTCGAGCTGCTGGCCGTGCCCGATCTCACGGCCGCACGCGCCGCCCTGCCGCGTTCCCTGGCCCGCACCGCCTTCATCGGCGAGCTGCCGCGGGAAGCGCACGACTGGGGCCTGGGCGCCGTCAACCCCGATGAATTGCTGCTGCCGCTGGACTTCACCCGGGCGGTGAAAACCCCCTACGAGCTGTCCCTGTTGCGTGCCGCCAATCGCACGGCGGCGCTGGGACACCGCGCTGCCGCGGCCGCTTTTGAGGCCGGTGGCACCGAGTTCGAGATTCACCAGGCCTTTCTCGCGGCTTGCGGCCTGCGCGAGCAGGAGCTGCCGTACAACGCCATCGTGGCATTGAATGAGGCCGGCGCGGTGCTGCACTACCAGAACCTGCGTCGCCGACAGCCGACAGCGCACCACTCACTGCTGATCGATGCCGGTACGGAATTCCAGGGCTACGCCAGCGACGTCACCCGCACCTGGTCGTTCCGGGACCCGGACTTCCGGGCCCTGGTCGACGCCGTCGATGCCGCGCAGTTGCGGCTGTGCGCCCGGGTCCGGGCCGGGGTGGACTGGCGCGACATCCACCTGGCCTCGCACCACGCCATCGCCGAGGTGGCGCGGCAGGCCGACATCATCCGTTGCGGGCCGGAGCAGGCCGTGCGAAGCGGCGTCTCCAGCGTGTTCCTGCCGCATGGCATCGGCCATCTGCTGGGATTGCAGGTGCACGACGTGGGCGGTCTGCAGGCGGGGCCGGCTGGCGGCACGATCCCACGCCCGCAGGGTCATCCGTACCTGCGGCTGACGCGGGTGCTGGAACCCGGCTTCGTGGTCACGATGGAACCCGGGCTGTACTTCATCGAGCCCCTGCTGGCGGCGGCCCGCAACGATGCCCGGGCGGCGCTGATCAACTGGCCGCGGGTGGCGGGCCTGAGCAAGTTCGGCGGCATCCGCATCGAGGACGACCTCGCGGTCACCGCCAGCGGCTGCGAGAACCTGACCCGCGACGCCTTTGCGGCGGCGGCCGCCTGAGCATTCAGGCTGCCCGCCGCCCGCCGGCCCCCGCCGGGAGCGAGGGGCCAACGGTCGGCAGATCAGCCAGTGGCTGCCGCGGTGACTGCCGCTTACTTCTTCAGCGAGTCCCGGATCTCGGTCAGCAGCTGCTCGGAGGTGCTCAGCGCGGGAGCCGCGGCCGGGGCCGGGGCGGGCGGGCGCTTCAGCGAATTGATGCCCTTGATCAGCACGAACAGCGCCAGGGCGATGATAATGAATTCAAAAATCGTCTGCAGGAACGCACCGTACTTCCACAGCACGGCCTTGCCCGCCGGGTCCGTCCCCAGCTTCACCGCCAGGTCACTGAAGTTCAGACCACCGATGGCCAGGCCAATGGGCGGCATGATCACATCTCCCACCAGGGAGCTGACGATCTTGCCGAAGGCACCACCGATCACGACACCGACTGCCAGGTCGATGACGTTGCCCTTCATCGCGAATTCCTTGAATTCCTGCGCCAGACTCATTGTTCTTCCCCTTGACCGATGATTGAACGTTCCCCGGCCGGCACCGCGCGGCAGGCCGGGCCTGCCGCGGATTATGTGACAGAACACAGCCTTTGCGTGATGGAAATGCAAAGGGCCGCGATGATCGCGGCCCTTTGCAAAAATGAAAAACCCCGCCGGAGCGGGGCTTTTCCGGGCACCTGCAGAACTCCCGCAGCGCGGGAGCCCGCGGCATCAGGCCGCGGCGGCCTTCTTGCGGCGCGGCTTCTTCTCGGCAGCGGCTTCGGCCGGCGCGGCCTCGGCGGCCGGGGCAGCCTTCTTCGCGCGGGTCTTCTTCGCCGGGGCAGGCGCCTCGGCGGCGACTGCGGCGGCCTTGTCGACCAGCTGCATCAGCGCCATCGGGGCATTGTCGCCCGCACGCGGCACCATGCGCAGGATGCGGGTGTAACCGCCGGCACGGGCCTTGAAGCGAGGCCCGAGGTCGGTGAACAGCTTTTCGACCACCGCGGCGTCGCGCAGGCGCGCGAACGCCAGGCGGCGGTTGGCTTCGGTGTCGGTCTTGCCCAAAGTGATCAGCGGCTCGACCACGCGGCGCAGTTCCTTGGCCTTCGGCAGCGTGGTGCGGATGGTCTCGTGACGCAGCAGCGAGACGGACATGTTCCGCAGCATGGCCTGCCGGTGCGGGGCATTGCGCGACAGCTGACGGCCGCTCAGTTGGTGACGCATAAACTACTTCCTCGAAATACTTGCAATTGTCCCGCGCCCTCACGGCGCGGGACGGAGCGCTCAGATGATGTCGCGCTCGTCATCGTGCTTCAGACCGGCCGGCGGCCAGCCATCCAGGCGCATACCCAGCATCAGGCCATGGCTCTGCAGCACTTCCTTGATCTCGGTCAGGGACTTCTTGCCGAGGTTCGGGGTGCGCAGCAGCTCGACCTCGGTGCGCTGCACCAGGTCGCCGATGTAGTGGATGTTCTCCGCCTTCAGGCAGTTGGCGCTGCGGACGGTCAGTTCCAGCTCGTCCACCGGACGCAGCAGGATCGGATCGAACTGCATCTCGGAGACCTTGGTGGCGGCCTCTTCCTCGCCCTGCAGGTCCACGAATACCGACAGCTGGTCCTTCAGGATGCCACCGGCGCGGCGGATGGCTTCCTCCGCGTCAATCGTGCCGTTGGTTTCGATGTCGATGACCAGCTTGTCGAGGTCGGTACGCTGCTCCACGCGGGCCGCATCCACCGAGTAGGTGACGCGACGGATGGGCGAGAACGACGCATCCAGCTGCAGGCGGCCGATGGGGCGGCTCTGCTCCTCGAAGGCCGCGCGCTGGGCCGCCGGGCGGTAGCCGCGGCCGCGCTCGACGCGCAGGGTCATGGAAAGCTCGCCGACCTTGGTGAGGTTGGCGATCACCAGTTCCGGATTCACGACCTCGATGTCATGGTCCAGCTGGATGTCGCCGGCGGTCACCGGGCCCGGGCCTTTCTTGTGCAGGCGCAGCTCGGCGCTGTCGCGCGTGTGCATCTTCAGCGCCACGAGCTTCAGGTTCAGCAGGATGTCAACCACGTCTTCCTGCACACCCTCGATGCTGGTGTACTCGTGCAGCACGCCATCGATCTCGACCTCGGTGATGGCACTGCCAGGCATTGAGGACAGCAGCACGCGACGCAGGGCGTTGCCCAGCGTGTGGCCGAAACCGCGCTCGAACGGCTCGATGACGACGCGCGCCTGGCGCGGCGCCACCGGATGCACCTTCACCACGCGCGGCTTGAGGAATTCTCCGACAGTTCCCGTCATATCTCTCACCTTGCCGGGTTGACCGGCTGCAGATAACACCAAACCGGACGGTCAATAATCACTACCGTCCGGTCCCCGCGGAAGAGAGGCTCTCCCGCAGGCTGCTTGATTACTTCGAGTACAGCTCGACGACCAGGTTCTCGTTGATGTCCGGCAGGATCTCGTCCCGCGCCGGCACCGTACGGAACGTGCCCTTCAGCTCCTTCTCGTCGACCTCGACCCACTCGGGCAGGCCCACCTGCTGGGCGAGCTGCAGGGCGCTGGTGATACGCAGCTGCTTGCGCGACTTCTCGCGCACCTGCACCACGTCGCCGGCGCGGACCTGGTAGGACGGGATCGTGACGGCTTCGCCGTTCACCGTGATGGACTTGTGGCTGACCAGCTGCCGGGCCTCGGCACGGGTCACCGCAAAACCCATGCGGTAGACGACGTTGTCCAGGCGGCATTCCAGCAGCTTCAGGAGGTTCTCACCGGTGGCGCCCTGGCGGCGCGCGGCTTCCTCGTAGTAGTTGCTGAACTGGCGCTCCAGCACGCCGTACATGCGGCGCAGTTTCTGCTTCTCGCGCAGCTGCAGGCCGTAGTCGGACAGGCGCTGGCGGCGCTCGCCCTTGATGCCGCCCGGCGGGACCTGGAACTTGCACTTGCTTTCAAGCGGCTTGGTGCCGCTCTTCAGGAAAAGATCCGTGCCCTCGCGGCGGGCGAGCTTGCACTTGGGACCAACGTAACGTGCCATGTGTAAACCTCGCGCCTTTAGACCCGGCGCTTCTTCGGGGGACGGCACCCGTTGTGCGGGATCGGCGTGACGTCGGAAATGCTGGTGATCTTGAGCCCACAGGTGTTCAGGGCGCGCACCGCGGACTCACGCCCGGGGCCCGGCCCACCGACGCGGACTTCCACGTTCTTGAGCCCGTGTTCCTGCGCGGCGACGCCGGCCTTCTCGGCGGCGACCTGCGCGGCGAACGGCGTGCTCTTGCGCGAGCCGCGGAAGCCGCAGCCGCCCGAGGTCGCCCACGACAGGGTGTTGCCCTGGCGGTCGGTGATCGTGATGATCGTGTTGTTGAAGCTCGCGTGGACGTGCGCGATGCCATCCAGCACGTTCTTGCGCGCCTTCTTCGGCTTCTTGGCGCCGCCGGCGGCCTGTTTCTGCTCAGCCATTGATCGTTTGCCTCTTTATGCCTTGCCCGGAGGAGCGTTCAGCTTCACCGCCTGCTTGCGCGGACCCTTGCGGGTGCGGGCATTGGTCTTGGTGCGCTGGCCGCGGACCGGGAGGCCGCGGCGGTGACGGAGGCCGCGGTAGGTACCGAGGTCCATCAGTCGCTTGATGTTCATGGAGACTTCGCGGCGCAGGTCGCCCTCGACCGCGAACTTCGCGATCTGGGAGCGCAGTGCGTTGACCTCCGTCTCCGTCAGGTCCTTGACCTTGGTGTGCGGGTTCACGCCTGCGGCGGCGCAGGTTTCCTTCGCACGCGTGTTGCCCACGCCGAAGATGTGGGTCAGGCCGACCCACACGTGCTTGTTCATCGGGATGTTGATGCCGGCAATACGAGCCATGGCTTAACCCTGCCTCTGCTTGTGGCGCTGGTCGCTGCAGATCACATAGACCACGCGCCGGCGGCGCACGATCTTGCAGTTCTTGCAGATCTTCTTGACTGACGGACGTACTTTCATAGGTGTCTTCCGGTAATGGCGTGGCTGGCCCGCGTGCGGACCTCAGCCACCTTGGCCTGACCGGCCATAGCCGAGCAGGTTCGCCTTCTTCAGAAGGCCGGGGTACTGGTGCGACATCATGTGTGCCTGAAACTGCGACATGAAATCCATCACTACCACGACCACGATCATCAGCGAGGTGCCGCCGAACTGGAACGGGACACCCTGCGAGGAAACCAGGAACTCGGGCAGCAGACACACCGCCGCCACGTAAAGCGCGCCCCACAGCGTCAGCCGCGACAGCACCTTGTCGATGTACTCGCCGGTCTGCACGCCCGGGCGGATGCCGGGGATGAAGGCACCGGACTTCTGCAGGTTCTGCGCGGTCTCGCGCGAGTTGAACACCAGCGCCGTGTAGAAGAAGCAGAAGAACAGGATCAGCACCGTGTACACCACCAGGTGCAGCGGTTGGCCGTAGCCGAGCGAGGCCGCGGTCTTCTGCAGGATCTCGCCCAGCTTGCCGTTGGCGGTGGTGCCGGCGAAGTTCGCGATCGTCGCCGGGAACAACAGGATGCTCGAGGCGAAGATCGGCGGGATCACGCCCGACATGTTGATCTTGAACGGCAGGTGGCTCGACTGGCCGGCGAACATGCGGCGCCCGACCTGGCGCTTGGCGTAGTTCACCGGGATGCGGCGCTGCGCGCGCTCCATGAAGGTCACGAAGAACGTCACGCCCAGCACGATGATCAGCAGCAGCAGCGCGAACGGGCCGGACATCTCGCCGGTGCTCACCTGCTCGATGGTGTTACCCACGGCGTTGGGCAGCTGCGCCACGATGCCGGACAGGATCAGCATGGAAATGCCGTTGCCGATGCCGCGCTCGGTGATCTGCTC
>Ga0153956_1002713_pt1 | contig 12509 bp, 9 predicted proteins | sample TSFL040MetaG_FD_104704 | JGI IMG/M metagenome (GOLD analysis project Ga0153956, IMG submission 104704) | Attine ant fungus gardens microbial communities from Florida, USA - TSFL040 MetaG | ecosystem: Host-associated > Fungi > Mycelium > Unclassified | place: USA: Florida, Wekiwa Springs...
CAAGGGACTCAACTTCGGCATCGACTTCGAGTCCGGCACCCGGGTCGAGGTGAGCCTGGACAAGCCGGCGACCACCGACGAGGTACGTGACACGATCAGTCCGCTCGGGCTCGGGAACGCCGACATCCAGTCGATTTCCAATAACCAGGCCCTGGGCGACAACGCCTTCCAGATCGAGAGCGAGACGCTCGACCCCTCAGAGGTGGCAAGGGTCAAGAACACCCTCAACAACGCCTATGGGGTCGGAGCGGACAGCTTCAACAGCACCTCGGTCGGCCCGACCTTCGGCGCCTCGGTCGCCCGCAGCGCGGGCTTGGCGATCTTCTTCTCGCTGATCCTGATCATGGGCTACGTGGCGATCCGCTTCGGCGGCAAGTACACGGTCCCGGTGCTGATCGCGATCGCGCACGACTTCCTGATCGCGCTCGGAATCTACGCATTGCTCGGGTTCGAGGTCTCGAGCGCGACCGTGGCCGCCTTCCTGACGATTCTGGGTTACTCCCAGTACGACACGATCATCGTGTTCGACCGCATCCGCGAGAACGAACCGAAGATGCCGCGGGCCACCTACTCGCAGATCGTCAACAAGTCGATGAGCGAGGTCATGACCCGCTCGCTGGTGACCAGCTTCTCGACCGTGATCGGGGTCATCGCCCTGCTGATCTTCGGTGGCGAGGTCCTGCGCTCGTTCGCGATCGCGATCCTGGTCGGTGTCGCCTCGGGCACCTACTCGTCGATCTTCATCGCCTCACCGGTCCTCGCGCTCTGGAAGGAACATGAGCCGTCGTTCAAGCGTCGCCGCAGGCAGCAGCTAGAAACCCAGGGCTCGGTGCCGGCATTCGCCTCCGACCTCGAAGTAGCGCGCAAGGAAGAAAGGACGGAGACCGTCTGATGTCCATCGTTATCTGGTTCACCGTCGCCCTTGCCCTATGGCACTTCACGATCTTCGTGCCGGACCGTTTCTGGCAGGGCATCATCGGGGCACTGATCGGCTGCGTGCTGGGAGGCGTGATTTCCGGCGCCATCGTGGAGCTGATCCTCGGCAACGGCCTTGCCGACACGGACATCATCACCTTCCTCGCGGCGGTGCCGGGGACCCTGCTGGGTGCCTGGGTCATCTACCGCATCGGTGTCTCACAGGGCACCGAACCGATCAGCGGGGCCTAGTACCGATTCGCTTCCGGGCGAAGCCCTACCCGGTCGATCTCGCGCTCGAAGTAGAACGCGGGGCCGGGCTGAGCCGTGCTGTCGCGACCGCGCTCGTCAGGCGCGGCATCGGGTCCGTATCCGAGGCAAGAGCGTTCCTTGCGGCCGGGGAATCGCACGATCCTTTCGAGTTCGACGGTATGGAAGAGATCGCCCGCTCGGTGCTCGAAGCCGTGCGTGGCGGCCGCCAGATCACCGTCTACGGGGATTTCGACTGCGACGGAGTCTGTGCCACGTCGATCTTGGTCGCCGGGCTGCGGGAACTGGGCGCGCAGTGCGACTGGTTCATACCGGACCGGATCGCCGATGGCTACGGGCTCAACCCGGAGGCGATTCGTCAGATCGCGGGTCGCGGAACCTCGCTGGTGATCACCGTCGATTGTGGCGTGACCGCGGTCGAGGAGGCCAGGCTGGCCCGTGAGCTCGGGATGGAGATCCTGGTCACCGACCATCACCAGCCCGGCCCGGAGCTGCCGGATTGCCCGATCGTCCACCCGGAGGTCAACTCCTATCCGTTCCCGTCGCTCTGCGGCGCCGCGGTGGCGGCGAAGCTCGCCTCAGCGGTCAGGAGGGCGGCCGGAGCGGACGCGGCCAGGGACGAGGCCGATCTCGATCTGGTCGCCTTGGCGACCATCACCGACGTGATGCCGCTCACCGGCGAGAACCGCCATCTGGTGAGTGAGGGGGTGAAGGTCGCCCGGCGCGCCCGGCGGATCGGGCTGGCCGCCTTGATGGCCGACAGCCGGATCGAGGCTTCGCGCCTCAACTCGGAGGATTTCGGGTTTCGGCTGGGGCCGAGGATCAACGCGGCCGGCCGCATGTACCGGGCCGACGCCGGGGTCGAGCTCTTCCTGTCCGAGGACCGGCAGCGGGCCGACGAGATCGCCCGGGAGCTGGCAGGCGCCAACGCCGAGCGCCGGCGGGTGGAGAGAGAAGTCGAGTCCGCGGCGACCGCGGAGCTGCGCGAGCTGGGGGGCGTCGGCCCGGCGGTCGTGGTTGCCGGCGAAGGCTGGCATCCGGGCGTGGTGGGGATAGTGGCTTCGCGCCTGGTCAAGTCGGAAGGTCGTCCGGCCGTGGTCATCTCGCTCGACGGGGAGACGGGCCGCGGCTCGGCCCGTTCGGTGCCCGGTCTCGATCTCCACGACGCCCTGGCAGAGACCGCCGACCTGCTGGATTCCTTCGGCGGGCATGCCGCCGCCGCGGGGCTGAGCATCCGGGCCGACCGGATCGATGAATTCCGCGCGGCTCTTTCGCTGGCGGTCGAGAAACGGATCGGCAGCGAACCGGTCGAGGAGGCGATCGAGTACGACGCGGTCGCCGGGGGTTCGGATCTCGGCCTCGATCTGGCCGAGGAGATCGAGAAGCTCCATCCCTTCGGCAACGGCAATCCGCCGGTGAAGATCCTGGTGCCGGCCGGCCGGATCGAGAACCTGAGCGAGATGGGAGAGGGCAAGCACTGCCGCTTCTCGGTCAGCTCCGGTTCCCATCGGGCCGGCGGGGTCGCGTTCGGGCGCACCGGCTTCGGTACGAGGGAGGATCAGAGGGTGGACGTGGTGGCGAGCCTCGACGTGAACCACTGGAATGGCTCGATCGAACCGCAGCTCAAGGTGATCGAGGTCGAGCCGGTGGATGAGGCATCGCCACTGCCTGGCTGCGAGGACGACGAGTGGTGGGAACGCTTCGAAGCCGGGATGAGCCGGGAAATGACCGATCGAGGGCCTTCGGCGACGGAGGTCGAGATCGAGCTGGCTTCCACTCCCGAGGGCCTGCCCGGGGTTGCCCTGGCCGAGCTGATCAGCTCGGGTTCAAGGGTTGCCGTGCTGACCGCTGATGCGAGGAACCGCTGGGACGGGCTCGGCGGCGAGGCACTGGGCAGGTTCACTCCCGAGCCCGGCGGGAACAGCGCAGCGGCCGGCCTCTGGGCGGGCAGCCCGCGAGATCAGGTCCTGGCCGCGGCCCGGGCCCATGTCCTGCTGACCGACTACCTCACCCTGGCTTCTCCGCTCGAACCGGCCCTGGAAGGCTTCGACCGGGTCGTCCTGCTCGACCCGCCTTTCAGCTCCGATGCGGTCGCCCGGATCGCTTCCGCGGAGATTCCTGTCCATCTGCTGGCCGGCCCGGCCGAGTTCGAGTTCGCGGGGCGGGTGGCGACCCACCGGTTCGACCTGACCGGGCAGCTCAGGGAGCTCTTCCGTGGGCTTCGCGACACCGGGACGACCGACGGTCCGGATCTCGTGGGCAGCGAGCTTCGGGCTGTGCTCTCAGCCGACGGTGAATCGGTCCGGTCGCCGGAGGAATCGGCGGTTCTGCTGCGGGTTCTGCTCGAGACAGGCCTCGCCCGCACCGACGGGGTCGGGGCGGCCCGCAAGGCCGGGGTCGTATCCTCGAAGAAGACGGAACTAACGGTTTCATCCGTATTCGTCCATCATTTCGAGCTTCACAAGGAGCAAGAGCGATTTCTCAGCCAGTTCAACAGGTAGACGCAGAAGCCGTGACCCCGGAGGCGACGCCGCCGGCGAACGGCGCTGCCGCGGCGTCGGGAAACGGCTCCGTTCCCGCGAACGGCGCTCCTGCGCCGGCCCCTGGCCTGGAGGCGTTGACGCCCCGCGAACGCTCGCTGATCGACGACCTGATGGCGGTGATCCAGCAGTTCGAAGCGGACCTCGCGACCAGCGGGGCCGTTCACACGGAGCCCATAGATCGCGACGAAGTGGCCAAGGCGTTCGTCTTCGCCTGCCACCATCACGCCGATCAGAAACGCAGGTCCGGCGACGAGTTCATCACCCACCCGGTCGGGGTGGCCCGCATCTGCGTCGGGATGAGCCTGGACACCGAGACACTTTGTGCCGCCCTGCTTCACGACACGGTCGAGGACACCTCGGCCAGCCTGGAGGAGATCGAGCGGGAGTTCGGCCCGACCGTGGCCCGGCTGGTCGACGGGGTGACCAAGCTGACCGAGATCACCTTCGAGAGCAGAGACGAGCGGCAGGCGGAGAACTATCGCAAGATGATGGTCGCGATGGCCACCGACGTGCGGGTCATCCTGATCAAGCTGGCCGACCGCCTCCACAACATGCGCACGCTCAGCGCGATGCCCAAGCAGACCCAGATCCGCAAGTCGCGCGAGACCCTGGAGATCTACGCGCCGCTGGCCCACCGATTGGGCATCCACGCGATCAAGTGGGAGCTCGAGGACCTCGCCTTCGCGACCTTGCATCCACGCAAGTACTCGGAGATCAAGCATCTGGTCGCCCAGCAGCGAAACGAGCGCGAGACTTTCGTCCAGGAGGCCGGCGACTACCTGGCCGAGGAGTTGGAGAAGCTCGGCATCGAGGCTGAGATCGCCGGTCGTGCCAAGCACTTCTACTCGATCTACACGAAGATGACCAAGAAGGGCCGGGAGTTCAACGAGATCTTCGACCTCACCGCGATGCGGGTGATCGTCGGATCGGTCAAGGACTGCTACGGCGCGATCGGGGTCATCCACTCGCTCTGGAAGCCGTTGCCCGGTCGCTTCAAGGATTACGTCGCCATGCCGAAGGCGAACATGTACCAGGCCCTTCACACCACGGTGATCGGCCTCGAAGGCAAGCCGCTCGAGATCCAGATCCGGACGGCCGAGATGCATCGCTTCGCCGAGTACGGCATCGCCGCCCACGTCGCCTACAAGGAGGGTGGTGGCGGCAGCGACTCGAAGGAGAAGATGACCTGGCTCAGGCAATTGGTCGAATCCGAGTCGGAGCAGGATCCGGCCGAGTTCCTCCAGTCGCTGAAGGAGGATCTCTTCGAGGACGAGGTCTTCGTCTTCACCCCCAAGGGCGAGGTCATGAACCTGTCCGCCGGCTCGACCCCCGTCGACTTCGCCTACTCGATCCACACCGACGTCGGCCACCGCTGCGTGGGCGCCAAGGTGAACGGCAAGATCGTGCCGCTCCATTACCAGCTGAAGTCCGGCGACATCGTCGAGGTGCTCACCGCGAACAAGGAGCGTGGCCCGTCCCGCGACTGGCTGAAGCTGGTCGGCACCAGCCGGGCGCGCAACAAGATCCGGGCCTGGTTCCGCGAGGAACGCCGCGACGACGCCGAGCGCGATGGCCGCGAGGCACTTGCCGAGGCGCTCCGCAAACGCGACCTGCCGCCACAGAAGTTCTCCGGTTCGCCGATGCTCGCCGACGTGATGCGGGAGATGGGCTTCCGCAAAGCCGAGGATTTCTACATTGCCCTGGGGCAGGGCAAGGTCTCGGCCAAGACGACGGCCAACAAGCTGATCCAGCGGCTCCGGCAGGGCGAGATCATCGAGCCGGAACCGGTCGAGAACATCGAGTCCGGCACGCCGCGAAGAAGCCGGGCGATCCGCGAGGCCTCCGAGTTCGGCATCAAGGTGGAAGGGGTGGACAACGTCGCCCTGCGGCTGGCCAAGTGCTGCCGCCCCGTGCCCGGCGACGAGATCGTCGGCTACGTCTCGTTGGGCCGCGGCATCACGATCCACCAGGCCAGCTGCCAGAACGTCTCCGATCTGGAGAAGAATCCCGACCGCATGGTCGAAGTCGCCTGGGAAGGCGAGAACGAAGCGACGTTCAGGGTGGAGATCCAGATCGACGCCTACGATCGCACCCGCCTGCTCGAGGATCTCTCGCGGACCTTCTCCGAGGTCGGGGTGAACATCATCTCCGCCGCCTGCACCACCAATCCTCCGATGGTCAAGAACCGCTTCGTGATCGAGGTGGGGGACACGGGCCAGCTGAAGCAGTGCATCACCCGTATGCGCCACGTCGAGTCGGTATTCGACGCCCACCGGGTGACCACCACGGATTGACTCGCCCCGCGGGGCGAACCGGCTGGAAAGGTCCCTTCGGCCTGATAGGTTCCGGTTCGTGAGGAGGACAGCCACCCAGTGGGCTTGACGATCGCCTTCTTCCCCGAAGGTGCCTACGGGCCGACCAACAACTGCGTCGGGATCGGCAACGTGCTCCGCGACCACGGCCATCGGGTCGTCTTCATCATCGAAGAGTCCTTCGCCGGCACCCTGGAGGCCCAGGGCTTCGAGGAGCGGCTCATGCGGCTGGGGCCTCCGCCCGAGGTGGAGGAGGAGCCGGGCCAGTTCTGGAAAGACTTCGTGGCCGAGAACGCCCCGGTGTTCCAGACATCCACCACCGAGCAGTTGGCGGGCTTCATAGAGCCCACCTTCCGCGCCCTCTTCGAGGGCGCGGCCTACGTCGACGACCGGCTGACCGAGATCATCGAGGAGCTCGATGCCGACGCCGTCGTCGAAGACAACGTGGTGGCCTTCCCCGCGCTGCCGGCAAGCGGCCGGCCCTGGGTGCGGATCGTCTCCTGCAATCCGGGAGAGATATTCGACGCCGACGTCCCACCTGTCTTCTCCGGGCTGCCGATCGCCGACCGGTCATCCTGGCCCGGCTTCTGGGACGAGTACGACCGGGTCCTCTCGCCACTGCACGAGGAGTACAGCGAGTTCTGCCAGGAGCGGGGCGCGCCGAAGCTTCCCGACCGCGCCTTCATCCACGAGTCTCCGTACCTCGATCTGTACGCCTATCCGGCCGAGATCGACTACGCACGGTCCCGTTCCTCGGGAGCTGCCTGGAGAAACCTCGACTCGACGATCCGTTCCAACGAGGATGCGTGGACTCCGCCCGATCAGGTCGAGGACGGCGAAGGTTCGCTCATCTACCTGAGCCTGGGGTCACTCGGCTCGGCGGATACCGGCCTGATGCAGAGGCTGATCGACACGCTGGACTCGTCCCCGCACCGGGCGATCGTGTCGATGGGCCCGCTGCATGACCAGCTGAGGCTCGGGGACCGCATGGCTGGAGCCGAGTTTCTGCCTCAGACTTCGGTCCTGCCTCACGTCGACCTGGTGATCACCCACGGAGGGAACAACACGGTCGTCGAATCGATCCACAACGGCAAGCCGATGATCGTCCTGCCTTTGTTCTGGGACCAGCACGACAACGCCCAGCGGATCGACGAGACGGGGTTCGGGAGGCGGCTCGACACCTACCAACACGAGCCCGCCGAATTGCTGGGAGCCATCACCGGCCTGGTCGGCGATGCGGCACTCGGAGAGCGCCTGTCGGCCATCTCGAACCGCCTCCAGGCCCGCAACGGAGTCAAGGAAGCCGCCACCCTGATCGAAGCAGCAGCCAAATCCCGCTAGGTACTTTTAGCTAGGGCTATGTACTAGCCAGATGTACCTAGCGATCTTCGGTCTGGTCATTCGCCACCCATGGGCTAGAAGGTGCCGAGCACCATCCTGGTCTGGCCTATGACCCATTCTGTCCGTTCGACCACGTCGTTCCAGGTGAATCGGAGAACCCGGAAGCCGAGACTCTTGAGGTAGCGAGCCTTCTCCGAATCGTTGACCAGGGCTTCTGCGTCGCTGTGGAACTTTCTACCGTCGAGTTCGACGGCAACCCTCTCCTTGAGCCAGACCGCATCGATCTCGTAACGCCCGATTCGGTAGTTCGTGAATGGAGCGGGCAACTTTCCCTCGGCGCAGACCAGCTTGAACTCGCCTTCGAGAACCGAACGGATGCGACCTTTGGTCGGGTCCCAGCGTGAGATGAGCGACATCAGCAGCTTGCGGTTCTTGAACCCGAGGCTCCTGCGAGCCATGCGATTGAGGCAGTGAGCCGTGAGAAGCCCGTTACGTCCTGCCTCGATGAAATAGAGGCGAAGCCGACGATCGTTCACGCGGCCCGAAAGATCGATCAGGACCCGGGCCGGGTCCATCGCCGGGATCGGTCTGATCGAAGCGAAATCGTCCGGTTCAATCGAACCGCGGCGGAACATGAACTCTGACCCTTGATGGGGAGCAAGGCCCGTGATCGTTCTGTGGATGCCGAGCGGCTTGACCACTTCGATCCCGGTCGCGGACCGGCCCAAGTTCCAGGCCTGTGCGGCAGTCTCTCCGGCAAGGACAGATCCTTCACCGGCAAAGAGAACGCCGGCCATCCAGAATGACTCGTCAGCGTCGGCGGGTCTTCCCAGCGAATACACCCCGGGCAGGAACCGGAACACGTAGCCGGACCTGAGCCAGTGCGTGACGACATCATTGGTTACGCCTCTGCCGATCAGCTGCCGACGGGCGACAACCCCTTCTTGGGCGGCTGCCAGCGAGTAGGCGATTCGTCTCGCTTCGACTCCGTTTGCCATCCGTCGATGATGGCTCGAAACTGCTCACGTGTGGCTCTACAAGTGCAACAATTTCGTGATGGAAAACTGTCTCAATCCGGTTTATTGCCCGCTAGGTACTTTTAGCTAGGGCTATGTACTAGCCAGAAGTACCTATCCGGCGCGGTTCCTACAGTCGGCTGGATACCGACTCGACCTTGGACTCGAGCGTCTGGGGCTTGTCGGTGCGCTGGTCGACCTTGAGGACCGTGTAGACCCGGGGGATGCCGGACTGGAAGGGGAGGGCGTGGATCTCCGCCGCGACTTCGAAGATGTCGTGCGGGTCGCCTTCGAGGGCGGTCCCCATCGCGTTCATCTCGAAGCGGACCCGGTTCTGGGATTCGAGGAAACGGGCGATCTCGACGAGCAGATCCCCGACCGACGCGCCTTCGCGCCCGATCGGCAGGACGGTGATTTCGGCTGTGGCCATATGCCGATGGTAGTGGGGAGGGCGATTCGGCCCGCCGTCTCCGGGTGCCGCCGGATCCCGCCTCAGGCGACGATGGTCAGGGCGCCGGGGTCGACCGCGAGGCTGACTTCCTCGAAGGTGCCGATGTAATCCCCGTCGACCTGGACCGGGAACTCGCGTACCTTCCCGTCCTGGTCGGTCGAGCCCGACCGGACCATCGCCTCCTCGGTGAGCTTCTCGAACGCCTCGACCTGGCCGTGTCTCGCGGCCCTCAGCTTCCTGGTGAGCAGGCGAGGCACGACCATGCCCATGTCCAGCAAGTTGGCCCGTTTGAGCAGGATCATCCCGAGGGCGCCGTCGTCGATCTCGACGTTCTCGCAGACGTGGACCGGCTGCTTGCTGAAATAGGTGAACGGATCGGAATTCTGCGAGAGCACCGTCACTCCGGAATGGACCGTGCCGTCGATTTCGAGATCCAGCTTGACCGGATTGCGCAAGTAGTCCCGGAAATAGCCCTTGGTCGCGACCCAGGAGTAGAACCAGGGGCCGGCCCGGCGCTTCCACTTCGGGTTCGCATCGACCTGCTCGACCACGGTGGCGTCGATCCCAGCCCCGCAGGCGAAGACGAACCGACGCTCGTTGACCTTGCCTAGATCGATCTTGCGCGGTCGGAAGTCGTCGGCGAGCGAGAGCAGGTGCTCGGTCGCGTCGACCACGTCGTTGGGGATTCCGAGCGTGCGACAGACCACGTTGGTGTTCCCCCCGGGCAGGAACGTCACCGGTATGTCGGTGCCGGCAAGGCCGTTGGCGACTTCGTTGACGGTGCCGTCGCCACCGAAGGCGACCACGATGTCGTAGCCGCCGTCGACCGCGTCACGGCCGATCTCGGTCGCGTGATCCTGGCTCTGGGTGGCTTCCACCTCGACCTCGTAGCGGCCCTGGAGGGCGTAGACGACCAGGTTCTTGAGACGGTCCGAGACCGTGCTCGCATACGGGTTGACGATGATCAGCATGCGGCGCTTGCCGTTCATCTTCGGCACCGCCGGCTGGGTGTTCAAGCGACGACCTCGAAGGTCGAGAGCTCTTCGCCTTCGATCTCGGCTACGCGGCCGTCCTCGAGCAGGATGTCGATATGGCCGATCACCTCGGAGAGGGTGAGGTATGCCTGGGTCAGGGCGATGTCGCCCCAGATCGCGTTGGCGATCGCATGGGGGGTCTTGTGGCCTTCGCCGATCAGGCGCAGGATCTTCTTTGTGCGCCGGTCGTCGGAGGCCAGGCGCTTGCGGATCAGCTCGGCATGGTCGGTGATGGCGAGGCCATGGCCTGAGAGCATGATGCCGACCGGCATCGCGGCCGTCTCACGGAGCGAGGCCCGGTAGCTGATCAGTGACTTGGTGCGCCCAGGGCTGCCATCGAGCGGCTTCGAGATCAGAGGGTTCGAGGAGATATGCGAAAGCAGGTGATCGCCGCCGAACATGAGCTGCCGCTCGGCGTCCCAGAAGACCGTGTCGGAAGGGCTGTGGCCAGGCCGATGCAACGCCTGGTACTCCCTCGAGCCCATGGTGATCTTCTCCCCGGAGGCAAAGGGACGATTCACGTCGACCGGCGCGCCGAGGTCGCGGAAGCCGGCGGTCACGTCCTTGAGCATGTTGGCGATGTCCTCCGGGACTCCGTACCTGACCATCAGATCGACCGCCATCTGGTCTTCCTGCTCGGAGCCCCAGGCGAACTCGGCCAGGCGATCGACCACCAGGTCGATCGCGGCCACGTCGGCGCCGGACCGTTCGACCACCGTCCTGATCTGGCCGATGTGGTCGATGTGCTGATGGGTGGCGACGACCAGCTCGATGTCTTCGAGCCGGTACCCGGCTGAAGCGACGCCATCCTCCAGGCTCTCGAGCGACCTCTCCGAACGTGGACCGGCATCGATCAGGGTGAGCGGGTCGCCTTCGATCAGGTAGCAGTTGATCCGCCCGACCGCGAACGGAGTGGGGACCGGGATCGTGTGGATGCCCCACTCGCGGGCCTGCGCGAGGGCGGCTTCCGATTCGGGGGTGGGGTCCGGCTCAGCCACGGATGACCGCCAGGATTTCGTCCCGCTTCTTTTCCATGTCTTCGCGGGAGATCAGCGACTCCAGGTTCAGCCGCAGAAGCGGTTCGGTGTTGGACGGACGCACATTGAAGTGCCAGTCCTCGTAGTCGATCGAGACGCCGTCGAGATGGGTGATCTCGGCGTCGGGATGCATTGCTTCGATCTCGTCCATCTTCGCCTGGGGGTCGGCGACCTCGGAGTTGATCTCGCCCGAGATGAAGTATTTCGAGTGGAACTCCTCCATCAGCTCGGCGAGCGATTGACCGTCGGCCGAGAGCAGCTCGAGCAGGCGCAGGGCGGGGATCGATCCGGAATCGGCGCAGTAGAAATCGCGGAAGTAGTAGTGGCCTGAGACTTCGCCGCCGAAGACAGCGTTCTCTTCGCGCATCCGGCGCTTGAAGAAGGCATGTCCGACTCGGGAGAGATCGGTCTTGCCGCCGGCCGCCGAGACTACGTCCGGCACGGCCCGGCTGGAGCGGGGGTCGTAGAGGATCGTGCCACCGGGCTCGGTCTGCAGCGCCGAGCGGGCCAGCAGCGCGCAGATGAAGTCGCCGTCGCAGAAGCGGCCTTCACCGTCGATGAAGAAGCAGCGGTCCGAGTCGCCGTCCCAGGCGATCCCCAGGTCGGCCCCTTCCTTCTTCACCGTCTCGATGATCAGCCGGCGGTTCTCTTCCAGGAGCGGGTTGGGCTCGTGGTCGGGGAACTCTCCGTTCGGCTCGAAGTACAGCGCGACCAGATCCATGCCGAGCTTCTCCAGGATCGGGCCGACCATCGGACCGGCCATGCCGTTGCCGCCGTCGACCACGATCCGCATCGGCTTGACCTTGGCCGGATCGACGAAATCGAGGGCGGCCCGGTGATACTCGTCCCAGAGATCGATCTCCTCGTGGCTGCCGCCGCCGGGAGCCACGTCCAGGCCGGCCTCGACCAGCCGGCGGATGTCGCCGATGCCCGCGTCGCCGGAAAGCGCGAGGGCGCCCTTCTGGACCAGCTTGACTCCCGTGTATGCCTTGGGGTTGTGCGAGGCGGTGCACATGGCGCCGCCGTCGAGGCCCCGGCTGCCGACCAGGTAGTAGAGCATCTCGGTCGCGACCTGGCCCGCGTCGATCACGTGGGCGCCTTCGGCGATCATGCCGTCGCGATACGCCGCCGCCATCGTCGGGGCGGAGAGCCGCATGTCCCGACCCAGGCCGATCTTCAGGTCCTTCGGCTCTTTCCCCACCAGGTCGGCGAGGGTCAGGACGAAGGCACGGCCGATCTCTTCCGCCGTGATCTCGTCCATTTCTTCGCCGTAAAGACCACGGATGTCGTATGCCTTGAAGATGGAGATGGTGCTGCCTTTCCTGCCGGTTTGACTGGGCTACTGGCCGGCCGACGATCCTTCGTCCGTCAGCGTGGCGTCCTCGCCGAAGGCCTCGCGCAGTACGCGGTAGCTGTCCTCTAGAGATTGCGGCATGACCCGGTGGTCGGCGATCACCGGCATGAAGTTCGTGTCGCCGCCCCAGCGAGGGACGACGTGCATGTGGATGTGATGCTCGACCCCGGCCCCGGCCGCGCGGCCCTGGTTGAACCCGACGTTGAAGCCCTGCGGGCCGTAGACATCTTCCAGGC
>Ga0153956_1002714_pt1 | contig 12504 bp, 10 predicted proteins | sample TSFL040MetaG_FD_104704 | JGI IMG/M metagenome (GOLD analysis project Ga0153956, IMG submission 104704) | Attine ant fungus gardens microbial communities from Florida, USA - TSFL040 MetaG | ecosystem: Host-associated > Fungi > Mycelium > Unclassified | place: USA: Florida, Wekiwa Springs...
GCTTGCGGCACACGCGGATCTGCTCTTCCATGCGGGTCAGGCGGCCTTCGAAGGGAATGCCCGACGCGATATATTCCTCTTCCTGCCAGCCCGTGCCGACGCCGATTTCGACACGGCCCTCGGAGATGACATCGAGCGTCGCCAGCTGTTTGGCCAGCAGCACAGCCGGGCGCAGCGGGCTGATCAGCACACCGGTCGACAGGCGGATGCGGTCGGTGGCGGCGGCAATCGCGGACAGCGTGGCGATCGGCTCGAACCAGGGATAGCTCGGCGGAGACGGAAAATCGCCGTAGGGATAACGGTCGGTGCGCTCGCCCATGACCACGTGGTCGGTCATGCTGACCTGATCGATACCCAGCTGATCGGCGACACGGATCGACCCGATCATCTTTTTCAAGCTACCGCCGAAAAAATCATGCAACCCGTAAATGCCGAGCGAAATCTTCAGTTTGCCCATATTCTTGACTCCCGGTTATTGGCGCTAGGCGCCCGATGGACTTTCGTTCAGTGACCGTGGCCTCGCCACGCTTCCCCGCCCGCACAGCCAAAAGATCAAAAAACAACCGCCGGATGCGATGGTCTCACGCCCAGACAAGGCGATCGGCGCGGGCGTTCAGCACCGGCACTGGCTTATAATCGATTTTCGACAGAGGCCAACCATAGCATTGGCCCGAGCAATAGGACCACGATCACACTGGCCAGGCAACATGACCGCAGCGGTCAGCGGAGAACAGCCATGACAATGCCCGCGCGGCCCGGCGCCAGCCCTCAGCGCAACGCCATCCTCGGCACCCTCGTCGCCCACGTCCTGGAGGAGCTCAAGCACATGGGCTCGCTGCCGCCGGCGCTGTCCTCGCGCGAGGTGCAATCGGCGCTGGCCTCCGGCGCCGACCTGCCCACCGACTGCTTCGCCCAGCTCTATAAAACCGCCACCAGCACGCTGGCGGCCCAACTCGGCAAAGACGGCGCGCACGCCCCCTTCAGCGCGCTGGATACCGAATTCCTGTGCCGGAGCCTGCTGACCTGCCGCAATCTGGAAGACGCCCTGCAACGCGCGATCGATTTCTGCCGCATCATCGCGCCGCGGGGCGGCGAAATGGCGCTGGAGCGCAGCGACACGACGGCGACGCTCTTCGTGCATTTCCCGGTGGCGCATACCAATCCGGCCGCGCATCTGGTGGAGCTGACCAGCCTGTTCAGTTACCAGCAATTATTCAGCTGGCTGATCGGCCAGCCGCTGCTTCTGAAAAACATCTGGCTGCACCATTCCGACATGCAGGTCGCGGCGCCCTTCAGGCATCTCTTCAACTCGCCCATCAGCGTGGAGCGGCCGCGGGCCGGTTTCTCCTTCGACGCCGCGCAACTGACGCACCTGGTGGTGCGCAAACCCGCTGAAATCGAAGAGCTGCTGGCGACCTATCCGTTTCATGTGCTGGGCGGCGGCGCCGGCGCGCCCAGCACAGCGCAGCAGGTACGCGCTTTTCTGAACGCGGCGCTGGCCCAGCAGCAACCGCTGCCCGCCTCCGCGGAAATCGCGCAGACATTGGATATCAGCGACACCACCCTGCGCCGGCGCCTGCGCGAAGAAGGCACCAGCTATCTCGCCCTGCGCGACCAGAGCCTGCGCGAAGCGGCCGAATACCAGCTGCGCAATACCGACCGCGATATCGAGCAGATTGCCGGCGCGCTCGGTTTCAGCGACGGCACGGCGTTCCGCCGCGCTTTTCATCGCTGGACGGGACAGGCGCCGTCGAAATTGAGGCAGCGCTAGGGAAAAACGCAGCGAGCGCCGCTAAGGCAAGGCAAGGCAAAAATGGGCGAAAAACCGCGGCTTATACGTCACTCAATGAGGATTTTGAGCCCATGTTTAATGCCGCATCAGCGAGCGCGGTCGTTTTTCAGAGGTTCCCTAGAGCGGCGTGGGTTATGTAAAGCTTGCATGGCACATGCCGATGGATAGTTGCTCAACTCATCTCCCTTAATATAAAAAATCTATTAAAAAATAAGAAAAACACCTTAAGGGAAAGGAGCAGCTCCATGAGAGATACAAAAGCCATGCAATTGATTACATCCATGTCGACCATGGCAGGGGGTGTAACCAATCTGGTCAGTTTGGACCCGGATGAACTGTTATTTACAGCGAAAGCCATCACAGGGCTCTCTGATTTTGGCGATGAAGACTGGAAAAAAAATTATTTCACTTCACTTAACCAAGCTAACAACAATCCCGATTTAAGCTTGACCTGGCGGATGCTTCAGCGAATACGGACTTTGACCTTCCTGAAAAGTCGATTGCAGACCGTGGAAAAAATCAAACAAGACCCCACGATTACGGAAAAGCCCATTAGTAAGCCAATATTTATCACTGGAAATCCAAGAACAGGAACCTCGATTTTATTTGAACTTCTGGCTCAAGATAAAAACTTCAGGGCTCCCCGCTTGTGGGAAGCCTGGGCCCCGTTCTCCTCCGCGGAAATTGCTGATTCCAGCAGGATGAATTATGGAAAACACATGGACTATTTTTTGTCCAGCAGAAATCAAAGGATGAAAAAAATACATTCAGCCCAATGGAACTCCATCGCTGAATGTGATGCCATTTCCGCAGTTAATTTTTCCAATGCTTTCTTTTTTGCCGAAAACTACGATAGCTGGAAGAAACAAATGCTTCCACGCAATCGTTATATTTGGCACAAAAGATTCCTCCAAATTCATCAGGACTCCCCCCAAGAAAGAAACTGGCTCCTTAAATGCCCATCCCACCTGCATTTCATGGACATATTGACTTCAATGTACCCCGACGCCAGGATCATTTTTACTCACCGAGACCCTGCCAGATCTATCCCATCCTATCTAAGTCTTTACGAGAACCTGACGCAATCAAAACAATTTGATCCCGAAAAGTTGATCATGCCATGGAGAGAAGGTTGTCGAAACGCAATAAAAACCAGGCTAAATCTTGCGAATAAAGAGCAAAAAATCTTCGACCTGGAACATCATGACTTCATGAAGGATCCTATTGCGGAAATAAAGAAGATTTATGCATTCTTTGACCTAAAATACTCACGTGAACTAGAGTCCAGGATGCTTTTTTTTCTTCAAAAGCGCCAATCCAATAAACCGAGCACTCATACCTACCAAGCCGAAGACTACGGCTTAAGCAGCGACGAAATCAGAAAACAATTTGATTTCTACATAGAGCACTACAAGGTAAAAATATCCCGCTAGGGAACCTCTGAAAAACGTAGCGAGTGCCGCCGAGGCAAGGCAAAAATGAGCGAAAAACCGCCGTTTATACGTCAATCAATGAGGATTTTGAGCTCATTTTTAACGCCGCATCGGCAAGCGCAGTCGTTTTTCAGAAGTTCCCTAGATATTTATCTATCCAGCATCATTACCGCAGCTGAACCAAAACCCCTTCGAATTCTCCCGTGAACTTGAAGGGGGGATCAAACTCCTGACTTACAGGCGAACCAAATGCCTGACCAACGCTAAAGGCTCCACCATCGTAATCCAGCAGCGACCTGTCTCGAATCATGGCTTCCCCAACAAGGCGCCGACCAAAAAACAACCGACCGACTCCCGCATCCGATCCGGCGTCAGACTTGACAAATTCATAGGTAAGCTCAGTTTTACCGATCGGAACCGGCTCACTGGATACAATTTTCTGGCGTGTCAGTCCACAAAAATTTTTCTCGTAAGTTAAACGCCCGTCCTTCACATACAAGGCAAATCCTCCAGCCCGGCCACCGGCCGATAAAATAACCCCACGGGCTTCGGGTCCGGGAATATTGACCTCCGCGCTGATTCTATGAGAACGATTGAAATTCGGCGCAGCCGTGGTATGCAGCTTTCCAATATCCGAGTAGTAGAAAATACTTTCAATGCGCTCAGGGACCTTCGACTGAATCAGCTTTACGCTATATGGATTGTTGAGAGGATAAACATCGTTTTTCTTCGCCTCGGAATCAAATAGCACCTGTAATTTTTTCAGTTTATCGGGATACTTGCTCGCCAAATCATGAGCCTGTGAAAAATCCTTCTCAACGTTATAAAGCTCCCATCGATCCTGATCGAAATTATCGTTTCGCCCACGAAGCAACCAGGGGAAAGCATGACGTGCCGACGCAATCCAGCCATCCTCGTAAATAGCGCGATTCCCGTTGATCTCGAAATATTGAACGCGGTGCCTGGGCGAAGTCTTCTTATCCGTAAAGGAATCAGCAAAACTATAACCATCCAATTTCTTTTGCGGGATACCATTCACTTCGGACGGAAAGCGGATGCCCGATAACTCCAGAAGAGTAGGAACAACATCCACAACGTGTGTGAATTGACTACGAATCTCTCCATGCCCTTGAATGCCGGCGGGCCACGAAACCACCATCGGATTGCGAGTCCCCCCAAAATGCGAAGCAATCTGCTTCATCCATTGAAAGGGAGTGTTGGTCGCCCATCCCCAACCCGCCGCATAGATGTTATCGTGCCCCAACGACCCCAGCTCATTCACATGTTCCAGTTGACTGGCAACGCTTCGTGGCACGCCAGCGGCCAGCGTCGCCAATTGTGCGTCGGTCCCATCCATACCACCTTCGCCGCTACCGCCGTTATCGCCAACGATATAAAAAACCGCAGTATTCTCACCGCGTTCACTGCGCACCACCTGCAACAAGCGCCCGATCTCGTAATCGGTGTGCTCTAAAAATGCTGCGTATACTTCCATTTGGCGGGCATACAATTTCTTTTGGTCACGGGTAAGCGAATCCCAGGCAGGCAACTCGCCGGGGCGCTTCGTCAACTCAGCATTGGGAGGAATAACACCAAGTTTTTTTTGCCGGTTGAAAACCTGCTTGCGTAACACGTCCCACCCCTGATCGAACAGGCCATGATACTTTGCTACCCACTCCTTCGGCACTTGATGTGGACTGTGTGTTCCACCCGGTGCGAAATAGAGAAAGTAAGGCTTATTTGGCGCGAGAGTTTGGTGTGCATGAACCCAACCGATGGCCTCATTAGTGATATCGGTGGTGAAATGGTATCCACTGCTCGGTTTCGACGGGGCTTCTACGGGCAATGTATTACGATAAAGCACCGGCTCCCACTGACTCGTTTCGGCACCGATAAACCCATAAAAATACTCAAAGCCCAACCCCGTGGGCCAGCGGTCAAAGGGGCCAACCGGCGTAACAACCTCCGGTGGAGTATTATGCCATTTGCCAAAGGCTGCAGTGCTGTAACCATTAATTCTTAACAGCTCAGCAATGGAAGCGACATCCTTTTTCCAAACGCCATCGTAACCCGGATAATCCTTGTAAAAGACTGAACCAAAGCCCACCCGGTGATGGTTACGCCCCGATAACAACGACGCCCGAGTCGATGCGCAAATTGCCGTTGTATGAAAATTGTTATAGCGCAACCCTTCCGTAGCCAAGCGTTCCAACGATGGCGTCTGCACTGGTCCGCCAAACGTGCTCGCGGCACCGAAGCCAACATCATCAAGCAAAATTACCACAAAGTTCGGGGCCTCTTTTACCTCTGCCCCCAATCGATAACCAGCTTTATCTGCCGCCTCTTGATCACTCGCAATTGCACCACTCATCAACACTCCACACAGAAGTGCAGTACAAATTTTTTTAAAAAAATGAGCGGATTCTTTTTTGCTGATCATAGCGGAGAAAACCTGCGATTTACCGCGTAAAGTGACTAAAACAGATTAGAAGGTTGAATTTCTTTTATTGAGAAACTTTGCGCAGACCTGTTTCAGAAATCAGAAATCTCTTCCGGACTTATGGGATTAAATCTAACAAAGAAGCCGCGCGCCAAATAATCCATATATGGCTAGAGAAAACCCAATACAACTCAATCGTCTTTAGAAGTCACTTCACAAATCTGAACAACGTGCAAAGAGCAATACGCCGAACGACGGGCACAAGGCCACCGAGCAGTGACGCCTACATACAGCCGATGAATCGCCGAGACCGCCTTGCGGCAAAGCATCGGCGCGCCAGGCGCATTTATGAAAATGGCATCTAAAACAGCCATTCGTAAAATCAGGAAAATACCGCTATCAGCAGATGATTACGGCTTAAGCCAGAGATGAAAATCAAAAAACCAGCTTGATTTCTACGCAGAACACGACAACTCCTGGATATCGCGGAACAGCACCACGTTATCCATATCCTTGAATCCCATTTTCAGATTTTCTTCCGCGCCCTGGTTGTAAGCCAATAGAACGCACCCGCAGGCCATGGCCTCGAAATTCTTGATCATATATTCGCCGACCCCCTTATCGGGGGAGACAAAAAAGCGAATATCGTTCAGCGCCTTCAGATAGGGCTCGCCGGGATCGGCGAAGGACATTTTCAAGCCCTCCAGCCGGGCGATCGTGTGCAGCAGCTTGACCCGCTCCTTGTAAATCGAATTATTGGTCGAGCCGATGAAGCCCAGCTCGGTGGAGCGGGGCCCTTGCAGATTGCGGAGAAATTGATCGTCGTAACCCTTGGGAACGAAATGGGCATCGACGCCGTCGCCGATCAAGCGCTGCGTAACACCATAGCCCGACGCAAGCACCCGACACCACGGCAGCTTCGCGTAAAGTCTGAGATATTCGCCGGCATTTTTGACCGCAATATAGTTTTGATAGGCATCAAACTCGAGGAAAACGAGGTTATCGATGGTGCTCAGAAACTCATGCTGCTCTTTCAGTTTTTTGAAACGGACGAGGAACACCACTCGATCATACTGTGCGAGGTCGATGTTTTTTCAAAGTAGGCGGCCAGATCAGCCTGCTCGTCATCGGTGAGCCGATGGACATCACATTGCTCGAAGCGATCCACGACAGCGCTATACAAACCCTTGATGAGGGCTCACCGCTGCTTCATCACAATCAGAAGAACTTTCATAACGGTTCCCAGGAAAGCAGTCGTTCAAGTGCCGCCGCCTCTATGGACGGATTTTTTTCGGCACACATTGCATTTAATCAGTCATTTGATCGTATCCCTGACAACCGCGTCTCCATCCCTGAGAAGACATCCGCAAATACCAGCCGCCCCCATGCCGGGGCGGCCTCGACGCTCAAGGAGCGTGTCGGCCAGGTCCGGACAACCCGCCCCGCGACAATTACACCGCAATCAGCGCATTTTAGCGATGATTTCATCACCAAAACGGCGCAGGCCATCGATTTTGCCTTGCAGATCGAGGCTGGCGTCGTACACGTTCCAGGGTACCGCGCACAGGTCGGTGGCGCCGAGATCGCGCAGGCGTTGGAATTCGGCAACCGTGGTGGCGCCCTGGTCCATCACGTGGATTTCGTAATCCGGCTTGTTCAGGGTGCCGTATTCGGCGCGCAGCGTGTTCAGCTCGCCGACCAGCGTTTGCAGCGTGGCGAAATCCGTGTTCGCGGAAATCCAGCCGTCGCCGATGCGGGCCGCGCGCTTCAGCGCCACCTTGGCGTGGCCGCCGATCAGAATCGGTACCGGCTTGGTCGGCACCGGCAGCATTTTCATCGGTCCGAATTCGAAATTCTCGCTGTGGAATTCGAAGTATTCACCGCTCATCGCGCCGCGCAGAATCGCGATGCATTCGTCCATCAGCTGGCCGCGTTTTTCGAAACTGGTGTTGTTGTAGGTGAAATCTTCTTTCCACGGGCTCAGGCCCGCGCCCAGGCTGATGCGGTTGTTGCTGACCACCGCCAGCGAGCTGAGCGCCTTGGCCAGCAGCAGCGGCTGGCGCACGGGCACTTTCATCACGCCCGGATAAAAGCGCAGCGTTTTCGTGACCGTCGCCATCATGGTCATCGCCACGATCGGCTCGATGAAGGGCGAGGCGCCGATGAACTGACGCACGGCCTCGGTGTCGGCATACGGATAATCGGATTCAGTTTTCTGCGGAAAGAAAATACTGTCCGGCATGCTGACCGAAGTCCAGCCGTGGGCCTCCGCCGCCTGCGCGATCGCGAGGTAATCCTGATAACCGCCGATGCCGAGCATCAATGTAAAACGCATGATTTCTTTCTCCAAAATTCACTGGGACGCGGGCCGAAGCCCGCATTGTTCAGGAAACCGCTGAAAAACGCGGCGAGCGCAACCGCGAGCAAGGCCGCCCCCGCGGCTTTCGACATCGGGGGCAAGCGCGGTCGTTATTCAGAAGTCTCTCAGATGATGTATTGGCTGGTATGGATGATGTCCATCCGATCCCGGTCGATGAAGCTCGCGCAACTGTCCATCATCGCCTTGAAGTGACGCTTCAATGTTTCCTCGTCACCCACCGCGTCGTAGAACGCATGCGGACTGGTGAAGGCTTCGAAGGGGAACAGCTCTTCGATGATGCCATGCGTCGCCGGCGCGTTGGGCGTCAACGGGCGCAGCACGACGTTCTGCACATAACCGAAAGTGCTTTGCGTATCGATGGCCACCCGCGTGTGACGGTTGAGCCAGTCGGCGAGCCAGGCCTGGTGCTCCATCGCCTCGGGCTTCTCCAGGAACACGATCTGGCTGAGCGCGTCCAGGCGCTGCCCCGGTTGCGCCGAGCGCTGGGTGTTGACGAGAGGCTTGGACTCGACGACCGAATAGCCGTGGAAACCGGCCACGTGCTGGGCCAGCAATTGCTCCAGCGGTTGACGCCAGAAACTGGTATCGACCCAGATATTGAAAATACCCTGCACCGACGGCTGCTGGCGGAACATCGGCTGCAATCCGCCCGGCACATCCAGAAATTCGTCGGCGATATTGATCTGCACGCCGTGCACGCCCGCCTGGGCCTTCAGTTTCGGGCCCAGGTTCTGCACCAGATCGTCGCGCAGCGCCTTGATGTCCTTGCCCGGATGCCAGAACGAATAAACCATTTTTTCCATTGTTGTTCTCCCTCATCGATGCGCCGGGCCAAGACCCGCGCACGCTCATTGATCGGTCATCACTCAGCGAAGCCGTTGAACATCTCCAATACCTCGCCCATAGGCTGTTTAATATCGAAGGTGCGGTGGTAGCCGGTGTGGCAGATTTTCCACTCGCCATTCACTTTGCGGTAACGATCCTCGTAAAAACCGTTGCCCTCCAGGCGGGTTTTGTCCTGGACATCGAGCACGATGTCGTGCAGATACCACTTGCCCACGGCTTCGGTGTCGCTGATCAGTTCTATTTCCGGGTGATGTCCGTGGTGCATCGTCAACAGCCTGGGCATGCCGATCGAGGCACGCAGAAACGCCATCATCGTGGCGCGGTCGGGCGCGCTGTAACGGCCGCCGTGATAGGACGCGTCGCAGTCCTCGGTCAGCAGTTGTTCGAGATCGTCGAGTTTTTTCTGATCAAGAAAACGGAAGTAGCGGAATTTGAGTTGTTCGATAGCGCGAATATCATCAATCGCGGACATGGGGGTACCTCCTCTTATCACTATCATCGGCTACCATCACTGGCATTGGCTACCATCACTGGCATTGGCTACCATCACTGGCATTGGCTACGTTTGTCGTTATCGTTATCGCGTGAACGCTGAGTGCAACACACGCTGATCATCACATCAATAGTGGCGTTTATAACACGCGCGACGCATCGGCCAAAAAGGGTATGTCGCGCGGGTGCGATCCTGTCACTCCTTTCCCACGATCCCGGCAGGACAAGCTCTCGCCGAAAAGCGGTCGAATTTCGTTCGAATTCGAAAAGTGATCGGCAGTACGGATGCTGAGGATGCCCGGCAATGCGGCCGGTTGCGGATGAACTTCCGGCCGGGATGACTTTCGAGTCCGGCCCGGACAGAGGGACAAGAGGCGGAGAATAACTTCACAAAGCATTGCCCGCGAGCCAGGCCATCGCCATGCGGCGGCCTGGCTCGTTTCGGGATCGCGCCTCGATCCGCGCGATCAGGCGGGGAAATAACGGCTGATGGTGTCCACCACGCAGGCGGGGCGATCGCTGCCTTCGATTTCCACGGTGACGCGAATCGTGGCCTGGATGCCGCCTTTCACTTCCTCGGCGGCCACGACTTCACCGACGCCGCGCACGCGCGAGCCGACCTTGACCGGCGAGGGGAAGCGCACCTTGTCGCAACCGTAGTTGACGCCCATGCTGATGCCGCGCACGTCGACGATTTCCGGCAGGAAGCGGTTGACCAGCGACAGCGTCAGATAACCATGCGCGATGGTGCCGCCGAACGGGCCGGTTTTCGCTTTCTCGGCGTCGACATGAATCCACTGGTGATCGTCGGTGGCATCGGCAAACAGATTGATGCGATCCTGCTCGATCGCCACCCAGGCGCTCTCGCCCAGTTTTTTGCCGACGGCCTGCAGCAGCTCGTCGGGATGGTTGAATACGGTCGTCATGATGAAAATATCCTTATGCGCGTTGCGAGCTGACCGATACCACTTCGCCGGTCATGTAACTGGAATAATCACTGGCCAGGAAAACGATCACGTTGGCGATTTCCCAGGCTTCCGCGGCGCGGCCGAAAGCTTCTTTGCTCTCCAGCTCGGCCAGCAGGTCAGCCGGCGCCGATTTGCGCAGGAAATCGTGCAGCACGATGCTCGGGGAAACGGCGTTGATGCGCACGCCGAATTCCGCCGCCTCCATCGCCGCGCAACGGGTGAACGCCATCACGCCGGCCTTGGCCGCGGCATAGTGAGCCTGTTCTTTCTGCGCGCGCCAGCCGAGCACGGAAGCGTTGTTCACGATCACGCCCTGGCCGCGCTGCGACATATGCTTGAGCGCCGCGCGCGTCATGCGGAAGGTGCCGTTCAGGGTGACGTCGAGCACCAGGTTCCACTGGTCGTCGGTCATATCCAGCAGTTTGTTGGAAGTGCCGAGGCCGGCGTTGTTCACCAGCACGTCGATATGGCCCATCTTGTCGACGGCCGTGTTGATCAGCGCCTGCACATCGTCCTCCCTGGTGACGTTGCACAGATGCGCGTGCGGACGCAGGCCGGTTTCAGCTTCGATCTGCTCCACCGCTTTTTGCAGGCGGCCATCGTGCACATCGCTGATCATCAGCGCGCTGGCGCCTTCCTGCGCGATTTTGATCGCGGTGGACAGGCCGATGCCGGCGCCGGCGGCGGCGGTGATCAATACGCTTTTGCCGGCCAGCAGATTATGGCCGGGAACATACGGGGGCACGGGTTGCTTCGGGGTGGGGGTGGTCATGGATATCGACTCCGTTGTCTGAACCGCAATCCATGGCGATTACATCGAATGCTAATGGGCAGCCGGGGGCGTTTGCCCCGGCACCGGTTCTTACAGAAGCGTTGGGAATGATCCTTCAGCCCAACCGACAGATTGGAACACCAGTGGTATCAGCCCCACTTGGGCTCTTTCGGCATGCCGAGGCCACGCTCGGCGATGATGTTGCGCTGCACTTCGTTGGTGCCGCCGTAAATCGTATCCGAACGCGTGAACAGGAACATCGATTGCAGCCGGTTCAGTTCGTAGGGCGCGCCGTCGAGGATTTCCGATTCGGCGCCCAGCACGTCCATCGCCAGCTCGCCCAGGTCGCGATGCCAGGTGGCCCAGTACAGCTTGTAGATCAGCGCTTCTTTTTGCAGCGCGCCATCGCCACCGCCGCCGGACAGCATGCGCATCGAGTTGTAGCGCATGATTTTCAAGCCGGCGTAGGCGTCGGCGATGCGCTGGCGAATGGCCGGATCCTGCGCGGCGCCGTTGGCCTTGGCGATGCGGATGATTTCGTCCAGCTCGTTCTTGAACAGCATCTGCTGGCCGAGGGTCGATACGCCGCGCTCGAAACCGAGCAGGCCCATCGCCACTTTCCAGCCGTCGCCGGGCGCACCGACGATGTCATCGGCGCCGCACACGGCGTCATCGAAAAATACTTCGTTGAATTCGGAAGTGCCGGTGACCTGTTCGATCGGCCGCACCGTCACGCCCGGCTGGTCCATTTTCACCAGGAAAAAGCCGAGGCCCTTGTGCGCCTTGGAATCGCGCTCGGTGCGCGCGATCACGAAGCACCACTCGGACTCGTGCGCCAGCGAGGTCCAGACTTTCTGGCCATTGATGCGCCACTGCTGGGTCGCCTCATCGAACTCAGCGCGCGTTTTCACGTTCGCCAGATCGGAGCCGGCGCTCGGCTCGGAATAGCCCTGGCACCAGAACTCGGTGCCGGCCACGATACCGGGCAGGAAACGCTTTTTCTGTTCCTCGGTGCCGAACGCGATGATGGTCGGACCGGCCAGGCCTTCGCCGATGTGGCCCATGCGGCCGGGACCGCCGGCGCGCGCGTATTCCTCGAAGAAAATCACCTGTTGCTCGATGGAGCAGCCGCGGCCGCCGTATTCCTTCGGCCAGCCGACGCAGGTCCAGCCGCCTTCGGCCAGCTTGCGCTCCCAGGCTTTGCGCTCCTCGGAGAACATGTGTTCGTCGCCGGGACCGCCGCGAAACCGGATGTGTTCGAATTCACCGCGCAGATTGTCGCGCAGCCAGCTCGCCACTTCTTCGCGGAACTGTTCGTCTTCCGGGCTAAAACTCAATTTCATTGGCTTACTCTCTTCAATTCTGGGGCCTCGTCAGATCA
>Ga0153956_1002715_pt1 | contig 12502 bp, 9 predicted proteins | sample TSFL040MetaG_FD_104704 | JGI IMG/M metagenome (GOLD analysis project Ga0153956, IMG submission 104704) | Attine ant fungus gardens microbial communities from Florida, USA - TSFL040 MetaG | ecosystem: Host-associated > Fungi > Mycelium > Unclassified | place: USA: Florida, Wekiwa Springs...
AGGCGTGGCGGTAGTTCATCGGCGCAGTGTAAGAACCTGCCCGCGATCCGTCACGGACGGCGCTGCTGGCCCGGGGCGGCGTGCGGCGGACGGCGTGCAGGCCGCTATGCTGGTGCCATGTCCGACCAGCCCGCCCGGGTCCTCGTCGTCGAAGACGAGGCCGCCATCGCCGATACCATCCTGTATGCCCTGCGCAGCGAGGGCCATGCCGCCGAGCACTGCGCGCTGGGGCGGCAGGCGCTGGAGCGGCTGCGCGGGGGCGGCATCGACGTGGTGGTGCTGGACGTGGGCCTGCCGGACCTGGGCGGCTTCGAGGTCTGCCGCCAGCTGCGTACCTTCAGCCAGGTGCCGGTGATTTTCCTGACCGCGCACAACGACGAGTTCGACCGGGTGCTGGGCCTGGAACTGGGCGCGGACGACTACGTGGGCAAGCCGTTCTCGCCGCGCGAGCTGGTGGCGCGGGTGCGCGCGCGCCTGCGCCGGCCGGCGCAGCCGGCCGCGGCCGAGCCGGGCTGGGTGCGGCAGGGCGCCTTCGCGATCGACCGCGAGGGACGGCGGGTGCGCTACCGCGACGCGACGCTGGACCTGACCCGCTACGAGTACGCGCTGCTGGCGGCGCTGCTGCAGCGGCCGGGGGCGATCCTCAGCCGCGCGCAGCTGATGGAGCGCGGCTGGGACCATGCCAGCGACAGCGCCGACCGCACGGTGGACACGCATGTGAAGACCCTGCGCGCGAAGCTGCGTGCGGCGGGGGCGCAGGACGCCCCGATCCGCACGCATCGGGGCGTGGGGTATGCGCTGGATGTCTGATTGCGGAAAATCAAAGGTTTTTGCCTCCCTTTGGAGCGCGAGTTGCTCCTCTTTGCTCGTGCAAAGGGAAGTAACCAAGAGAAGCGCTTTTCCAACAGCCGAACGGCTGGTCAAGTACGAGCCGGACGCGAGTCGATGCGATCAAGCCGCATCGGTTCCCTGCGCTCCTCGCGTGCCGGGGGGACGGCGCACAACGTGCTTCACTCAGACATGTGCACCTGTTGGCCCCTCGGCCCGCCGCGATGCTCGGTCCGCTCTACGGACATTGGAAGTCGGCTGCCAAGAGCAAAAGCACTGTCGCACCGGCCGGAAGGCAATGCTGAACGATGGCAGCCAAGAACGGCGGTATGGCGGTAGCTGCTTTTGCCTTTCAGAATCCCCTTCCGCAGCGACGGAGCCGGCGGGAAAAACCCGAAGGGCGACGCACATGGATGTGCGTCGTTTTTCTACGCGACATGGATGTCGCGTAGAAAAATCCCGTCGGCGGAGTGGACCCGGCGCGCGCAGCGCGTCGGGCGCGGAGGCAAGGCGTGCTTTCTTTGGGCCACGTTTCTTTGCACGAGCAAAGAAACGTGGCTCGCTCATGCGAAGCAGGAGCGAAGGCTTTTGCTCCGAAAGACGGAGGCGGCGAAATAAATGCGCCTCGGCCTGAAACTCTTCCTCGGCTTCTTCCTGATCGTCGGCATCGCCGCGTTCTTCGTGATGCGCGTGTTCGTGGCCGAGGTGAAGCCCGGTGTGCGCCAGGCAATGGAATCCACGCTGGTGGACGCGGCCAACGTGCTGGCGGTGATGGCGGCGCCCGACCTGAAGGCTGGGCATATCGCCGATGGCCGCTTCGCCGCGCAGCTGGCCAGTGCGCAGCGGCGCGATCCGCATGCGATGGTCTGGCGCTTTCCCAAGCGCAGCATCGACTACCGCGTCACCGTGACCGACGCGCGCGGCATCGTCGTCTACGACTCGCGCGGGCAGGACGTGGGCCGCGACAACTCGCGCTGGAACGACGTGTACCGCACCCTGCGTGGCCAATACGGCGCGCGCTCCAGCCCGCAGGATCCCGGCGACGCGGCCAGCACGGTCATGCACGTGGCCGCGCCGGTCTACGACCCGGACAACGGGCGCCGTTTGATCGGCGTGCTGACCCTGGCCCAGCCCAACGACAGCATCGACCCGTTCATCACCGCCAGCCAGCGCGCCATCATGGCGCGCGGCGCCTGGCTGATCGGCCTGTCGGCCTTGATCGGCCTGTCGATGACCTGGTGGCTGGCGCACGGCATCGGCAGCCTGGGCCGTTATGCGAAGGCGGTCAGTGCCGGCGAGCCGGTGCCGCCGCCGAAGCCGCGCGGCGACGAGATCGGCGATCTCGGCCGCGCGCTGGAAACCATGCGCCGCAAGCTGGAAGGCAAGGCCTACGTGGAGCAGTACGTGCAATCGCTGACCCACGAGATGAAGAGCCCGCTGGCGGCCATCCGCGGGGCGGCCGAGCTGCTGCAGGAACCATTGCCGGAGGCCGACCGGCAGCGCTTTGCCGGCAACATCGTGCAGCAGGAGCGGCGCCTGACCGAGACCATCGACCAGTTGCTGCGGCTGGCCGAGGTGGAACAGCATGGCTGGCTGCAGCGGCGCGCGCCGGTGGACCTTGCCGCACTGTGCCGCGGGCTGGCCGACGATGCGGCGCCGCGCCTGCAGGCCGCGCGCCTGTCACTGCAACTGGAAGTGCCGGAGCGCGCGCTGGTGCAGGGCGATGCGTTCCTGCTGCGGCAGGCGCTGGGCAACCTGCTGGACAACGCCATCGCGTTTTCGCCGGCGGAAGGACGGATCGCATTGCAGCTGCGACGCGATGGCGAAGGCTGGGACGTGGCGTTGCACGACGCCGGCCCGGGCGTGCCGGACTATGCGCTGGAGCGGGTGTTCGAGCGTTTCTATTCGCTGGCGCGCCCGGCCAGCGGGCAGCGCAGTTCGGGCCTGGGCCTGCCCTTCGTGGCGGAGGTTGCCCGCCTGCATGGCGGCCAGGCGCGCCTGCGCAACCGCCCGCAAGGGGGCGCGGAAGCCGGTCTTTCGTTGCCCGCCGGCTAGGGGGCGGGAAGCCTTGCCGCAGGCGCGCACCCTGGTGCGCGAACGGCATTGACTTGGGAGTTCCGGCGCGCAGCGGGGCGCGCCCGCGCAAGGGCGTTCTCAATCCGCCGCGAACGCCGGGTGGTCGGCCCGGGGCTTGTCCAGGTGGTAGCCCTGCACCATGTCCACGCCCATTTCGCGCAGCATTTCCAGGGTGGCGGCGTCTTCGACGAACTCGGCCACGGTGAGCTTGCCCATGCCGTGCGCGACTTCGATGATGGCGCGCACGAACACGCGGTTGTCGCGCTCCAGCGGCAGGTCGCGGATGAACATGCCGTCGATCTTGAGCACGTCGGCCTGCAGGTGCTTGAGGTAGGCGAAGGAGGCGAAGCCGGTGCCGAAGTCGTCCAGGCAGATCAGGCAGCCGGTACTGCGCAGCGCGGCGATGAAGCGCGCGGCATCGCCCATGTCCGAGACGGCCGAGGTTTCGGTCAGTTCCACCAGCAGGCGGCGCGGCGCCACGCGCTGCAGTTGCAGCTGGCTGCCGATGTAGGCCGGCAGTTCCGGGTCGTCGAAGGAACGCCCGGAGATGTTGATGGCGATGGCCGGCAGCTGCGGGTGCGCGGCGAGCAGGCGGATGCTCTCGCGGATCACCCAGCGGTCTATCTCCAGGATCTTGCTGCTCTTCTCGGCGTGGCCGATGAACTGCGCGGGCATGATCGGGCGCTCCGGGTTGGCCTCGTCGTGCATGCGGATCAGCGCTTCCAGGTGCGCCAGCCGGCCGTCCCCGGCGAGGTAGACGCCCTGGAAGTGCAGCCGCAGCAGGTCATGTTCCAGGGCACGCGCGATGCGGTCGTTCCAGGCCAGCCGGGTCGCCATTTCCTTGGAACTGTCGCGGTCCGGGCGGTACACGCTCCAGCGGTTCTTGCCCTTGTGCTTGGCCTGGTACATCGCCGCGTCGGCGTGGGCGAGCAGGTCCTCGGCGTTGTCGGCGTGGGTGGGGAAATGGGCGATGCCCAGGCTGGTGGTCAGGCGCACGGTCTGCTCGTGCAGGTACAGCGGGGTCTGCGCGATCCGGCGCACGATGCGTTCGGCCAGGTGCTCGGCGTCGTGCTGGCTGGCATGCGGCAGGAACACGGCGAACTCGTCGCCGCCCAGCCGGTACAGGGTTTCGCCGGCGCGCACCAGGGTGCGGATTTCGATGGCCACCCGGATCAGCACCGTATCGCCGGCGCGGTGGCCGAAGGTGTCGTTGATGTACTTGAATTCGTCCAGGTCGAAGAACAGCAGCGCGGCCTGGTTCGAGGTGTGTTCGGCACCGTGGAAGAAGCGCGCCAGGTCGTCCTCGAAGCGCCGCCGGTTGTACAGGCTGGTCAGCGGGTCGTGCTGGGCCAGCCGCACCAGCTGCGCGGCGGTGCGGCGTTCGTGGGTCACGTCTTCCTGTACCCACAGGCGGCCCAGGTAATGGTCCTGCGCGTCGTGCACCGGGTAGGCGTTGTGCAGGATGATGCGGCCGTCGCACAGGCGGATTTCCAGCTGCTTGGGTACATCCCGCGAGGCGATGGCCTCTTCCAGGTGCTGCCGGAATTCGTCCGGCGCCACCATCAGCCGCTGCGCGGTGTCGAGCCATTCGTGGGTGGTGCGGTCGACCACCGGGGTGTCTTCCGGCAATTCCCACATGCCCAGGAAAGCCGCGTTGCAGTAGGTCGCGCGGTTTTCGTCGCTGACGAACAGGATGCCCAGGTTCATCGCGCCCAGCAGCGCCAGCAGGCGCGCGCGCTCTTCCTCCAGCCGGGTCATGAACTGGCGGCGCTCGTCGATTTCGGTCTGCAGCGCCTGCGCGTGGGCGAACTGCAGGGCGCGCTGCTGTACCAGTTCCTCCACCATGTCGTCGAAGGCGCCGGCCAGGCGGCCCAGTTCGTCTTCGCCGTGCATGGCGATCGGTTTCGGCTCGCCGCCCTGGCCCAGCTCGTCCACCGCGTGGGTCAGGCGCTTGAGCGGTACTGCGAACAGTAGGCGCACGCGCCGGCGCAGCAGCCACATCGCCGGCAGCAGGCCGATGACGCCGATGACGAACAGGGCCAGCAGGCCCCAGACCAGCAGGTGGTTCACCCGCGCCTGCGGCAGCAGGTAGACCTGGTACCAGCCGGGGCCGTGGATCTTGGACCAGGCCACCCAGTGGCTGCCGTCGGGCGAGAGCGCCGTGCCACTGTCCTTGTGCGACTTGGCGATCATCGCGTGCACCTGCGCCAGCAGCGGATCGTCGAGGACGGAGAGCTTGAGCTGGCCGTCGGCCTGGGCGATGCGCTGGCGGAACTGCGGGTGCGCGATCAGGTCGCCTTCGGCGCTCATGATCATCTGCGAGCCGTTTTCGTTGCTGCTGGCGCTGCGCTCGATCAGCAACTGGATCGGGATGTCGTGGCCGAGGGTGCCGACCCACCGCCCCTGCCAGTCCAGCGGCTTGATCACCGACACCATCCAGATGCCGGCTTCCTGGTCCAGGTAGACCGGTGTCCAGAAGATGTCGCGGCGCGGATTGCGGCGCGGGTCGGCGCCGCGCATGGTTGGGTAGTCGGCGTTGCTGGCGTCCGGGTCGGCGCCGGACCCCCAGTCCTTGCCGCGGGAATACACCATCAGGCCGTTTTCGACGAAATCCATGTACACCGAAAAGAACGGCGGGGTCAGCGCGGGGCCTTGTTCGCGCAGCATGTCGTAGGCCACCACCGCGCGCAGGCGGGTGGATTCGTCCAGGCCGCCGGGCGGCTGGTGCAGGTACAGCGTGGGCGCGTGCTCCGGGTCCAGCTGTTCCGGGCGCAGCCGCCACAGGCCGTCGGCGCTGCGCGCGAACAGGGTATCGAAGCGGGCCAGGGTGGCATCGTGGTCGGTGCGGTCCAGCCGCCACAGCATTTCCTGCTGCAGCCGCATCACGCTCTGTTCGGCGCGCAGGAACAGGCCTTCGTTGACCCGCGCGCCCAGTTCGACGGTGTGCCGCGCCACCATCGGCACCACCTTGTCGGCCGTCGCGCGCATGGCCAGGTAGCCCAACGCCGCAAGCAGCACCAGCAGGGTCAGGAACAGGCCCCAGATGCTCAGGGAAAGCCGGTGGATCAGCGAAGCGCGCAGCCGGGTTTGCAGCACATGCGTTCCTTCGATGTAGGTACGGGACTGCCCGGATGCCAAGCGGCCACTGAACATGGGTTCATACTACGGCGCGCCTTGCACCCGCAACTGCCATGGGGGGCCGCGGGGGCGGGCGCGGCTGCGCGTCGGACGACACCCGCCGGCGTTGCCGGCACCCACGCCACGGGCAACGCCCGGCCGCATCGTTTCGACGTTCAGCCCTCTATTGGCGGCCGCAGGCCCGGGATGTTTAGGGTGCCGGCTTCACCCCCGCTTCAAATTCGCCACAAACCCCGCTCACCGGGTGCGTCCACCCTGTCGCCGTTTCCATACGAGGACGGGACATGACTTCCCTCAAATTGCTGTTGCGCTTCGCCATCGTCGGCGGGCTGGTGTTGTTGCTGGTGATTCCCCTGCTGTTGATCCGCGGCACCATCGGCGAGCGCGAGCGTTACCGCGACCAGGCCGTGGAGCGGGTGGCGCAGAGCCGCGCCGGCGCGCAGTCGCTGATCGGCCCGGTACGGGTGCTGCCGTGGACGCAGCAGCGCGAAGTGGAGGTGGTCGATGCGCAGGGCCTGCGCAAGACCGAGCTGCAGACCGAGCACGGCTACGAATTGCAGATGCCGCGGCAGCTGCGCGTGCAGGGGCAGATGCGCCCGGACGAGCGCCGCGTCGGCCTGTTCCGGGTGCCCGTGTACAGCTGGCATGCGCGGGTGCAGGCCGAGTTCGACGACCTCGCCTACGCGGCCGCGCCGGGCCGCACTTATGGCCAGCCCTACCTGGCGCTGGGCATCGCCGACGTGCGCGGGCTGGTGGGCACGCCCAACCTGCGCGTGGATGGCCATGCGCTGCCGTTGCAGGCCGGGTCCGGCGCGCTGGAACGTACCTCCAAGGGCCTGCACGCGCCGTTGCCGGCGCTGGCCGATGCGCGCCAGGACCGCCTGGGCGAAGGGCATGCGGTGGAACTGGAATTCGTGCTCGACGGCACCCGCTCGCTGGCGGTGGTGCCGGCCGGCGACGACACCCGGGTGGCGCTGTCCTCGCCGTGGCCGCATCCGCTGTTCGGCGGCAGCTTCCTGCCCAACGAACGCAGCATCGACACTGCCGGCTTCAAGGCCGAATGGGCGGTGTCCTCGCTGGCCTCGGCGGCACAGGAACAGTTGCGTCGCAGCCTGCGCAACGAGGGCGGCAGCGTGGAGCAGCTGGAAGTGGCGCTGGTCGACCCGGTCGATGTGTATACCCAGGCCGACCGCGCCAGCAAGTACGGCATCCTGTTCGTGCTGCTCACCTTCGTCGGCTTCGTGCTGTTCGAGCTGATCAAGCGGCTGAAGATCCACCCGCTGCAATACCTGCTGGTGGGGCTGGCGCTGGCGATCTTCTTCCTGCTGCTGTTGAGCCTGTCCGAGCACATCGCGTTCTGGCAGGCGTACCTGGTGTCGGCCGCGGCCTGCATCGGCCTGCAGGGCTTCTACCTGTCCGGCGTGCTGCGCAGCTGGAAGCGCGGGCTGGGCTTCTCCAGCATGCTCACCCTGCTGTACGGCGTGCTGTACCTGCTGCTGGATTCGGAGAACAACGCGCTGCTGATGGGCTCGCTGCTGCTGTTCGGCATCCTTGCCGCGATCATGTGGATCACCCGCAAGGTGGACTGGTACGACGTCGGCAGTGGCCTGCGGTGAGCGCGATGCGCTTGCGCATGCGGGTTTCCCGGCGGCTGCGGCAACTGCTGCCGCCGGGGCTTGCCGGAAGCGTCGTGCGGATGGAGGCGGGCATGGCCTGGTCCGCTTCGCCGCTGGCCCGGCTGGCGTTGGGGGCCGCCACGCGCCGCGGCTGCATCCGCCTGGCACTGGACGATGCGCTGGCGGCCCTGCTGCGCCAGCGCGGCCGCGACGGGTTGCCCGATGCGCAGGGCGGGCAGGGCTGGAGCCAATGGCAACCGCTGGGGCATCGCCAGCTGCGCTTCAAGGCGGTGTCGCGGTCCGGGCAGGTGGCGTTGCTCGACGTTCCGCACCAACGCCTGTGGTTGCTGTGGCGCGAGTCCCGGCCGGCGCGGGCGTGGCGGAACTACTGAAGGCCGCCGGGCGCTGCCTGCCCGGTTGCGCCCACGGCTAGAATCCACGCATGCAATCCACGCTCACCGTCACCGCCCTGCGTGGCCGCGAACTGCTGCCGGTACTGGACGATGTCGCGCGCCTGCGTATCGCCGTGTTCCGTGATTGGCCCTACCTGTACCAAGGCAGTCTGGACTACGAACGCGGTTACCTCGCTGCTTATGCGGCCACGCCCGACGCGGTCTGTGTGGTAGCCCGCGCCGGTGGCGAAGTTGTCGGTGCATCCACCGGGCTGCCGCTGGTTGATGATGGCCCGGCGTTCTGCAAGCCATTCGAGGAGGCCGGCATCGACCCGGCGCAGGTGTTCTATTTCGGCGAGTCGGTGCTGCTGCATGCCTGGCGTGGGCGTGGCATCGGCCATGCGTTTTTCGATGTGCGCCAGGCGCATGCGCGGGCCCTGGGCCGTTTCGGCCTGACCGCGTTCTGCGCGGTGGACCGCGCCGTGGACGATCCGCGGCGGCCGCCGGGGCATCGCGACAACGATGCGTTCTGGCACAAGCGCGGTTACGCACGGCAAGCGGGCATGACCCTGCAGCTGTGCTGGGAGGAAGTGGGGCGTGGCGAAGTGCCGCACCCGCTGACGTTCTGGACACGCACCTTGGAGCCTGCCGCATGAAGATCGCCGTTGCCCGTTACGAGATAGGCGCGCCCGCCGACTTTGCGGCCTTCGCGCAGCGCCAGCGGCAGGTGCTGGGTGAAGCCGCCGCGGCCGGCGCGCGCATCGCGGTGTTGCCCGAATACCTGTCGCTGGAACTGGCGGCCACCTTCGAGCCAGCGGTTGCCGGTGACCTGCCGGCCTCGCTGGCGGCGATCCAGCGCCACCGGCAGCCGTGGCTGGAACTGTTCGCCGGGCTTTCCCGCGAACTGGACATGCATATCGTCGCCGGCAGCTTCCTGCTGGATATCGGCAATGGCCGTTACCGCAACCGCTGTGACTGGTTCAGCGCCGATGGCACGCGCGGCTGGCAGGACAAATTGCAGCTGACCGGTTTCGAGAAGGCCACCGGCCTGATCGACGGTGGCGACGCATTGAAAGTGTTCGAGGTCGATGGCATCCGCGTCGGCGTGGCGGTCTGCTACGACAGCGAGTTCCCGTTGCCGGTGCGCGCGCAGTACGAGGCCGGTGCGCGCCTGCTGCTGGTGCCCAGCTGCACCGATACCGAGGCCGGCGCCACCCGCGTGCGCATCGGTTGCCTGGCCCGCGCGCTGGAGAACCGGATGTTCGTGGCGCAGTCGGTGACGGCCGGTGTGGCCGGTTGGAGCCCGGCGCTGGACGTCAATACCGGGCAGGCGGCGGTATATGCGCCGATGGACCGGGGGTTCCCGGCCGATGGCGTGCTGGCGCAGGCGCGTGAGGGGCAGGCGTGGGCAATGGCGGAGCTGGACTTTTCCGCATTCGAGGCCAGCCGCGAACAGGCGCAGGTGGCCAACGACCGCGACTGGCCGGGACAGTTGCAGCCGGCCTTGCAGCGGGCGCGGCTGGCACAGCCCGATTGAGCCTGCATGCTGATTCATCGGCGGCATGCCCCGACCTGCGAGCGTGCCCGCATGCCATGAATCAGCACGCTGCCGGGCGTCAACCGGACAGCGCACAAGTGCCGGGCCTGCGGCGCGGGTAACGGATGGAGCCGGCCACAACCATGACCATTGACCGGCTCGGGATCCGGCCGGGCAGGCTAGGCTCGGGTTTCCATTGCGATGGGCCAAGGGGCCGGGGAGAACGATGATCAAGCGGTGTTTGCTGGTGCTGGGCATGGGGCTGGTGATCAACGGTGGGGCGCAGGCTGCCGAGCAGGTGGACCTGGACATGGCCAACCGCATCCGGCAGGAAGCTTTCCACCATTCCAAGGTGATGGACACGCTGGGCTACCTGACCGAAACCATCGGCCCGCGGCTGACCAATTCGCCGCAGATGGCGCAGGCCAATGCGTGGACCCGCGGCAGGTTCAGCGAGTGGGGCCTGGCCAACGTGCATGACGAGGCCTTCGATGGTTTCGGCCGCGGTTGGGAGTTCAGCGAGGCCAGCGTGCAGATGCTCGGCCCGCGCAGCCTGCCGCTGCATGCGCTGCCCAAGGCATGGGCGCCCGGTACCGACGGCCCGGTGGAGGGCGAGGTGATGGCCGTGGCCATCAAGACCCGCGCCGACCTGGACAAGTACAAGGGCAAGCTGGCCGGCAAGATCCTGTTGCTGGACGAGGCCAAGGCCTATTCGCGCGGGGTCAAGCCGGATTCGGAGCGTTACGACGCCGCCGAACTGGCCGGGATGCATGCCTTCGACCTGCCGAAGGACAAGGGCGGCAACCGCGACGAACAGCTCAAGCGCTACACCGAACGACTGGAACTGGCCAAGGCCACCAACGCGTTCTTCAAGGCCGAAGGCGCGCTGGCCACGATCAACGTCAGCCGCAACGGCGACGGCATCCTCGGTGTCAGCGGCGGCGGTTCGCGCAAGGCCGGCGAATCGGTGGGGGTGCCGGCGCTGGTGATGGCGCAGGAACACTACAACCCGCTGGTGCGCTCGGTGGAGAGCAAGCAGCCGGTGAAGCTGCGCATCGACGTCAAGGCGCGCTTCACCGACGACAGCGACCAGCCGGGCTACAACACCGTGGCCGAACTGCCGGGCAGCGGCAAGGCCGATGAGGTGGTCATGCTCGGCGCGCACATGGACTCCTGGCACGCAGGTACCGGCGCGTCGGACAACGGTGCCGGCGTGGCGGTGATGATGGAGGCCATGCGCATCCTCAAGGCGGTGGGCGCCAAGCCGAAGCGCACCATCCGCGTGGCCTTGTGGAGCGGCGAGGAGCAAGGGCTGATTGGTTCGCAGGCCTACGTGGACCAGCACTTCGCCTCCTACCCGGAGCCGGCCGACCCGGCGCAGAAAGCGTTGCCGTCGTTCTTCCGCGAGTCCAAGGGCAAGCTGCGGAAGACCCGCGACTACGACCGCTTCGCGGCCTACTTCAACCTCGACAACGGCTCCGGCCGCATCCGTGGCGTCTATGCGCAGGAGAACATGGCGGTCATGCCGATCTTCAAGGCCTGGCTGGAGCCGTTCAATGACGTAGGCGCCACCGACGTGGTCGCACGCAACACCGGCAGCACCGACCACATCTCTTTCGATCGCGTCGGCCTGCCGGGCTTCCAGTTCATCCAGGACGGGCTGGACTACTTCAGCAACGTCCACCACACCGACCTGGACACGCTGGACCATGCCGAGCCGGACGACCTGAAGCAGGCCGCGGCGGTCATCGCCTTCTTCGCCTACGAGGCGGCGATGCGCGAGGACAAGCTGCCGCGCAAGCCGCTGCTGGAGAACTGAGCCGGGCGCTGCTGCCGGACATCAGGAACGACGAAGGGCCGCATTGCGGCCCTTCGTTTTTCTTCTCCCGTCGAGCCCGGGGCACCTTCTCCCTAAGGGAGAAGGTGCCCCGAAGAGCCTGCCCCCGCGCAGGCGGGGGCGGATGTGGGCAGGGCGAAGCCCTGTGCAGCATGGCGACACCAGGTTTCGCCTTCGCCCCGGCCCTCACTCCAACGAAGGGAGAGGGGCTCGCGCAGCTTGCCTGTCATTACAGGTGCTCCCGCCAAAGCCCATGCGGGGCATGCCCCGCATCTCCGGAGTGCTTCCATGCCGTGCAGGTCGTGGATACCGGGCTTGCACGGCACGGGCATTCCGCCAGGGTCCATGCGGGGCGAGCCCCGCATCTGCTCAGCTGGAGGCGTTGCGCACCGCTTCCGGCAACGGCGCGCTCCTGCCGGTATGGGTGTCGATCCACACCACCACCACGTTGCCGTCGGAGTACAGCGTGTTCTCGTCCTTCTGGTCGAGGATGCGGTGGCCGATGGTCACGCTGCTGCTGCCCAGGCGCTCGACGAACAGCTCCACGACGATGTCGTTGGGCCATACGATCGGCAGCCGGTAGTTGACGTTGGTGTTGGCCACCACCGGCGCGATGCGGTCGGTCATCGACACGCCACCCACGCCCAGCATCCAGCGCACGCGCGCCTCTTCCAGGTAGGAAATGTACTTGGCGTTGTTGACGTGGCCCATGCTGTCCATGTCGCGCCAGCGCACGCTGACCGGGATGCGGGCGAGGATCTTGTGCTCGTTGCTCATCAGGAATCCTTTTTCTTGCCGGTGGTGGCCTTCTTGGCGGCCGCTTTCTTCGCCGGCTTTTCCTTGCGCGGCGGCAGCTCCCGGCGTCCTGACTCACGCTGCACTTGCGCATCCCTGCGCGGCGGCCGCGCATCGGGCTTGTTGGCCACGGCGGCCGGCTGTTCCGGGCGCGCGCTGGTGGAGGGCAGCATCCTGGCCAGGAACTGGCCGGTGTAGGAATCCGGGTGCGCGGCCACGTCTTCCGGCGTGCCGGTGACCAGGATGGTGCCGCCGCGGTGGCCGCCTTCCGGGCCGAGATCGA
>Ga0153956_1002716_pt1 | contig 12499 bp, 11 predicted proteins | sample TSFL040MetaG_FD_104704 | JGI IMG/M metagenome (GOLD analysis project Ga0153956, IMG submission 104704) | Attine ant fungus gardens microbial communities from Florida, USA - TSFL040 MetaG | ecosystem: Host-associated > Fungi > Mycelium > Unclassified | place: USA: Florida, Wekiwa Springs...
CTGTTAACGGCTCGCGTTATATGACCGGTGAAGAACCGATTTGGGTTACGGCCCAGGAAGCTAAAACCGACCCCGTGAAATTTAAAGAGGGGGTTGATGAGACCATACAATTTCAGTTTGGTTTTCCAAGCGGAGCAACAGCTTCGTGCCTGTCAACCTACAATATGAATAACCTTGATAAATTTTTCCTGAATGGCGAGCGTGGTTTTGCCGAAATGCAGCCGTCAACCAACTACGGGCCCATAATGGGGCATACCAACCAGGGCGAGCTAACGCAACCCGACACTTTACATCAGGCCGTACAAATGGATGAGTTTGCTGAGATCATTTTTCATGATAAACAACCATCGGTACCTGTAGATGGCTATGAGGCATTAAAAGATCTAAAGATCATTGCGGCCATTTACGAGGCTGCTAAAACGGGGAATAAGGTTTCCATAAGCGTTTAGAGCCGTATTTTATGATAACATTTTTTAGGTAGCTGCGTTAAACATTATTGATCACCTATAAAAACTTATGATATTATTTGCGTATGCGGGCAACATGAATGTGGACAAGTTTGCACAAACTGTTCCGTCTGCTAAAAAAATAGGTGTTGCCAAATTACCTGGTTACACTTTTGTATTTAATAGCACAGGCGAGGACGAATCGGCTAAGGCAAATGTGATGAAGTCGTTTGAGTTGGATGCCATGGTTTGGGGTGTGCTGATTGAACTGGACGACGAAGAGCGATCTAACTTTTATGACCCGATGTGGAGTTCGGTGCTAAAACTTGAACCTGCATTATGCTTTGATATGGCTGATAATATTTACCACGCCGAAATATTTGTAACCCAGCCACACGCCATAAGTACGCATTTATTACCGTACGATTGGTATCACGCTAAAATATTAAAACTATCTGCAGATGCAGGCTTGCCCGAAGACTATATTGCCCAAATAAAGATAATGCCTTGTAAAATAGACCCTGACGAAAAACGCCGGAAACGCCGGTATAGTAATTTATAGAAACAAATAAGCCGCCCTGTTAAAAATACTAAGGGCGGCTTATTTTATATCAGACCTATTATATCAGGTTGCTGTCTGTCAATACCTGGTTCATTGCACGCACGGCATCAGCACTTTTATTAAAAGTAGCTTGCTCATCGGCAGTTAATTTATAGTCGATGATCTTTTCCCATCCGTTTTTACCTAAAACAACAGGCACAACCAATGAAATGTCATTCTGGCCGTACTCACCGTCTAAGGCAACACCGCACGAAATTAGTTTTTTCTGATCGCGAACTATAGCTTCAACCATAAACGCAGTGCCTGCACCCGGTGCATACCATGCTGAAGTACCGATAAGTTTGGTGAGCGTGGCACCGCCGACCATGGTATCGGCTACAATTTTATCCTGTTGTTCTTTGCTTAAAAATTGAGTAACCGGTGTGCTGTTCCAGGTAGCGTGGTTGATCAATGGTATCATGGTAGTATCTCCATGGCCACCAATAACTACGGCGTTTAGGTCGGCAGGAGAGCAGCCCAGTTCCTGGCTCAGGTAATATTTAAACCTTGCAGAGTCAAGCGCGCCGCCCATGCCGATAACACGGTTTTTAGGTAAGCCTGATGATTTCAAGGTTAAGTAGTTCATAGTGTCCATTGGGTTTGATACCACAATAATGATGGTATTAGGCGAGTGCTTCAGGATGTTCTCGGTAACGCTTTTTACAATACCAGCATTTACACCAATCAACTCCTCGCGGGTCATACCCGGTTTACGCGGCAAACCTGAAGTGATAACCACTACCTCTGAATCGGCAGTAGCGGCGTAATCGTTAGTAACACCTTTAATTTTGGTATCAAACTCTAAAAGAGCAGAGGTTTGCATCATATCGATAGCCTTACCTTCGGCAAAACCTTCGCGTATGTCTAACAAAATCAATTCTTCTGCTAATTCTTTTCGTGCAATGTTATCTGCACATGTAGCGCCAACAGCTCCGGCACCAACAACAGTAATTTTCATAGTATTTTAATTTTATATGAGACGGGATTCAATAATGCCGGCAATTTTACTAAAAAAATGCAAATTATTGTCGCCCTAATGTGTTAAATACCCCCTACAGATTAAATATTTAGAATCAACTATATTCATTTTTCTTGTCTTTCAGAATTAGGTGGAAGTTATCCTGAGGTTTTTGCCGGTAATAAGTGTTAATTGAGCTTATATGTTAAATTTTAATTGGTGGTTGTAAATGATAAATTGCTAATTTTTGTCCCTGTCGTTTATTGTTAATTTAAAAAATGATAATTGTAGACGTTAATTTGTTTTTGAACTCTTAATTTTTAATATAAATCTATTAAAGGTGTCTATCTGTGATTTTTTGATAAAATTTTTGCCGTTTTTAAAGTCTATTGCTGAAATTCTTGTGACATTTTTAATTTTTTTAAACTTTTTTTGATAAAATTTGTAAAAAAGCGAATTATTAATTTAAATTTGCTCAAACAAACGTAATCGTAGCGATTAAAACTATTATCTGAATCAAACTGTAAAAATTAATTTAAAACATGGCAACTAAACTCGAGTACATCTGGCTTGACGGATACAAACCAACCCAAAGCCTTCGTAGTAAAACTAAAATCGTTAAAAGCTTTAGCGGTAAAGTAGAAGATCTTGATAACTGGAGCTTTGACGGTTCGTCAACTGAGCAGGCACCGGGCGGTTCTTCTGATTGTATCTTAAAACCTGTATTTACATGTCCGGATCCTCAAAGAAAAGACGCTTACCTTGTAATGTGCGAAGTACTGGATTCAAAAGGTCAGCCACACGAGTCAAACGGTCGTGCTCATATTGAAGATGATGATAATGATTTTTGGTTCGGTTTTGAGCAAGAGTATTTCTTATGGAACCCTGAAACCAACAAACCGCTTGGTTTCCCTGTCGGTGGTTATCCTGGTCCGCAAGGCCCTTATTACTGTTCAGTAGGTGCTAATAACGCTTATGGTCGCGAGATTGTTGAAGAACACTTAGATGTATGTTTAGAGGCCGGCTTGAACGTAGAAGGTATCAACGCTGAGGTTGCTGCCGGTCAGTGGGAGTTCCAGATCTTTGCTAAAGGCGCTAAAGAAGCCGGTGACCAGATCTGGGTTGCCCGTTACTTACTGGAAAGAATTGGCGAAAAATACGGAGTAGCTATTAACTGGCACTGTAAACCGCTTGGTCAATTAGATTGGAACGGTTCTGGCATGCACGCTAACTTCTCAAACACTTTACTGCGTACCGCTAACAGCGAAGAAAAATTCAAAGCTGTGTGCGAGGCTTTCCGTCCGGCTGTTGCTGATTGTATTGCGGTATACGGTGCTGATAATGACCAACGTTTAACCGGCAAACACGAAACTGCGTCAATTCACGACTTTAGCTACGGTGTATCTGACCGTGGCGCTTCTATCCGTATCCCTCTGTACGCTGTTGATCACGGCTGGAGTGGTTACCTTGAAGACCGCCGTCCAAACTCAGCTGCCGATCCATACAAAGTAGCTGCAGTAATCATCAAAACTGTAAAATCAGCTAAAATCTAATTTAGTTAACAAACATTATATGGAAAGCGGTGGGCCAAAAGCTCATCGTTTTTTTTATACCATAATTTATCATTGCGATAACTCCAACACGTCATTGCTGACGCAGGGTTTTTGGTTTTGGATGATTTAAATACTCTTTTTCAAGTAAGCCAGGTAATCGCCTGATGGAATTTCGCGAAGCCCATTAATTGGCCAATTGTATAAATAAACCCAACAAGTAAGCATCCCTTCATCCGTTTTAACAGATAAAGCCTTACGGATATATAAATAGGGTTCTTCTTCACCTTCTCCATACCCTTCGTATCTATCAAGGTTTTTTAACACCTTATCAGCATCATGCAAACGGTAAACATATCCCCAAACATCGTAATTGCCTTTAGTATCAATAATCAAGGCTGGGTAATGACCAACATCATACAATTTAGCTTGTATTTTACCTTTACAGCAGTAGGTTGACTGAGCAGTTAAATAGTTGGCAAATTCATTGTCGGCAAGTAACAAAGTGCCGTAAACAAATAACAAATCATTTGTCATTTTTTATATTCAGTTTTTGGGTTTCGATAGCTATCTTGCCTAATATTGGCTGATCTTTATCTGCATCATGAACAAACAACAAATAACCGCATATCTACACGAAAATAATATACAAAAAATAAAGTTTGCTTTTGCCGACATCGACGGGGTTTTGCGCGGAAAGGTTATTCATGCCAAAAAGTTTTTGGACGGTTTGCAAGGCGGCTACGGTTTTTGTGATGTTGTTTTTGGCTGGGACAGCAGCGATGTTTGTTATGATAACGTTCAGCTAACCGGTTGGCACACGGGCTATCCGGATAAATCATGCCGTATTGATCTGTCAACTTTCCGAAATGTACCCTGGCAAGATAATATCCCGTTTTTTATAGGCGATTTTAGCGATGCTGAAGGAAACGGACTGGCTGCCTGCCCGCGTTCGCTACTTAAACGTGTTATTAAACAATGTGAAGAACTGGGCTTTCACCCTGAATTTGCACAGGAGTTTGAGTGGTTCAATTTTAAAGAAACACCGCAAAGTTTACAGGATAAGCAATTTACCCGTCTGCAGCCGCTTACGCCGGGTATGTTTGGTTATTCAATTTTGCGAATGTCGGAGAATAGCAATTTCTGCAATGAACTGATTGATCTGCTCAATAAATTTAATGTGCCTGTAGAGGGATTTCATACCGAAACAGGGCCTGGTGTATTGGAAGCCGCTATTCTGCATTCGCATGTTTTGGAGGCTGCCGATAGGGCCTCGCTATTCAAAACAGCCGTTAAAGAGATAGCCTATAAATATGGTATTACGGCTACCTTTATGGCTAAATGGAATGAAAGCCTGCCGGGCTGCGGCGGCCATATACATCAAAGCTTATGGAACAAGGAACAAACTGAGAACCTGTTTCACGACGATAAAGACATCCATAAAATGAGTGAACTGCACAGGCAATATCTGGCGGGCCAATTGTATTGCCTGCCGCATATTTTGCCTATGTATGCGCCAACCATAAATAGTTATAAACGCCTTGTTGAAGGAGCCTGGGCGCCAACTACCATTACCTGGGCTGTTGAGAACCGAACCACCGCGTTCCGTGTACTAAATTCATCAAAAGGATACACACGTTTAGAAACCCGCATTCCGGGTGCCGACACCAACCCTTATTTAGTAATGGCAGCGGCTCTGGCTTCAGGATTATATGGTATTAAGCATAAATTAAAGCTGGATGTGCCGCAAACTGTCGGCAATGGCTATCTGAATAAAAGTAATGGCACTATTCAGCCCAATTTGTATGAGGCTGCTACCGATATGCAGAAATCGGCTATAGCCCAAGAAATTTTAGGTGCCGATTTTGTAGAGCACTTTACTCAAACCCGTTTATGGGAGTGGCGTCAGTATGCTAAAAGCGTGACTGATTGGGAGCTGAAACGGTATTTTGAAATAATATAAACCAAAATATATCCTGTTTTCTGATGCATTTTTATCAAAAGGCTGCGGCCTGTTTGTGGGTTTCGCTTTTGTTTGCCGGTCAGCAAACAAAAGCTCAGAATGATTGGCCCGTTTACGGCGGCTCCAAAAAAAGCATCAGGTATTCAGCGCTTAAGCAAATTAATAGCAGCAATGTAAAACAGCTACAGGTAGCCTGGGCCTATCACACCGGTGATGCCGATTTAAAGGGCTCGTCGCAAATGCAATGTAACCCCATAATTGTTAATGGTATACTGTATGCCACCACACCGCACTTAAGCCTGATAGCGCTGGACGCTGCCACAGGCGATAAGAAATGGCTTTTTAATGCCGAAGAACATTTACCCCAAAAAGCTAATTTGGGCATAAACAATAACCGGGGCGTTACTTACTGGCAAAATGGTGATGATAAACGCATACTGTATTGCGCCGGCTCAAATTTATATGAGATAAATGCCATAACCGGCAAGCTGATTACCAGTTTTGGTAAAAATGGCGCTGTTGATCTGCATGATAATCTGGAATTGGGCAATAAAAATTGGTATGTGGCCGGTACCTCTCCCGGTATTATTTATAAAGATCTGTATATTTTGGGTAGCCGGGTAAATGAAAGTGCCAATGCAGCACCGGGAAGTATTCGTGCTTTTGATGTACGCACGGGCAAGCTAAGATGGATATTTCATACCATACCGCATCCCGGCGAGGCAGGTTATAACACATGGGAAGATAAAAAAGCCTGGAAACACATAGGCGGAGCCAATAGCTGGGCAGGATTTAGTATGGATGAGAAACGTGGTATTTTATATGCGCCAACAGGTTCGGCGTCGTTTGATTTCTATGGCGGTAAACGATTGGGTTCTGGCCTTTATGCAAATTGTTTATTAGCGCTGGATGCTGCAACCGGTAAGCTGAAATGGCATTACCAGGTAATACACCACGATATGTGGGATAAAGATTTGCCTGCTGCGCCGGCTTTAGTTACCATTAAAAGAAAAGACAAACTGATCGATGCCGTTGCGCAGCCTACCAAGCATGGTTTTGTATTTGTGCTGGACAGAGTTACCGGTAAACCTTTATACCCGGTTCATGAAACTAAAGTAGCTGCAAACAGCAAACTGGACGGCGAAAAACCATGGCCTACACAACCCATACCAACGTTGCCGCAGCCTTTTGTTCGCCAAAATTTTACTGAAAAAGATATTGATCCATATTTGTCGCCTGAATCAAAGGCCAAGGTATTGGAACGCTTAAAAGGTTATCGTTACGGTAACATGTTTATTCCACCGGGTAAGCAGCCATCGGTTATATTTCCGGGTTTTGACGGCGGCGCCGAATGGGGTGGGCCAGCTTACGACCCGACAACAGGCCTGTTATATATCAACGCTAATGAGATGCCCTGGGTGCTCACCATGATTGATGCACCGGCTCCGCCAGATAAAGTTGAAACTTTTGCCGCAGCCGGCGAGCGATTGTTTGCTAAAAACTGTATGGCTTGCCATGGGCAAAATCGCGAGGGTTCGGGCAATTATCCATCGCTCATTAATATTGAAAAGAAATACTCGACCGATCAGATTATGACGCTGCTGGAAACCGGTCGCCGCATGATGCCGGCATTTAAAGATGTTCCTAAGCAGGAGCGCGAGGCCATTATAGCATTCATTACCAATAATAAAGAAGATGGTCAGCGCAAATTTATCAGCAAAGCAGTGCTTGACCCTTACCTTGATTTGCCATACCAAATGACGGGTTATAATAAATTTTTAAGTAAAGAGGGTTTGCCGGCTTTATCACCGCCCTGGGGTACGCTGAATGCTATCAACTTAAACACAGGCAAAATAGCGTGGAAAATACCTTTAGGAAACGATGACCGGGTAGGCAAGCAAGATATCCCAACGGGGACTGAAAACTATGGCGGACCGGTAGTAACCGCAGGTGGGCTGGTTTTTATTGCTGGTACTAAAGATGAAAAGATTCGGGCATTTGATAAGCGCAACGGCAAATTGCTTTGGCAGGCTGATCTTCCCGCCGCAGGTTTTGCCACACCCAGCATCTACCAGGTTAACGGTAAGCAGTATGTGGTGATAGCGTGCGGCGGCGGTAAGCTGGGTATGCCGTCGGGCGATGCTTATGTGGCTTTTGCTTTGCCGTAAGCAGGACTTTCGAGGGCTTGGCTAAAGCCAGCATTGGTGAAAATGAAAAGCTGGTTGCAGCCTAATTCATAGCCGTTCCATTTATGGGACGGATTAATAGATAAAACGTAATTGGCTTTAACCAAACAAACCTGTTTGAAATTGGCCATTCTTAGAATAAATAAATATGTACTCTAATTCATTTCTATTATATCTTTGCCATCCGTTGAATATATAAACCTGATGGACTATTCTCTAATTATAACTAAAGCCTGGGAAGGATATGATGCTTCAAAACGTATCGAAAAAATTGAAGATATCAGCGCAATGGTGTCCACTAACCGGGTTTTCAGGGTAACGTTTGACGATGACGATATTGTGATAGCTAAGCTGTCGCTATTTGGTAAGTACGAGCATTTTAAAGAAGATCATCGTATCATACATTCGCTATCAAACAATCTGCTTTATCCTTTTGAGAATTTTTTGGCCAAATCGCTGCTGAAAAATAACAGGGTTTATATATTTCACTACAAACATGCCGGCGAGGATGCCTGGGTGGTATTTTACAACCCAACCCGCATTATGGACCGTATGCCGCGCCGGTTGGAAGATGAGCATATCCGTAAATTAGGGCAGCAGGTAGGTAAGTTTCATAAAGCCTGTTCGCGTATCAAAAACGTTTTGCCAAAATCATCAAAAACGTTGCGTACCGATATCTATTCGCTGCTGCATCAGTTAGAGATCAATGAGAAAGGTTTTGGTTCGGCCATGCAGGTTGACTTTTTGAAATATCATTGTGAGACTTTTTTGCGTAATCGCTCAAAATATAATATGAGTTCGTTCGAGATCATCCCGGTGTTTATTGACTGGAATATCGGTAACTTCTCGGTCGACCAAAACTCAAATCTCTACTCGCGCTGGGATTATGATTGGTTCAGAATGAGCTACCGGGTGCTTGACTTTTATTTTCTGAGCAGGGTGGTATCTGATGTGGGCGACCGCACGGTATTTAGTTACGGTATTAATACACTGATGGAAGACCGTTTTATCATGTTTCTGGAAGAATACCACGAGGTAAACCCGCTTACCGCTAATGAGATCAGATTTTTAAAGGAGGCCTACCGCTTTTTTATTTTAAATTATGTAATTAAAGACGGCCGCCACTTTTTCAGCGAGCAATATGCCCGTAAGCTGCAGGCTGAGGCATTTACAAACTACCTGCCGTCAGTCGACAGGGATTTTAATCCGGATAAAATAATTAATGCGCTAAACTTAAAATAAATTGCTCAAGCTCTCTATGAAACGCATCGACAACTTTAAAACGATTATTGATAAATATAACATCATTTTTTTCGATGCGTTTGGGGTACTTAAAAACTATCATGGTTTGGTGCCGGGTATAGAAAAAACGTTTGAGTATCTGAAAGAGCAGGGTAAAGAGTATTATATTGTTACTAACGATGCCTCGCGCAGCCCGATACAATTGGCAACATCCTATCATAAAATGGGTTTGCATGCCATATCGCCCGACAGGATAATTTCATCAGGTATGCTTACTAAGGAGTATTTGTACCTGAAGGTATTTGATGGCATCGTAGCCTACCTGGGTACCGAAAACTCGGCGCACTATATTGAAAGTTTGGGTTTGCACCCCATGCCGGTTAGCGAGGTTAACGCCAGCAATATTGATAAGGTAAATGCTCTGTTGTTTTTGGACGATGAGGGTTTCGATTGGTCGCGCGATTTAAATATAGCCGTCAACTTATTGCGTAAGCGCACCATACCGGCCATTGTGGCTAATACCGATGATGCTTATCCGGCAACGGTAAACGATGTGTCGATAGCTATTGGGGGGTTGGCTAACATGATCGAATCTATTGTAGGTAAAAGTTTTATTCGCTTTGGTAAACCCGATTCGCAGATGTTTATGTTTGCTTACGATTTGATACGTGAATATCGGCCTATCAGCAAAAAAGAAATAGTGATGGTGGGCGATACCTTGCATACCGATATTATGGGTGGTAACAAATTTGGACTGGATACCGTATTGGTATTATCGGGCAATACGTTGCCGCAGGATGTCAAAACGCGTATCAATGCAACCGGCATTGTGCCTACTTATATCTGCGATACCGCAGTAGTAAAAAAATAACATTTACCATGGTTTATGATCCCACAACTATAAAAATACCCAACGCTGCCGACTATAACCGCAAAATAGGCGGGCAGCAGGTTGAATTATATTATTTAAAAAATAATGCCGGTATGCAGGTGGCGGTGAGTAATTTTGGCGCACATTTAATTGGAGCCTGGTTGCCTGACCGTCGCGGTAACCTCACAAGCGTCATACTGGGTTTTGATAATATCGAAGGGCTGGCGAATCATAAAAACTATTATGGCTCAACAGTTGGGCGCTACGCTAACCGCATTGCCAAAGGTAGTTTTATTTTAGATGGAGAGAAGTATACATTACCTATCAACAACGGCCACAATAGCCTACATGGCGGCATTGAAAACTTTAGCTTTAAGCTGTGGCAAGGCAAGCAATTGGACGGCCGTACGGTAGAACTTGAACTTTTTTCTGAACATATGGACGAAGGCTATCCCGGTAACCTGAAAGTTAAAGTAAAATATACGTTGAGCGACGATAACGAGATCATAATTAATTATGAAGCTATTACCGACCGCACCACCGTGGTTAACCTAACCAATCATGCCTATTTTAACTTAAACGGCGAAGGCAACGGCGATATTTTGCATCACATTATGCAAATCATAGCCGACAGATATACGCCGCTTGATAATACCATGATCCCGACCGGTGAGGTAGCCCCTGTGAAAGATACTCCGCTTGACTTTACGCAGCCAGAAAGCATTGGTAAACGTATTAGCACCGACCATCCGCAAATAAAAATTGGCTTTGGGTATGACCATAACTACGTATTGAATCTGCATAGCATGCACTTGCCCGTGGCTATAGTAACCGGAGATTTGAGCGGTATCAAGCTACAGGTTTACACCGACCAGCCCGGTATGCAATTTTACTCTGGTAATTACATGACAGGCGAAAATACCCTGCGTGGCGGTGTTAAAGATAACGCCCGCACCGGCTTTGCCCTGGAAACACAGCATTTTCCTGATTCGCCAAATCGCCCTGAGTTCCCGTCGACAGTTTTAAAGCCCGGCGATATTTATAAAACCACTACTATTTATAAGTTATCTGTATAAGCTGCCATTTTTAAATTAATTGCAGGTAAGTTTAACATTGACGGGAAGGCAATCATGGTAGCATATTTGAGTTATACGAGACTGACTGAAATAGCGCAACCCAGAAATATCTTTTAATGACTAAATACCTTGTTATAAATATGCAGGAAAGATCGCCGTGAAGTAAACAATCGAAAATACCGGTTGTTAATATTATGTTTATAAGGGATGTACGATAAAAGTAGTCGTTTACCTGATGAGAACGTAAACAGCATATATCGCTATGAAAAATTTCATACCCAAAATTATAATTACCCAATTACCAGGTACCAACAAACTTGGTTTTGAAAATGAAGACGGCGAACTGCGGCTACTCATTGAAAATGATTTTTCGGAAGAGGAGGCAGAAGACCAACCGGAAAATATATTTAAGTAGAGCTTGGAACGTGTTGAAGGGCGCTGGTGGTCTGCTATAAAATATCGTTTATAAAACAGGCAATCACAAACACAAACAATATGTATCAGAATATTTTTGTCTGATTATCAGATATATATAAATTTTTATAAAAAAGTATACTAAATATATAGACTTTATAGTATATATTTGAATCGTCATTGAAACAGAGGCATGAAAAACATTAAGATAACGCACCAAATTCACATTCTTTCGGGTAGGCAGACAAAAGGATTCCGAATGTGTTGTTGCTGTTAAGATTTATTCCATCCTACATCTGCAAAACAAATACATTAATCATTTCAATTCAGTAATAACATGTTATCCACTATAAATAAATATCCGTTTTTTGACCTGTCAGAGTTAAATATCGAAAACGAATATAATCCTAAAATATATCAAAAGATAAAACCCGTTAAAACCGGTAACCTGATACCTGATATCAGCATAGTGACCGATTATAAACGCTGGAAAAACTTTTACAATGGCGCGCCAACGCCAGGCCAGTTTACCTGGAAACAATTATATGGTAAACCGCTTACCATCGCATTTTTTTCCATACATTGGGGCGATAGGGGCATAGCGCAGCTAAAACATCTGAACGATATTCAGCATGAAATTAAAGCTAACGGGGGTAACCTATTGGTTTTTACTAACGACGTAAATACAGAGGGGCTGTCGCGTATTATCTGGGAGAACAGCTTAACGCTTGATTTTTATCATGACGTTGATAACAAAGCAGCAGCTAAATTCAGAATTTATTCAGAAAAGGATCCTACCTGGAACACCTACGCAGGTGTCGATGTAAATATCCCGCTGCTGGCTGTATATGTGATAGACACAGAAAGACATATCAATTATCACTACATCGACCGCGATTTGGAGACAGATTTCAGAACAGACGACTTGATCGCTGCAGTTTACGGATCGTCGCTGGCGGGAGTGCGCAGAAAATCTGCTTAAGAAATAAAAGATACCATTTGGTTTGGTTTACAGTTGAAAAGTAGCCGCTTCATTCTTCCCAATGAGCGGCTCTTTTCTTTTTAATAAGTTCTGTAATGGCGCACGCCGTTTCTGTAATAGTAATGACGCCTAACCACATGCTTACGATGCTTGACCACTACCGCTTTTCGGGGTGCAGGTGGCGGCGGCGGATTATGCAAGCGTAAATGA